>JAAIGF010279602.1_pt1 | contig 357976 bp, 307 predicted proteins | sample 6487441 | NCBI WGS metagenome assembly JAAIGF01 (sample SAMN13974129, study PRJNA590717) | phyllosphere metagenome | biome: pepper field; feature: multiple bacterial spot infested pepper fields; material: pepper leaves; isolation source: leaves from pepper fields | host: Capsicum annuum ... | reverse complement strand
TAACCGTTCAATGTTAATGCTGGCGTGAAAGGTGAAACAGAGGGCTTAAACTCAACCACAAGGTTTATAGCCCTGGCTCTCCTTCGAAGCTCACTCTGTTTCATGTCGTGATAGCTAATCACGACATGAGCAAGATACAAGTCTCTCCTTGTCGTGCGTGCGATGAAGCGGCAAAGAAATGACACCGCTTATCCCGCACGAAACTATTCACTGACCGGACAAAATTCACCATTTACAAGACAGCATAGCTGTTGATACCAACCCGCTACTCCGACGGTATTTCAGGCGGGCCGAACCGGTTCCATCGTTTGCTGCCGTTAAGACATAGCGGTAAAAAGACGAAAATCGGCAACAACACCACGCAAAACGCCGAAAGCGACGGGCTGTTGCTGCCCATGTCGTTGAAACGACGTCGGGCGGCGCTGAACAGATTGAGCAGCAACAGAGCGATAATCACCAGATTTTTATGCGGCGAATGCTCAAGCAGCATGTTGCCTCCGGTATAGAGCAGCAGCGCGCCGATCCAATTTTGCGCAAAAAAACCGGCTCGATCGATGCGATCGCTCATTCGCCAGAACTGCCAGAACCGGCCGCGCGCCATGCCGTTGTGTTTAAAGTGCGACTCTCGCTCATCGGCGTATTGCTGCAGTATTTTCGCCACCAGCCGCAGCGTCACATCGTCATGAGCGTGACGAAGACAATCATCCAGCAACGCCTGCTCGTCGTTATCCGGCAAATAGGCTTCATTCTGATGGAACTTGTCGATCATCCGGCCGATCAGTCCGATGTGTTTATCGTCCTCCAGCGGCTTGAGCGCCTGATGCAGTTCGTCAGACTGGCGTTCCAGCACCGCGTTGGCAATTTGCTCCAGCTCCGGCGTTTTTCCTTCCAACTGCTGCAACCACTCCCGGTGTTTCTCCGCCTGGCGGTCGCTCCCCAGATAGCAGTAAATAGCATGGAATAAAATCTGATAGACCAGCGGTGACTGTGCCACGGTTTCGCGCCAGCCGGACTCAGAGCTATAGAATTGACTGGCGGCGGCGATATAACTGTGCCCATCCTGACGCAGGTAGTCCTCCACCGACACCGGCAAACGCATCCAGCAGTTATAGTGAAGCCCGTCGGACAGCACCAGCCATGTCGATAGCTGACGCATGGCGTCATCCGGTTCAACCGCATCCAACTGGCGGTACAACCGATACAGCGCATACGCCGGGTGCGATTCCGGCAGCGATGGAATCTCAAGGTGGCGCAGCCATGACAGACTCTCACGTGGGTAGGCCACCATCAGCGTCAGCAGCATGGCGTGGCGGAATTCGTCACGCGCGCTGACGCGCTCCTGTTCAGGCAGGACGATATCCCATACCGAAGCCAAAAACGCCAGCCAGTCTTTGACCGGCTCCAGCATCCGGTTGCATTCGGCATATTCGGTCAGTTTGCGCAATGGGCCCGGCGGCAAGCGCCGCCATTGCATCAGCCATGAATAGACCTGACTCCAGACCACCGAATCGGTATCGTCGAACTCAGCCGGCAGCGCGGCGTCCGACGGCGCCGCCAGCCACGCGGTGAACGCCTGAATCACCGAAGAGGTCGCCAGCCATTGCAGGCGCTGTTCCGCCTGCGCCCGTAGCCCGGACATGACCAGCGCCGGCAGCGGCTCGTCCGGTATCGGTTGATCCAGAATATCCTGCAGCAGTCGCTCGCTGCCGAACGTGAGCATACAGGCATGCCAGTAGCATTGGTCCTGCAACGTGTCGCCGTGGTTCCGCACCAGATGCGCGTAGATGATTTGCGGCTTCCATGCGCCCAGCTTCCATTGCACATAGTCGGCCGCACGCGAAGACAACGGCAGTTGCGCGGCATCCCCCCAGCGGGCCATCATCTGCACCGTCTGTTCCGGCTGGAAGAAACGCTGCAGCGAATCCTCAAGGCTCACGCCGTCCAGCGACGGCGCCACGGCGCTATTGAACGACTGGATCAGTAACGGCAGCCACTCTGGCTGGCGCCGCGCGCACCAGTCGATCAGCCATTGCTCGGCCTGCCCGTGTCGGTTAAGCAGATACAACCGGCGCCACAGTTCGAACGCCTGCGGCTCATCGCCGGTCAGCGCGCAGTGGTGTGCGCTCAACCGCAGCCACTCGCTATCCTGTGGTTGAGCGGCAAGTCGATCCAGGCAGTAATCACGCAATAACGGCTGAGGCAATTCGGCCAGGCTGTACCAGCGAGCCAGTTGATGCATCAGCGCCGGGCAGTCCGGCCAGACAATCACGGCCGCATCGTTCAGCAACGTCTTCAACATGAAACCAGGCCGGTTCCAGAACAGTTCCCGACACTGCTGCAGGAAAAAGATCGTTTCCAACTGTGCCGGCAGGTTGAGCCCGGCCAGCGATGAGAAATCGAACCAGTCGCCCCGCGCCAGAAAATCCAGATACTCGTCCATCTCGCCGGCGAGTTCCTGAGGCAATTCGTTCAGCCGTTGACGCCAGCGCAGCCTCTCGGCCAGCAGCCCGGCGCAGGAGGCCGACAGACAGGGTTCCCGATACAACCGTTTTAACAGCGGCCAGCGGACCCGCTCAACCACCGTCATCCCGAACTGATCCAGCGTGTGAATAAAACGCTCCCAGCCGATGGGTTGCACGCGGGCGGCAGGGTCGGACAACAGTTGCTCAAACGCCGCGCGCAGCGGCTCGGTGTCGGCGTCAAATTCAAACCGGTTGTCGGCCGGCGCGTCGGCTTCCGCCGGAGCCTGCTCGTCTGCCTGCGGCTCACCGGGATGCTGCGCCAGCCGGCAGGCGGCGTCATAAGCCTGCCGCAGGCGCTTAAACCCTTCCGGGTCGGTTTCGGGGTGGAATTGCGGCAGCGTTTGCCGGTAAGCCTGACGAATGGCGTCCATATCCTGCGTGGGTTCAATGCCCAGCAGTTGCCAGCACAGATTATCCATTACACCTCTGCTCCCTGTAACGATGCGGGTTTCTCCATGTCCGGATGCGCCACGTCCCACCGCAGATGTTTTATCGGGCTGTCGGCGTGACAATAGAGCGCGTTGAACTGGGCGACATAGGAAGGGCGTCGGCAGAGATGACCCCATTCATACCGCTGAATCTCCGGCGATGCCTCATCCAAGGCCAGCCAGTAGGTTCGGCCGACGAAAAACGCCGCATAGTAATTTTGCCAACTGCGATAGTAATAGTTGGCCCGCGCCGCCAGACGGGAGTGAAGCCACTGGCTTTCCGTCTGATTGATCCAGCCGCTAAGCAGACCGACCCGGCAGAGAAAACCCATACGACCAAGATCCCAGGCGCGGATGCCGGCTTCGCCGCACAACGCGGCCGTTTCCGTCACCAGCGTCAGCACGCCTTGCCGGCCTTCAGGCTGGCCGGCGCAATATTCTTGCCATTGTTCGGGGCTCAGCCGGTGCCACAAATGATAATCACGTTCCAGGTTCTCCGCGTGTCCGTTGTCGGTCATGCGATTAATCATGGCGATCAAGTCGTCGCGGGAAGCGATATCCCAGCTGTCTTTCAGGCTGAAAGTCTTGCCCGGCGGGTAAAACGTATCCGCATCGTAGCGGGCGCCGTAGTCGATATTCAGCGCCACCATCGGCGCTGACAACGCCAGCAGCCAGTGTTGATATTCCTGTTCCATCACCATAACGTCCAGAGGTTATTGGTTCGTCCTGTTCGTAACATAACAAAAAATGAGGAAAAACTGTCAGATACCGCCTGACATCTCCCCTTATATCGGTACGATCGCCGCATTCCATGAGCCTGACTTTTCAAATTCACTTTTATCCCATCGTGCCGTGATGTGCGGTATGCCACAATGGACGCACTGTATGGCGTCGGCCATCGCATCGGAAAAAAGGAGTAAAGATGAGTTATGCACCTGGCGCTGGCCTGTCCGCCAGCGAGGCGCTGGACCAACTGGAAGCGCGATATGATGCCGCGGTCAACGCGCTGCGCACCGCGATCGGCGATTTTATTACCCACGGCACCCCGCCGGATGCTGCCGCGCGCGCCAACGGACTGTTTGTCTACCCGGAGCTGCGCATCAGTTGGGACGGACAGTCCCAGAAGCACAGCAAGACCCGCGCGTACGGCCGCCTTACTCACGGCGGCAGCTACCGCACCACCGTCACCCGCCCTCAGTTGTTCCGGCACTATCTGGCGGAGCAACTGGCGATTCTGGAAAACGACTATTCAGCGACCATCGACGTCGCGCCTTCGGACAAGGAGATTCCTTATCCGTATGTGATCGACGGCGCCAATCTGGGGCTGGAGCGTTCGATGAGCGCCGCGCTGGCGCAGCACTTCCCCACGCCGTCGCTGGCGCTGATCGGCGATGAAACCGCCGATGGCCTGTTGCAGACGCTCAACCATTTCCCGCTGTCGCACTTCGACGCGCTACGCACCGATTTCTCGCTGGCGCGCCTGCGCCACTACACCGGCACCCGCGCCGAACACTTCCAGCCGTTTGTGCTGTTCACAAACTACACCCGTTACGTCGATGAGTTCGTGCGCTGGTCCTGCGACCAGATTGCCGATCCAGAAAGCCCGTATCAGGCGCTGGCCTGCGCCGGCGGCGCGGTGATCACCGCCGACACCGACAACCCGCATCAGGCGGTATCGGACCTGGCGTGGAAAAACCATCAGATGCCGGCCTACCACCTAATCTCGCGCGAAGGGCGTGGCATTACGCTGGTGAACATCGGCGTCGGGCCGTCCAACGCCAAAACCATCTGCGACCATCTGGCGGTACTGCGGCCGCACGCCTGGCTGATGATCGGCCACTGCGGCGGTCTGCGGGAAAGTCAGACCATCGGCGATTACGTGCTGGCGCACGCCTATCTGCGCGACGACCACGTGCTGGATTCGGTGTTGCCGCCGGATATCCCGATCCCCAGCATCGCCGAAGTGCAGCGCGCCTTGTACGACGCCACCAAACAGGTGAGCGGCATGCCGGGCGAAGAAGTGAAACAGCGCCTGCGCACCGGCACCGTGGTCACCACCGACGACCGCAACTGGGAGCTGCGTTATTCAGCTTCAGCGCTACGCTTTAACCTCAGCCGGGCGGTGGCGGTAGATATGGAAAGCGCCACCATCGCAGCGCAGGGGTATCGTTTCCGCGTGCCTTACGGCACCTTATTGTGCGTGTCGGACAAACCGCTACATGGCGAGATCAAACTGCCCGGTCAGGCTAATCGCTTCTATGAAGGCGCGATTTCCGAGCACCTGCAAATCGGCATCCGCGCGGTGGACCTGCTGCGCGCCGAAGCGGAACACCTGCACTCGCGCAAACTGCGTACCTTCAACGAGCCACCGTTCCGGTAAGTAAAAAGCCGCCTTCAGAGAAGGCGGCTTTGATGTAGCCCCCTGAAAGGGGGCACAAAATATTTATTCGCCACTCTTTAGCCTTCTTCTCGAATGCATTACCGAGGAAAAAACCTCACTGCCTCTCTGAATCATCCAAGTGTAAGATGAAACATTTACGCATCGGCTTTCTTCAGGCTATAGCCTCACAGGAACAATCACCACCTCCCGAGGAGGTGGTTTAAAGCTGACAATAAAAAACCCGCCGAGTGGCGGGTCTGTCTAAAGATTTTGTCTCACTGTAACGTTTCCTACCGCAGGAATGGCAAAATATCGCAGCAAGATGATCAGATACTTAATTCACAGGCACTAGCAAAACTATTAACTGAATTAGTTGAACCGGATACTCCGCCGGAGAAGGAGGACTGGTGTCCACCATCTTTTGTCTGGATTCCGACTAAAAATTTTGATTTGGCAGTTTTGAGCAATTTAAGCACCTGAGTGACTTTATCCATATCATCGGATCCGACCTGGATAGTCTTGTCATTTCGTCGGGAAATCATCGCGTCAAACTTTATGGGATCATTACCATCAATCTTGATAATCAGATCAGCAGGGAAATCAGGGTTGTTAGATGTCTTGTCCGCCTCTGCATAGGCAATAGAGGCTTTTCCCTTTGTGCAGTCAAAAATCACAAGTGAGGATGAGTTACCCAAGCTACCCATCATCACGGCCTTATGACCGCCCGAAAAAACATCATCATCGACCTTGGTCATCCACTCTGCATGGGTGAACGGAGAGATAAAAATCATTGCTGCAAAAATAATTTTTACAAAACTCGAACGCTTCACGTTACATCCTTATTGCTTGTTAGACTTATTTTGATGATAACTGATTTTATAAAAAATATTCATTTATCCATGCTCTGATAGTTTTTTATATCCGCAAATTGTGCATTTGAAATAACCTGTTGTTGACCTCATAAACGATTGCCATCAGTCCTCCGGAGGTAAAAATCCGCCTTCAGAGAAGGCAGCTTTGATGTAGCTCCCTGAAAGGGGGCACAAAATATTTATTCGCCACTCTTTAGCCTTCTTCTCGAATGCATTACTGAGGAAAAAACCGCACAGCCTCTCTGAATCATCCAAGTGTAAGATGAAACATTTACGCATCGGCTTTCTTCAGGCTATAGCCTCACAGGAACAATCACTACCTCCCGAGGAGGTAGTTTAAAGCTGACAATAAAGCCGCTCCCGGTTAACGGGAGCGGTTAACTTTACCCCTTCACCGTATCTTCGAGGAAGAAACGTCCCAGCGGGTTTTGGTAGAAGCCGCTGATGTTCTTGCGCGTGACGTTACGGTACGGGCTGTAGTAGAGATCGATCCAGTTAGCGTCGTCCTTGGCCATCTTCTGCAGGTCGATGTACATCTGCTCACGCTTTTTCGGGTCCATTTCCACCCGCGCCGCCGCCACCAGCGCTTTGACCTGGTCATTCTGATAACGGGTCATGTAGTTCATGTTGCTGTCGTGGCCGAGCACGAAGGTGGTTTTCTGGTCCGGGTCCAGAATGTCGTTGGTCCAATAGTTGACCGAGATGTCAAAATCGCCCGCTATCAGCATGCTCCAGCTCTGGCTGGGGTCGACCTTTTGCAGATTGACGGTGACCCCGGCTTTCGCCAGTTGCTGTTGCAGTAGTACGGCGATCTGTTCATCCACTTCATCCCCGGCGTTGACCACATAATTCAGCGTTAGATCGGACGCGCCCGCCGCTTTCAGCATCTGTTTGGCTTTTTGCGGATCGTACGGGCGCTGCAGGTTGTCGGCGTAGTAATAGAGCGCCCCTTTCGGAATATACGAATTGGCGACCGAGCCGTAGTTGAACGTCACGGTCTTAACGATAGCGCTTTTATCAATCGCGTAATCCAACGCCTGACGGACCTCCACCTTGCCGAGCAGCCCGTGGGAATGGTTAATCAGCAGACTGTCCTCACGGGTGGATGGATCCAGCACCACCTTCAGATTCGGGTCCTTCTGCAGCGAAACGATGCGCGAGAACGGCACCGACAGCGCGGCATCCAGTTCGCCGGCCTGCACCTTCAGCATACGGGTGTTGTCGTCCGGAATGGTTTGCCACTCCACCCCGTCCAGGTTGACGTGGTCCGCCTGCCAGTAATAGGGATTTTTCGCCAGCACGATCCTATCGCCGCGCGCCCAGGATTTAATGACAAACGCGCCAGAACCTATCGGCTTCTCGGCAAAGGTTTCTTCACCCAGGCTGTGGACGATTTTTTCCGGCAGCACCGAGGCGTTTGGCAGCGCCAGTTGCGACAGGAACGGCGCGGAAGGCGATTTCAGCGTTACGACCAGCGTATGCGCATCCGGCGCCGCCAGCTTATCGATGATGCTGTAAGAGTCGCGCCACAACGACTCCTTGCTGTCGCGGATACGGGTCAGGCTGAACACGGCGTCCTGCGCCGTTACCGGCGAGCCGTCGGAAAAGCGCGCCTCGCGCAGCGTGAAGGTGTACACCGTGCCGTCCGGCGACACCGTCCAGCTCTGCGCCAGCCCCGGCTCCAGTTTGGTGCCGGTTTTATCCACCCGAATCAGCACGTCGAACACGTTCGAGAACACCCAGTTATCAGCGTTCTGCGCCGATTTAATCGGGTCGAAGGTGGTGCTGTCCTCACGCCGTCCGATGGTGAGAATCCCGGCCGCCTGCGCCAGTTCGCTGACCAGACTGAGCGCCAGCAACACGCTGGCGGCCGCCACATTGCGCTTATACATTTTCATGGCACGACTCCCCTGTTGATACGATTGGAATGCGAGTGGAAGCGGAAAAGTCCGCGGAAACGGCTCCCACGGCGTCGGCTGGCGCCGTGGGGCAAAACGCGATGTCGCCGGCCCGCAGGCAGGCTGAATACTGACGCCCCTGCGCTCGCAACGGCGGCGTTTCCTGCCGGCACGCCGCGATGGCATGCACGCAGCGCGGGTGAAACGCGCAGCCGGAAGGCAGCGCCAGCGGGCTGGGCGGTTCGCCCATCAGGCCGGTGGCCGGCAGTGAACGGTCAGGATCGATATCGGGAATGGCGGCGATCAGCGCGGCGGTGTACGGATGCTGCGGCTGGCTGAACACCGCCTCGGTCGGCCCTTCTTCTACAATGCGCCCGAGATACATGACCGCCACCCGATCGCACAGCCGCCGCACCACCGCCAGATCGTGCGCGATAAAGATCATCGCCAGCCCCATCTGTTCGCGCAGCGACATCAACAGGTTGATGATCTGCCCCTGAATCGACACATCCAGCGCCGACACGCACTCGTCCGCCACCACCAGTTGCGGCTCCAGCGCCAGCGCGCGGGCAATCCCGGCGCGCTGACACTGCCCGCCGCTCAGGTCATGCGGGTAGCGCCGGCCGTGCTCCGGCCGTAGTCCCACCATGGACAGCAACTGGCTGACGCGCTCGGCAGTGACGGCGGGAGATAACCGTTTATGGACTTTCAGCACCTCGGCGATGCTCTGGAACAACGTCTGGCGCGGATTGAGCGAGGAAAACGGGTCTTGAAAAATCATCGCCGTCTCTTGCCGTAAGCGGGCTACGTCGCTGTGCAGGCCATCGCTGACCGGAATGCCGTTGAAACGCACCCGGCCGCGCTTTAACGTCTCCAGTTGCAACAGAGCGCGGCCCAGCGTGCTCTTGCCGCTGCCGGACTCACCCACCAGCCCGAGGGTTTCGCCGGGATCAATCTGCAAACTGACGCCGTTGACCGCCCGCACTTCGCGTTTTTGCCACGGAAAGCGGCCCGATACCGGGAACGTCACGTCAATCTCTTCCGCCTCCAGCAGCGGGTATATCAGTCCACTCATCCGGCCTCTCCTTCATGTTCCGTCAACGGGTAATGGCACGCCAGTTGCCGCGCCGTACCGTCCAGCGGCGGCGTCTGCCGCTGGCAACGCTCGCCCGCCCGCGCACAGCGCGGCTCAAACCGGCACCCGTCGACGAACTGTTCCGGCAACGGCGGCTGGCCGGGCAACGTACGCAACGGCCCGCTGTCGCCCGCCTGCATCGGCTGGCACGCAATCAGCGCGCGGGTATAGGGGTGGCGCGGCGAAGACAGCAGCGCCCGCTTCTCCCCCAGCTCGCACAGGCGGCCGCCGTACATCACCGCCATGCGGTCGCAGGTCTGCGCCACCACGCCCAAATCGTGGGTGATCATGATGATGGCGATGCCCAGTTGCTCGCGCAGTTGCGCCAGCAACCTCAGGATCTGCATCTGCACCGTGACATCCAGCGCGGTGGTCGGCTCGTCGGCGATCAGGATCTGCGGTTCGCAGGCCAGCGCCACGGCGATCATCGCTCGCTGCCGCATGCCGCCGGAAAACTCGTGCGGATAATTGCCGGCCCGCCGTACCGGGTCGGGGATGCCGACCTGCTGCAACAGCGCGACGGCCTCATCGCGCGCCGCGCGTCGACTGCTGCCGAAATGCAGACGCCGACTTTCGGCAATCTGCTCGCCGATGGTCATCACCGGATTGAGATGGCTGGATGGATTCTGAAAAATCATCCCCAGCTGTCGCCCGCGCACGGTTGTCATCTGCGCGTCGCTCAGTTGCATCACATCCTGACCGTTGAGCCACGCCTCGCCGGCGGCGATATGCAGCCCCGCGCCCGGCAACAGCCGCATCAGCGCCCGGCAGGTCAGGGTCTTGCCGGAACCGGATTCGCCCACCAACCCCAGCATTTCCCCTTTCTGCAAGGTGAAGGAGACCGCATCCACCAGCCGGATTCTCTGACGGTTTTCCAGCGTCAGCCCACGTACATTCAGCAGCGTCATGGCCGTGCTCCCAGTCGATCGCCCAGACCGTCCGCCAGCAGGCTAAAGCCCATCGCCAGCAGCACGATCGCCAGGCCGGGAAAGGTGGTCATCCACCATGCCGTGGTGATAAAGCTCTGCCCTTCCGCCACCATCACGCCCCACTCCGCCAGCGGTGGCTGCACCCCCAGCCCGAGATAGCTGATGGCCGCGCCGCTGAGCAGCACCAGTACACAGTCGGACATCGCAAACACCAGCGAACTGGTCAGCGCGTTCGGCAACAGGTGGACGAACAGCACCCGCCAGTGGCTGTAGCCCAGGCTGCGGGCCGCCAGAATGTAGTCGCGCTGACGGAGCGTCAGCACCTGCGAGCGCACCAGCCGGGCGTAGGACACCCACCCCACCATCGCCATAGCGATATAGAAGCTCATCAGCCCCGGCCCCAGCACCGCGATAATCGCCAGCATCAGCACCAGAAACGGGAACGCCAGCACCACGTCGATCACCCGCATCACCAGGGTGTCGGTCAGGCCGCCGAGGTAACCCGACAGCGCACCCAGCAGGGTGCCGATGCAAAATGGGAACACCACCCCCAACAGACTGATTTGCAGGTCGATACGGCTGGCCCACACCACGCGCGAGAAAATGTCGCGGCCGTAGTTATCGGTGCCGAACAGGTAGGCGCCGCCCGGCGGCTGCAGACTGACCGACGGGTCCTGCGCTATCGGGTCGAACGGGGCTACCCACGGCGCCAGTAGCGCCAGCAAAACCCAGCACAGCAGAATCAGCGTGCCGGCCAGCAGCGCAGGCTGGCGGAACCGCCGGCGCGCCGCGGCAAAACGCGGGAAGAATGTGAAAGACGAAACCCGGCTCATAGACGAATCCTCGGATCCAGCGCCACCGTCAGCAGGTCGGCCAGCAGGTTGACCGTCACGGTGGCGACGGCAAACAGCATCACCACGCCCTGCACCACCATGTAATCGCGGCTGAAAATCGCCCGAACCAGCAGTTGCCCCATGCCAGGCAGTGCGAACACGCTTTCGATCACCACCGTGCCGCCAATCAGCCAGCCGATATTCACCGCCAGCAGATTGAGCGTCGGTACCAGCGAATTCGGCACCACATGCCGCCAGAAAATCCGCCGCTCCGGCTGGCCGCGGGCGCGTGCCGCCACCACATAATCGCTCTTGAGTTCCGCCAGCAGGCTGGCGCGCAGGTTGCGGGTCAGCACCGCCGATAACGCCAGCGCCACCGTCAGGCACGGCAGAAACAGATGATGCAGCCGCTCGGCCCAACTGCTGCCGTAGCCCGACACCGGAAACCAGCCTAGCCGCAGGCTGAACAACAGAATCAGCATGATCCCCAACCAGAACGCGGGAAACCCCAGCCCGGCGGTAGACACCAATCGAATGAGCTGATCCGTCAGCCCGCCGTGATACCGGGCCGCCAGCGTCGCCAGCACAACAGCCAGCGACAGGGCAATCAGCACACTGCCCAGCACCAGCAGCAGCGTCGGCTCCACCCGGGACGCCACCAGCGGCAGGGTATCGATTTTGTAGACGATGGAGCGCCCCATTTCGCCGTGCAGCAGATTGCGCAGAAAGTAGAAATACTGCAGCCAGACCGGCTCATCCAGGCCGTACTGCGCACGAATGCGGGCGATGGCGTCCGGCGTGCTGCGAATGCCCAGCAGCAGACGCGCCGGGTCGCCGGGAATGGCCCGTACCAGCAGAAAGGTGATCAGACTGATGCCGAACAGCACCGGCAGCATCTGCAACGGACGCAGCAATAAAAATCGGTAACGGTGCATGTTATTTCCCCCACTGCGCTGCACATAAACAGTGCAGTCTGCCTGGCGACGGCGTTATCGGAACCGGAACGGCGCAAGCACGCCGACGGGAAACAACAGCTCGATAGTCGTGACACTGGCGCATAAAAGCCTCAATTAACACCGCCTTAATCCGGCACTGGCATTTACGCTAGCGGTCACTCACCGCGCTGGGTAGTTAGTAAAAATGCTAGTTTTTGCGTGTAGCCAACTGGCACCCAAATTGCATTAACTCAGGAGATAAACGTCGGATTGTGTCGTGATCCATGCCGTAAGCGGGAGGGCAGCCATGAGCGAGAAGACAGCCGTGAGCGGGAAAACAGCCGTGAGCGAAAAAACAGCCGTGAGCAGGAAAATAGACGTCGCCCCCCGTGGAGGAACCGCCGTGGGGCTGGCCGACAGCGACCATCGCGGAGCGGCGGCATTTGAACCGGCCTTCGAACGGTTGTACGACGACGTGCGGCAACTGGGGTTTGACGCGCTGATTTACGACTACACGCCGGTTCCGCGTTCGCTGGACGGCGAATTGATCACCCCGTCCCTGCTGCGCACCCGCAATGTGCCGGATGACATGGTGTCGCTATGGTGCCAGAGCGGCTACTACCAGGTAGACCCGGTACAGATCCACGCCCTCGACAGCTGCGCGCCGTTCACCTGGTCCTACTGTCGCCCGGAGAACACCTCGCTGCGCCGGGTGCTGAACGAACAGCACCGCCCGGTTTCCCACTATATGCAGGACCATAATATGCTGTGCGGCGTCACCGTGCCGATGCACCTGCCGAAAGGCGGCTTCGTCACCGTGACCGCTATTCATACCGGGCTTGATACCGACAGCGAGATCGAGACGGTGCTGGCGCGTATGGGGCTGCTGGCCCATACCTTTCAGGAACAGGTGTTCCCGCTGTTTGACCAAGCCTGGTACCTTTGCCGCCACGTGCATCTTAGCCCGCGCGAGCAGGAGTGTCTGGCCTGGTCGGCGGAAGGACTGACCGCCAAGGAGATCGCCCGCAAACTGCACCGTTCGCTGGCGACCGTCAATCTGCACCTCAACAACGCCGCCCGCAAGCTCGGCGCCAGCAACCGCGTACAGGCAGTGGTGCGGGCGATGCATTATCGGCTGCTGTAACGCCGCCGCGTCACGGCACCGTCACATGCACCCGGCGCAGCTGGTGCAACGCCAGTCCTGCGGATTGACGGCCTGATAGAAAAAGCGGAAATAACACTCTTCAATCGGCACCTGATGCTGTTCGAAACAGTCCGCCAGCCAATCGACGTTTTCCAGAATCCAGTCATCTTCATCCAGCCCGTCCCGGTAAAGCTCATCATCCGGGTCAATCACCGAATAAATCCCCAGTGTTCCCAGATGCTGCTCGCAGTATTTCTCCGGTAATTCAAACTCACGCCCCAGATAATCAATGATCCAGTGACCGTGACATAAAAGATTACCGTTCCGGCTCCATGATGCCGTAAAAGGATTTTGCATGATTATCTATACCCAAAATAATTCGAGTTGCGGGAAGGCAGCAACCGAGTGAATCCCCAGGAGCTTACATAAGTAAGTGACTGGGGTGAGCGAGGGCAGCCAACGCACCTGCAACTTGAAGTATGACAGGTATAAAATACCATTAATATCATTAGAATAAATATAAAACCTGACAATATCTGGATAAATAAATCGGCATGAATAATACAATCTATCAGAGTGGAAAAATATATGGATATATACCCAAAATAATTCGAGTTGCAGGAAGGCGGCAAGTGAGTGAATCCCGATGAGCTTACTCAGATAAGTGATTCGGGTGAATGAACGCAGCCAACACACCTGCAACTTGAAGTATGACGGGTATAAACCTATAACCCTCAATGGGTAAATAATAAAAGCATTGATGAAAGACAACGTATTTTCGATTAGCAGAGAAATACATATAATTGCCTCTCGATAAATCCTCGTTATTCAGACGCGTTCTGCCGTCACGGTACAACCTCGTATTTTTGCTAGCTATTCACCGCAACGCGCCGGCGGTAGCGTGTGCCTGTCCATCATGAAAAAGGTATGCGTTATGTATAACGTCTGTGAGGGGTATGCCCCTTTTCGCGAGTACCAGACCTGGTACCGGGTCTGTGGCGATCTCGCCTCGCCGCTGACGCCGCTGGTGGTGGCGCACGGCGGCCCCGGTTGCACCCACGACTATGTGGACGCGTTTCGCGACCTCGCCCAAACCGGCCGGGCGGTGATCCATTACGATCAGACAGGCAACGGCCGTTCCACCCATTTGCGCGACAAACCGGCCGGGTTCTGGCAGGTATCGCTGTTTCTGGATGAACTCGACAACCTGCTGCGCCACCTTGGCATCGCGCAGCGCTATGCCTTGCTGGGGCAATCGTGGGGCGGCATGCTGGCGGCGGAACATGCCGTGCGGCAACCGGCTGGGTTGCAGGGGCTGGTGATCGCAAACTCGCCCGCCTCTATGGCATTGTGGCTGTCCGCCGCCGCCCGACTGCGCGCTGCCCTACCGCCGACGGTGCAGGCCACGTTGCTGGCTCACGAACAGGTCGGCACGCTAAACAGCGATGCCTATCGCGCCGCCAGCCAGGTGTTTTACCAGCGCCATGTTTGCCGGCTCGATCCCTGGCCGGACGAGGTGAAACGCACCTTTGCCGCGATGGACGACGATCCAACCGTCTACCACGCCATGAACGGGCCGACCGAGTTCCACGTGATCGGTTCCATGAAGGACTGGAGCATCATCGACCGTCTGCATGCCATCAGCGTGCCGACATTGCTGATTTCCGGCGAGTACGACGAAGCGGCCCCCGAGGTGGTGCAGCCCTTCGCCGACCACATCCGCCACAGCGAATGGGTGATCTTCCGGCACTCCAGCCACATGCCGCACGTAGAAGAGCGCGCCGCCTGCATGGCGGTGGTCGGCGAGTTTCTTGAACGCCTGCCCTGATGCCGCCTCGCGCCGTCCGCTAATCGCACGGCGTACCGACCCGAAATGTTGATACGCCGCAAACGTTTATTCACAGAATCGATTTATAACTGATTTACTACCCCGCCCGGCGAAGATGGGACCGGGGTTTCTGGTCTATGATGAAAAGGCCGTCACGTTGCCCGGCAAGCGAGCCCATGCCGGACTGATGTTCATGGCGAACCAACACGCGATTGACAGAAAGGAGAGCGTTATATGTCAGGCAGTAAAAAGAAAAAGAGCCCGATTGGACTGGATGTGCAGCAGTCTGAAAAGATTGCCGCCAAACTGAACACCTTGCTGGCCAACTACCAGATTCTTTACATGAATGTGCGCGGTTATCACTGGAACATTTCCGGTGCGGCGTTTTTCGAACTTCACGCCAAGTTTGAGGAAATCTACAACGAACTGCTGTTGAAAATCGACGAACTGGCGGAACGTATTCTGGCGCTGGGCGCCCAACCGCTGCATGCCTACAGCGATTACCTGAAAGTGGCGGACATCAAAGAAGACGTCAACGCCACCGACGGCAAAAAAACGCTGGCAGGGTTGCTGGCCGGTTATGCCGTGCTGCTGCAACAGCAGCGGGAAATCCTGCCGCTGGCGGCGGAAGCCAGCGATGAAGGCACCGCGTCGCTGATGACCGATTACATCAAAGAGCAGGAAAAACAAATCTGGATGTTCAACGCCTACCTGAAATAACCCCGGCCCGACACCTCATCACCACCCCGCCCGCTCAGGGCGGGGTTCATGCACTAACGGCGTTTTACCACACACCGGCGCTACTCGGTCTTACTTAAGGCAGCGTGACGATCTCAATCCAGTTAGCGCCTTTACCGGTCGGGAAACGGCCGGTCAGCGTCAATTCGCCGCTGGTTTGATTGATGCGATACACCGACAACTGATCGGATTTTTCACCGCTGGCGATCAGGTAGCGGCCGCTGGGATCGATCTGAATACCGCGCGGCTGGGTTTCGGTAGGATAGCGCGCCACATAACGCAATTGACCACTCTTGGGCGTAACCCGCAACAGGCTGACGGTGCTGCTGGTGCGTTCGGAAACATACAGGAAACGGCCGTTTGGCGTCAGCCGCAGATCCGCGCTCCAGATTTTCGGGCGGTTATCGATGCCCGGCGCTTTAGGGTCGACCGTGCCGGGTTGCATTCCCGCGTCCGCCGGGAGGGCATCGGTGTAATCCCGCAACGTCAGCCGACCGGTGGTTTTGTTCAGCGTCAGCCGCGCCACTTTACCGGACAGCTCATTACTGACGTACAGGGTGCGGTGATCCGGCGCCCAAACCAGATGACGCGGTCCATTGCCCGCCGGTAACGCCAGTTCAGCCGGCGTATTCGGGGTCAGTTGTCCGGTTTTGGCATTAAAGCGGAACTGCAACAGCTGGTCGCTGCCCAGATTGCTGGCCAGCACAAACCGGTTCTGGCTATCGGCGATGATGCTGTGCGCATTCTTCCCGGTAGGCACGACCTGAACCGCCTCGGCGCTCACGCGACCGTCTGCCGCAATCGGGCTGACCGCCACCTTGTTGCCGCCGTAGGAGGCGCTGAGCAGCCAGCGTCCGGTGCGATCGGTAGAAATGTACGCCATGCTGTCGGGCAGCGGCGCCGTTCCAGCCGGGCTCAACGCGCCGGTCTTCCGGTCGATGGCGTAACCAGCCAGCGTGTACGGTTTGCTGCGCACCGCGGCGTACAGATGGCGCTGGTCCGGGCTGAGCGCCATCGGCATGACTTGCGCGCCAGCGGCCACCGTACCAATGGCGGTCAACTGGCCGTTTTTGGTATTCAAGGTATAAGAGCGGATTTCCCCGTCTCCCGCCGCCGACACGTATACCGCGGTCACGGCCGATGACGCCAGCGGCCACAAACTGGCCGCCAGCAACGCCGCCATACCGCCCCATGTGGTGAGTTTCGTGTGTTTTGCCATATTTTATCCCTGATGATTTCGTGATGTTCTACGTATAAACCCATTCGTCCAATAAATTAAAACAGCATTTTAATCCAGAAGGAATAGCAAACGCCGCAGGGATACGGGATAGGCGGTCAGGACGGGGAAACAGTCTCCTGCCGACCGGCAGGAGACTGTTGGAAAGGCTCAGCGACGATCAGAAATCGACATTGACGCCCAGTTGGAAGGTGCGGCCCGGCATCACGGCCAGTTCGCGGTTGTAGCCATCCTGAGCGGTGCTCTGCGTCAGTTGACGGCTGCTCAGGTAGTCCCAGTATTTACGGTCGGTCAGGTTATAAACGCCGCCGCTCAGCCGCACAGTCGGCAGCACGCGCCAATAGGCGGTCAGGTCCACCAGTCCGTACCCCGGCACGCGCATATACTGGGTGGTCGAATCGGTCAGCGCCGCGCCGGTATTGTTATACCCCTGACGGTTGTTGGCGGTGGCGCGCTTACCTTTCTGGAACGTCGACGTGATGGCCGCGCCGTAGCGGTTGTTCGCTTCGTCCCAGGCCAGCCCCACCACCGCTTTTACCGGCGCTACGCTGTCGAGGTCGACGTATTTGTCGCCCAGATAGCGGGATTTCGATTTACCTTCGTTATAGCCGATCGCCATCGTGGTGCTGAACCCGCCGAGCGCGTCAAACCAGGTGCCCCACTGCACGCGGCTGCTGAATTCCGCGCCGTAGATATAAGCCTTGTCGCGGTTTTCCATCTGGTATGCGGTATAGATATTCGACGGTACGTTGGTGAACTTTTCCGGATTAGCCGCACGGGTATAGCGGGTGTTGGCGATAAAGTTCTTGTAGTCGTTGTAGAACACGGCGGTGCGGAAGGTCACCCCGTCGGTCATGTCGCCTTTCAGACCCCACTCATAGTTGTTGCTGGTTTCGGTTTCCAGATTGCTGTTGCCGATCAGCGCGTACTGCGCACGGCCGGCATAGCTGGAGCCCAGACTCCAGGAGCCGTACAGCTGGCTGGCGTCCGGGAACTGGGCGCCGCGGCGATACTGCAGGTAGGTGCTCAGGCGCGGCGTCAGTTCATACTGCAAACTGAGCGACGGCAGCACTTCGGTATCGCGGGTGGTCTTGCCGTACAGCGACTGTACATCGTTCGTGGTGATCGCGCTGCTGCCCGCGCTCAGGCTGGACAGGTTGCGTGACTTGGTGCTCTGGTGCGCCACCCGCATCCCAGGGGTGATCGCCAGCGTCCTACCGGCCAGTTCCACTTCCATCTTATCCTGCACAAAGCCGCCCAGACTGTAGCTGCGGCTATCCGCTTCCGGCTGCATGACGACATTGGCCCCGGTCTGAGCCGGCGACTGATGGAACGGGCGTTCGGTATCGGACTGTTGGGCGTTGAAGCCCCAGGTGAACTGGTGCATGCCGACGGATTTCAGCAGGCTGGTTTCGATGCCGTAGGTTCTGACGTTGTAGTCGGAGTTGACCTTCTGCATGCTGCCGTCGTCCAGCGGCAGGTCGGTGTCGTCTTTCGCGGTGGAACGCTGGGCGTAGATGCGGGAATCCACCGCATCCACCCAGCCGGTGTTGGTGGCGGAGGTCCAGTTGTGGCGCAGGCTGCCGCTCCAGCGCTCGCTGTCGCTGTCCTGCTGCGAGGTGCCGACGATGCTGCTGCCAAAGTTATTCCAGCCGTCGTAGTGGGTGTGAGACGTCTTGCTGTAGTAGTCGAGCGTCCCGGTAAAACGGTGCTGATCGTTAGGCTGCCAGATGGCGGAAGTCATCACCGCCGTCGAGTGCCAGTTGAGCGGATAGGCGGACAACTGGTCGCTGTTGGTGCGGGTTTCCTGACCATCACGACGGCTGATCACCGCAATGCCGCGCAGGGTCTGATCGCCGCCGGCGACGGTGACGCCGTTGTGCCAGCTGCGGCTGGCGGAGTCGTAGTCGCTCTGATAACCGACATAGTGGTCTTTCTGCGCGGATAAATACTGATCGGGCGATTTGGGGCGGAACGACACTGCGCCGCCGATGGCGTTATTGGCGCGCTCGATAGGCGTCGCGCCCGCGTCGATGCTCACCAGGCCGTACATGTACGGGTCGATGTAATCACGGCCGATGCCAAAGGTGTTAAGACCGGGACGCCCGGCGTAACTGCGGCCGGTGGCGTTGGGCAACGGGATGCCGTCTACATCGATCGCCACCCGGTTGCTCTCCAGACCGCGGATGTTGTAACCGGTGTACCCGCCGCGATCAAACCCGCTTTTACCGGCGCCGGAACCGCCGCTGACGCCGGTGGCGCTCACCAGCGGCTGATAGCGCATGATAGAACCGAAGTCGTTGCCTCCGTTCTTTTGCATGTCGCTGTCGGTCATGGTGATGGTGGTGCCCGGTTTGGTGACGCGCGGCGACATCACCGTCATCTGATCGCCGGACCCACCAGCGGCGGTTTTGTCCGCCGACACGGCTTTTTTCGTCCCACTGTCCGTCGTGGTCGATGGCGTCGTGGTGGTCGATGGCGTCGTCGTCGATGATGTCGCTGTGTTCGCGTCCGCCGCCAGCGTTGGGCAGGCAAGACCGGTCAATACGCCGGTCAAAATGATCCGGTTTAACCCGGTGCGATGCTTTTCTTTGTTGTGCAAGAACATACTGCAACCTCAATAGTGGATGTCATTATCTTCTTGCTCAGGGATTGCCAAACAGTATCATTTCAACCCGTTACGGTTGGAATACCCGTCATGTTTCACGTTGCCGGCGCGTCAGCCGCCTGCCTGCAACCTGAAACCCCTCGGGTACGATCGTTGTTATTATAATTATCGAACTTTTTTCTTCATCGGCGCGCCCCGCGCGTCGTTAACGGCGCAACGCCACCTGCGGCATACCGGTGTCGCCGTGCGGGCTGACCAACACCTCCGCCTGATACCAGCGCTGAATCGCCGCCTCGGTCAGCACCTGCGTCGGCGCGCCTTCCGCCACCTTGCGCCCGCCCTGCATCACCACCACCCGGTCGGCCCATAACGACGCCAGATTGAGATCGTGCAATACGCAGCACACCGCCAGTTTCCCGTCTTCAGTCAGCGATTTCAGCAATCGCAACAGCCGTTGTTGATAGAACAAATCCAGCGCCGAGGTGGGCTCGTCCAGAAACAGCCAGCCTCGCGGGCCGTCGCCCTGCCAGAGCTGGGCCAGCGCCTGCGCCAGCCGGACACGTTGCTGCTCGCCGCCGGACAATTGCGGATACAACCGCTGCCGCAGGTGCCCGCAACCGGTCAGCGCCAGCACCGCGGACACCACGTCCGGCTCCGGCGTATCGCGCCAGGGGGTTCGCCCCATCGCCACCACCTCTTCCACGCGGAACGACGCGGTCAGCATATTGTCCTGACGCATCACCGCCCGCTGGCGCGCCAGCGCGCCCGGCGACCAGTTAGCCAACGCCCGGCCATCAAGCCGGCATTCTCCCCGCAGCGGGGTCAGATAACCGGTCAGCAGCCGCAACAGGGTGGATTTACCCGCGCCGTTCGGCCCGATCAACGCCACCAGTTCGCCCTGAGCCAGCGTCAACGACACATCGTCAATCAGGGTCCGACCGCCGGCGACCTGATAACGCAACTGACTCGCCGCCAGTGGCGCAAAACTCGGTTCAGCCATGTTGTCGCCTTAGAATCAACCACAAAAACCACGGGCCGCCGATCAGACAGGTCAGCAACCCCACCGGCATTTCCGCCGGCACCACCAGCGTGCGGGCCAGCGTATCCGCCAGCAACAGCAGCAACGCCCCGCCCAGCGTCGCGCCCGGCAACAACCAGCGGTGATCCGCACCCAGCAGCAGCCGCATCAGGTGCGGCGTGATCAGGCCGACAAAAGCGATGACGCCGCTGACCGACACCGCCGCCGCCACCAGCACCGCGCACAAAATCACTACCCGGCGCCGGGTGCGGCGCACATCCACCCCAAGGTAATGCGCTTCCTCGTCGCCCAGTTGCAGCAGATTGAGCGGCGACGCCAGCCGTTGCAGCCACCACACGCACGGCACCACCAGCGACGCCACCGCCGCCACCGTTACCCACTGCGCCTGCCCCATACTGCCCATGCCCCACAGCGACAGCTGGCGCAGTTGCTGATCGTTGCTGATCCACGCCAGCAGGCCGGTGGCGGCGCTGCCGATGGCGTTGATGGCAATGCCCACCAACAACAGACGCGACAGGGAGCGATCCCCCGACAGGCTGAGGGAGAACAGCAGCAGCATGATCAGCAAACTGCCGACAAAGGCGGCCAGCAACGGCAGGTACAGCGCCAGCAGCGTCGGCAACGCCAGCGGAAACAGTATCGCCAGCGCCACGCCGACGGCCGCCCCGCTGCTGACCCCCAGCAATACCGGGTCCGCCAGCGGATTGCGAAACAGCCCCTGCATCCCGGCGCCGGACAACGCCAGCGCCATCCCCACCAGCAACGCCAGCACCACCCGCGGCAGGCGAATATACAGCCATACCTGCCACGCCATGCTGTCGATCGGACGGGTCATCAACTGCGTCAATGACACCGGCATCGCACCGCTACCGGCGGCGATTAACGCCAGCAGCGCCAGCGCGCCCGCCATCGCCAGCAGCGTCAAACGCGGAGGCAGGCTCACTTCGCCGCATCCACCGCCTGACGCAGGCGCAACAGCGCCGCGGGCGTATCCAGACCAAAGCCCAGCAACGCCATATCATCGACAATCAGTAACCGTTGGTGCTTGCCTGCCGGCGTCAGCGCCAGTCCCGGCAGTTTCCACACCGCCGCGCCGCCGCCCAGCGATTTCGCGCCATCGGTGGTGATCACCACCCAGTCCGGCTGGCTCGCTACCACCCCCTCCTGCGACAACGGCTGATAGCGGTTGAAACCCTGCATCGCGTTCTGCAATCCGGCGGCGCGGAACGCGGCGTCCGCCGCGGTGTCCTGTCCGGCCGCCATTGCGCCCATGCCGCTATGACTGAGAATGAACAACATGCGGGCCGACGCCGGTTGCGACGGTATCGCCGCCAGTTGCTGTTTCACCTGTTGCGCCAGCGCTTCGCCGCGCGGCGTCACCCCCAGCGCACCGGCGATCGCCTGAATCTTTTCGCCGATGCCGTCGACCGTTTGCGGCTCCGGTACCGTCACCACGCGCACCCCCCGGCTGGCTACCTGTTCCAGCACCGTAGACGGCTGCGCCAGCGCGCTCGCCAGCACCAGTGTCGGTTGCATCGACAGAATGCCTTCCGCGTTTAGCTGCCGCATGTAGCCGACATTCGGCAGTGATGTCACCGCCTCGGGGTGCAGACTGGTGCTATCGCGCGCCACCACCTTGTCGCCCGCCTGCAGCGCAAACACAATCTGCGTGACATCGCCGCCAATCGTCACTACCCGGTCGGCAGCCAGCAGCGACAACGGCAGCCACAGCAACATCAGACACAGCGTTCTCATGCCGCAGCCTCCGGCGTCACCAGCGACATCACCTGTTCGCGCCAGCGCGCCTGCTCCGGTTCCCCTTCCGAACGCTGACCGAATAGCTGGGCGATCGGCGTGCCGTCGGCGGCGAACAGTTCCAGGCTGGTGACAATGCCGTCTTTGGTCGGTTTACGCGTCACCCAGCTCTCTGCGATGGCGTCTTCGACCAGATGCAGCGTGAAGTCACGGTTGAACACATTCAGCCAGTTCTCCATCGGCGTCACTTTTTCAATTACGCCGGTGAAAATCTGCACGCAGCCGCGGTTGCCGACAAAAATCATGATTTCGTTGCCCGCCTGCTGGGCGGCATGCAGTAAGGCGCCGAGCGCCTGATTGTCCACCTGGCAGGCCAGATCGTCGCTGACGGCGCGAAACGCCTGCGGGCGCGTGACATTATGGCGCTTAAGCAACGGGAAGAACTGATGCACGTCGGTCATCGCCCGCCACTCCTGCTCCAGCAGCGCGGCGTCCGGCGCCGCGGCCGGGGCGTCGACCGGCGCAGGTTGCAGCGCCAGCGGCGGGTTATCCGCCAGCGTGAAGCTGTCGATCAGCGCCTGCCAGACGGTCAGTTCCGTGTTGTCGGTGGCATAGACCTTGAGCACCGCGTCGCCGTGGCGATCAAAAAACTGAATGCTGCGGCGCTCGCCGCGCGCGGTCTGTTCCGTCAGCGCAAACGCGCTATCCCACTGCTCGGGAAACAGGCGCAGGTCCAGCCCGCGCGGGTTGAGCACCAGACCGACGTGTTCGCCGATGCGCTGGTTGCGGTAAGCCCCGACCTGCTCATGCACCGCATATTCATTGCGGGTGATGGACTTGGTTTCGCCGACGGATTCCAGCCCGGCCAGCAGCGCGCGCATGTCGCCGGACAGGCGGCGAGCGTCATGCCCGACGCGCAGCGACGTCAGCGCCGCTTCGCTCAGCCCCATCATGCGGGCCAAATCCCGGGCGTACTTGCGCGGATGCTCAACTTTCAGTTGCAGATAGTGTGTGTAGTGGTGATGCATGTGCCAAAACTCCCTCGACAGCGCCGTCCGCTGGCTGCGGTATTGATGTGTGCCACAAAAGTTAATAATAATTATTATCATTACGAAAAAGTGAAAACAAGACACATTCGCAACAACAGCATTACTAAACCATTACACTTTTCAGGGGTAAACCCGCGGTTACGCTACATCGGGATGGGAAATCAGCGTGGTGCGCAAAAAATCAGCTGCGGTTTTCAAATTCAGTTTTCATTATTATGGAACAATACCGCTCACATTTATCTTGTCATTTAATTTACCAATGATAATCAATCAATTAAAAATTCACTTGATAACATCGAAATATTATTTCCGCTGATCATTAACAACAGTGAAATTTAAATGGCATCAATTGACAAAATTACCCGTTCCCGGCGTCTATGATAAGCACACCCAACAGAGAAACAGTCATCTCGATTTTTTCCACGGCACTTATTCTGTTGGGATAAATATAAATACCTTAACTATACCCAAAATAATTCGAGTTGCAGGACGGCGGCAACCAAGTGAATCCCCAGAAGCTTACTCAAGTAAGTGACTGGGGTGAGCGACAATTGGCGTAAGCCGATTTGAACGCTGCTGGCAGCGGCCCCGAAGGGGCAAGGCCCATGAAATGGGCCGAATAACGCAGCCAACACACCTGCAACTTGAAGTGTGACGGGTATAAAGATGGAGTTAGCTATAATGAACATTATGATCAAAAGCATCGCGGCAGGCGCTATTGCACTGGCCTCATTCAGCACGCTGGCCGCACAGGAAATAAACCGTGAACAGGCAGATAGCTATCATCAAATTGGGGTAATCACCTCAAACAACACGGATTCCCCAATGGACGCGACCCGCGAATTATCACAAGCCGCAGATGCCCTGGGCGGAAAATATTTTGTGATTATTTCTATGGATAACGACGATCTGGTTCGCTCCAGCGCCATTGTCTATAAATAGTCACTGACTGAAAAGAAAACAGTCGGATTAATTAGCAATAGGGCCGGCGGGCGGATCTGCCGGCCTGTTTACTGACGCAGCTGACTGGCTGCACACTGTTTAACCCCTTTCACTGCGGCAGATAAAATACAGCCCCACTCCGCACGATCTACCTATTATACGTTGCTCCCGATCATTAAGTTTAAATCAAACCCAAACAGACCCGCGATAAATCGATATTTGTTATTTTCACTAAATCAATGCTCAACAACATATGGGTTCTGATTTTTCTTTTCTTTGTCCTCTTTATAATCCCCAGCAACAGAAAGCGCGAGGTAAAAGATAAAAATCGCCTTGTCTTTCTGCGTGGCAGGGTTTCCGAGCTTGCGTTTTACGGTAATACATCAGTACCGGGCATACGCTCCCCTGTGATTATTTTTACAGCACTATCGCACAGGGAATTAAAATGGAAAAATCATCGGCGTTGTCGCTTTTCTATCAATTATTAAAGGGTAATTTCTTCTCTGAAAAAATCTGGCGCAAGACCGATATAAAAGCCAAATTTTTATTACGCTCATTATTAATGCCGTCAATTACCTTACGCTATCTGAAGAATATTATTGAGATTCCCGCCATGCAGAAAGCGGTGAAAATCCGGCCGATGCTGCCGACCAAGATTCACCGTCCTTATCTGTCCGCCACGCTGCATGCCGCCGAGCGCGCCGACGCCATCTGTACCCATTACACTTTCGTGGATCAGTTGGCTAACCCGTTTCTGAAGCAGGCGTTTCTCAGTCTGGATGATTATTGTCTGGCGCGTTTTTCCGGCAAGAACGGCGAAAGTTTTTCACTGATTTGCAGCACCTCACGCTACGACAAAGAGGGCGAGGCTACGCTGCGCATCCGTTTCAACGATGTGGTGCTGGCGTCACTGACATTCTCGGTAATGCGCGACCAGAATCAGCTCGCCATCATGATTGGCGGTTTGCAGGGAAAAGGCCGCGACCAGACCCGTGAACTGACCAAAGACGCATCGAAAGCCTGCTTTGGGCTGTTTCCCAAACGCCTGTTGCTGGAGTGCCTGCTGACCCTCGCCGGTCTCACCGGCATTCATCGCATTCTGGCGGTAGGCGATGAAAACCATGTTTATCAGTGCCTGCGCTACTGCTACCGTAAAAATAAGGTGCGGTTTTCCAGTTACAGCGAGTTCTGGCAGTCAATCAACGCAGACAGAAACGCGACGGGGTTGTACCAACTTCCGCAGATCATTACACGCAAAACGCTGGATGAATTGCCAAGCCGAAAACGAGCCCAGTACCAGCGCCGTTATCAGTTGCTTGACGACATCAACGCTCAGATCAGGCTCACTCTGGGGCACAGCGCCTCATCCGACACGCTGCATCGCATCGCCAGTTAGCATACGCCGACACCGGGGAAAACGGCGTTCCCCGGTACGTCATCCCCCATTACGCAAACCCGCCGTTGCTGCGGACCACCTGACCATTGATCCAGCCCCCTTCCGGCCCGACCAGAAAAGCCACCACGTTGGCGATATCGTCCGGCTCACCCAGCCTTTCCAGCGGCGTCATGGCGGTAATGGCGGCCACCTGCGCATCGGTCTTACCGTTAAAAAACAGTTCGGTCGCCACCGGCCCCGGCGCTACGGCGTTTACCGTTACCTCGCGACCGCGCAGTTCGTTCGCCAGCACCCGCACCAGCCCCTCGACTCCGGCTTTGGAAGCGATATAGGGGCCATAACCGGGCAGCGACCGGGCGATCACGCTGGTAGACAGCGCAATAATCCGTCCGCCGTTTTCCACCTGCCGGGCCGCTTCGCCCAGCACAATGAATGCACCGCGCAGATTGGTCGCCATCATGTTGTCGAACTGCGCCAGATCGCCATCGGCAATCGACGTGTTCGCCATCACCCCGGCGCTGTTGATCACGGCGTCGATACGCCCGAATTGCGCTTTCGTCTGCTGAAACAGCGCCGCCACCTGCTCGGGCGCGTCCACCTGCGCCTGAATCGCCAGCGCGACGCCGCCGTCCGCGCGAATCCGGCTCACCACGTCGCTCGCCTGTTGCTGCTGCCGGGCATAATTCACCACCACCCGCCATCCCTGCTGCGCCAGTTTCAGCGCAATCGCCCTGCCGATGCCCCGCGACGCACCGGTGACAATCGCCACGCGGGCATTCTGTACGCTGTCTTGTGTGTTGTGCTGCTGCATACGGTCTCCTGTTATTCCGGGATGAAAATGACTCCGGAATGAAAATTGTTCCGGGATGAAAACGATCGGGCCCGCCGCGACGTTAACACGGCGAAGCGGCCATCGCCTGCGTGGCAGATCCTGCCCGGATAGCGGCATGAGATAAAGGTGGATAAATGGATATGATTATTCCATTTTTACCGACAGTAATGCCGACACAGACAGTCTGCCGCTCAACCGTGCGGCGGATAGCGGTGAACCAACGAAAACGCCGCGTTCACGCTGGTGGGAAGATAATCGCAGGCGATCGTGTCGGGCTGCAACACCGCCTGCCTGATAACCTGTTCGGTCGATGCGGCGATATGACGCTGCCACCCTTGCCGGTCGAGTATGGCAAACCCCAACGCGCAGGAAGATCCGCCTGACAGGCTGTCGATCACCACCAGTTGACTGTGCTGCGCATTTTCTCCGATGTATCGCGACAGCGCCGCTGCGCCAAAAATGCGGACCGTTTCCCACGCAGGCAGGCTTACCGCATCCTCCAGCAACCCGGATTGCGACAGGGCGCTCGCCGACACCAGCATCAACGAGGGCTGATGGCGAATGAAAGTACAGGCAATCCGGCCCAGGCCGGGGATCGTCAGCCATTCAAAAGGATGACCGGTAATCAGTAAGGGGTGTGCTGATGGCGCCACTGACAGTCTCTTCGTATTTCGCTGGATGTTCAGGATTTACTCATATTGCATTTTATTATTAAAAAATACAATCTATGAAATGGCACCCCCTCTTCTTATGCCAACAGATCAACCGGATTAACACCCGAAGTGACTTTTAGTAAAATAAAGAACAATTGGCCGGCAGCACTGCCAGCCCGGTCGGTAACAGGTATAATCAGCGGTTATTTATTCTGGCTGGCAAGGAATCATGACGACCCTCACCCCTTTGCAGGCGCGCATCGTGCGCGATGTCATCAGTTATGTCAGACGCGAGCAACTCGCGGTGGGCCATCATCTGGTCGAGTCGGCGCTGGCGCAGGCGCTCAACACGTCGCGCACGCCGGTAAAACAGGCGATGCAGTACCTGATGGACAAAGGCATGGTGACCTATGACCGCAATCGCGGTTTTTTTCTGGCGCAACACGCCTCGCAATTGGGCAATCTGGTCGCCGAAGTGCTGGAGCAGGCGGAAGACCCGCTCTATCGCCAGTTAGCGGAACGCCGCATTACCCGCCAGTTGCCGGAACAATTCTCAGAAATGGAGCTGATGCTCGAATTCAGCGTTACCCGCCCGGTGCTACGCAAAGTATTGCTGCGCTGTCAGCAGGAAGGCTGGCTGGAACACATGGCTGGTCAGGGCTGGCGCACGCTGCCGCTGATCGATTCGGTAGAAGCTTATGAGGAAAGCTACGCGTTGCGCGCCATTATCGAGCCGGCCGGACTGCTGTCGGCGACGTTTCATATTGACCCGCAGGTGCTGGCGCACTGCCGGAAGCAGCAGGAACACCTGGCCGAAGACGGTTACCTGACCATGACGGCGATGGAGATGTTTGATACCAGCTCCGGGTTCCATGACACGCTGGCCGTCTGTTCCGGCAATCGTTTTCTGCTGCAAACCGTCCGTCATCTGGCCCGGCTGCGGCGGCTGGTGGAGTACCGAAAGGAGAGGTTTCGCCCACAGCGAAAACATCAGGCGGAAGAACATCTGCAAATCATTCGCTATCTGGAGCAAGGCGATCGGCTGAGCGCCGCCGATTTCATGCGTACGCATCTGGAAAAAGCGCGACGCCAGGCGGTCAACCCGGCGTTGTTCACGCCGCTTTAGCGGCTAAACCGTTCAGACGCAGACCGTGCAACCGCGACCGTTGTCTTTGGCCTGATACAACGCGGTATCCGCAGCTTTCAGCCAAACCTGATAGTCCTCCAGACCGGGATGAAACTGCACCAGCCCAACGCTGATTCCCACCCGCAGCATCGGCGCCTGATGCAGTTGCACGCTGTCCAGATACTCGCGCAACCGCTGGACGATACGCTCCGCCTCGACAGCCGGCGTCTGCGGCAGCACCACGCCGAATTCGTCGCCGCCAAAACGGCCGGTAATGTCGGATTGCCGCAAGGTTGATTTGATGCCGCCGCTCAGCAAGAGAATCACATCATCGCCCACGTGGTGCCCGAAGCTGTCGTTGATGCGCTTGAAATGATCGATATCCAGCAACGCCAGCGTCGCCACCTGCTGGTGGCGCAAACACAGCTCAAACTCATTTTTCAACAACTGCTCCCAGTAATGCCGGTTGTACAACCGGGTCATACCGTCGTGGATACTGATTTCCCGCAGTTGACGCTTGTGCTCCGCCAGTTTGATCGCGGTGCGATAGGTGACCAGCCCTACCGATATGGGATAGATGAATAGCATCGGCAGGCAGAAATAGATCTGCACAGGCGTGGTGGCAAAGGCGATCGTTCGGCCTGCCAGCCAGATAACAGCCAGCGCGCCGGTCAGTTGCACAACCAGCCCTTGCAAAAACAGCCGCAAACCGCCGGCCGCGATATTGTTCATGCCCATCATCGACATGATCAGCACCGACGGCAGCGAATTCAGCCCCATCATGCCAATCCAGACGCCGCCCAGCCAGGCGTCAAACCGCAGATTGCTATACTCGAACCGCATCGGATCGCGGGCGCGCCGCGCCAGCAACAGCGCAAGATGCGGCCAAAGAAAACCGTTGAAAAACAATGCCCCCCAGACCCACACAGGCTCTGTCTGGTCATACAGCACCGCGGCGACATAAAAAAAGCCCAGCCCCAGACCAATCATTCGGGGGATATAGACGCGTCTGGCAAACGCCAGACCGGAGCGACGACGATCACCGTCAGCCGGTGCCGCAACGAGTGTTGAATACATTCCACTCTCCTTCTTATATCCGTCACACTTCAAACCGCAAGTACGTTGGCTGCGTCTCGGCCCATTCGCCCTTGCGGGGCGGCTACCGACAGCGTTCAAATCGGCTTACATCGATTTGTCACGTCCCCCAGCCACTCGCCTGAGCAAACGGCTGGGGATTCACCGTATCGCCGCCTCCTGCAACCCCAATTATTCAGGGTATATAATCCTTATGACGGGGAACTTGCAGTCATTATTCCAAATTCCAGCTCAAATCACTTCAGTAAGATATGGTTTTTATTAAGAACCTATCCCGGCAGGCGTAACTGGCGCCGCGAGTAAACCCGTGCGTTACAGACAAGCGAGGCGTTCAGATACTGCCCGGCAGGCAAAATAGCCCTGCTGCATCGTATTGAATTCTGGCTTAACACTGAGGGATAAAGGCCGTTATCAGCATGAAAAACGCTTGGGGGACCGCGTTCAGAGGAAAAGAACGTCAGATGAAAATAACGCGGGAGGGGGAAACGACAAGGTGAAAAACCGACGCCGGTCAGCAAAAGCAATGCGGCCGGCCCACAGGGGGGAAGGCCGGCCGCGTTACGTATCAGGGATGACCCGGTCCGTTGGCGGGCTGGTAATGGAACCCGCCCGGCCCACCGCCGCCGGGGCCGCCATGACCGCCGCCCGGACCGCCCCACGGGGGAGGGAAAATACAACCGCTCAGGGTGGCGATCAATGCCAGTAAACCGACCATTTTGACTACGTTTTTCATGATTCACCTCAGTTTCAACGGGTGCATCATAAGAAACCGGCCAGCAGGCAACAAGTCGCCGATTCTTAAAAATCCTCTTATTTACAGTCATTTATACTGATTACGAACCACTTTCGTAAAACGATCGCATTCCTTACACTCCGCCCGGCGATCAGCAACTGACCAGCTTCAGTTCGCGCATATCCAGATAGTCGCCGACGCTGGCGGAGGAGAGATTGAACGACAGCGCCAACAGCCAGGCGCTGCGCGGAATTTTCCAGATGGTGCCCGAGTTGCCCTTCTGCAATCGATCGCTGCTCTGAATGTAATCCTTGCCGTCGCGGGTCAGGTCCATCATCACCGGTCCGGGGCCGTTTTCGCCGTAGCCATGAAGCTTTTTGGTAATCGCCACCTTGCCGGCGACGGAAGTTTGCGCCTGCCAGGTCAGCCCGATTTGATCGTGCCCATTGATCGGTATCAGAAACTGCACCTGCACGTTATCGCTCTCGGCTATTTTCACAAACCGCCCGTTATCTTCTTTGATGTGCGCCGGGTCATAACGACAGGCGCAACCGCCCGCGCCGGGGTAAACCAGCGTGCTGCCGCTGTCGTTCAGGGCGATCAGTTCCGCCATCTGATTGGTAAAGATCAGGTTATTTTTCCAGCAGGGACGGTTGGAGATCACGCAGGAAGTGACATTGATACCATCAGTGGCAAAGCGAACATTGGCCAGCGTAGTCTGGTAATCAAACGCCTGATCGAAAATGAGGTAGGGTTGCTCCGGATTCTGACGCACAAAAATCGCCCCGCCGTTGAACACAAAGCTAGCGTTCTTTTTCCTCAGCACCACCGCGGGCTGCTTTCGCCTCACGTACTCGAAGTGGCCGTTGATCTCCACATGCCCTTCGTTAATCAACGCGATCCCCTCGCAGTAATCAAAGCTGCCCGCCTGCCAGTACACCACGCCGTCCGGATTATCGATTTCAAAAGCATACCCGCCGTTTTGCCAGATACAGCCAATGAAGGTGAAGCGCTCGTAGGAATCCGGCTGACGGGTCAGATACAACAGGCGATCGCAGTTATTGAATCCGCAGGAGAACCAGTTCCAGCCCCAGCCGCCCGCGCCATTGGAAAAGACTTTTCTGAACCCGGTAAAACGGCAGGAATAAATGCTCAACAGGCAGGATGCATTGCGGTTGGAATTGTTCTCCGGGTTATACGCAAAAAACAGATCTAACGTTCTCTTTTCAGAAATAAAATGCACTCCGGAAAAAAAACTGTCCACGATATTACTGTAGGCGGCATCCACGTCCGGGTTTCCGGTAACCACCACCGCATATTTATTGAAATTACCATTTTTGGTAAAAATAATTGTCAGTGGGCCATGAATAGAAACTTTCGATGCATCTATTTTTATTGTGGAAGAGACCTGCACCACGCCCTGTAACATTAACCTGACCTTTTGCTGGGCATTCGATAAAGATTGTGACTGTTCCAGCATATCATTAAGAAGTGTCTGAAAAGGCCCGGTGGAATCTTTCTTTCCGGAAAAATCAATATTGTAACGGGTGAGATCATTGGTAAATGCAACCGCATTATTCTCCTGCGATGCCGACGCCGTAGAGGTCACCGCCAGCGATGCCAGACTGCCGGCCAGGAAATCTCTTCTATTCATAACAACCTCTCCGATATCAATAAATTCAATGCGTTAAAAATCGAAATTCACATAATGGAAGATAATGCGTTGATAACAGGCAGGGTAAACAATAGCGCCGATAAATGTCATAAATTTTCTGCAAAAATAATTAAAGATTTAATTCAATCTGATTTATCATCACTGAAAATACACTTCAACTGAGTATGGGGGTTGAAAATTGAAAGCAACCATAAAACATAATTCTCTTTATTGGGCAATGCTTTGCATTTTCCTGATACCACAGTTTGTGTTTGTATTTCTCCAGCAATCCTCGCTGGCGCCCGGCATGATGGTAGCCATCACAGCCATCTATATTTATGGCTTACGCTGTATGAAGCAATTAGCCTTTTCCAGTGGAAAAATCTTACTTTTTTCGATAGCGGTATTTATATTACTGGCGCAGTCCGGTTATATCGCCGCCTTCTATGACAATTACAAACCACTCTTCACGTTACCGGCGCTGATTATTATTTTTCTTGGCGCCACGCTATTTTCCAACCGTCTGTTGACCGTCCCGCCCGCCACCCTTGCTTCCGTTTTCCGGGCCGTCACCTATACCCTGCTGCTGCTCGGCTGGATCTCGGTCATCCATCGCATTGATATCGGCAGTTACGCTGCGAAACCCAAGGCGGTGTTTCCTTTTTCCGAAGAGAGTCATTACGCCCTGACGGTCGGTATCTTTGTCTGCGCCAGCGGCATTCTGATGAAAAACCGGGAACGCGTGGTGCTGCTGGCGAACCTGCTGTTGCAGGCGTTGATTTTCCCCAGCCTGACGCTGCTGGTGTTCTGCATGATGGCGATTTTCATCTTCTGGATGGCGCGGCGCATTACCCTGATGCTGACGATCATCGTGGTGCTGGTTGCGGCGGTGTATTTCATGCTGACCTACTTTTCCGACCTGCCGGCCATCGCCTACTTTGGCTCGCGCCTGACCATCAGCGACGATACCGACAACCTCACGACGCTGGTATTCCTGCAAGGGCTGGATGACGCCAAAAACGCGCTGCTGGAAAGCCACGGCCTTGGCCTGGGGCTGCAAATGGCCGGCACCAATGGGGTCGGCCAATACGGCTATGTCATCCAGTCGCTCGCCGGCAGCGACTTCAACCGTAACGACGGCGGCTTCCTGGCCTCGAAAATCGTCAGCGAATTCGGCGCCGTCGGTCTGCTGATCAGTATCGGCTACATGCTGATCCTGAAAAAAGCCGTCAACACCATCAACCGCATCCGCGATAACACCGATATGGAATCAACGCTGCTGAAAATCGCCATGGCGGTGGTGATCGCCTACGCGGTCGAGTTTTTCCTGCGCGGCTATGGTTACTTTTCACCCGGGCTGTTTCTGTTTGTCACCATGATGATGGTCAGCAGCAAGCTACATCGCCAGCGGACCAGAGCGGTACGCCCGCTGCCTTCCCCCTCGTCACTACAGCCTCAATCCTGATACTGGCGGCGCCTCCCGTTTTCCGGAAGGCGCTGCGCATTGACCGGGTGATTCGATTATCCCCTCACTACTCTTGATTATCCCCTGACCACCATTATTCCCGGTCCACCATGTTGTACAGCACGTCGCGCCGATCCAGCATCTGGCCGCCATCGCGGGTCAGCGGTACCCAGCCGATGGAGCCGTGACGGGTGGTCGGTGAACTGAAGAGCAGATCGAACGGGATGGTGAAGTAGATCCCTTTGGTGAAACTGCCTTCGCCATATTCGCTGGCGCTGACATTGGTGACGGTGGCAAACGCGCCGGCCACGATCCCGCTGTCGAAACGGCGCGACAGATCCAGCGTGACGCCTTTATCGCCGGCCAGATAACGCCCGACGCTGATTTTCGCCAGCCCGCCTTTGACGAACGGCAGCGACCAATAGGTGGTCAGGTGACCGGTGGTCACGCTGTAATCCTTCAGCCGCTGCGGATCGTCCCAGTCCCGCTGCTTGACGTAGTTGACGTCCATCCCCACCGCCCAGTTGCTGCCAAACGGCCGATACAGCACTTCGCCCCCGACCCCGGCGTACATCATTTCCAGATAACCGCCGTAGACCTGGGTATACCAGTCGCGCGACAGATGATCGTAACGCGACAGCTGCAGGTTGGTCAGTTGCACGTCCGAAGCGGTCACATATTCGCGAATGTGGGTACGGACCCGCGGCAGCGCCGCGCCGTCCTGCGGGGGCGATCTGAAGTTGAACTGGTTATAGTTATTGAGCAGGTTGATGCTCAGCATGCCGCCCAGCCGCCAGTTATTGGTAATACGGTAATCGGCGCTGGCGTTGGCCGACAGCTGATACATGTAGAACGATTCCGGACCGCCAAACGACTGCTGCAGCGAGGGGTCGATGCCGTAGGTGAAACGCGGCGGCTCGGTATGCAGCACCTGACGGCCACTCGGCTCCGGCAGCGGCTCGACATGATAGGGATCCGGCTCGTCCAGCCCCAGCGGCGTACTGCCGGACTCCAGTTGGCGGAACGCCGACGCATCCACACGGGTACTGGTGGCGGTCAGCGGACCGCTACGGGTGACGATGTGATACTGCCCGACGTCGTCCGGCAGATTGTTCGCCAGCACCGTCGCTGCCCGCCGGCTGGCCTCTGCATCGCTGTTATATTTATACTGCTCCGCCACCACCGTCACCTGCTGGCCGTCGCTATAAATATCCGGTTGAGTAAAGCCGGCCTTTTCGTCCAGCTCCTGCGAAACACGTTGCCAGTCGGTGCCGCCCTGTGCATTTTTCGCCGTTGCGTTTTTTCCCGGTAACGTTGCGTTTTTTCCCGGTAAGTAAACCGGCGGCTCGTCGTCCGGGTGCTGCGGCCGCAGCCGGTTGAAGTTGGTGCGCAGCGTGAAGCCCCACATCAGGGTGTTGCCGCGCTCCCACGACAGCGACGTATCCAGCCAGTCGGTGGCGCGGTACACCAGGCCGACGTTAATCGGCGAGTCCTGCTTGATATGCTGCGACGCAGGGCGAGTCTGGTCCGCCGCCTCCACGCTGTAGTCGTTGCTGTCGTACTCCAGCTTGATACGCAACGGATCCCACGGCGTCTGGTATTCCAACCCGGCAAACAGCGCCGCCGGTCCGTGGAAAAAGTTCTTCGCCGCGAACTGCCCGGTCTGCGTTGAGGCGGAACGGGTACAGAATCCCGACATCAACCGGCAGGCCGGGTTGGTAATGTTGCCGCTCTGCGCCATGTTGCCCCAGCCCATACCCAGCGTGAAATCAAACGGCCCCCAGCGCTTGCTGGCTACCAGATACTCGCTGTCGAACAAACCGGTGCCGGCGATATCGCGCAACCCCAGCGATACCTGCGGCAGCCAGCGGCTTTCCTGCCAGAGCCGCGCCTTGACGTCGAAGCTCTTGTCTTTGTAGGTTTGGCTGCCACTGAAGCTGGGGGTGGTGCTGTAAGGCCGGGTACGAATATCGGTATACCGCAGCGTCGCCTCCAGCCAGTCGAGCGGCTGCAGTGAAATGGCATAGCGGCGATATTCCTGGTTGTCGCGGTAGCTGGCGCTAAACTCGCCGGTATCCGCCATGCGCGCCGTCGGCATCTGCCATAGCCCGACGCCGCCAAAATCCATCTGCGATACGCCGGCGGGCTGGTAATAACCGCTGCGGTTCGCCGCATCCTGGTTATCCGCTTCAGCCGCCCAGACCGACGTCCCTAATGTGCAGCCAATCGCCAGCGACAGGCAGCTCAGTTTAAAAGTTCGGTTGTTAGCCATTAGTGTGGAATCCGGTTGGCAAGATAGTCGGCGATCTGCTCATTCAGAGACGTGAAGCCCTCGGGCAGAATGGAAGGGTCAAAACCGATGAACAGCGTTTCTCCCGCCGCCGGTTCATTGTGCTGGCGGTTCCAGATGGCCAGCGGAACTTTGCGCCAGCGGCCGTCGCTCGAAATCAGATAACCGTCGCGGTTATCGCCGCCAGGCAGAAAACGCCGTCTGCCGATGTACTGTTCGACAGACCAGCCTGACTGGAGGTCGATGTCCTTGAACACGTTCGGGGTGCCGATATCAATGCCGGTGCTGATCAGCCCAAACAAAAAGAACTGATCCCGATAGGGTGACAGGTAGAGGGTATAGTTGCCCACCAGCGGGCGATTATCCCGCTGAGAAAGACGCACGATATCCGGGTCGATGCTGGCGCGGATCCGGCCGACGGTATTCACCTGTTTCAGCGCCTGCGCCATATACCAGGCGGCGATCGCCCAGTCGCCATCGCCCTCGACCTGCCAGACCAGTTGCAACTGATAGAGCCGGGCCTGCAGCCTTTCTCCCTTCTCTTTGACCTTTTCCGTCACAAGTTCGTTGGTGAGTAACGCAGTCTGCCAGTTGACCTTGTCCGGGAAAGTCATCTGGCCGTAGAACTGATCCAGACGGGTGCCGTCTTTCAGCACCACGGCGGGCAACGTTTCGCCCGCATACTTTACCGTTAACTGCGCCGCCCCTGATGTTCCGGCCACCAGCAATAACAAGGCAGCCAATCGATTGAATGACAACATAAAATTACCTTATTGATTGTATGGCTTAAGAACAGTGAACTGCACCAGAGCCATGTTTGGCCCCATATACTGATAGCTTTGGATGACCTGACCGGAAGTCGGGTCCACCCAGTATTGGTTGGTATAGCGTTTGCCCAGCGCCGGTACGGTTACCTGCTCGTCGAAACGTACCGTCTGCCGTGGGATGTTCAGTATCGTCAGGGTCTCCGGGCCTTTGTTCTCGAATACCGATTGCTGGTCGTAACCGCCGCGCAGCACCTGCGACCAGCTGACGATGGTGTGCCACTGTTTTGGGGTGCCGGGTTTCAGCAAGCCAAGGCTGAGCGGGTCGGTGTCCAACTGGGTGACTTGCCGGATGTCTTCACCCAGCCCCTGCGTTTTCACCAGTCGGCCAAAGCGGGTTACCACCACGTTTTTATCCTCCGTCACCCACTTCAGTTGCTGGTTATCGACAAACGCCAGCACCACAAAGACGCGCGGCGCCTTACCCACTTTCAGATACGCTGAGGCATAGGGAAGCTGCTCCACCTGTTGCGGCGTCATGCTGACACCTTCCCTTCCCCACAACGCCAGCCGCAAGTCCCGGCCCAGTTGACTGATTTGCTGAGAACACCCTGTGAGTCCTAGCATGAAGAAAACGACCACCAACATCCGGAACAAGGCTAAATCAAGGATTTTTTTCATTGTTCGGGTTCTCGCCTGAACATCCTGAAGCAGAAAAAAGGCCACCGGAGTGGCCTTGGTTATTAGCCCATCATTAACCGCGAGTTGACGTCACGGTTGAGGTGCCGGTCGCAGTGGTGCTGGTTGTGCTGCTGGCGGCAGAAACGATGCCCCCCATGACGCCACGACCAACCCCGTGGCCATAGCCATAGCCATAACCCGACCCGCGGCCACTCGCTGCGCTAAACGCGTGTGAACCAGCTGCGGCCCCCCCTTGGAAAACGGGTTGACCGTTACCTGCTGACGGCCCAGCCGCCAGTGCGCCCACAGGTACGGCCAGAGCCAGTACCAGGATCGCTAGCGTTTTCTTCATCATTACCATTTCCTTTTATTTCCTGTTTAAGGACATCAGGCAGGGGACAACCCGGAAGCCCTCCCCTGACCCACGACTGGCTGAATTAATCAGCCAGGTTGGATCTTCCCCACGGCCTGTGAAGCAATTATTTCAATTCATCCTTCATGAAATAATCACCAGCGCGTGGGAAGGATCCGAACCAATACTCAGATAAAGAATAAGAAAAGCAAAATTGAACGATTAAGGAAATAAGACAAGTCGCAAGAGTGTTATATTTTTCCCATTGATTACAATGAGATGAAATATTATCGGAAAAGTCTCATACCCGTCATACTTCAAGCAGCAGGTGTGTTGGCTGCCTCGCTCACCCCAGTCACTTACTTATGTAAGCTCCTGGGGATTCGCTCAGCTGCCGCCTTCCTGCAGCTCGAATTATTTGGGGTATAGTTATTAGAGGGGAGATATTGAGAAAGAAAAACCGGATATTTCTACCCGGTTTCAGAATATGAAAAATATTTCAGAATATTATTCCAACCATTCGGTGTGGAATACGCCTTCTTTATCAATACGCTTATAGGTATGCGCGCCGAAATAATCGCGCTGAGCCTGAATCAGATTGGCCGGTAATACCGCGGAACGGTAACTGTCATAATAGGCAATCGCCGCCGAGAAGGTCGGAGTCGGAATCCCCTGCTGTACCGCATAGGACACCACGTCACGCAGCGCCTGCTGGTATTCGTCGGCGATCTGGCGGAAATACGGCGCCAGCAGCAGGTTGGCGATATCGGCGTTCTCGGCGTAGGCGTCGGTGATCTTTTGCAGGAACTGGGCGCGGATGATGCAACCGGCACGGAAAATCTTGGCGATTTCGCCGTAGTTCAGGCTCCAGTTGTTTTCGTCAGACGCCGCTTTCAGCTGAGAGAAACCCTGCGCGTAGGAGACGATTTTGCCCAGATACAGCGCGCGACGCACTTTTTCGACGAACCCGGCTTTGTCGCCGCTGAACGCCTGGGCAGCCGGGCCGCTCAGCACTTTAGAGGCCGCCACACGCTGGTTCTTCAGCGAGGACAGGTAACGGGCAAACACCGACTCGGTAATCAGCGACAGCGGTTCACCCAGATCCAGCGAGCTCTGGCTGGTCCACTTGCCGGTGCCTTTGTTGGCGGCTTCATCCAGAATCACGTCGACCAGGTATTTACCCTCTTCGTCTTTCTTGGTGAAGATATCGGCCGTGATTTCGATCAGGTAGCTGCTCAGCTCGCCCTTGTTCCATTCGGAGAAGGTGCTCGCCAGTTCTTCGTTGGAAAGCCCGAGCGCCTGCTTCAGCAGCGCGTAGGCTTCGGCGATCAGCTGCATGTCGCCGTACTCGATGCCGTTGTGCACCATTTTCACGTAGTGACCGGCGCCGTCAGCGCCAATATAGGTTACGCAAGGCTCGCCTTCAGCACGGGCTGCGATCTGCTCCAGAATCGGCGCGACCAGCTCATAGGCCTCTTTCTGACCGCCCGGCATAATGGACGGACCTTTCAGCGCGCCTTCTTCACCGCCGGACACGCCGGTACCGATGAAGTTGAACCCTTCGGCAGACAATTCACGGTTACGGCGAATGGTGTCTTTATAGAACGTGTTGCCGCCGTCGATCAGGATGTCGCCTTTTTCCAGATACGGTTTCAGGGACTCGATAGTTTTATCCGTCGCTTCGCCCGCTTTAACCATCAACAGGATACGGCGCGGTTTTTCCAGAGATTCAACAAACTCTTCAACGGTGTAGCACGGCACCAGTTTTTTCCCCGGATTCTCTGCAATCACCTCATCCGTTTTGTCTGCGGAACGGTTAAAGACGGAAACGGTATAGCCACGGCTTTCAATGTTCAGCGCCAGATTGCGCCCCATTACCGCCATACCGACAACGCCAATTTGCTGTTTGGACATTAAAGCAACTCCTGTCTGAAGGTAACCTGCCTGCGGCTGACTGCGCCCCAGGCAACAAAAAGCTGGCTGACATGGTAACCCAGCTAACGCCGGGTGGGTAGTTATTGGTGCGACAAGGAAGGTAGCAGGCGTTCCACGAATGAGGCTGACCGGGTGGAGGACAAAAAACAGTGCAATAAATTATCGTGATATTAATTTCACTGATAACCATCTGAACAATGGTCAGAAAAAACCCGATAACACCAGGGTGTTATCGGGTATGGCGCGTTGATTAATATTTTTCCAGCAGCGCTTTGATTTTGGTTTTGAAAGCACTACCCAGTTCCGGATTGCGCAGACCGTAGGACACGAATGCCTGCACATACCCCATCTTACGACCGCAGTTGAAGCTACGCCCCGCCATCTGAACGGCATCAACCTGCTGGGTTTTGATAAGCTCGGCGATGGCATCGGTCAACTGGATACGGCCCCACGCGCCCGCCAGGGTGTTTTCCAGAATCGGCCAGGCTTCGGCAGCCAGAACATAACGACCGACCGCGGACAGGTCCGACCCTTCCACCGGCGCCAGCTCCGGCTTCTCGATCATGGAGGTGATCGCCGAAGCGTCGCCCGCCTGATTCAGCGCGTTCTCACATTCCACGATGGAATATTCCGGCAGCACCTCGTACGGACGGTGTTTTACCAGCACCTGGCTGTGACCGGTCTGCTCAAAACGGGAAATCAGCAGCGCCAGATTGTCTTTCGACTGATCGGCGGAAGCGTCGTCCATCACCACATCCGGCAGTACCACCACAAACGGCGAGTTGCCGACAATCGGGTGAGCGCAGGACACCGCGTGCCCCAAGCCCAGCGTCTGCCCCTGACGCACATTCATGATGGTCACGCCCGGCGGGCAAATGGACTGTACTTCCGCCAGCAACTGACGTTTGGCGCGCTCTTCCAGCATCGACTCCAGCTCGAAAGAGGTATCAAAATGGTTTTCAATGGCGTTTTTAGAAGCGTGCGTCACCAGCACGATCTCTTTAATTCCCGCATTGACGCACTCGTTGACAATCTTTTCGATTACCGGCCGGTCAACCAACGGAAGCATCTCTTTTGGAATCGCTTTGGTAACCGGTAACAAGTTCATCCCTAAACCGGCAACGGGGATAATCGCTTTTAATGCTGTCATTTCGTGTTCTCTCAAAAACATGCTGCTGTTTGCCGCGACGACAAAGACCGCGCCACATTAATTTTTCTGGCGCCAGAATACACCTAATCGGCGCCGAAGAGATCGCGGGTATACACTTTTTCCATTACATCAGACAATTCCGGCGCCATTCGGTTCGACAGAATCACGTCGGATATCTGTTTGAACTCATCCAGACTGTGAATCACGCGGGAACGGAAGAACTCCGACTCTTTCAACGCCGGCTCATACACCACCACGTCGATCCCTTTGGCCTTGATGCGCTTCATTACCCCCTGAATCGCGGAAGCACGGAAGTTATCAGAGCCGGTTTTCATCACCAGCCGGTAGATACCGACCACTTTCGGACTCCGTCTGATCACGGAATCGGCGATGAAATCCTTGCGGGTAGTGTTGGCGTCGACAATCGCCCGAATCAGGTTGTTCGGCACCGACTCGTAGTTAGCCAGCAGTTGCTTGGTATCCTTCGGCAGGCAGTAGCCGCCATAGCCGAACGACGGGTTGTTGTAGTGCTGGCCGATACGCGGGTCCAGCCCGACGCCTTCGATGATCTGTTTACTGTCCAGCCCCAGAGTCTGGGCGTAGGTATCCAGCTCGTTAAAGTAGGCCACGCGCATCGCCAGATAGGTATTAGCGAACAGTTTGATCGCTTCGGCTTCGGTTAAACCGGTAAACAGCACCGGAATATTGGTTTTGATGGCCCCTTCCACCAGCAGGCGGGCAAAACGCTCGGCGCGTTCAGAACGCTCTCCCACCACGATACGGGACGGATACAGGTTGTCGTACAGCGCGCGGCCTTCACGCAGGAACTCCGGCGAGAAGATGATATTTTCAGTGCCGAACTGCTCGCGAACCTGCGCGGTATATCCCACCGGAATGGTGGATTTGATGATCATCACCGCGTGCGGATTCACTTCCAGCACCTTGCTGATCACCGCTTCCACCGAGCGAGTGTTGAAGTAATTGGTTTTCGGATCGTAATCCGTCGGCGTGGCGATAATGACGAATTCCGCATCCTGATAGGCGGATACGGCATCCAGCGTGGCGCGGAAATTCAGCGCCGGGTTACGCAGATAGGCTTCGATTTCCTTATCCACGATGGGGGAGATGCCTTTGTTGAGCATATCCACTTTTTCGGCGACGATATCCACCGCGACCACTTCATTATGCTGCGCCAGCAGCATGGCGTTGGACAAGCCAACATAACCGGTACCCGCAATTGCAATTTTCATCATCTGTCCACATTCATCCTACGGGGTAACACACTGTACCCGCCACAGAACAATAGCAAAGCCGCAGAGACGTCCGCTGCGTAATGCCGTCTATACCCGCCATACTTCAAGTCGCAGGTGCGTTGGCTTTCCTCGCTCACCCCAGTCACTTACTTATGTAAGCTCCTGGGGATTCGCTGCGTCGCCGCCTTCCTGCAACTCGAATTATTTGGGGTATATATTTCTCTTTATTTCGCTCAGGCCTGATAGAAATCCCGGTACCAGTCCACGAAGGCCTGTACCCCTTTTTCTACCCCTACCTGCGGTCGATAGCCTGTCACAGCGAACAGGTCGCTGGTATCGGCATAGGTCTGATAAACGTCGCCAGCCTGCATCGGCATGAAGTTTTTTACTGCCTCACGCCCCAGCGCCGACTCCAGCGCGGTTACGAAATCCATCAGCCGCACCGGGCTGCCGTGACCGATATTGTAGAGCTGGTACGGCGCGGAACTGGTGGCCGGCGAACCGCCTTCCACCGTCCAGTCGGCATCGCGTCCCGGAATCTGATCCACCATGCGCAGCATGCCTTCCACAATGTCGGTGACATAGGTGAAATCACGCCACATATCACCCTGATTGTAGATATCGATCGGTTCGCCAGCCAGAATCCGGCGGGTGAACTTGAACAGCGCCATGTCCGGACGCCCCCACGGTCCATACACCGTGAAAAAGCGCAGCCCGGTGGTCGGCAGGTCATACAGGTGCGAATAGGAGTGCGCCATCAGTTCATTGGATTTCTTGGTCGCGGCATACAGCGAGATCGGGTGGTCGGTCGAGTCGGCGGTGGCGAACGGCGTTTTGCTGTTCAACCCGTACACCGAGCTGGAAGAGGCGTAAATCAGGTGACCGACGCCGTTATGACGGCACCCTTCCAGCACATTCAGATGCCCGATCAGGTTGCTTTCCGCATACACCATCGGGTTTTCCAGCGAATAACGCACCCCAGCCTGCGCGGCGAGGTGGATAACGCGCTCGAATTTTTCCGCCGCGAACAACGCCGCCATCGCCTGGCTATCCGCAATATCTATCCGCTCAAAATGAAAACCGGGCAGCGCGCGCAGTTTCGCCAGCCGCGCTTCCTTGAGCGATACCTCGTAATAGCTGTTGAGGTTGTCGATCCCCACCACCGTATGGCCGGCGGCGCAGAGTGACTGACAGGCATAGAAGCCGATAAAGCCGGCCGCGCCGGTAACAAGAAATTTCATTCAGGAACTCTTAACGTGACTTGAATGGCGGAGATAATACCATCCACCGCCCTGATTCAGCACCCGCTAACCACTGAAAACATGCAGAGGGTGCCAGAGATCGCCTCAACACTGACGCAACAGCGCCAGAATCGTACGGGTTTTTTCCTCCATCAGTCGGGGATTCTGCCGCGACTCCACATTGAGCCGAACCACCGGTTCGGTGTTGGAACGGCGCAGATTAAAACGCCAGTCGGTAAACGTCAGGCTGATGCCGTCGGTTTCATCCACCGCCAGCGCCTGCGGTTCCCAGGCGGCGCGCACGCGGGCAATCGCCGCGGCCGGGTCGGTCAGCAAGGAGTTGATCTCGCCGGAAGCGGGATACGCCAGCATCCGCTCGCTGACCAGCTGCGACAGTGAGCGCCCACGCACCCCGATCAATTCCGCCACCAGCAGCCACGGGATCATGCCGGAATCGCAGTAGGCGAACGACCGGAAGTAGTGATGCGCGCTCATTTCACCGCCGTAAATGGCGTCCTCCTTGCGCATCCGTTCTTTGATAAAGGCATGACCGGTTTTCGACATCACCGGATTACCGCCTTTGCCGGTAACGATATCCACCGTGTTCCAGGTCAGACGCGGGTCATGAATGATGGTGGAGCCCGGCGCCTTGTTCAGGAAGGATTCCGCCAGCAGCCCGACGATGTAGTAACCCTCGATAAAACGCCCCTGATGATCAAACAGGAAGCAGCGGTCAAAATCGCCGTCGAACGCCACGCCGAAATCCGCCTGATGTTCAACCACCGCGCGGGCGGTATCCGCCCGGCATTCCGGCAACAGCGGATTGGGAATGCCGTTAGGGAACGTGCCGTCCGGCTGATGGTGGACCTTGATAAAGGACACCGACGCGCCATGACGGCACAGCTCCGCTTCCAGCGCATCCACGACGTGACCGGCGGCGCCGTTGCCGCTGTTGATGACGATTTTTATCGGCGTCAGATTGCGCGGGTTGATATACGACATCAGGTGCTCGATGTACGGTTTCAACGACGCCAGAGGCTCATAGCGCCCGCGGCGCTGCGGGTCGGCGGGCGCAAAGCGGTTTTCCTCCGCCAGACGCTGGATATCCTTCAGTCCGCTATCACCGCTGATGGGTTGAGAACCGGCGCGCACCAGCTTCATCCCATTGTAATTGATGGGGTTGTGGCTGGCGGTGACCTCTATCCCGCCGTCCATCCCGAAATGGAAGGTGGCGAAGTAGACTTCCTCTGTGCCGGACAGGCCGATGTCATACACATCCACCCCGGCGTCGCGCAGGCCATCGGCCAGCGCTCGCTTCAATGATTCGCTGGTCAGCCGAACATCGCCGCCCACCACCACACGCGTGGGTTGAATCACCTCGGCGTAGGCGCGTCCGATCCGGTAGGCGATGTCTTCATCCAGTTCGGTTCCCAGTTCACCGCGAATATCATAGGCTTTAAAACAGGTTAATGCGGGCATTGTCCTTCTCCCTTCATACCCGACCATAGCGGTCATGCAAACGGACGATGTCGTCCTCTTCCAGGTAATGACCTGAGCGGACCTCAATCACCACGAGGTCGATCAGGCCCGGATTTTCCAGCGTGTGCACCGCGCCGGGTGGAATAAAGGTGGACTGGTTTTCCGCCAGAAAATAGGTCTTGTCATCCACCTGAACCCTGGCGGTCCCCGCCAGCACCACCCAATGTTCAGCGCGGTGAAAATGCTGTTGCAACGACAGCCCCTGACCGGGGTGCACGACCAGTTTTTTCACCCGATAGTGTTCGCCGGCATCGATATTGCTGCTCTTGCCCCAGGGGCGGAACGACTCGGTATGATCGCGGAACTGGTGCCGGTTTTGCGCTTTCAGGCGTTCCACTACTTTCTTGACGTCCTGCGCCCGTTCTTTGGCGGCCACCAGCAACGCATCCCCGGTGTTGACGATGATGACGTCGTCGATGCCGATGGTCGCCACCAGCGACGAGGACGAAGAAACGTAGTTGTTGCGGCTATCCAGCGCAATCACATCCCCCACCGTCACGTTGCCCTGCTCGTCTTTTTCCGACACCTCCCACAGCGACGACCAGGAGCCGACATCGCTCCAGCCGGCGTCAAAAGCGATCACCACCGCATCGCGGGTTTTCTCCATCACCGCGTAGTCGATGGAATCGCCGGGGCAGTCGGTAAACGCGCGCGCCTCCACGCGAATAAAGTCCATATCGCGCTGGCTGCGCGCCATCGCCACACGGGTCAGCTCGTAGATATCCGGCTGGTTCTGTTGCAGTTCATCCAGATATTTCGCCGCGCGGAACAGGAACATGCCGCTGTTCCAGCAATACGCGCCGGATTTCAGGTAACGCTCGGCCGTCGCCAAATCCGGTTTTTCCACGAATTCGTCTACCGCGAAGCCGCCGCCGGACAACGCGCCGCCCGTCTTGATATAGCCATAACCGGTTTCGGGGCACTCCGGCACGATGCCGAAGGTCACCAGCTTATCGTCGTGGGCATAGGGCAACGCCTGGCGGATCGCCTGATGGAAGTTATCGGTTTTCCTGATCAGATGATCGGCAGCCAGCACCAGCAGCAGGCTGTCCGGATCGGTCTTGACGCTCAGATGGGCCGCCAGCGCAATCGCCGGCGCGGTATTACGCCCAACCGGCTCCAGAATGATGTTGCCCCCCAGTTGCTGTTGCTCGCGCAACTGTTCCGCGACCAGAAAACGGTGCTCCTCATTGCAGATCACCAGCGGTCGTTGCTGCGCCAGAAACGACAATCCCTGCAACCGCGCCAGGGTATTCTGCAACAGGCTGCGGTTGCTCTCGTCGCCTAATGGCAGAAACTGCTTGGGAAACAGCTCACGCGACAACGGCCATAGTCGGCTGCCGCTACCGCCAGCCATAATGACAGGAATAACGTTAGACATATCGCACCTTGATAAACTTGATAAATATGTGGCGGCTATTGACGCGATAAACGTAATTGACGTGAATTACGTTATTAACGTGATCGCCATTCAATAGCCGAAAATAAATTCAGTCCGTCGTCTCAGGCTTTAACATTGCCGGATACGTATTAACCCAATAGCGATGGGCTTATCAGAAAGCGTGCAGAAAAATTAATTACAGCGAGGATGCTTGCCGCGAAAAAAAGCCTGTGTGGCAACCATAACGGTTTTAAAGCGTAATCGAACAAACTGTTTTAACAGCCGCCAGCCAAGATGGTAATACAAGTGAAACTGGGGATAGCGGCGGGCTGAAATAGCCAGGTCGATCAGGTTCTCTGCAATTCTGAATTCGCTTTCCTTTTTTTCCGAACGGGAAAGCCCATGCTCCAGATAACAGCTGCTTCTCAGCACAAATTTTTCACCGGACGCGCTCAGGCGATGTATGCGGCGAAACACGCTGACATCCACGCCGTACAGCGCGTAGTTTTCATCAAACAGCGACAGGCCACGCCGTTCGAAAACATCCCATAACCGGCGGTGGATAATCAGCCCGGAGCCGATGGAAAAGGCCGTCGCCGGGTCCAGATCCTGATAACTCAGGACAATTTCCCCTTTTGATACCGGGTAATAGGTTTTGTAATTAATGCTGGAAATAATCCTCGGGCATTCAATATCCGCCTGGGTGTGCTCCACCGCAAACCAGAATGATTCATTAATGGTGGTGTCATCATCCAGAATAACCCATCGTTCCACCTGCAGGTTATTGGCGATAAACCGATTGTATACCTGGCTCAATGGCTGGTTTTCCAGACAATTAACCAATTCCACCTGTTCATAAATCGTTTTCAGCCGCAGAAAAAAGCTGTCTTCTTCGGAAATACGAAAAGGACCATTATTATGAATAGTCAATTTTATAGATTTAAACGGATGCTGAATCAGCGTCTGCAAGGTTGTAGACGACTCCAGTCCCTTATTGTACAACACCACCAGAATTGCATTTTTAATCATGACTCTCTCTCCTGGCAAAACAGGATTGCAATGACGACTCCATTCAGATGCACGATATTTCCGTGTTGCATCATGAAATGCTGGCGCGGCGGTTATTTTATTGGGGCATCCCTAACATCCGGTTACCCAGAATGTTCTTTTTCATCACCATAAAAAAGAACACCACCGTGATGATGAACTCGGTCGCGCCCACCGCAATCGCGACCCCATATACGCCCCACCATTGGGCAAAGAAAAACAGATAGGAAAAATGGCACAACAGACCGATGAAATAGACCCGCTTCAGGTAGATGCTGAGCCCGGCCGGAATAATGATCAGGTTAACCAGAATAATCGACAACGAGATCACAAACTGGGTAACGATCATGATGGTCAGCAAATGCCCGATATCGTATTCCTTGCCGAAGACCCAGTGGATAATCGGCGTCCCCACCAGCAGATTGCCCAGAAAAGCGCTGGCGGTGAGCAAAGAAAACATCATCATGACCTTCATCAGCCGGGCCCGAATAGCCGGGTACTCCAGGCGGTTGTAAAGGCTGCAGATATGGCTGAAATTGCCTTGCACGATCGGGTTATACAACTGGCGCAGCACCGATGCCAGCCGATCCGCCACCGCGTAGTGACCCAACGTGGCGTCGCCGAACATAAATTTGATCACCACCGGATTCAGATACGTAAAACCCAGCGTGAACAATGACGCGGAAAAGTTGTGAAAACTCTCCCGGATTTCGTCGGCCACCGTATGCCGGTTTACGCCGCTGAGCTGCCAGCTCACCGATTCGCGGCGTTTCAACTGACACTGAATCACCAGCCCGACCAGCACCGGCGGAAACAGCTGAATCACCGACGCCAGATAAATATCCGCCGGCGAGCTGACCAGCAGAAAGATCAGGCCCAGCGCCAGCGCACGGAACACCAGGTTCAGGATAGCCAGATGCGAGTTCTTCCCCAATCCCTGAAACAGCCAGGCGGCGGACAGCAGCGAACTCAGCGAGGACGCCAGCCCGATGAAGAACAGGATGCCGTCTATCTCCGACTGAGCCGTCAACAGGTCGACTACCGTCCCCGCCGCCATCACTATCAGGAACAGCAATGTTTTGGCGCATTGCACATTCGAGTACAGGGCATTGATGGCCGCCATATCGCCAGCATGCGCGCTGACTTTTCTGGCGGCCGAGAAGTTAAAACCAAAATCGACAATAAACAACGCGATAAAGCTGATGGACTGGGCGTAACTGAGCTTGCCAAAGAACTCCGCGCCCAGCACTCTGGCGAGATAAGGAAAGGTCGCCAGCGGCAGCAGCATGTTGGAAATCTGGATGATATAGAGATAGATAACCTCGCGCTTTATTGTCTTTTTGTCACTCATACCATCCACCAGATTGCACAGCTCAGCAGTTTCCGCTCGCCGTTACGGGCGCGCCGCATCAACGACAGCTTACTCAGCACCCCCGCTTCTCCGCGAATCACCCGCAGAAAATCGCTGCTGTCGGACTGATGCCGCTGGCAAAAACTTTTCAGGGCGGTCAACATCATGCGGCTGTGCTTGTGACCCGTGGGATAGCCCCTGAGACACAGCAGGCTGTCCGGTAGCAGGCGTTTTCGCAGGATACCGGGCACGCCGACGGTATTATTGCCGTGCTGGCGATACTTGATCAGCGGCCTATCCACATACGCGATCTTCCCGCTGTGAGCGGCGATCATCGCAATCCACCAGTCATGCATGCGGATGTCGTCCGGCATCGGTTCCATCAGCTGTTTCAATGCGCGATTGAACAACATAGCGCAGCCAGGAATATGGTTGCTGACCACAAAGTCTTCCGGCTGACTGGCCGCCGAGGACTTGATCGACGCGCGATAGAAGGAGGGATAGAGCGGCCCCAGCACCGCATCCACGATCTCCAGATCGGAAAACGCCAGCACCGGCGTCTCCCCTTCCTGTTCGTGCGCTTTAACTTCGTTCAGCAACCGCTCCAGCTTTTCCGGAACCCAATAATCATCCTGATCGCACAAAGCGATATAACGGTCTTCACAACAGGCAATGGCGCGGCGGAAGTTTTTCATCGCGCCCAACCCGCCTTTGCCGGGATAAAGGCGGACTTTACCCTGCTGATAGAGTTCATGGCTCCGGATTACCTCCAGCGTGTTATCACGGGAACCGTCGTCGCACACATGGATGATAAAGTCCTGATGCGTCTGATGCTGGATGGAATCCAACTGCTGTCTGACATAACGGCCACCGTTATAGGTAGCCAACGCGATACTGATCCGATCGTGACCTGTCATCTCTGCCAACCGAAGATAAGGAAATACGAGAACGATGTGCGGTATACCCGCCCTCTCCCGAGCTGCAGGCGCACTGACCGTACAAATCCGCATCAGGGATTCGCCCGGTTATCGCCTGCAACTCGAAAGGAAGAGGGCATCACGCCCCCACGGGTTTACCGCGCCTGAACATCATCAGACCAATTTGGGGATGATAACGCCCAACGCCTCCCGCCAGGCGGACGGCTGAATACCCAGCCGGGCGATTTTGCCGCAATCCAGCGTGGAATAAGCCGGCCGCGCTGCCGGCGTTGGGTACTGCTCAGTGGTAATGGCGTTGACCACCGGCGTGCGGGTCAGCAGTTGCTGCTCGCCGGCGATGGTGAAAATGGCGCCGGCAAAATCATGCCAGGACACCTCTTCATCGCCGCAGAAGTGATACAGACCGGCGTCGGCCTGCTGTTGCAACAGGCTGATGATGGCGTCGGCAATATCGCCGGCATAGGTCGGGCAGCCGCGTTGATCGGCCACCACGCCGAGGGTATCCCGCTCCCGCCCCAGCCGCAGCATGGTTTTGACAAAGTTGTTGCCGTACTCGCTGAAAACCCAGGCGGTACGCACAATCTGCGCCGCCGGATTCACCTTCAGCACCGCCCGCTCGCCATCCAGCTTGGTCTGACCGTACACGCCCAGCGGGTGGGTGGCGTCGGTTTCGCTATACGGCCGGGTCGCCGTACCATCGAACACATAATCGGTGGAGACATGGATAAAGCGCGCGCCCAGGTGACGGGCGGCGCGAGCCAGATATTCCGGCCCGGCGACATTGATACGCGCCGCCAGCTCGGGTTCCGATTCCGCCTTGTCCACCGCGGTATAGGCCGCGGCATTGACAATGGCGTCCGGCTGCCACGATTTCACCGTAGCCTGCACCTGCGCCTCGTCGGTGATATCCAGCGAGTCCGTATCCGTCGCCAGCACCGACCACCCGTCCGGCAGCCGATCCTGAAAGCAGCGCCCTAACTGACCGTTAGCACCAGTTAACAAGACTTTCATGCCCATAACTCCTTAAAGGATTTGCCCTTTTTATCCTTTTCCGACAACAGGGGGGAGGCTATCGGCCAGTCGATAGCGATATCCGCATCGTTCCATAGCAGGCAGCCTTCGTGAGCCGGGTTATAGTAATCGGTGCATTTGTATTCGAAATCCGCCAGTTCGGACAGCACCAAAAAACCGTGCGCCAGACCGGGCGGGATCCAGAACTGGGTCTTGTTTTCTTCCGACAACACGACGCCTTCCCAACGGCCGTAGGTCGGGGAATCCGGGCGAATATCCACGACGACGTCGAACACCTCGCCGCGCACCACTCGCACCAGTTTCCCCTGCGGATTGGCAGTCTGAAAATGTAACCCGCGCAACACGCCTTTGGCCGAGCGGGAATGGTTGTCCTGTACAAAGTCCAGGTCGATATCCAGCATTTCCTGATAACGGTTTTTCTCAAACGTTTCCAGAAAAAAGCCTCTGGCATCACCGAAGACCTTGGGCTGAATGATTTTGACGCCCTGAATGGCGGTATCATGAACTTGCATATCACATCCCTGTAAGTAGCTGGGCCAGATACTGACCGTAGTGGGTTTTACCAAGGTACCGGGCTTCATCCGCCACCTGTTCGCGGGTCAGCCAGCCTTTGCGGAACGCGATTTCCTCCAGACAGGCGACCTTGAAGCCCTGACGCTTCTCGATAGTGCTGATGAACTGGGAAGCCTCCAGCAGGCTGTCATGAGTGCCGGTGTCCAGCCAGGCAAAGCCGCGCCCCAGCACTTCGACATTCAGGTTGCCCTGTTGCAGATACATTTCATTGAGCGTGGTGATTTCCAGTTCGCCGCGCGCCGAGGGTTTAACCTGCTTGGCCATTTCCACCACGTGGCGGTCATAGAAATAGAGCCCGGTCACCGCCCAGTTGGATTTCGGTGTGCTGGGTTTTTCTTCCAGCGAAATCGCCTGATTGTTGTCGTCAAATTCCACCACGCCAAAGCGCTCGGGGTCCATCACCTGATAACCGAAAACGGTGGCGCCTTCGGTGCGGGCGGCCACGTTTTCCAGCTTCTTGCCGAAGCTCTGACCGAAGAAGATGTTGTCGCCCAGCACCAGCGCGCACTGATCGCCGCTGATAAAGGTTTCGCCGATCAGAAACGCCTGCGCCAGACCGTCCGGCGAAGGTTGCTCGGCGTAACAGAGATTCACGCCGAACCGGCTGCCGTTGCCCAGCAGCCGACGATAGGCGGGCAGATCATCCGGGGTCGAAATAATCAGAATGTCCCGGATACCGGCCAGCATCAGTACCGAAATCGGGTAATAGATCATCGGTTTGTCGTAAATGGGCAACAGCTGCTTCGATACCCCGCGGGTAATCGGATAGAGTCGCGTTCCTGAACCGCCTGCCAGTACAATGCCTTTCATTGAACTTTCCTTAACTAGAATACGATTAAAGGGTTAAACCTAAGCGTTCACCGGTATAGGAGCCATCCTTAACGCTGCGCCACCAGGCCTCGTTCGCCAGATACCATTCCACCGTTTTACGGATGCCGGACTCGAAGGTTTCCTGCGGTTTCCAGCCCAGTTCACGGTAGATTTTCGACGCGTCGATCGCATAACGCAGATCGTGCCCCGGTCTGTCGGTCACATGGGTGATCAGCTCGTCATAGTGGCGGATGCCTGCCGGCTTCTCCGGCCGCAGTTCATCCAGCAGGGCGCAGATGGTTTTCACCACCTCAATGTTTTTCCGTTCGTTATGACCGCCAATGTTGTAGGTCTCCCCAACCTCGCCGGTGGTCACGACGGTGTAGAGCGCCCGGGCATGATCTTCGACGTATAGCCAGTCACGGATCTGGTTGCCCTTGCCGTAAACCGGCAGCGGTTTTCCTTCCAGCGCGTTGAGAATCATCAGCGGAATCAGTTTTTCCGGGAAATGATACGGGCCGTAGTTGTTGGAGCAGTTGGTCACCAGCGTCGGCAGACCGTAAGTCCGCAGCCAGGCGCGCACCAGATGATCGCTGGCGGCTTTGGAGGCGGAGTACGGGCTGCTCGGCGCGTAAGGCGTGGTTTCCGTAAACAGATCATCGGTGCCGTGCAGGTCGCCGTACACTTCATCCGTGGAGATGTGATGGAAGCGGAAAGCCGCCCTGCTCGCCTCCGGCAGCGCCGACCAGTAATGCCGCGTCGCCTCCAGCAGGGTGTAAGTCCCGGTGATATTGGTTTCAATGAAAGCGGAGGGGCCGTCGATGGAACGATCGACATGGCTTTCCGCCGCCAGATGCATGACCGCATCCGGCTGAAAGGTCGCAAACACCCGATCCAGCCCAGCCCGGTCGCAGATGTTGACTTTTTCAAACAAAAAACGGGGATCGGATGCCACTTCTTTCAACGACGCCAGATTACCGGCATAAGTCAGGCAATCCACCACCATTACCCGGTCCTGAGTGTGCTGAATGATATGACGCACCACGGCTGAACCAATGAACCCAGCCCCACCCGTTACAAGAATATTCATGAATAGTGACCTTTCAGAAATGTGTTAATACGCGGATTTACTCACAAATCCTTTGAAGATTGTCAAAAATATAATCTTGATATCCAGCCAGACGCTCCAGTTTTCGATATAGAAAAGATCGCATTCCACCCGCTTTTCCATCTTCTCCAGAGTATCGGTTTCACCGCGCCAACCGTTAATTTGCGCCCAGCCGGTGATACCTGGCTTCATTTTGTGCCGCAGCATGTACCCCTTGATCAGCTTACGATACTGTTCGTTGTGCGCCACCGCGTGCGGACGCGGCCCGACGATCGACATTTCGCCGCGAATGACATTGATGAACTGCGGCAGTTCGTCCAGCGACGTGCGGCGCAGAAAAGCGCCCACCGGCGTCACACGCTTGTCGCCTTTGCTGGCCTGGATCACGGTATCGCCGTTCTCCATCACCGTCATACTGCGGAATTTCCACACTTCTATCGCCTTGCCATCCATGCCGTAACGTCTCTGCCGGAAAATCACCGGCCCCTTGGAGGTCAATTTGACCAGCAACGCAATACCCAATAACAGCGGGGAAATAAGCACAGTAATAATCGACGCGGCCACAATGTCTTCCAGACGTTTGAGCAAACGGTTCACGCCGCTCATCGGCGAATCATACAGCGACACCACCGGAATACCGTTGATGATGTCGCTGCGCGACTGCAGCACGTTGAACGCCAGAATGTCGGGCACCAGCATCACGGTACAGGTGGTATCCGTCAGTTCCGACATCAGGTGGTTGATCAATTCCGCTTCCTGCAGCGAGAACGAGACGTAAATCTTGTCCAGATCCCCTTTGCGGGCCAGCCGAATCAGCTCCTCCACATTCCCCAGACAACGCACGCCATTGCGCTCATAGCTGTACTGGAACTGGCTGTTTTCGGAAAAATAGCCAATGATGTTCAACCCCATCCAGGGCGCCTGCTTGATGCTCTCCGCCAGATAAGGCCCGGAGGGTTGCGCGCCGATAAACGCCACATTGACCTTGTTGTAACCCATTTTTCGCAGATATTGCACCACTACCCGAATCAGGGTGCGTGATATCACAAATCCCGCCACGGTAAATAAAAACCAGACCGCATGAAAATGATAACCGATATATTGATTCGGCACCAAAGATAAAATACCGGCACCGAAGGTGACGCTGACACCCCAATTAATAATCAGGGTACGGATTTCGGTATAAATACCGACACCACGCCACGAACGATAAAAATTGGTAAAACCCGCCAGCAACTGGAAGACGGAGAAACTGATTAAGGCGATCAAATACGACGCCGTCGATATCTCTTTTTTTGTCACCAGGCATGCCAGCAGCACGCTGATAAAGATTACAGTCATATCAGAAAAACGCTGTAATACTGAAACCAGCGAGGGAATAGCATAAATTACACTCTCTTTTTTCCTGACCATAGTCGTTCACCTGTACGAGTAGAAGTTATTGCCAGAATCTTTTATGCATACTCAGTTTCCTGATTAAGCCATGAGGTATTTTCCGATAATGTTGCCCTAATTTATATCCTGCGATTTTCAGGGCATTGTGCACGCATGCACGAGGGATCCACAGATAGTTATTTTCTTTCATGAGATAACGGAGCTCGGAAAAAATAAACCGCTTTCCTTCGCCGCCGGCGCCGCCAAATTCCTCCCTAATCCATTTTTCGTCGCAGTGAAATACACCGATATCAAAATAACGCTTGAACTCCTCCACCGGCGTATAGTTGTGTGAATGTTTGACCGCCGCATCCGCCACATACGCCACCCGGTATCCGGCCAGTACCGCCTGAGCCGCCAGATACATATCCTCGCTGAGAATAGTGTTGGACGGAAATCCGCCCAGTTCATGAAAGGTTTTCGCCCGATAAGCCGCAAACGAGTTGGAGGTAAACACCGTCTTGATGCCATAGTGCGACTTGTCCATCAGCCCCAGTACATGACTGCTGGTGCTGTAATTGAAACGGCGCGCATGGCAGGCCAGCGGATTGGCGTCGTCGTGCGGCAACTGGCGGCCGTAAGCCACCGCCACCTGCTCGTCCTCAAACGCCGCCAGCAGTTCACAAATAAAATGGTGCTGGGGAATGGCGTCCTGGGTCAGGAACACCACCACGTCGCCGTCGCTCATTGCCACACCGAGATTGCGCGTGCCGCCGTGGTTAAATTCGGCGGACGTAATGGTGTGACACCGAAAACCGTAGCGAGCGGCCACGTCGCGCGAGTTGTCGCGTGACGACGAATCAATCACCAGCACCTGCTGCGGCGGCAGTTGTTCGGCGGTCAGGCAGGCATGCAGCGACGCCGCGCATTGCTCCCAGATTTCACCGCCGTTATAAACCGGAACCACAAAATTGACTTTCATATTCGATTCTCTTGCACACCTGAAAAGTGAAAAAACAGTCGTCAAAGTGAAAAAACGGTCGTCGATTTCGCTACACAGCGCGTCGGCTTCAGTGCCCCAATACGCGTAACGTTTCAGATGCGCACTGCTTCCATGTCAGCGACCGGGCGAACGCCGCGCCCTTTTCCTGCATGCCAGCCGGGCCATGACCGGTCACCAATTGGTGAATGCCCTCGGCGATGGACTCCACCGACAGCGGGTCGACCAGAATCGCCCGTTGTTCGCACAGTTCCTTCATTGACGTGGTGTTGCTGGTCAGCACCGGCAGCCCGTAGCACATCGCTTCCAGCGGCGGCAGCCCAAACCCTTCGTACATCGAGGGGTAGCAGAAGCCGCGCGCATGCTGGTACAGGCTCACCAACGCGTCATCGCTGACATGGCCGGTAAAAATGACTGCTTCGCTATCAACCAGCGCTTCGGCGCCGTCATCCCCGAACACCCGCGATACGCCTTTCTTACCCACAATCACCAGCCGGATGTCGGAACCGCTTTCCTGTCTGAAACGCAGAAATGCCTTGATTAATCTGGGAATATTCTTCCGCGGCTCCAGCGAACCCACCGACAGCAGGTAGTCCCCGTCCACCACCGGCGCGCTTTTTTCCGTCGCACTCCCGTCGGCATCCGGCTGCAGCACGTCCACGCCGTTGTAAATCACCGAGACCTTGCTCTCCGGCACGCGCAAATGGTGCATGATGCGTTCCTTGGAAAATTCGGAAATGGTGATGATGTGTTCCACCTTTTTCGCCAGCCGTGGCTGCATGAATTGATACCAGGCGACAAATTTTTTATTCAGCCATTCCGGATGATCAAAAGGCACGGTGTCGTGAATAGTGACGATTTGTTTTTTAATCAGCAGCGGCCCCGTATTACAGGGAGACCACAATATTTCCCGCGAAGCAATTTTTCGCGGCAGAGAAAATTGCTCCCACAAATGTCCCTTCATGCCATAAATGATATTATCAGGCTGTATTGATGCCACCCTGACACCGACAGTGGAAATATAATCAATAATCTTTTTGGTATAGCGTTGCACGCCGGTAGTATGTCCCAGCAGATTACGTGTATTCACATACATGAATGACATCCCCTTCCGGTTACACCGAATGGTGTAACCGTTTAAATAAAATACAGTGATTGTTTCCGGATTCCTTTATTCCAAAAATAAGCCAATCATAAAGCCGTATTCCTTATTTTTTTATTCCGTTTGATTCCGCGGGCAATAAATCGCGCCGTCGGCTTTCGGGTATAAGCATTTTCACATAGACCTTTTCAAATTCCCCGGCGATGGCGTCAGGTGTAAATGCATGTAATGTTTCGGGACCAAGTGGTTTGATATGTTTATTTATGACCTCTTCAAGCGAGCACTCTTCCATAAAATAGATATTCGGCAGCAGGGACGATAATTCGCTCACCGCTCCCACTCGATTAGTCAGCACCACTTTTCCATAAAAGATGCTTTCCACCACTACCCGACCGAACGGCTCATGCCATTTCACCGGCAGCACCACCACATCCACCTGCTGCATGAAGTCTTCCAGGCTGACAAACCCCAGCAGCGTTACGCCGCTGTCCCGGGCTTCCTGCACCAGCGGGTTATCCGGCGTGATGCGCCCCGCGGCATAAAAGGCATACTCCGGACGATCGCGGTAATGCCGGGCCAGTACGCAGAAATCATCAAATCCCTTTTCCACCGCCAGCTTGCCGATAAAGCCGATGCGCCTGAACGTCTTACCGGCCTCCCCCGTCGTCGCTGGCTCTGGCGTCTGACCGGCTTCCAGCACGATGTCATAAATAAACGCGTGGTATACCTGGGGGAAAAACCCCGCATTGCGATGCAACTCGAAAATAAACCGGCTGATGCCGACATAACCGTCCACCAGACGGCTGCACCGCCGTTTCAACCAGGACATCAGACGAATGCCCACAGACGCCGGATCCTGATTCTTTCCTCCGCGAAACAGGGTCACATTGTGATGAAACAGGTAGTAATCCCGGCTGGTATGCAAGATTTTCACCCCGCAGGCTTTCGCCGCCGACCAAACCGATACCGAAAATCCGGCAATATTGTTGGTATGCACCAGATCCGGCGAGAAGGCCTGGATCACCTCCATCGCGGCGCGGCGCATATCAACGTTGTAGTAATCTTTCAGGTGCCAGCGTACTTTCTGGAAGAAAGATTTTTTTTCGCCATCAAATGGCCAGTAGCAGTTGGCCAGCGGCACATAGCACACGGCAACACCGTTAATAACCGTTTCACGACGCTGGTTTTCCGGCGTCAGGCACAGTACCAGCACCTGATGCTGTCGTCGCACCAGCGCTTCCGCCATCAACTGCACGGACACCTCGGCCCCACCCACTTTGTACGGGTGGTACAGGGTGTTGATAATCAGAATTCGCATATAGAGTTGTCCCCGGCAAATACGGGGTGCCTTATTCAGGCACCAGACGGCGTGGCCGTCCTATTCCGCATCAAGAAAATAGTCTTATAAGTCATAACCATAGCCGTACTAACCCAGAACATGTAAAGCAATGTGTTAAGGACAACATCCTTGATGTGGCGACACCGTTATTGCCAGTGCGGCTTTATGCGTTTCCTTTTTTCGGTAACCCGTCGACAAGGACAACATCGCGCCTTAATCGACGGGTCTGCGTCAATCACTCCCACTTCGCCTCACGCGCCGAACCTATCGTTGAGTACGTTGTGGTAGGCCTGCTCGTACTCCTGCGCGATCCGGTCGGGAGTAAAATGCGCCAGTATTTCAGGGCAAAGCGGTTCGGCGAGCCGCTTCACCACCTCATCCACCGAGATCTCTTCCATGAAATAGATGTTCGGCAACAACGCGGCCAGTTCGGCGACGCCTCCCATTCGGTTGGTCAGCACCACTTTTCCATGGAAGATGCTTTCCACCACCACCCGCCCGAACGGTTCATGCCATTTCACCGGCAGCACCACCACATCCACCTGCCGCATAAAATCTTCCAGGCTGATAAACCCCAGCAGCGTCACGCCGCTGTCTCTGGCTTCCTGGATCAGCGGGTTATCCTGCGTGATGCGCCCCGCAGCATAAAAGGCATAGTCGGATCGATTACGGTAGTGCCGGGCCAGCGTGCAAAAATCATCGAATCCCTTCTCCGCCGAAAACTTGCCGATAAAACCGATCCGCCTGACATCCTCTTTAACCAGGCAGCTATCCCCGACGCACTCCACCGCCGGCACCGTGTTGTAAATAAATGAATGGCGCGCATTAGGAAAAAAACCCGCTTTGCGATGCAGTTCGAAAATAAACCGGCTGATGCCGACATAACCGTCCACCAGACGACTGCACCGCTTTTTCAGCCAGCACAGCAGACGAATGCGGATGGATTCCGGGTCCTGATTCTGGCCTCGATGAAACAGGGCCGCATTATGGTGAAACAGGTAGTAATCCCGGCTGGTATGCAAAATTTTCACCCCGCAGGCTTTCGCCGCCGACCAGACCGACACGGAAAATCCGGCGATATTGTTGGTATGCACCAGATCCGGCGCGAAGGTCCGGATAACCTCCATCGCGGCGCGACGCATATCAACGTTGTAGTAATCTTTCAGGTGCCAGCGTACTTTCTGGAAGAAAGATTTTTTTTCGCCATCAAACGGCCAGTAGCAGTTGGCCAGCGGCACATAACACACGGCAACGCCGTTAATAACCTCGTTACTGCACTGTTTTTCCGGCGTCAGGCACAGTACCAGCACCTGATGCTGTCGCCGCGCCAGCGCTTCCGCCATCAACTGCACGGACACTTCAGCTCCACCCACTTTGTACGGGTGGTACAACGTGTTGATAATCAGAATTCGCATACATTGTTGTCCCCGGCAGATTGTTGTCCCAGGCAGAGAGGGTTGCCTCCCCGGTAGATACGGGATGCATCAGCCAGGCACAGATGGCATGACTGCCCGTCTCCGCACCCAAAATCGTGTTATAGCCGTATTAACCCAGAGCGTATAAGCAATGCGTTAAGGACAACGTCCCTGATGGCAACCCTGTCGCGTCCTGCGCCACGTTATGCGTATTCCTCTTTCCTCCTCCGTCGGCAGGGACAAGATGGCGTCTTGTCCACCGGTTCTTCCTCACTTCATCAATCAACACGTTTCGTATCAGGCGCCGAGCACATTGTTGTAGGCCTGCTCGTACTCCTGCGCGACCCGGTCAGGGGTAAAATGCGCCAGCATCTCGGGGCAAAGCGGCTCGGCGTGCCTTTCCACTTCCTCATCCACCGAGGTCTCTTCCATGAAATAGATGTTCGGTAATAAAGAGGCCAGCTCGCCGACGCCTCCCATTCGGTTGGTCAGCACCACTTTTCCATGGAAGATGCTTTCCACCACCACCCGGCCGAACGGTTCATGCCATTTCACCGGCAGCACCACCACATCCACCCGCCGCATGAAGTCCTCCAGACTGACAAACCCCAGCAGAATCACCCCGCTCTGGCGCGCTTCTTCTACCAGCGGGTTATCCTGCGTGATGCGCCCCGCGGCATAAAAGACATAGCCGGAGCGGTTGCGGTAGTGTCGGGCCAGCGCGCAGAAGTCATCGAACCCCTTCTCTGGCGAAAACTTGCCGATAAAACCGATCCGCCTGACATCGTCTTCGCTCGGTTCGTTCTCTCCGGCGTCGTCCACCGCCGGCACCGTGTTGTAAATAAACGCATGGTGCGCGTTGGGGAAAAACCCGGCCTCCCGGTGCATCTCGCAGATAAACTGACTGATGCCGACATAACCGTCCACCAGACGACTGAACCGTTTTTTCACCGCCGACATCAGGCGAATGCCCGCCGCATCGGGATCCTGATTCTGACCGGCGGAAAACAGGGTCGCGTTGTGGTGAAACAGGTAGTAATCCCGGCTGGTATGCAGAATTTTCACCCCGCAGGCTTTCGCCGCCGACCAGACCGACACGGAGAACCCGGCAATGTTATTGGTGTGAACGATATCGGGCGAAAACGCCTGAATTTCCTGCATCACCGCCACGCGCATGTCACGGTTGTAGTAGTCCTTCAGGTGCCAGCGTATTTTCTGACCGGAAGAGTGCTTCTGACCATCAAACGGCCAGTAGCTGTTCGCCAGCGGCAGATAACACACCGACACGCCGTTAATTACCTGCTCGCTGCGATGCGGATCAGGCGTCAGGCACAGTACCTGTACCTGGTGTCCGCGTTGCACCAGCGTTTCGGCCAGAAGCTGGACCGAGACTTCAGCCCCACCCACTTTATAAGGGTGATATAAGGTATTGATAATCATGATCTTCATATTATCTATCCTTGTTTTTAATTCTTTATGTTCAGGGACCCATTTCCGCTTCTGCGAAATGGACCGGCACGCCCTCCCCGAGGGCAGAGATGCGGCTGGCGTGCACTCCGGCATAACACCAGCTATCTCTACAGCTATTTCCACTGCCTTTATCGCGACTTCCCTTACCCGTTATCGCGTGTCAGTCACCATCATTGACCCGCTGTTTTTCACATCCATCCTTGTCAATCCGGCCTTGCAAACATCCTGTTTCTTCTATTCATCCTGCTTCTTCTATTCATCCTGCTTCTTCTACTCATCAGCTTCTATTCATCAGCGGAGCTAGTTTTTATCCGCGCCGTAAGAGTACTGATATGAGTCATATCCATAGCTGTAGTAACTCAGCGCCCGGCGGATCACCGCATTCAGGATCACCCCTTTGATCGACGCGCCGTTCTGCTCGAAGCGTCGGATACTGATCTCCACTTCTTTCGGCGTGTTCATCTCAAACCGCGCCACCAGCAGCGATGTCCCAGCCTGTCGGCTGATAATCGCCGCGTCGGTCACCGCCAGAATCGGCGGCGTATCCAGCAGCACGATATCGAACTGACGGACGGCCCAGTCGACAAACGCGGTAAAGTTGCTGTGCATCAGCAGCTCCGACGGATTGGGCGGGATCTGGCCGCGCGGGATAAAAAACAGGTTGTCCACCGCGGTCGGTCGCAGCGCCTGCTGCGCATCGACCTGCCCGGACAGGATGTCCGACAGCCCTTTCTCAGGCGTCGCCCCCATCAGGTGGTGGGCGTAACCTTTACGCATATCGCAGTCGACGATCAGCACCCGCTGCCCGGCCTGGGCGATCACCGCGCCCAGGTTGGCGCTGACGAAGGACTTGCCGATCCCCGGACTGGCGCCGGAGATCATCAGGACATTGTTTTTCGCTTCCATCATCGCGAAATGCAGGCTGGTGCGCAGGCTGCGGATAGCTTCGATCGCCAGGTCGGCCGGGTTGCCCACCGCCAGCAGGGAGTCGGAGCGGGTATTGCGCTTGCGGTTCTTGCTGGCGAACTCCCTGTCTTTCTTCTGTTGCCATTCCGACAAGGGCACGCTGGCGTACACATTAATACCCAGTTCTTCCAGCTGTTCCGGGCTTTCGATACCCCGGTGCAACAGGGTTTTCAGCAACACGAACCCGACGGAGGCCACCCCGCCCAACATCGCAGCCAGCAGAATCACCAACGTCTTTTTCGGTTTCACCGGTTTCAGCTGGACCACCGCCGGGTCGATGATGCGCACATTGCCGACGGTGCTGGCCTTGTTGATGCTCAGTTCCTGCTGCTTATTCATCAACTGGACATACACTTCCTGCCCGACATTCACATCCCGCGTCAGCCGTACAATCTCCTGCTGGGTTTTCGGCATGCTGCTGACGCGCCGATTCAGGTTGTCGCGCTCCTTTTCCAGCGTGACGCGCTTTTCCATCAACGCCCGGTAGGCGGGATGCTCGCGGGTATACAGCTTGGAGATTTCCGCCTCACGAAAGGTCAGCTGGTTAAGCTGAGATTCGACATCCACTATCGTGTCCAGCACCGATTTGGCTTCCAGCGACAGATCCACCGAATCTTTTTGCTGACGGTACTTATTCAGTTTGTCTTCCGCCGTCTCCAGCGACGCGCGTACCAGCGGCAACTGCTCTTTCAGGAACACCAGGCTTCTGGCCGCCTCTTCCGACTTACGGTCCACATTCTGTTGCAGGTAGTTGTCGCTGATGCTGGCCAGCGTTTTTCTTACCAGCGTCGGGTCGCTGCCTTCCAGCGTCAGTTGCAGTACGCCGGTATCCTTGCCTTTATCCGCCACCGCCAGTTCGCTCAGAATGTCGTTGATCGCGGTCAGCATGTTCTTTTTCCTGACCGAAAACACCGTTCCCGGCGCGGCGTTGGTGTCGCTGATCAGCAGATTGAAACCGCCGTGAGACTCCAGTTGCCCGATGTGACCGATAAACTCGGCGTCCTTACCGGCGGTAAAACGATATTTCCCTCCGTCCTGGATGGTCACGGTCATTTTTTCATCCAGCCAGATGTCCGGCACCGACAGGCGTGAGACGGCGATCCGGGCGGGCTCTTCATCCTTCAGCCGGGCGATACCTTTGCCCACCAGCGGGAAATACTTCTGCTCCACCTCGGTATCCAGTTCCAGATCCTGTACGGTCTTTCCTACCACCATGCGGGAGCGGAGCAGTTCGACTTCAGGCGCGGACTGCGGCTTGGTATCCGGCAAGACCTTGGAAATATCGTTCATTAGCGAATCGCTGACGTTCTGTTCCACCTGCACCATCGCATCCGCCTGATACACCGGCGTCGCCAGCAGCGCATACAGGATGCCCAGCATGGTAAAGATGGTGGTGATGCTGATAATCAGCCAGCGGTGATCCAGCACGGTTCCCAGTAAACGCCCCAGGTCAATTTCATCCGCCTTGTCCGCTTCAGATGTTTTCACGGCAATTCTCTCTGACATCGTAATCCCTGACTGGTTAACGGCTCAGCGCCTGCGCCCACTTGCGGGCAGATTGTTCAAGTTGGGTATACACAAACTCAAAGGCTTCCCGGCTTTTGCGGTACGGGTCGGTAATCTCCTGCTGGTTAAGCCAGTGCCCGAACAGCAGCGTTTTCCCGCGTACTTCCGGTGAGAAACGGCACACGGCATCAATGTGCGCCTTTTCCATCACCAGAATCAGGTCGTAATGCCGACACAGCGATCCGGTCAACTGGCGCGCGACATGCCCATCCAGCGACAGACCGTGTTCGGCGGCCACCAGGCTGGCCGTTTCATCGGCAGGTTTTCCGTCCATCGCCCGCCAGCCGGCGGATGTCACCGTTTTCCCCGGCAATGCCTGCTGTAACAGGCGCTCGCCGGTCGGTGAGCGACAGATATTGCCCTCGCAAATCACAAGAATACTGTTGAACATCGACACGTCCCCCCTACGGCTACGGCCAGGTACGAACGCGCAGACTGCCTTCGCTCAAGTCGTTAAACCCGCTGATGGTCGGCACCAGTTGCGAAATCAGGCGGTTCCAGCGCGCGACCGGCGCCGAGGTGACATACACCACGTCATACGGTTGCAGCGGAAATTCGGAGCCCATCACCAACGCGGTCGCGTCTTTGGTATTGAGCTGATAAATGTTGGCCAGCTTCGGCCCTTGCGTACCTCGCAGCGGTCGGATAACAAACACGCCGGTGGCGTCGGCCACCATCTGGTTCATCCCTTCGGCGCTGCCCAACGCTTCGGTCAGCGTCATGCCGCTGCGGTCCATCTTGAGGGTGGACTGCTTGTTCACCTCCCCCATCACGAACACTTTCAGGTCATCGTTGCGCGGCACGAACAGGATGTCGCCGGGATACAGCAGGCGGTTCTGGGACAAATCGCCGTTCTGCATCAGCGCCTGCAGGGAAATGCGCTCGTCTTTACCGTTATGCGTCAGCACCAGATTGCGCCAGTCGGCAAACTCGCTTAGCCCGCCCGCGTTGTTGATCGCGTCCAGAATGGTCAACGGCACGTTGGAGATCGGTTGCTGACCCGAACGCACCACTTCCCCGGTCACATAGGCTTTTTGCGATCGGAACGCGGCAATGCTCACTTCCACCTGCGGCGATTCGATGTACTGCGCCAGACGGCGCATGATTTCCTCGCGCACCTCGGTCAAGGTTTTATCTACAACGCGCAACTTGCCGATGTAGGGGTAAAAAATGGTGCCGTCCGAGTGAACCCAGTTACCGGTGTCGGCGGCGGTGCGGTAGGTCCCCGCCGGCGTGGTCAGTTCCGGGTGATCCCAGACGGTAACCATCAAAACGTCGCCGATGCCAATACGGTATTCGTAGCGTTTCAGCTCCGCATCCAGCGACGGGTTATTCTGGGCAATCGCTGGTCGCAGGCGCATTTTCTCTATCAGCAACGGGGTGACAGGATAAATATTGACCAGCTTATTGATGTTGAAATCATCATCCGGTTGTTCTACGACCTCTTTTCCACTGGTAGAAAGGTGCGTACCTGGTACCAGCGTACAGCCAGCCAGGAATGTCGCCGACAACATCAGCGGTATAACTTTCAGTGTTGGTTTTAACATCCTTTATGCCATCGCTTTTCAGTAAAGTGAGAAACAAAGAGCGGTACTGCCCGATCGATAGCGCATTGGACGATCCGATTTCGCTCCGCAATGCGTTGATCCCTAATGATTTGCTTGAAAATGTTTTCACCCCGCCCAAAAATCCAAAGGTTTATAACCAAAATCACCTTCACCATCGTTAAAATATTCAAATGGAAATAAGAAAGTGTTATTTCAGGTGAGAAGTCTCCGGCCGGAACGTGACTCAGGGTTTATCGCCCAAATGGAGACAAAGCCAGGCCGTCGCGAGCCATAGGCATGCGTTTTGGTTTGGAAAGGGGGAATAGCGTCAGCATGGGCCGGTTGATGGCGACCCGTTTCGTCAGGCTGCGCGGTTACATCGTCGTTGCTGTAGGCAAAATCGCTGCTGTGAGCAAAATCGTTGCTGCGGGCAAAAAAAGGCGACGCGGGCGCGGGCGAAGCGCCGGTCAGGGGGAATGCCGCTGGTTGTACCTGCGGTCTGAACGTCAGTGTCGGATTTAACATCCTTTGCCATCGCCTTTCAGTCAAGTGAGTAACAGACAGCCCACACGTCAGGAATTCACGGTGGATCCGTTGACATCGTTGCCGTTTCGCTCATCGTCAAACAGGCGCTAAGGCCTGAATACCGGCGGCTGAACGGTTTCAACGTCCTGGAGGGCATGGTCTGAAACACAGCTCGCGGCTGTCGGGTGAATCGCATCAGGTACGCTACCGCCCTTGGCTCGTAGCTACCAACTCGCTGTCCCGTTTTCGTTTCAGACTCGCCCAGCTATTGCTGTGACTCGTCATAACTGACTCGTAAAAATGGCTTGCAAAAACATTAATGACACTAAAGTTTCGAATTAAATATTTTTAAAGTTGTGTCAATATCGCCACACCGGAGAGTAGTAAAAAATATTTGCTTATAACAAGACAAATATCTTCCTGGTGTTTTTTTTCGGAAAAATACTAACAATCCATGCAGTTTTTCTTATGAGCAAAGATATTTTTATCATTAATAAACAAAAAGTTATGTATATCAGAGACATCTTAATAAATATTTCATTTTCATATAATAATTTTGTTAACGCATTAATGGGCTTATTAAATAGCCAGGAAAAGGGGTAATTTTCCGCTCGCCTCTCGGATTTGGCATATAATGCATCGTCTTAATGAAATGGGTTATTTTTTAACCTGATCGATGTTTTTTTGATTTCTCAAAACGTACTGCAATGCTTTCCATCTTGCTGAAAATCATGTGATCTCACTCACGCGAAAAAGGCGGGCGCCGACGCTTCGCAATTTGATATCAGTCAATCACGATCGGTCGCGTTATGGTTGAGCGACGCAACGCCTGATACGCTATGCAACTATCAACCTGATAAAGAAAAAGGTGAATTCAGCCTATGGAATGGATCGCTGATCCAACAATTTGGGCCGGTCTGGCCACGCTGGTGGTTTTGGAACTGGTATTGGGTATCGACAACCTGGTCTTTATCGCCATTCTGGCGGAGAAGTTACCGGAAAAGTCCCGGGATCGGGCGCGAGTTGTCGGGTTATTGCTGGCCTTGCTGATGCGGTTTGTACTGCTGTCGTCCATCTCCTGGCTGGTCTCGCTGACTCACCCGTTGTTTACCGTTTACGGACACCCGTTCAGCGCGCGTGATCTGATTATGCTGGTGGGCGGGCTGTTCCTGCTGTTCAAAGCCACCATGGAGCTGAATGAACGGCTGGAGGGCAAAGACCAGGCGCAGCAAACCCAACGCAAGGGCGCGCGTTTCTGGCCGGTAGTCGCGCAGATTGTGGTGCTGGACGCCGTGTTCTCGCTGGACTCGGTGATTACCGCGGTCGGTATGACCGAGCACCTACCGGTCATGATGGCGGCGGTCACTATCGCCATCGGCCTGATGCTGCTGGCCAGCAAGCCTCTGACGCGTTTCGTCAACGCGCATCCCACCATTGTGATCCTGTGCCTGAGCTTCCTGCTGATGATCGGCTTCAGCCTGGTTGCGGACGCTTTCGGCTACCCGATTCCAAAAGGTTACCTCTACGCTGCCATTGGTTTCTCAGTCATGATCGAGATGCTCAACCAGTTGGCGCAGTTCAACCGTCGACGTTTTCTCTCTTCTTCGACCCCGTTACGCCAGCGTACGGCCGAAGCGGTATTGCGATTGCTGCGCGGTGAACATGAGGAAGCGGAGCTGGACAAACAGGCCGCCGACCGGGTGGCGGATAACACCGGCGGCATCGGCCAGCCGGTGTTCAACCAGCAGGAACAGCGCATGATCGAGCGCGTGCTCGGCATGTCGCAGCGTTCCGTCAGCAGCATCATGACCATCCGCCACGATATCGAACACGTGGACGTCAACATCGACCCGGCGGACTTCCACGAACTGATGGAAAAGAATCAGCACACCCGGCTGGTGATGTTCGACAGCCACGTTTCCAGCGAACCGCTGGGCGTGGTGCACGTGATCGATTTGCTGCGTCAACAGTTGCACGGGCAAGCGCTGAATCTGCGCGCGCTGATCCGCCAGCCGCTGGTGTTTCCGGAGCAATTGTCGCTGCTGTCCGCGCTGGAGCAGTTCCGTGAAGCGCACACTCATTTTGCCTTTGTGGCCGATGAATTCGGCTCCGTCGAAGGGATTGTGACCCTGAGCGATGTCATGGAAACCATCGCCGGCAATCTGCCGCTGGAAGGGGAAGAGCTGGACGCCCGCCATGATATTCAGGAAAACGAAGACGGCACCCTGACCGCCAACGGCTATCTGCCGGTCGAGGATTTACTGATGTATATCCCGCTGCAACTGAATGAAAAGCGCGAATACCACACGCTGGCCGGCTTGCTGATGGAGTATGCGCAGAAAATCCCGCAGGAAGGCGATGAGGTGCGAATCGACAACACCCTGTTCCGGGTACTGACCGTGGAAAGCCACCGCATCGTGAAGGTGCTGATTATTCCGGAACCCCATCCGCAGCCGGATTATGAGGTGTGATCGGGGTATCCCAGCACGCATGTACAACAAAGGCGGCCACAGGCCGCCTTTGCTTTTTCACTGCCTGTATTTTACTGAATGCCTTTTCACTGAAAGCACGCCATGCGCGCTACATGCATACCCGTCACATGTTCGGCGCCGGGGTTTTTGACGCCGGTTGATTTTTCTCAGCCCAGTCATTCAGACGTTTTTTCACCTCGTCCTGCAGCCGCTTGCGCAGCAACTGCTCGATCTGCAACTGGTAGTTCAGATTGCCGAATTCGCCGTACAGACGGAACGGTATGGGAGTATCCTGCAGCAGTTGCACCAGTTGGCTATCCCCTTTCCACCCTTGCGTTACGCGCACATCCAGATTGATGTCGCAACGCTGGGCGGGCAAGTCGAACTGACCGTCGCCGTTGACCGTCAATGCCTCAGACTGCCCGGACAGTGACTGCAACTCCAGCTTGCCGGCGTTGAGCGTCGCTTCGCCGTTCATCTGCCGAATATCGGTATAGCGGGCATAATCGTCCGGCGTCTGGATACCGCTGTTGCTGCGCGCCGCCGCCTGCTGGATCAACTGCTGGACGTTCAGCCCCGACAGCCGCAGTTGGTCGAACTGCACCGACGCCGTTCCCCGCCATTGTGAGAGCAGCGCCTGCCGCGACAGGTCGTCGCCGCTCAGCCGCCCTTGCAGACTGAGTTTGCCCTGCAAACCGTCAGGCAACCCGAACAGCGGCAGCAACGTCGACAGCTCCATTGATTTCAGGGTGGGTTGAATGGCGATAGCCGGCGACGCCCCTACATCCATCGACCCCGGCAATGAGAAGCGCCCTTCCCCCACCTGGCCGCTGAAGTCGGTAACCCTGACTTTGCCGCGCTGATTGCTGCCCTTCAGGCTGAACTGGTTGACCGTCATGCCGTGGTAAACCAGCGTATTGGCGGTCACCGATACGTTGGCAATGGAGCTGCGCAGCCCCTGATAAGGCTCCGGCGGCTGATCGTGTGAAAACACCGGTTTGGCGATTACCGTTTTGTCGCCGCCGTCGCTGGACGAAGCGGCGTGCGTCAACCCCAGCAACGCGTCCAGATCCAGTTTTTCCGACTGCAGATCCAGCACGTACTCCGGCGTGACGCCGAAGGTGGTGGACAACGAACCGTTCAGCTGGCTGCTATTGGCGCTAAGGGCAAACTGGCTGATGGCCAGTTTCTCCGGCTGACGCTGATAACTGCCGCGAATCGTTCCTTTGCCGCTGATGCCCTCCGTCGGCAGCCCCGCGCCCTGCAACTGGTAACTGACGCTGCCGATATCGGCGCCGATCTGCTGCGGGTAGTTCTGCATATCCAGCATGGCGTTAAGCGAGAACGACAAATCACGCTGGTCACGGTTAAAACGGCTGGAGAGCGACACCCGCACCTGCCGGGCGCTGTCGCTCTCCATCGTCAGGTTGATGTCGCGAACATTCAGAACCGGCGCGTTTCCGCGCTGGAACACCAGCAGGCTGTCCGCCACTTCCACCCGGTTGATATCAAAACGCCACTGGTTCTCCGGCTCCGGCGACGACGTCCCGCCCGGCGCAATCGGCACCGGACCTGCCACCCGCGCTTCGCTGTCGGACGTCAGGCGAATCACCGCGCCTTTGAGCATCACCTGCTTCACTTCCAGTTGATGCGACAACAACGGCCAGAGTTTTACGTCCAGCCGCATATTCTCAGCGCTGATCACCGGTGCGGCCGCGCCCGGCGCGCTCACCGACAGGCTGCCGGACAAAATGCTCAGTTGCGGCCAGACATGCCAGCGCAAGTCGCCATCCAGATTCAAGCGGTAGCCCGTACGCGCCTCAACCTGCCGCACCATATAGGCCCGGAAATCGTTCGGGTTAATCAACACCACCAGCGCCGTCATGCCTGCCGCCAGCACCACCAGCAGAATCACCAGCGTGGTAAACAGTCTTCTCATGCCATCCTCGTTCGCTGTCGTACCTGGCCCAGCTAGTCTTTGTCAATCCGGCTTGCCACCGCGCCCTGCTGGTCCTTGTATTTCGCGTCTTCACGTCGGTTATACGGACGCGCGGCGGGACCGGAGAGCGGTTCAAAACTCAGCGCGCCGATAATCATGCCGGGACGCAGCGCCAGCGGCAGTTTGCCCGAGTTGTAAAACTCCAGCACGATGCGACCCTGCCATCCCGGATCGATGCGGTGGGCGGTGACATGCACCATCAGCCCCAGACGCGCCAGCGAAGAACGGCCGTCCAGCCAGCCCACCAGATTATCCGGCAGCGTGACCGACTCCAGCGTCACCGCCAGCGCCAGTTCTCCCGGATGCAGGAAAAACGCGTCGCCTTCCGCCAGATTGATTTCATCGCTCATCACGCGATCCAGCGCGGCGCTGACTTCGTCCTTCGGCCCGCTCAGATCAATGAATGCGGCGGTGTGACCGCTAAACACCCGGAACTGATTACCCAGCCGCACGTCCACCGTGGCGCCGTTAATCCGCTCGATCGGGGGACGCGGCGTAATCGACAGCCGGCCGTCGTCCAGCCAGGTTTCAATGTCACGGTCGCACAGTCTCATCATCTTCTCCAGTCAGACTCTCGCAGGTGATCAAACTGCCACAGCAGCGCCGGAAATGCCATGCCGGTGCCACCTGCTTTAAGGGTTTTCTTAACGAACAGCCTACTCAAAGAACTGGCTGATTTTCGCCTTCAGAATATCAATGGCGATGCGGTTCTTGCCGCCGCGCGGCACGATGATGTCCGCATATTGCTTGGACGGTTCGATGAACTGCAGAAACATCGGGCGCACCGTTTTCTGGTATTGCTCCATCACGGAATCCATCGAACGGCCGCGTTCATTAACATCGCGGCGCATACGGCGCATCAGGCAGATATCCAGCGGGGTATCGACAAAAATGGAAAAATTCAGTTCTTCACGCAGCCGGGCATCGGTCAACAGCAGAATACCTTCAAGAATAATCACCTTTTTCGGCGCCATATGCAGCGTTTCCTGCAAACGCGTATGCTGTACATAGCTGTACTGCGGCAACGCGATCGGCTGACCGGCCTTAAGCATTTGCAGATGTTGCAGCAGCAGGTTGTGATCCATCGAACTGGGGTGGTCGTAGTTGGTTTTGACCCGTTCTTCCATGGTCAGGTGGGATTGATCCTTGTAGTAACTGTCTTCCGGGATGACGCCAATGTGTTCATCACCCACCTGATCGCGCAATTCGCGGTACAGGGTGCTGGCAATAAGACTTTTTCCGGATGCGGACGCGCCGGCAATCCCGATGATGACACACTGGCGAGACTTATCAGTCATGGCAATAAAGACCTGATTAACAAAAAATAAGGAGGGGGACATACCAGACTGTTCGGACGCGGCTTACGCCGGGTTGTGCGCCGAAGGATAGCCATCAGCAGCATGCATGATTCATTGCGGGACACAGCCTGAGGTGTCTGGACGCGGCAATTATAGGGAGTTAGCACGATTCGCGCCAGTATTACGCGGGCTTATGCTATCGGTGCGCACGGCATCCGACCGCCACATGCCGCCGGATGCCAAAGACAGCGGATACCGCGCCGAATCACGGTATCCGCCGGACGAGATCACACCGCGCGGAACGCGATCTCCGTCGGGATCACCTCGCCCTGCCAGTACAGCTGGGCCGCCACCTGCCCCGCCAGTTCGCGGTACAACTGGGTGAACTCGCTGTCCGGCTGGCTGACCACGGTCGGTTCGCCGCGATCCAGATCCTCGCGTAGCGAAATGTGCAGCGGCAACTGGCCCAGTAAGGCGCAGTGGTATTTTTCCGCCAGCTTCTGCGCGCCGCCGGTACCGAAAATCGGCTCCAGATGACCGCAGTTGCTGCAGATGTGCACGCTCATATTCTCCACGATGCCCAGCACCGGCACCTTGACCTTCTCGAACATCACGATACCCTTCATCGCATCCACCAGCGCGATATCCTGCGGGGTAGTCACCACCACCGCGCCGGTGACCGGCACGTTCTGCGCCAGCGTGAGCTGGATGTCGCCGGTACCCGGCGGCATGTCCAGCACCAGATAATCCAGATCCGGCCACAGCGTATCCTGCAACAGTTGCAGCAACGCCTTGCTGGCCATCGGCCCGCGCCACACCATAGCGTTATCGTCGGTAACCAGATAGCCGATGGAGTTGGTGGCAACACCGTGCGCCATGATCGGCGCCATGTGCTGCCCGTCCGGCGAGGTAGGCCGCTCGCTGGCCGCGCCCAGCATGGTCGGGATGGACGGCCCGTAGATATCCGCGTCCAGAATGCCGACATTGGCCCCTTCGGCCGCCAGCGCCAGCGCCATGTTCACCGCGGTGCTGGACTTGCCGACGCCGCCCTTGCCGGAACTGACGGCGATAATGTTCTTCACGCCCTTGACGCCCGCCTGATTGTTGACGCGGCGCAGCGTGGCGATGTTATGGGTCAAGCGCCATTCCACTTCACGCGCGCCGCAAAGGCGCAGCAATTCTTCGCTGACGCTGTCTTTCAGAGCCGTCAGGCCGCTCAGCCAGACAAACGGCATGGTCAGTTCGATATGCAACACATCGTCCAGCAGCGCGCAATGGTGCAGCGCATTAAGCGTGGTCAGGTTATTTTTCAGCGTCGGGTGCGTAAAGGAGGACAGCACGCCGTTTACCATGGCGCGCAACATCTCGGGGTTTTGCGCAGGGAGTTTATCGTTCATCCCGGCTCCTTGAGTTGAATTAAAGTCGTTATAAAAACCGCCCTAGCATAGCAGAACGCCCGCGCGTGGGTGTATCGCCAATGTCCCGACGCTGAAAAAACGGCGGAACCGCCCCTCGCCCGGCGCCACTCAAACCTTGCCTTCCTGCTATATAAGGCGGGAAGAGCGGGTTTTGTTGGAGCCCGCCGCGCCCCAAGGTTTACGCATCAAGGCGCGATGGGGTAACATCAGGACTCCTTCTTAATTCATTCACCAACCAACAAGCAAGTTCCCCACTATGACTCAAGTCGCAAACAAAATTTTGGTAACGTGCGCGCTGCCTTATGCTAACGGTCCGATCCACCTTGGCCACATGCTCGAACACATTCAGGCGGATATCTGGGTCCGTTACCAGCGAATGCGCGGCAGTCAGGTCCACTTTATTTGTGCGGACGACGCCCACGGCACGCCGATCATGCTCAAAGCGCAGCAGATGGGTGTGGCGCCGGAGCAGATGATTGCGACGGTGAGTCAGGAACACCAGCAGGATTTCGCCGGGTTCAACATCAGCTACGACAACTACCACTCCACGCACAGCGAGGAGAACCGCGAGTTGTCCGGGTTGATTTACCGCCGGCTGAAGGAAAACGGTTTTATCAAGAACCGCACTATTTCCCAGCTGTTCGACCCGGAAAAAAGCATGTTCCTGCCGGATCGCTTTGTGAAAGGCACCTGCCCGAAATGCAAGGCGCCGGACCAGTACGGCGACAACTGCGAAGTGTGCGGCGCCACCTACAGCCCGACCGAACTGATCGAGCCGAAATCCGCGGTATCCGGCGCCACGCCGGTGATGCGCGAATCCGAGCACTTCTTCTTCGACCTGCCGGCGTTCAGCGACATGCTGCAAAGTTGGACCCGCTCCGGCGCGTTGCAGGAGCAGGTCGCCAACAAGATGCAGGAGTGGTTCGACGCCGGGCTGCAACAGTGGGATATCACCCGCGACGCGCCCTATTTCGGCTTCGAAGTGCCGGACGCGCCGGGCAAATATTTCTACGTCTGGCTGGACGCGCCGATCGGCTACATGGGGTCGTTCAAAAACCTGTGCGACAAGCGCGGCGACCTCAGCTTCGACGAATTCTGGCGTAAAGATTCCAGCACCGAGCTGTACCACTTCATCGGCAAGGACATCGTTTACTTCCACAGCCTGTTCTGGCCGGCGATGCTGGAAGGCAGCGGTTTCCGCAAGCCGACCAACCTGTTCGTGCACGGCTATGTAACCGTTAACGGCGCCAAAATGTCGAAGTCGCGCGGCACCTTTATCAAGGCCGACACCTACCTGAAGCATCTGGATGCCGACTGCCTGCGTTACTACTACGCCGCCAAGCTCTCTTCCCGTATTGATGACATCGACCTCAATCTGGAAGATTTCGTGCAGCGCGTGAACGCCGACATCGTCAACAAGGTGGTCAATCTGGCCTCGCGCAACGCCGGTTTCATCAACAAGCGTTTTGACGGCAAACTGGCCGACCAACTGGCGGATCCGGCGCTGTATCAGACCTTTATCGACGCGGCGCAGACCATCGCCGATGCCTACAGCAGCCGTGAATCCGGCAAGGCTGTCCGTGAAATCATGGCGCTGGCGGACCTCGCCAACCGCTATGTCGACGAGCAGGCGCCGTGGGTAGTCGCCAAACAGGAAGGCCGCGACGCCGACCTGCAGGCGATTTGCTCGATGGGCATCAACCTGTTCCGCGTGCTGATGACCTACCTGAAGCCGGTACTGCCGTCGCTGGCGGAGCGCGCCGAAGCGTTTCTGCAGAGCGAACTGCGCTGGGACACGCTGGCGCAGCCGCTGACAAACCATCAGGTTGGCGCATTCAAGGCGCTGTTCAACCGCATCGACATCGCGCAGGTACAGGGCATGGTCGAGGCCTCCAAAGAAGAAGCCGCCGCGGCAGCCGCCAAACCGGCATCCGGCCCGCTGGCCGACAACCCGATTCAGGACACCATCGACTTCGCCGATTTCGACAAAGTGGACATGCGCGTCGCCTTGATCCAGAAAGCCGAACTGGTGGACGGCTCGGACAAGCTGTTGCGTCTGACGCTGGATCTGGGCGGCCAGACCCGTCAGGTATTCTCCGGCATCCGCGCCGCTTACCCGGATCCGTCTGCGCTGGAAGGCCGCCTGACGGTGATGGTCGCCAACCTGGCGCCGCGTAAAATGCGCTTTGGTGTGTCCGAAGGCATGGTGATGGCCGCCGGCCCCGGCGGGAAAGACATTTTCCTGCTGAGTCCCGACAGCGGCGCCCAGCCGGGGATGCAAATCAAGTAAGCCTGCTCGCATCAGGCCGGTTTACCCCGGCCTGATGTGCTTTTCGTTAACGCACTATTTTTTCAACGCACCATTTCGTCAGCGCACGATCTCGCCACGACCCCGCTTCATCGCCACGCCGTCTTTTCCCTGCTTCACGCTGCTCACACCTCTGACCATGCCGTTATTCGGATAAACAGCATAGCGCTTTCGCCACAGCCATGATAAACAGTGCCTGGTCGTGATTATCACGCCACGCACTCAGCTGCGTGCGCGTTGGCCTGCACCTTCGCGCCGTGCGTGATGGTCACGACGCCAGACCTATCATCGATCATGGAGGAATATCGAATGTCCCGAATTACCCCTTTGCTGCTGAGCGCAGCCCTGCTTGCCGCCGCAGCGCCGGCTATGGCGTCCAAATCGCTGAAAAGCGCTGATGAGGTGATCACTGCGCTGAATAAAGGGCGCAGCGTCAATGTCACCATCGACCTGTCCGCCTGTACGCCGCAGGATGGCACGCCAGCCAGCAAGACCCGCGGCGGCCTGCACATCAATGCGTATCGCCTGATTGACAGCGGCACGTTGTCGTTCAGCGACGAGCACTTCACCGTCGCCAACGACGGCACGCCGATTCAGCAGTTCATGCGTTATCAGGTCCAGCCGGACAACACGGTGCGTTTCACCACCTACATGTACAACTTGCCCAGCCTGCAACAGCGCGGCAATACCCTGAGCTACCTGTGCAAACTGGGTCAGGATATCGGTTTCTTCGTACAGTAAGCCTTGCCAGACGCGCCCGGTCGGCTGGTCGGGCGCGTTTCTTTTCCGCGCGTTTCCCGCCAGTTTGCCGCCGTATCTCATTGAACGAAAAGTTATAAGCTAAACCTAAAAGACATAACTCGCCCCCTTTGCACGCTGCGGCGTTACCCGCTATGATTCCTCATCACTTAAATAGACATCCAGACATAAAGATATCCATAAAACTGGCAAACCTGATTTCACAACACCGAGGATTGATCATGAAGAAATTCCCTGTCGCACTGCTGGCCCTGAGCCTGACGGCCTCGTTCTCCACGCTGGCCGCGGAGACGCCGGCTACCGCCGCGCCGGTTCCGACTGCCATCGCCAACCATCAGGGACCGGTGCGCATCGCCGTGATCCGTAATCTCGGTTCGGACGACAACACCACCCAGTTCGTTTCCGGCGTGCTGGAAGAAGGCAAGAAGCTGGGATTCAAGGTCAGCACCTTCCTGAGCAACGGCGACGACGCCAAATTTCAGGACTTCGTCAATCAGGCCATCAGCCAGAAATATGACGGCATCATTCTGTCGCAGGGCCGCGCACCCTATTCCACCGAACTGATTCAGCACATTGTCGACAGCGGCATCAAGGTGGCGGTGTTTGACACCGCGGTGGATCGCACGATTCCGGGCGTCACCGTTACCCAGCAGGACGATGCCTCGTTGGCCAACGAATCGCTGGGTCAGTTGGTGAAGGATTTCAACGGCAAAGCCAACATCATCAAACTGTGGGTAGCCGGTTTCCCGCCGATGGAGCGCCGTCAGACGGCTTACCAGCAGATCCTGAAAGACAATCCGGGCATCAAAGAACTGGAATCCATCGGCGCGGTTTCCTCTGACGTGCAGGGCGATACCGCCAATAAAGTGGGCGCGATTCTGGCGAAATACCCGAAAGGCAAGATTGACGCCATCTGGGGCGCCTGGGATGCCTTCAGTCAGGGCGCGTACAAGGCGTTGAAAGAGAACGGCCGCACCGAAATCAAACTGTATAGCATCGATATTTCCAATCAGGACTTGCAACTGATGCGCGAAGCCAACAGCCCGTGGAAAGTGAGCGTGGCGGTGGATCCGAAACTGATCGGCAAGGTCAACCTGCGTCTGGTCGCCAACAAGATCGCCGGCGAGCCGACCCCGGCGACCTACGAATTCCGCGCCGCCAGTATTCCGCAGGCGCTGTTGCTGAGCCAGCCGGGCCCGGTCAACGTGGCGGGACTGGCGAAAATCATCCCTGGCTGGGGCCAGACCACTGACTTTATTGCACCGTGGTTTGCTACACTGGAAGCCAAAAACAAATAAAGGTCTGTCATAACGGAGGCTTATATGGCATCAACGCCCCTGCCCATGCCGGAATACAGCCGCAACATGCGGCTGATTGGACACAGCGATCAGGGCGGGCGCCCTGATGGCGTACAGGTCATGGTTAACCGAGGTTACGCCTATATCGGACACATGGTGTCCCAGGGCGTTTCCATCGTTGACGTGCGAGACCCGAAAAACCCCAAACCGGCCGGTTTCATCGCCGCGCCGCCGGGCACCTGGAACATCCATCTGCAAACCCACGATGACCTATTGCTGGTGGTTAACGCCCGCGATCTGTTCGCCGATGCCCGTTTCGCACAAGAAAAAGTCTACTACACTCGCTCCGTGGCGGAGACGGTCAGCACCGGCAAACAGGATAAAAGCTGGAGCGCGGGGCTGAGGATCTTTGATATTTCCACCCCAGACCAGCCGCGGGAAATCAGCTTTCTGCCGCTGGACGGCATCGGCATCCACCGCATCTGGTACGTGGGCGGCCGCTGGGCGTACGTCTCCGCGCTGCTGGATGGCTACAGCGACTACATTTTTCTGACCATCGACCTGGCCGACCCGCGTAAACCGGAAGTCGCCGGCCGTTACTGGCTGCCGGGCATGCACACCGCCGGCGGCGAAACGCCGGACTGGCCGCAAGGCAAACGCTACGCGCTGCATCACGCCATCGTCAGCGGCGATACCGCCTACGGCAGCTGGCGCGACGGCGGCCTGACGCTGCTGGACGTGAGCGACCGCACTCAGCCGACACTCATCAGCCACCGCAACTGGAGTCCGCCGTTTGGCGGCGGCACCCATACCGCGCTGCCGCTGCCGGATCGCGACTTGTTGATCGTGCTGGACGAAGCGGTGCTGGATAATCAGGAAGACGGCGAAAAACTGATTTGGGTGTTCGATATCCGCGAGCCGTCCAACCCGGTGAGCATCGCCACCTTCCCGCAGCCCAACGAAACCGATTATGTGAAGAAAGGGGCGCACTTCGGCCCGCATAATTTGCATGAAAACCGGCCGGGCAGCTTTATCAGTTCGACATTGATCTTCGCCACCTACCAGAACGCCGGGGTGCGCGCTTACGACATCAGCAACCCGTATCGGCCGAAAGAAACCGGCGCGTTGGTGCCTGCCGCGCCTGAACGCATGATGGACAAACGTCCCGGCCGGCCGCGGGTGATTCAGTCCTGCGACGTGTTTGTGGACGCGCAAGGGATTATCTACAGCACCGACTACAACGCCGGACTGTCGATTATCGAATACCGCGGCTAACCGCCGTCAGCGGATAACGCCAACCAGACATCGGGCTTCACGTCGACGACGTGAAGCCCGATGTCATGATAGGGGGTCGAAAAGCGCGATTCGCACCGCATGTGCTTAGTAATTATGAAACCAACGCGGATCGGGATTACCGGTATCCAGCCCGTATAAGCTGGAAATCGACAGTAACGTCGCAAACCAGCGATGGGCATCGCGCTGTCCGACGTGGCTCGTTTCCCCTGCGGGGGAAAATGCTTTCCAGCCTCTGAAAAGCTTTGCAGCAGCAAGCAGCATATTTCTTCTCCTCTGATTGCCAGCGATATGGATAACCGTAACGCCAGTTAATCGAAGAATGGTTATAAAAGGAAATATTGCTTTTAGCAGTGTTTATACCAAAACCGCCTAACGTTCAGGATAAAACCGCCCTGCTTTTCGCCCTTACCACCGGTACGTTCCCGCGTAACGTTCGCCGTCACGCGGGAAAACGGATTACGCCAGCGCCAGTACCGACACCCACATTGGTCCCTGACCGACCGGATAGCGGGCCAACGGCGTCAGGCCGCCGTTATCCGGCTGGATACGATAGACCTCAATGTGATGGGATTTCTGACCGGCAGCGATCAGGAACTGGCCGCTGTGGTCGATATTAAAGCCGCGCGGCTGGGTTTCCGTCGGCTGGTGACCAACCAGCGTCAGCGTGCCGTCCTGCGCCGACACATGGAAAATACTCAGCAGGCTGGCGGTGCGATCGGTGGTGTACAGGTGGCGGCCGTCCGGCGTGATGTGGATATCCGCCGCCCAGCAGGTGTCGGTGAAATCGGCCGGCATGGCGTTCAGCGTCTGAATGCGGCGGCCTTCGCCCTGCGCATCCAGTTCGAACACATCCACCGAGCTGTTCAGCTCGTTGATGCAATAGGTAAAACGGTTATTCGGATGGTATGCCATATGACGCGGCCCGGCGCCGGCAGCCGCACGCTGTTCGGCAGACTGATGCTCGGTCAGGCGACCCTCGCCGCCGACATCGTACAGCCGGATACGGTCTTCTTTCAGGCATGGCGCCCACAGTACGCGGTTAGCCGGGTCGATATTGGTGGAGTGACAGCCCTCCAGCCCGTCCAGTTGCTGGATCGGCGCCTGCGCCACGCCGTCTTCGCCAATCGGGCTGACGCTGACACAGGCGTTGCTGTAAGACGCGCTGAACAGGAAACGCCCGGCGTGATCGGTAGACAGATGCGTCGGGCTGCCCGGCAGCGGCGCTACGCCGGCTTCGCTCAATTTTCCCTGTTCATCAATGCGGTAGCTGATCACACGAAACTCAGGGCGCACACCGACGTACAGGTGGCGCCGATCCGGCGCGATTACCATCGGCTGCACCTGCCCGGGCACCTCAACCACCTGTAACAAGCTCAATTCTCCGCTGGAAGCGAGTTGCCAGACATGGATCTGCTGACTTTCCGGACTGGCGATATAAACCACTTGCTGCATTCGATTCTCCTTGTTGGCCTTAATGAGGCGGCAGGCGCGCGCCTCGTTACGCTCAGGCTATGCTCTCGTTTATCGGTGATGGCTCTTATCGGTGATGACTTTACTATCGGTAATGACTTTCTATCGGTAATGACTTTCGCATAAGAACCAGCACGGAAAAAGGGCCTGTTGATCAGGACGGCCGACAGTGTACCATCGGGAAGAAGTGAACCCGATAATCCGATGAGAATACCATGACCTATCGCATCATTGCCCTCGATCTGGACGGCACGCTGTTAACGCAAAAGAAAACCATTCTGCCGGAATCGTTGCAGGCGCTGGCGCAAGCCAGACAAGCAGGCATCAAGGTCATCATCGTGACCGGCCGCCACCATTCGGCGATCCATCCGTTTTATCAGGCGCTGGCGCTGGATACCCCGGCGATCTGCTGCAACGGCACCTACCTGTACGACTACCAGACCGGGCAAACCGCCGAAGCCAATCCGCTCACGCCGGCGCAAGCCAAAAGCGTCCTGCAACGGTTGCAGCAGTTTGATATTCACGGTCTGATGTACGCGGACGACGCCATGTTCTACCAGCACATTACCGGCCACATTACCCGCACTCAGGCCTGGGCGGAAAATCTGCCCGAGTCGCAGCGCCCGACGTTTCGCCAGGTGGACAACCTGCTGGCCGCCACCGACCACACCCGTTCGATCTGGAAATTCGCCACCCACCACACCGATACCGCCGCCCTGAACGACTTCGCCCATCTGGTTGAGCAGGAACTGGGTCTGGCCTGCGAATGGTCGTGGATGGATCAGGTGGATATCGCCCAGACCGGCAACAGCAAGGGCCGTTTGCTGCAGCGCTGGGTGGAATCGCAAGGGTTCAGCATGAACGAGGTGGTGGCGTTCGGCGACAATTTCAACGACATCAGCATGCTGTCGACCGCCGGGCTGGGCGTAGCAATGGGCAACAGCGCCGACGAAGTAAAAGCGCACGCCAGACTGGTGATTGGTCATAACGAGCAACCCGGCATCGCCGAGGTGATTCGCAGCCGGGTGCTGGCCTGAACCGCCACGGTCCCCGCCGCAACGGGGGCCGTAGCTGGGTCTAAGTCTGGGTAGACGTTAAGCCGTAATCGACACGCTCTTGATCTGAACGTACAGGTTCTGCCCGGAGGTCAACGCCAGTTCGTCCCGCGCCCAGGGAGTAATGCGCGCCCACAGGATCTGCCCGCCGATATCCAGTTTGACTTCAACCTGCTCGCCCACATCAAGGCATTCAATCACCCTGGCGGACAGCACGTTGCGGATACTGCTCGCCGCCGGGCGCTGCGTCACCAGCGACACATCCGCCGCATTGATGCGGATACGCAGCGCCGAGGCGAGCGGCGCGTCGACGCGCCCAACCCACAGATGCTGTTCGCCCAGCGACAGCGCGGTCATGGCGTAATGCGGGTGGTGCTCCATCACCGTCACCTTCAGGATACTGCTCTGTTCCTCGCGCGGCAGCCAGGCCCGCAGCGCGTTACTGGCCCACACCTCTTCCAGCGAACCCTGTGCCTTAACCTGCCCTTTGTCCAGCACCAGCACCTTGTCCGCCAGCCGCAGCACTTCTTCCAGGCTGTGACTGACATACAGGATCGGCGTGTTGACCTCGCGCGCCAGACGCTCCAGATAAGGCAGCAGCTCGCGCTTGCGCGGCACATCCAGCGACGCCAGCGGTTCATCCATCAGCAGCAGCTCCGGCGCGGTCAGCAACGCGCGGCCAATCGCCACCCGCTGTTTTTCGCCGCCGGACAAGGTGAGCGGGTAACGTTTGAGCAAATGCCCGATGCCGAGCAACTGCACGATATCGTCGAACTGCGCCTGCATCTGCGCCGCCATGCCGTAACGCAGATTTCCCAACACCCGGTAGTGCGGAAATAGCCGCGCATCCTGAAAAACATAGCCGATACGGCGTTTTTCCGGCGGCAGGAACACGCCCTTATCCCGATCGGACAGCACCCGGTCGTTAAGCTGAATCCGTCCTTTATCCGGTCGGGTCAGGCCAACGATAGCGTTGATCAGCGATGTTTTACCGGCGCCGGATACCCCGAATACGGCGGTAATCCCGCTGGCGGGAAGCTGGGTGGCGACGTTGAGCGTCAGGTCGCCCAGTTGCTGAGTAAAATCCAGTTGCAGCATTATCCCCCCAACCGCTTGCGGCTCCAGCGCGTGAGCCATTCCGACAACAACAGCGACACCAGCGACAGCGCGATGGCGATGATACACAACCGGGCGGCCTGCATTTCCGCGCCCGGCGTTTCAATCAGCGTATACATGGCATTCGGAATGGTGCGGGTTTCCCCCGGAATGTTGGAAACAAAGGTGATGGTGGCGCCGAACTCCCCCAGCGAACGGGCGAACGCCAGTACGGTGCCGACAATGATGCCGGGCAGGGTCAGCGGCAGCGTGATGGTGAAAAATACCCGCCAGCGGCCGGCGCCAAGCGTGCGCGCGGCCAGCTCCAACCGGGTATCCACCGCTTCCAGCGCCAGCCGGATGGCGCGCACCATCAGCGGGAACGCCACCACCGCCGAGGCCAGCGCCGCGCCATGCCAGCTGAAACTGAAGCTGAAACCGAACCAGCTATAGAGCCAGCTGCCTACCACGCCTTTGCGCCCCATGATGATCAGCAACAGATAGCCGATCACCACCGGCGGCAGCACCAGCGGCAGGTGGATCACGCTGTCCAGCAGCGACTTGCCGACAAAGCGGCAACGCGCCAGCACCCAGGCGGCCAGAATGCCCAACGGCAGACTACAACTGACCGCCACCAGCGATACCTTGAGGCTCAGCGAGACCGCCTGCCATTCGTAATCACTGAGCAGCATTAACCGGCGTGAATCCGTATTGTTTAAACACCGCCGCCGCCTGAGGCGTTTTCAGGTAGTCAAAGAAGGCTTTGACCGCCGGGGTATTGTGCCCTTTGACAATAGCCATCGGGTATTCCACCGGTTTGTGGGTATTGGCCGGGAAAATGCCAACCACTTTCACTTTGGTGCTGGCGACCGCATCCGAACCGTAAACAATCCCCAACGGGGCTTCTTCGCGTTCTACCAGCACCATAGCGGCACGCACATCATTGGCGCGGGCCATCAGCGGCGACAGCGCGTCCCAGGCATTCAGTTTCTGCAGCGCTTCTTTGGCGTAGATGCCGGCCGGCACGTGATCCGGGTCGCCCACCGACAGACGTCCGCCTTTCAGCAGGCCTTTCCAGTCGGTTTTATCGTCGATCTTGAACCCTTTGGTGTCGGAAGACTTAGGCGCAATCACCACCAGTTCATTGCCCAGCAGGGTGTAACGGGTATCGTTTTCGGTCAGTTGCTTGCCCTGGGCGTAATCCATCCACTGCTGATCCGCCGAAATGAACAGGTCGGCAGGCGCCCCTTGTTCAATCTGACGCGCCAGCGTCGACGACGAGGCGTAAGACGCCACGATGGAAACCTGTTTTTCCTTCTGATATTGCGCGGCGATATCCTGCAACGCATTGGTCAGCGAGGCGGCGGCAAACACGGTTACCTTGTCCTGCGCCAGCGCCGTATTCGCGCTCATACCCAGCGTTAACGCGGCAGCGGTCAGCCAGTAAGTCCATTGCTGTTTCATTTTGTCTCCCGAGGTTTTCGTTGTGTAGTTAGTAACATAACGATAAATACCGAATTCTGGCCGCCTTGTCATTGTTCTTAAGCAAAAAAAGTCTTAAGCAAAAAAAATCCGGCAAATGCCGGATTCGTCAGAAAGGGAAATCTGGGAAGGGATTATTTGCGCGCCGCAGCCGACTCGCGATGACCGATGGCGGAAAACAGGTTGAAGACTTCGCCCAGCCCATAAATGGCTCCCAGAATCAGCGCCATCATTACCGGCACCATGCACACTGCAAACAGCAGGCTTTTCAGCAATTCCAACATATCGACCTCGTCTTTCATCGTGGCTGGCCGTCGCGCCGCCAGTCTCTCATTGATTCAGGGTAGACTATGCTAACCCCCATGACTGCTGATGAGTTTACCTGAATCGCCGGAATTAGAGCGGCCATTTGTGCGGTTTGCCTGTTTCGCGCAAAACGATGACAATACAAACGATTAGCGACCCAGATACGGATGTGACCATGCAAGCAGAAATTCTCCTTACCCTGAAACTCCAGCAGCGGCTATTCGCCGACCCGCGTCGCATCGCGCTGCTCAAGCAAGTGCAGCAGACCGGCTCCATCAGTCAGGGAGCCCGGCTGGCCGACATCAGCTACAAAAGCGCCTGGGACGCGATTAACGAGATGAACCAGTTGGCGGAGCAGACCATCGTCGAGCGCACTACCGGCGGCAAAGGCGGCGGCGGCGCGATGCTGACCCGCTACGGCGAACGCCTGTTGCAACTGTATGACCTGCTGGCGCAGATCCAGCAGAAAGCCTTCGATGTGCTGCAGGATGATAACCTGCCGCTGGACAGCCTGCTGGCGGCCATCGCCCGCTTTTCGCTGCAAACCAGCGCCCGTAATCAGTTTTTCGGCACCGTCCTGGAACGCGACCAGCAGCAGGTACAACAGCATCTGTCGATCCTGCTGGCGGACGGCCGTACCCGCATTCAGGCCGCACTAACCCAGCAGAGCGCCGATCGGCTGCAACTGACCAGCGGCAAAGAAGTGCTGGCGCTGATTAAAGCGCCCTGGGTTGCCGTCACCTCGCAAACCGCGCCCGCGCCCGCTCATGACAATGTCCTGCCCGGCCGCATCAGCCATCTGCAGCCCGGCCCGGCGCAAAGCGAAGTGCTGGTCACGCTGGAAGGCGGCGAAGTGGTGTGCGCTACCCTGCCCAATGATGACGTGACGCGCCAGAGCCTGCAGCCGGAGATGGCGGTTTACGCCAGCTTTAACGCCGACCGGGTGATTATCGCCACCCTGTGCTAACGCGCGCACGGCACAACGCACCTTGACAAGCCGGCCGCTTCCCTTTACCCGTAGACGTTCTGTCATTTCGCAAAGGGAATCATCATGTCATTGCTGCACATCCATCAGGCGCAGTTCCGGTTAAGCGATACCCGGATGATGCGTCTGGATGAACTCACGCTGCATCAGGATCAGTGCTGGGCGTTCGTCGGCGCCAACGGCAGCGGGAAATCGGCGCTGGCGCGCGCGCTCTCCGGCGAGCTGCTGCTGTTGTCAGGACAGCGCCAGTGTGACTTCCAGCGCGTGGCGCGCCTCTCTTTCGAGCAACTGCAGCAGTTGGTGTCGCTGGAGTGGCAACGCAACAACACCGATATGCTGAGCGCCGACGAGGACGACACCGGGCGCACCACCGCCGAGGTGATTCAGGACAGCGTGCACGACGCCGACCGCTGCCGCCAGTTGGCGACGCAATTCGGCATCCTCCATCTGCTCGACCGACGCTTCAAATACCTCTCTACCGGCGAAACCCGTAAGACCATGCTGTGTCAGGCGCTGATGACGCAGCCGGACCTGCTGATTCTCGACGAACCGTTCGACGGGCTGGACGTCGCCTCTCGTGCGCAGTTGGCCGACCTGCTGGCGTCGCTGGCGGCGCAGGGGCAAGCGCTGGTGCTGATTCTCAACCGCTTTGAGGATATTCCGGCGTTTGTCGGCCAGGTCGGCGTGCTGGCGGATTGCACCCTGACCCGGCAAGGTACGCGCGAGGCGATTTTGTCCGATGCGCTGGTGTCGCAGCTGGCGCACAGCGAAACCCTGACCGATACCGCGCTGCCGGAAGCGGAAGACCCGACCCAGCGCCCGACCTTGCCGCCGGATCAACCGCGCATTCGTCTGCTGCACGGCGTGGTGAGCTACAACGATCGCCGCATTCTGAACGATTTGAGCTGGGAAGTACTGCCGGGCCAGCACTGGCAAATCGTCGGGCCGAACGGCGCCGGCAAGTCCACCCTGCTTAGCCTGATCACCGGCGACCACCCGCAGGGCTACAGCAATGACCTGACGCTGTTTGGCCGTCGGCGCGGCAGCGGCGAAACCATCTGGGATATCAAGCGTCACATCGGCTACGTCAGCAGCAGCCTGCATCTGGAGTACCGCGTCAGCACCAACGTGCGCAACGTGATCCTCTCCGGCTTCTTCGATTCCATCGGCATTTATCAGGCGGTGTCGGACCGTCAGCGTTTTCTCGCCGCCCAGTGGCTGGAACTGCTCGGCCTGCCGGACAGCGTGGCCGACGCCCCGTTCCAGTCATTGTCCTGGGGCCAGCAACGGCTGGCGCTGATTGTGCGCGCGCTGGTGAAACACCCAGCATTGCTGATTCTGGACGAACCGCTGCAGGGGTTGGACCCGCTCAACCGTCAGCTTATCCGCCGCTGGCTGGATATTCTGATCGGTCAGGGACAAACCCAACTGCTGTTCGTCTCCCACCATGCGGAAGACGCGCCGGACTGCATCACCCACCGTCTGACTTTTGTGCCGAACGACGACGGCTACCGCTACCAGATAGAAAACCGCTGACCTTTCACAGACGGTTTCGCCTCAGTCGAAACCGTCGCCTCACACGCGTTGACGATCGATTTAGTGATAACGCTACCACAAAGAATACAACGTATTTCACCCGGCACCACATCGCGCTATGCTGGTCGTTCACTCAATCAGGGAAGGGGTGAAAAGTGAGACGACAGCCTTAATTATCGCTATTTACGGCGTTGATCACCTTTTTCCCGCTACGGTCGTGCTATTTTTCCAACCAGTTTTCTGCAACAGAGGTCATTATGAAAGTATTGGTTACAGGTGGTAGCGGTTACATAGGCAGCCATACCTGTGTGCAACTGATCGCCGCCGGCCATCAGCCGGTTATTCTCGACAACCTGTGCAACAGCAAATCCAGCGTGGCCGACGCCATTACCCGTGTCAGCGGGCAGGCGCCGGTTTTCTATCAGGGCGATATCCGCGACCGCGCACTGCTGCAGACCATTTTTGCCGAACATGACATCGGCGCCGTGATCCACTTCGCGGGCCTCAAGGCGGTGGGCGAATCGGTCCGCGAGCCCATCAGCTACTACGACAACAACGTGTACGGCACGCTGACGCTGGTGGAAGCCATGAAACAGGCGGGCGTCAAAACGCTGATTTTCAGCTCCTCCGCCACCGTGTATGGCGACCAGCCGCAGATCCCGTATCAGGAAAGTTTCCCCACCGGCACCCCTGCCAGCCCCTACGGCCGCAGCAAACTGATGGTGGAGCAGATCCTGCAGGATTTGCAGCGCGCGGAACCGGACTGGAGCGTGGTGCTGCTGCGCTACTTCAACCCGGTGGGCGCGCATCCTTCGGGCGAAATGGGCGAAGATCCGCAGGGCGTACCCAATAACCTGATGCCTTACATCGCTCAGGTGGCGGTGGGCCGCCGCGACTCGCTGGCGATTTTCGGCAACGATTATCCGACCGTCGACGGCACCGGCGTGCGGGATTATATCCACGTGGTGGATTTGGCCGAGGGTCATGTCGCCGCCATGAATACCCTGCACGGCAAGCCCGGCGTACACACCTATAACCTCGGCGCCGGCGTAGGTTACAGCGTACTGCAGGTAGTGGAAGCCTTCAGCCGCGCCTGCGGCAAGCAACTGCCGTACCATTTCGCGCCCCGCCGTGACGGCGACCTGCCCGCTTACTGGGCCGACGCGGAAAAAGCCGCCCGCGAGCTTAACTGGCGCGTCAGCCGGATGCTGGACGAAATGGCCGCCGATACCTGGCGCTGGCAGTCCCGCCATCCGAATGGCTTTTCAGACTGACAGGCAGTGATAAGACACCGTTTTCAGGACGCATCGTTTTTCCGATAGCAACGTTTTTCGATGACAGAAATAAGGTATCCCATGGCGTATTTTGACTCCGTTGAACATCCGCATCGTCGCTACAACCCGCTGACCGGTCAGTGGGTGCTGGTATCGCCGCACCGCGCCAAACGTCCGTGGCTGGGGCAGCAGGAAAGCGTGTCGTCCGACCCGCTGCCGTCGCATGACCCAACCTGTTTCCTTTGCCCCGGCAACACGCGGGCGACCGGCGATACCAACCCTGACTATCAGGACACTTTTGTTTTCACCAACGATTTCGCCGCGCTGATGACCGACACCCCGGAAGCGCCGGAAAATAGCGATCCGCTGATGCGCTGCCAGAGCGCACGCGGCACCAGCCGGGTGATCTGCTTTTCGCCGGACCACAGCAAAACCCTGCCGGAACTGTCGCTCGGCGCGCTGGAACAGGTGGTAGTCACCTGGCAACAGCAGAGCGCCGAACTGGGGCAAACGTACCCGTGGGTGCAGGTATTCGAAAACAAAGGCGCGGCGATGGGCTGTTCCAACCCGCATCCGCACGGCCAGATCTGGGCCAATGATTTTCTGCCCAACGAAGCGGAACGGGAAGACCGGCTGCAACGCGACTATTTCCAGCAGTACGGCTCGCCGTTGCTGGTGGATTACCTGCAACGCGAATTGCAGGACGGCGCGCGCCATGTGGTGGAAACCGAGCACTGGCTGGCGGTGGTGCCCTACTGGGCGGCCTGGCCGTTTGAAACGCTGCTGCTGCCCAAAGCCCACACCCTGCGCCTGCCGGACGTCACCGCGGAACAGCGTCAGGATCTGGCGCTAGCGTTGAAGAAGCTCACCAGCCGCTACGACAACCTGTTCCAGACCTCGTTCCCCTACTCGATGGGCTGGCACGGCGCGCCGTTTACCGACGGCGATCACCCGCATTGGCAGTTGCACGCGCATTTTTATCCGCCGCTGTTGCGTTCCGCCACAGTGCGCAAATTCATGGTGGGCTACGAAATGCTGGCGGAAACCCAGCGCGATTTGACCGCCGAGCAGGCCGCGGAACGGCTACGTGCCGTCAGCGACATTCATTACCGTGATTCAGGAGTTCAGGCATGACCTTATCAGCACGCACCCAGGCGGTTTTCCAGCAGCAGTTCGGTTACCCGGCGACGCTTACCGTGCAGGCGCCGGGCCGGGTCAACCTGATAGGGGAACACACCGACTACAATGATGGCTTTGTGCTGCCGTGCGCCATCAACTATTCGACCACCATCAGCGCCGCGCCGCGCGATGACCGGCAAATCCGCGTCATCGCGGTGGACTACGACAACCAGCAGGATCTGTTTTCGCTGGATGCGCCGATCGAACATCATCCGCAATGGCAGTGGGCGAATTATGTCCGCGGCGTGATCAAGCATCTGAAAACACGCAGCGATGCCTTTGGCGGCGCGGATCTGGTGATCAGTGGCGACGTACCGCAGGGCGCGGGTCTGAGTTCGTCGGCGTCGCTGGAAGTGGCGGTCGGCAAGGCGATTCAGGCGCTGTACCAGCTACCGCTGGACAATGTGGCGCTGGCGCTCAACGGTCAGGAAGCGGAAAACCAGTTTGTCGGCTGCAACTGCGGCATCATGGACCAGATGATTTCGGCGCAGGGCAAGCGCGGTCATGCGCTGTTGATTGACTGCCGTTCGCTGGAAACGCGCGCGGTGTCCATGCCGGACAACGTGGCGGTGATGATCATCAACTCCAACGTCAAACGCGGTCTGGTGGACAGCGAATACAATACCCGCCGCCAGCAGTGCGAAGCGGCGGCGCGTCATTTTCAGGTCAAGGCGCTGCGTGACGTCAGCGAAGCGGATTTCGCCGCCAAAGTCGATGGACTGGATGAAGTGGTGGCCCGTCGCGCCCGCCATATCATTACCGAGAACGCCCGTACCCTGGCGGCGGCCGACGCGCTGACGCGCGGCGATCTGCGCCAGATGGGCGAACTGATGGCCGCCTCCCATGCGTCGATGCGGGATGACTTCGCAATCACCGTGCCGCCCATCGACACGCTGGTAGACATTGTCAAAGCCGTGATCGGCGACGAAGGCGGCGTGCGCATGACCGGCGGTGGATTTGGTGGCTGTATCGTGGCGTTGATCCCACAACAGCACGTGACAGCGGTGCAAAATGCCGTGATGCGGGACTATCCGGCAAAAACCGGATTGCAACCCACCTGTTACGTCTGTCAGGCCTCGCCAGGAGCCGGTTATGTCGAATGACCCTGTTGAACCGCGTGCGTCGCAAACGGCGCTCGCCCCGGATGGTCAGCCGTTTCAGCTGACCGTACTGCAAAATCGCCACGGTACGCGGGTAACGTTGATGGATTGGGGAGCCACCTGGCTCTCCTGCCAGTTGCCGCTGCCCGGCGGCGCAACGCGTGAAGTGCTGCTGGGCTGCGCGCCCGAACAGTACCCGCATCAGGCCGCCTATCTGGGCGCGTCGGTGGGGCGCTACGCCAACCGTATCGCCAACGCCGCCCTGCGTCAGGGCGATGCGCTCATCCGCCTCCACGCCAATCAGGGCGTACATCAGTTGCATGGCGGGCCGGACGGCTTTCACGCCCGACGCTGGCAGATACTGCAACAGAGCGACGATCAGGTCATCTACCAGTTGCATTCGCCGGACGGCGATCAGGGCTTTCCCGGCGCGCTGACCGCGCAGGTCAGTTATCAGCTCACCGACCAGAATGCGCTGGACATCGAGTATCAGGCGGAAGTGGACCAGCCCTGCCCGGTGTGCCTGACCAACCATGCCTATTTCAACCTCGACGGCGCGCCGACCGACGTGCGGCATCACCAGTTGCAACTGATGGCGGATTACTATCTGCCGGTGAATCAGGACGGTATTCCCGGCGACGCGTTGCGGGACGTGACGGACGGCAGTTTCGATTTTCGTCAGCCCAAAACGCTGTTACAGGATTTTCTGGCCGATGCGGACCAGCAGGCCGTTCGTGGTTACGACCACGCTTTTCTGCTGCACCGCACCGGCGGTTCCGGCGAAAGCCCGGCCGCCAGCCTGTGGTCGGCGGACGGCAAGGTGCAGATGCGGGTGTACACCAGCGCGCCGGCGTTGCAACTCTACAGCGGCAACTTTCTGGCCGGCACGCCGTCACGCGACGGCACGCCTTATGCCAACTACGCCGGGCTGGCGCTGGAAAGCGAATTTCTGCCGGACAGCCCCAATCATCCGGACTGGCCGCAACCCGACTGCTGGCTGAAACCCGGCAAGCGCTACCGCTCGCTTACCCGCTATGCGTTTATCGTCAGTCCTGCTGAAAACCCGACAGATTGATAAACTGAGAGCCAGCACGGCTGGCTCTTTACAAATCTGTGCAAATTCCTGCTTGTCCGGCGCGGATTACGCCTCTTACACTGGCAGCACTTTTTATAAGGATATTCACGCCATGACAGCCTCGCGCCATCATTCATTCAACCTGCGACATCTGCGCCATAAAAGCGGATGGGGTTGGATGTTGGCGTTATGCTGGTTGCTGCTGAATGCCCAACTGGCGGTGGCCGGTCACCGTTGCGAGCTGGCCGTAACCGCGGCGCCGGTGAGTATTCAACATGATGCCCACCGTATGCAGCCAGACGTCGTCATGCCCGATATGCCGGCCGCGCATGCCATGCAGTCCGCCGCTGACGTCAGCCCGGTGTGTGAAAAACACTGTCTGCCCGACTCCGCCAGTCAGGATTTACCGTCACTGTCATTACTGGCGCTGCCGGTTAACAGTGAACTGTTGCCGGCTCAACCGCCGGAGCCCGTTACCGCCAGCAGCAACAGTTGGTTTACGCCGCCGGTCGCCGGCCCGCCCGCCGAAATCCGTTTTTGCCGATTCAGAGAATAGCTTCCGCGATAAACAACCGTCGTGCGCTTTGGCGCAATAACTTGTTATTTATCGTATTTATGGAGCTATTATCATGCGTATGCTTTCCGTGGCTATCGCCACCCTGCTGTTTTCCGCCCCATTGCTGGCTGAACAAAATCAGACTCACACCATGACCGGCGAGATGGGCAACATGTCCCATACCATGCCAGGCGGGATGAATCACGACATGTCGTCCATGACCGCCGACGCCGCCCCGGTTTACCGCACCACCGGCACAGTCAAACAATGGAACGCCAGCGGCGTTACCCTGGCGCACGCCGCCGTCCCCGCGCTGCGCTGGCCGGCCATGACCATGAACTTCCGTCTGCCCGCGAACAATCACTGGACGCCGCTGCCCCAGGGCAGCGCGGTCAGCTTCAGCTTCGTGCAAAGCGCGGACGGCTACACCCTGACGGATATCAAACCGCAGCAAAACTAACCGGAGACCACCATGCACATACGCAAGTTCCGCGCTTCACGCGCGTGGCTGGCGATGTTGTTGTGGCTGCCTGCCGCGTCATTCGCGGCAGCACTGGATCTGGATGGCGCGCTACAGGCGGCGGAGCAGTATTCCGCCGACCTGTCAGCCAACCAGCACCGGATGAACGCGCTGCAAAACATGGCCGACTCCGCCACACAACTGCCGGACCCTCAACTGAAATACGGCATCGAAAACGTACCGCTCGGCGGCAACAACACCCGGCGCCTGACGCGCGAAGGCATGACCATGCAACGCATCGGCATCATGCAGACGTATGTCAGCGCCACCAAGCGCGAACGTAAGGCGCAAACCATTCAGGCGGAAGCCGACACGGTACGCGGCAACAGCGAAGCCCTGCGCGCCCAGTTGCAACGCGATACCGCCCAGGCCTGGCTGGAACTGGCGCTTTCCCGCCAGATACTGCAGGAAGTCAACGCGCTGGTGCAGGAGAGCCAGCGACAGATTGCCGTTCAGAAAGCCGGCGTGGCGGCCGGCGGCGAGTCGACCCGGGTGCTGGACGCCCGGCTGACGCTCTCCGCCATGCAGGATCGGCTGGCGGACGCCACCCGTGATGCGGTCATCGCGCAAGCGCGGCTGACCCGGCTGACCGGCGTCGCCGATGTCGCCACGCAGGGGCCGCTGCCCCGTTTCGAACGTCTGCCCGCTGATCCGGCGGTGCTGTACGCCGCCATCGCCCAGCATCCGGAAATCGCCGAGGCCGAGCAGGAAACCTGGCTGGCGCAGGCGCGAGCCGCCCAGTCAGCGGTAGCGGCGATCCCGGATGTCGGCGTCGAGGTCTACTACGGCCGCCGCGGTAATAGCTTCGACGATATGGCGGGCTTCGAAATCAGCATGGACCTGCCGTTGTTCCAGTCCAGGCGGCAGGACAAGGATCATGCCGCCGATGTGGCGCGCAGCATGGAAGCCCGCGATCGGGTCGCGCTCGCCCAGCGGGAGCACCGGGTGCAACTCGACACCCTGCTGGCGCAGTATCAGGCGGCGCAGTCGCGCTGGCGTCGCCAGAACGACGAGGTGTTGCCGTTGCAGCAACAGCGCATCCGGCTGCTGCAAAGCCAGTATCAGAGCGGCGGCAGCGATTTGGCCGGCGTGCTGGAAGCCCGTCGCGCGCTGCTGGACAGCCGCATCGCCGCGCAGAACGCCGCCCGTGACATGGCGACGCTGTGGGCCGCCCTCCGTTACCTGACGCCACAAGGAACCGCCGCAAAATGAACCGAACTTTTACTGTCAGTCTGATTGCCGTGGCGCTGGCGGCCGCAGCAGTTGGTTACTCAGTTAGTTATTACAGCGGCAGCCGCGCCACCGGCACAACGACGCATGCCGCCGCCGCAACGCCCGACGCCAACGGCGGGCGTAAGGTCCTCTATTGGTATGACCCGATGGTGCCGGACAAACGCTTCGATCAACCCGGCAAATCGCCGTTTATGGATATGCCGCTGACGCCGCGCTACGCCGATGAGGTGCAGGATAACGGCGGCGTGACGGTCAGTCCGCGCCAGCAACAGAATCTCGGCGTGCGCACCGCCAAAGCCGAACGCCGCGAACTGCAACCGCACGCCACCGGTTACGGTACCGTGGCGCTCAATGAGCGCACCCTGCGCACGCTGGTCGCCCCCAGCGGCGGCGTGGTGGAACAACTCGGCGTCAACGCGGTACAACAGCCGGTGCAAAAAGGCCAGATGCTAGCGGTACTGTGGAACCCAACCTGGGCGGCAGCCCAGCAGGAGTATCTGGCGGTACGCCAGTTGGGGGACGCGGAGCTAAGCCAGGCCGCACGACAAAAACTGGCGCTGATGTTCATGCCGGAAAGCGTGATCCGTCAGGTGGAACGCAGCGGCAAACCGCAACCCCGGCTAACCATCACCGCACCGGATAACGGCTACATCAACCGACTGGATGTCCGCACCGGCGCCCAGTTGACGCCTGCGCAACCGCTGTTTGAGCTGGCCAGTCTCGACCCGGTGTGGGTTGAGGTGGAGTATCCGGCGGCACAGGCGGCGGCGTTGCATATTGGCGATGAGATGCTCGCCGTTAGCGATAGCTGGCCGGGCGACACCTTTCGCGGGCGCGTTGCCGAACTGCTGCCGCAACTCGACAGCGCCACCCGCACGCTGAAAGCCCGCGTAGTACTGGACAACCGGCAACAGCGCCTCAAACCCGGCATGTACCTGACGGTGAAGCTTGCCGCCGGCGTCGCCCGTCAGGCGCTGATGGTTCCTCAACAGGCGCTGTTGGTCAGCAGCCGGCAGAACCGGGTATTGCTGAACGACGGTCAGGGCTATTTCACGCCGCGCCCGGTTGACGTCGGCGTCATTCAGGACGGCTGGGCGGAAATCCGCTCGGGTCTTAACGAGAGCGATAGTGTGGTGATCTCCGGTCAGTTCCTGATCGACTCCGAAGCCAGCCTGCGCAGCGCGTTGACCTCGTTCAGCGACGCACCGCAGAACCAGAGCCCGGCCGCCACGCCCGCCCCCGTCGGCGACTACCAGACCAGAGGGGTCATCAAGGCCATCAACGGCAAGCAGGTGACCCTCGCCCACGACGCGGTGCCGGCGCTGGACTGGCCGCCGATGACCATGGATTTCACCTTCGACGGCGACGCGCTGCCAGCGACGCTCCAGCCCGGCATGACGGTGACATTTCGGTTCCGGCTGGATGACAACGGCGCGCGACTGCTGGATATCCAGCCTGTCGCCGCGGCGGCTCACGGAGGTCACCTATGATTGCTGCGGTGATTCGCTGGTCGATCAAAAACCGTTTTCTGGTGCTGATCGCCACGCTGCTGATGGCCGGCTGGGGGGTGATTTCGCTGCAGAAAACGCCGCTGGATGCGCTGCCGGACCTCTCCGACGTACAGGTCATTATCCGCGTCAGCTATCCCGGCAAGGCGCCGCAGGTGGTAGAAAATCAGGTCACCTATCCGTTGACCACCACCATGCTGTCGGTGCCCGGCGCGAAGACCGTACGCGGTTTTTCCATGTTTGGCGACGCCTACGTCTATGTGCTGTTTGAGGATGGCACCGATCCTTACTGGGCGCGCTCCCGCGTGCTGGAATACCTGAGTCAGGTGCAATCCACCCTGCCCGCCGATGCCAAAGCCTCGCTGGGGCCGGACGCCACCGGAGTGGGCTGGATCTACGAATACGCGCTGGTCGACCGTACCGGTCAACACAGTCTGGCGGATTTACGCGCCATTCAGGACTGGCTGTTGAAATATGAGTTGAAAACCGTGCCCAACGTGGCGGAAGTCGCCAGCATCGGCGGCATGGTGCGGCAGTATCAGGTGGTGCTGAATCCGGAACGGCTGCGCGCGCTCAACGTGACGCATCAGCAGGTGATCGACGCGCTGCGGGCCGCCAATCAGGAAAGCGGCGGTTCGGTTATCGAACTGGGGGAAGCCGAGTACATGGTGCGTACCTCCGGCTATCTGCTGAAAACGGAAGACTTTCTCAACGTGCCGGTGGGTCGGCGCGACGGCATTCCGGTGCTGTTGCAGGATGTCGCCACCTTACGACAAGGCCCGGAAATGCGCCGCGGCATCGCCGAGCTGAACGGCGAAGGCGAAGTGGCGGGCGGCGTTATCGTGATGCGCTCCGGCAAAAATGCGCTGGAAACGCTGCGGGCGGTGCATGCCCGCCTGCAACAGGTCCGCCAAAGCCTGCCCGCCGGGGTGGAAATCGTCACTACCTATGATCGCTCGCCGCTGATCGAACGCGCCATCACTACCCTCAGCCACAAACTGCTGGAAGAGTTTGTGGTGGTGGCGCTGGTGTGCTCGCTGTTCCTGTTTCACTTCCGCTCCTCGCTGGTGGCGATCATCAGCCTGCCGCTGGGGATTCTGGGCGCGTTTATCATCATGCGCTATCAGGGGATCAACGCCAACATCATGTCGCTGGGCGGGATAGCCATCGCCATCGGCGCCATGGTGGACGCGGCCATTGTGATGATCGAGAACATGCACAAGGTGGTGGAACAGTGGCGGCATCAGCACCCGGACCATGAACCGGATAATGCCACCTGGTGGCGGCTCGCCACCCAGGCGGCGACGGAAGTGGGGCCAGCGCTGTTTTGCAGCCTGCTGATCATCACGCTGTCGTTTATCCCGGTGTTCTCGCTGGAAGCGCAGGAAGGCCGCATGTTCTCGCCGCTGGCGTTCACCAAAACCTACGCGATGGCGGTGTCCGCCGGTCTGGGGATCACGCTGGTGCCGGTGCTGATGGGCTATTTCGTGCGCGGCCGGATTCCCGACGAGCAGACCAATCCCCTCAACCGCTGGCTGATCGCCCTGTACCAGCCGGTGTTACGGCAGGTGCTGCGGTTTCCCAAAACCACGCTGGTCGTTTCACTGGCGCTGCTGGCGCTGACGCTGTTCCCGCTCGCCCGCCTCGGCAGCGAATTCATGCCGCCGCTGGACGAAGGCGACCTGCTGTATATGCCGTCCACGCTACCCGGCATTTCGCCGCGCGAAGCCGCACGGCTGTTGCAACAGACCGACCGGTTGATCAAAACCGTGCCGGAGGTGGATAGCGTATTCGGCAAAGCCGGCCGCGCCGACAGCGCCACCGATCCGGCGCCGCTGACCATGCTGGAAACCACCATCCGCCTGAAACCACGGGAACAATGGCGACCGGGCATGACGATGGACAAACTGATCGCCGAGTTAGACCAGACCGTCAGCATTCCCGGCATCGCCAACGTGTGGGTGCCGCCGATTCGCAACCGGCTCGACATGCTGGCGACCGGCATCAAAAGCCCGGTCGGCATCAAGGTCAACGGCGACAACCTGCATGACATCGAACAGGTGGCGGCGCAGATCGAGCAAGTGGTGAAGCGAGTGCCCGGCGTGACGTCGGCGCTGGCGGAACGGCTGGCGGGCGGGCGCTACATCGATATCGACATCGACCGGGTGCGGGCCGCCCGCTATGGCGTGTCGGTGCAGGAATTGCAGTCGATGGTCGCCACCCTGATCGGCGGGGAAAACATCGGCGAAACGCTGGAGGGCCGCCAGCGTTACCCGATCAACGTGCGTTACCCACGGGAAATCCGCGACTCGGTAGACGCGGTGAAAAATCTGCCGGTGGTGACGCAAGGCGGCGCGCGCCTGACGCTGTCCGATCTGGCCGACGTGCGCGTCAGCGAAGGGCCGCCGATGCTGAAAAGCGAAAACGGCCGCCTGTCCGACTGGATTTATGTCGACCTGCGCGGGCGCGACCTGAAATCCGCCGTGGAAGATATGCAGCGTCAGGTGGCGCAGCAGGTCACTCTGCCGCAGGGGGTATCGGTGAGTTGGTCCGGCCAGTTTGAGTACCTGGAGCGGGCCACGGAAACCATGAAGCTGGTGGTGCCCTTCACCCTGCTGATTATTTTCATCCTGCTGTACGTGACTTTCGGCCAGATCAAAGACGCGCTGCTGATTATGGGTACACTACCGTTTGCGTTGATCGGCGGCGTCTGGCTGTTGTATCTGCTCGGCTATAATTTATCTGTCGCCGGTGCGGTGGGGTTCATCGCGCTGGCCGGGGTAGCGGCGGAGTTTGGCGTGATCATGTTGCTGTACCTGAATCACGCGGTGGAAAAACACCGCCAGCCGGGACAACCGTTGACCGACGATCAGTTGACGGCCGCCATTCGCGAAGGCGCGGTGTTGCGCGTGCGTCCGAAAATGATGACCGTCGCCACCATCATGGCCGGGCTGTTGCCGATCATGTGGGGCGGCGGCACGGGTTCGGAAATCATGCAGCGCATCGCGGCACCAATGGTCGGCGGCATGGTCAGCGCGCCGTTGCTGTCGATGCTGGTGATTCCGGCGCTGTTTTTGTTGCTCCATCGCAATATGGTGGAGAAACACACAAGCTGAAACGATAAAGCCGCCTGTTTTGTCGCCATTATGACGGCATATAAATCAGGCGGCCCGACGACTAGCGATTGCCGATAACCGCTCTCCGGCCCTATAATGAGAGCAGTTATCATAGAAATCTTAGTATATGAAGGAGTTAAGCATGGCTGTAACTAAGCTGGTACTGGTGCGACATGGTGAGAGCCAGTGGAACAACGAAAACCGCTTCACCGGCTGGATGGACGTTGAACTGTCCGAAAAAGGCGTCAACGAAGCCAAACAGGCAGGTAAATTGCTGAAAGAAGAAGGTTTCAGCTTTGATTTTGCCTACACCTCAGTGCTGAAACGTGCCATTCACACCCTGTGGAACGTGCTGGACGAGCTGGATCAGGCCTGGCTGCCGGTGGAAAAATGCTGGAAACTGAACGAGCGTCACTACGGTGCGCTGCAGGGTCTGAACAAAGCGGAAACCGCCGAAAAATACGGTGACGACCAGGTGAAACTGTGGCGTCGCGGCTTCGCGGTCACCCCGCCGGAACTGACCCGTGACGACGAGCGTTTCCCGGGCCATGATCCGCGCTACGCGTCGCTGAGCGACAAAGAGCTGCCGCTGACCGAAAGTCTGGCGCTGACCATCGAACGCGTGGTGCCGTACTGGAACGAAAGCATTCTGCCGCGCCTGAAAAAAGGCGAGCGCGTAATCATCGCCGCTCACGGCAACTCGCTGCGCGCGCTGGTGAAATACCTGGATAACATGAGCGAAGAAGAGATTCTGGAACTGAATATCCCGACTGCGGTTCCGCTGGTCTACGAATTCGACGAAAACTTCAAACCGATCAAACGTTACTATCTGGGCAACGCCGACGAGATCGCTGCCAAGGCAGCGGCGGTAGCCAACCAGGGTAAAGCGAAGTAATTCGTTTTATACACCCAGTGTAAAAAGAAAAAACCCGGTCCAGACCGGGTTTTTTTATGGGTGAACGGGTCAGGCATCAGCCGCGACGCTGACGTACCGCCGCCGCCAGCTGACGCAGCAGGCTGTCGGTATCATCCCAACCGATGCAGGCATCGGTGACGCTCTTGCCGTATACCAGCGGTTCGCCGCTCTCCAGATTCTGGTTGCCTTCCACCAGATGGCTTTCCACCATCACGCCCATGATCGCTCGCTCGCCGCCGCTGAGCTGACGGCACACGTCTTCACATACGTCCATCTGCTTTTTGAACTGCTTGCAGCTGTTGGCGTGGCTGAAGTCGATCATCACCTGCGTCGGCAGACCGGCTTTTTCCAGACCGGCTTTCACCGCCTGCACATGTTCCGCGCTGTAGTTCGGCTCTTTGCCGCCGCGCAGAATGATATGGCAGTCGTGGTTGCCGCTGGTGTTGACGATCGCCGAATGGCCCCACTTGGTTACCGACAGGAAGCAGTGCGGCGCGCGGGCGGCATTGATGGCGTCAATCGCTACCTTGATGGTGCCGTCGGTGCCGTTCTTGAAGCCGACCGGACAGGACAGACCGGACGCCAGTTCGCGATGCACCTGAGATTCGGTGGTACGTGCGCCGATAGCGCCCCAGCTCATCAAATCCGCCACGTATTGCGGCGAGATCATATCCAGGAACTCACCTGCCGCCGGCAAACCGGTATCGTTGATTTCCAGCAACAACTGACGCGCAATGCGCAGACCGTCGTTAATCTGGAAGCTGTTATCCATGTGCGGATCGTTGATCAGCCCTTTCCAGCCCACGGTGGTACGCGGTTTTTCAAAATAGACGCGCATCACCACTTCCAGATCATCGCGCAGTTCGTCACGCAGTTTCAGCAACCGCGCGGCGTACTCTTTGGCCGCTTTCGGGTCATGGATGGAACACGGCCCAATCACCACCAACAGGCGGTCGTCATTGCCTTTCAGGATCTTGTGAATGGCGCTGCGGGCATTAAATACTGTCTGTGCTGCGCGTTCGGTGGCCGGAAATTTTTCCAGCAGCGCAACGGGGGGGAGCAACTCTTTAATTTCTTTAATTCTCAAATCGTCATTCTGGTAATTCATAATGGGTCCATGTCTCCGCAGCAACAGACGTTCATCCCCTGTCTGCCCGGAGTAAAAAACGAAAAAATAAAAACGTCGTCGTTCATATTGCAGGCTGGCTATTATAAGTCAAGCGGCTAAAAAATGGCGCAATAATACCCACATGTTTTCACTGTTGCAGTCATCGGCTCTGGGAGCGGTTCGGTCATGCTGACCACAGGCATCAACTGGTGGTCCTTCGACCGGGCAGGACGGCGTTATGCCAAATTAATCAACCTGATACAGGATATGCCATGGCTCATTCACACCCGGTCAACCAGGCCGAACATGACAGCATGAAACGCCTGAAACTGGCCTTCGTCATTACCGCCACTTTTATGATCGCCGAAGTGGTCGGCGGACTGCTGTCCGGATCGCTGGCGTTGCTGGCGGATGCCGGCCACATGCTGACCGACGCAGTCGCTTTACTGGTGGCGTTGCTGGCCGTCCGTTTCGCCCAGCGCAAACCGACGGTCCGGCACACATTCGGCTATTTGCGCCTGACTACCCTGGCCGCGTTCGTCAACGCCATAGCTCTGCTGGCGATTACCGGGTTCATCGTCTGGGAGGCCATCCAGCGGTTCTATGCCCCACAGCCGATCGCCAGCACGCCGATGTTGTTGATTGCCGTCGGCGGCCTGATTGCCAATCTGGTGGCGTTGTGGCTGTTACATCGCGGCAGCGGTGAAAAGAATATCAACGTGCGGGCGGCGGCGCTGCATGTCATGGGCGACCTGCTGGGCTCTGTAGGCGCTATCGGCGCCGCGCTGATCATCATGTTTACCGGCTGGACCCCGATTGACCCGATCCTGTCGGTACTGGTATCGGTACTGGTGCTGCGCAGCGCCTGGCGGCTGATGAAAGAGAGCGTGCATGAATTGCTGGAGGGCACGCCGACCCGCATCAATGTCGACCAACTGAAAATCAAGCTGACGGCGGACATCCCGGAAATCCGCGACGTACACCATGTCCACTTATGGCAGGTAGGCGAAAAGCCGTTGATGACGCTGCATGTTCAGGTTATTCCGCCACACGACCACGATGCGTTGTTACAGCGAATCCAACACTATCTGCTGGATCATTATCAAGTTGCCCACACCACGATCCAGATTGAGTATCAGCCGTGCGACGACGACCACTGCGATATCCAGTATCAGGCTGGCGGCCAGCCGCACAGCCATTCGCATTAATCACGCAGGTTCGCGCCGTCCCGTTCGTCAGGACAACGCGAACCGACGTTCTTATAGCGCTCGCGCCAGCGGCCGGGAGTGATTATCCCGGGCGCCTTTGATCCACAGCCAGGAGCCGTTAAGAGCGATCAGCGTCAGCACCATATACTGCAACGACATGGCATAGACGCCCTGATAAGCGAAAATCACCACGCTGATGACGTCGATCACCACCCACAGCAGCCAGTTCTCCACATATTTACGGGTCATCAGCAGCATCGCCGCCACCGACAGCACCGTCATGGCCGAATCCCAGAATGGGAAAGCGTCCGGCTGCAATGTCGGCATCGTCACATCCAAACCGACCGCCTGCATCAACATCACCGCAATCCGGGTCAGCAGAGCAAAGAACGGATCGATATAGCGCGACATCAACACAATGGCAATTACGCAACCAGCGCCCCACCACAGCGTTTGCCGGCGCGATAGCCAGCGGACCCGCAATTCCGCCTCCTGCTCGTCGGTGGTGCGGCTCCAGGCGTACCAGCCATACACATTGGCCGCAATAAAGAAAATCTGTAGCAGCAGGCTGGCATACAGCTGTATCTGGAAAAATATCAGCGCAAACAGCGACACATTGACCAGGCCAAATAGGTAATTGGCGGTTTTTTCCAGACTGGCCAGCCAAATGCACACCAGCCCCGATAACGTCCCCAACGCCTCGACCCAGGATAGGTCATACCCGTTGTCCCCTAACGGGATGTGAACCAGAATATTGCTGGTACTAAAAAAATCCATTTCTGCTCCTGAATGACATTAACTATGATCTGAGTTTAGCTGCGAAATCCAGCATCCGATTGAGCGGCACCAGCGCACGCTCACGAACATCGGCATCCACTTCAATGGCATGATAGAGCGTATCCTGCTGCTCCAGCGCCGAGGCAATCGCCTGCAGCCCGTTCATCGCCATCCACGGGCAGTGCGCGCAACTACGGCAGGTCGCCCCTTCCCCCGCGGTAGGAGCCTCCAGCAACACTTTATCCGGGCAGGCTTGCTGCATCTTGTAGAAGATACCGCGATCGGTCGCCACAATCAGTTCCCGGTGCGGTAGCTGCTGCGCCGCCTGAATCAACTGGCTGGTCGACCCCACCGCATCCGCCATCGCCACGATGCTTTGAGGCGACTCAGGGTGAACCAGCACCGCCGCCTGCGGATACAGCGCTTTCATTCGTTTCAGCGCCTGGGTCTTGAATTCGTCATGCACAATGCAAGCCCCCTGCCAGCACAGCACGTCGGCGCCGGTCTGTTTTTGCACGTAATGCCCGAGGTGTCGATCCGGCGCCCAGATAATCTTCTCCCCCAGACTATCCAGATGTTCGATCAGCTCCACCGCGATGCTGGACGTCACCACCCAGTCAGCCCGCGCTTTAACCGCTGCCGACGTGTTGGCGTACACCACCACGGTGCGATCCGGGTGGCTGTCGCAAAAAGCGCTGAACGCTTCAACCGGGCAGCCCAAATCCAGCGAGCATTCCGCTTCCAGCGTCGGCATCAGCACGGTTTTTTCCGGGCTCAATATCTTTGCCGTTTCCCCCATAAACCGGACGCCGGCGACGATCAGCGTACTGGCGGAATGGGTGCGGCCAAAACGCGCCATTTCCAGCGAGTCCGCCACACAGCCACCGGTCTCTTCGGCAAGCGACTGAATCTCAGGGTCGGTGTAATAGTGCGCCACCAGCACCGCATTACGCTCTTTCAGCAGGCTTTTAATACGGTGACGGAACTGTTGCTTTTCCCCTTCTGATAGCCGCCTGGGCTTTGCGGGAAAAGGGTAATCGATAACAGGTGGTTCAGGAAACTGGCTCATCATGGGATTCCGTGCGGTTGCAGGCGTGAAGGCAATGTCATTACCGGGACTTTGTTTTATACACTAAACAAAATATCGCAATATTGTCATAAAATCTGCTTTTTATTTAGTTAGAAATTTCAGAAATGCCAAATTTGTTTAATTTATTAAAAACACGATACCGCTGGATACCAGGCGACCTGAACAGGCCGCCCGCGAGACAGTCAGGGAAACAGGCGATGCCAGTAAAGGGAGAAAGGAATAATCAGCACTAACGCCGGCAGGAAGTTAACCACTGCGAAGGTTTTAATCTGGGCGATACGCAACCCGACAGCCATCATCACAATGCCGCCGCAAGCTGCAAAATCCCCCATGGTGATGTCATTCATGAACGGCATGATGAGTCTGGCGGAGAAAAACAACAGCGTCTGCACCAGAAACTGCGGAACGGCAATCGACATCACCGCAACGCCCAACGTAATGGCAAAAATCAGCGCCGTGAAAATGTCGAGCGCCGACTTGATGATTAGCAGCTGATAGTCGCCGGTTAGCCCTTCGGTCATCGCGCCAACCACACCGGTGCCGCTGGCGCAGAACAACACAATCAGCGCGGTAAAGTTCTGGGTATACACATCCTGCGGTAATTTGTGTTCCGGCGGCGGCACAACCCGACTCAGCAAGCGTTCAATCAGTATCGCCCCTTTCTGAACGCCGGCTTCAAGGCGCAGCAACTCGCCGATCCCTACCCCCAAAATAATCGCCAGCGCAACCGCAGGAAGCTGGTGAACTTTTACCACCAGCGTTATCCCCATTGCGATCGACACCATCGCAAACGCCGGTGGTAAACCATCACGCATACGCTGGGGAATAAAACGGTGCAACGCCACGCCCAATGCGCCGCCAATCAGAATGGCTGCGCCATTGATAACCGGACCAATCATCATCAATATATCTCTTAAGGCTCACCCTTCGGCCTGTCAGATTGCGAAGGAATATCGCCATCAGTCAAAAAAGAAGCCCTTACTATACGCCAAATGCGATGGCGTGATTAAACCGGTCTAAAGCAAAAAGAGATATAACAAAACCCACATGAGGAGATGATGCGCTGTTGTCTCGCTTCGCTCGGCTCGAACCTGAACGCAGCTTCTCACCTGCACGACAGTGCGATATTTAAAATAATGGTGAGCGAATTAAAGAGGAGTGATTTATTTAGCGGTGGTGGGTCGTGCAGGATGACTCGGCCTGCGGCCTCGCCCTTCGGGCCAGCGCGATACGCTGTTGTCTCGCTTCGCTCGACTCGAACCTGAACGCAGCTTCTCACCTGCACGACAGTGCGATATTGAAATAATGGTGAGCGAATTAAAGAGGAGTGATTTATTTAGCGATGGTGGGTCGTGCAGGATTCGAACCTGCGACCAATTGATTAAAAGTCAACTGCTCTACCGACTGAGCTAACGACCCGCTACGGGATATGCTACACAGAGATTCTTTTGTTTTGGTGGGTCGTGCAGGATTCGAACCTGCGACCAATTGATTAAAAGTCAACTGCTCTACCGACTGAGCTAACGACCCAAAACACCTTGCTGCTTTCAGCGATTCAGCATCGCCCTGGCAACGGCGGCATATATTACTAATATAATTTTTCTGTGCAACCTATTTTCCGAAAAAAAAATTCAATTGCTTATCCCTTGAACGTTCTGGCGCAAAAACCACGCATATCGCGCAATTTTTGCACCAGAAAGGGAATTACAAATCGGCTAAACGCTTCTGAGCTTGCTTGGCGCCATCGGTATTCGGGTAGTTTTTTACCACCTGCTGGTAGACTGCCTTGGCTTTATCAGTCTGCCCTTTTTCCTGCATGATGACGCCAACCTTGAACATAGCTTCCGAAGCTTTAGGAGATTTAGGGTAACTTTTGACAACATTAGCAAAGTAATACGCCGCGTCGTCTTTTTTACCCTTATTGTAGAACAATTGCCCTAACCAGTAGTTGGCATTCGGCTGGTAGGTTGAATCAGGGTATTTCTTGACGAAATTTTGAAACGCCACGATAGCCTGATCATACTGCTTTTTTTCCAATACTAACGACGCCGCCGTGTTGTAATCGGTGTTAGCATCGCCAGTCATGGCCGGTGCCGCTGCCGAATCAGCGCTGGGGCTATTCGCCGCGCCAGTATTACTGGTTGCCGCCGGCGCAGACGCCGCCGCGTTGCCCGCTCCTGCTGCCGATGACGCAGCAGAAGAAGACTGGCCGCCGCTTTGAGAACCCAGGCTGTCAATCTGCTGATAGATCTGTTTCTGACGCTCAACGACCTGATTCAACTGATATTGGTTTTCCTGGATCTGGCCGCGCAAGCCATCGATATCGCGCTGAGTGTCGGCGAGTTGTTGCTGAAGTTGGGTTAATAACTGACTGTGAGCGTTAGAGATACGCTCAAGCTGAGTGACTCGATCTTCTACCGAGCCAGAGCCGACATTACTGATTGGCGCCTGGGCAGTAGCGGCCCAGGGGACCGCTACGCCAACCAGTAACGACAGACTCAACACGTGATGTCTGAAGTTACTGCTCATGCGATTCTCTTAGTATACCAGAACGGCACGACGGTTCTTGGACCATGCTGCTTCGTCATGACCCAGAACGGCAGGTTTCTCTTTACCGTAAGAAACCACGGAGATCTGATCGGCAGACACGCCTTTACCCTGCAGGTACATCTGCACAGCGTTGGCACGACGTTCGCCCAGCGCGATGTTGTATTCCGGCGTACCGCGTTCGTCCGCATGACCTTCAACAGTCACTTTGTAGGACGGGTTGCTGCGCAGGAAAGCAGCGTGTGCATCCAGCATCTGAGCGAAATCAGGACGAATGTCGTATTTGTCCAGATCGAAGTAAACGATGTTGTTGCGCTGCAGTTCCTGCATCTGCAGACGAGCCTGCTCAGCAGAAGACATGTTGCCGCCATTTTCCATGCCAGCGCCGCCGTTCAGGGAAGACTGGTCGTTATTAGCGTGTTTGTTGGAGCTACATGCGGCAACAGCCAGCACCGGCAGAGCCAACATCAGGCCTTTCAGCACTTTATTGAATTGCATTTCTATGTCCTTTAAATAGGTTATTGTACATATTTTGATTACATATACGGCGACCAGGCAGGGAATCTCACCTGACCATCGGTTGCCGGAAGACGCGCTTTAAAACGCCCGTCGGTCGAAACCAGTTGCAGCACGGAACCCAGCCCTTGTTTGGAACTGTAGATTACCATGGTGCCATTGGGTGCGATACTCGGCGTTTCATCCAGGAACGTGTCCGTTAATACTTGAACGCCACCCGTTACCAGATCCTGTTTGGCGACATGCTGAGCGCCGCCGTTGGAGCTGACCATCACCAGGAATTTACCATCGCTACTGATTTCAGCATCCTGATTCTGAGCGCCTTCCCAGGTCAGACGTTGGGGAGCGCCGCCGTTAACACCGATTTTATAAATCTGCGGACGACCGGCCTGGTCAGAAGTATAGGCCAGCGTCTGGCTGTCAGGGAACCAGGTCGGCTCAGTGTTATTGCTGCGACCGTCGGTCACCTGAGAAATCTGACCAGAGCCCAGATTCATCACATACAGATTCAGGCTACCGCTCTTGGAGAGCGCAAACGCCAGTTTGGAGCCGTCCGGAGAGAATGCCGGCGCACCGTTATGACGCGGGAAAGAAGCGACTTGTTTGATATCGCCATTAGCCAGCGTCTGAACAACCAGCGCGGAGCGGCCACTTTCAAACGTCACATACGCCAGTTTGCTGCCATCCGCCGACCAGGAAGGAGACATCAGCGGTTCCGGAGAACGGTGTACCACGAACTGGTTGTAACCGTCGTAGTCCGCTACACGCAATTCGTACGGATACTGCCCGCCATTGGTCTGCACCACATAGGCGATACGGGTACGGAAAGCGCCCTTGATGCCGGTCAGTTTTTCAAACACTTCATCACTGGCGGTGTGAGCGGCATAACGCAGCCACTGTTTGGTCACTTTGAACTGGTTCTGGGCCAGTACGCTGCCGGCACTGCCGGAGGTATCCACCAGTTGATAGGACACCAGGTAGCCATCCGCAGTCGGTTGAACCTGGCCGACAATTACCGCATCGATCCCCAGAGCGGTCCAGGCGGCCGGAGTCACTTCAGCGGCACTACCTGGCTGCTGAGGCATACGGCTCGGATCGATCGGATTAAACTTGCCGCTATTGCGCAAATCCGCGGCGACAATACTGCCGATTTCTTCAGGAACAGCGCCGCCCGCCGATTTGAACGGAACCACACCGATTGGGCGCGCAGAGTCGACCCCCTGGGTAATTTCAATACGGACTTCTGCATGCAACACAGCCGTCCACAGCATCAGAAAACTCAATGCAATTTTTAATGCCTGCTTCATCTCATCTCCCTTATCCCGGCTCCAGAGCCTACGATAACCTGGCAGCGTTTTAACAAACCCATATCAACAAACACGATGTGCACGGCGACCAGATATAGTCATAGTCTTAAACTCCGCCAACTGGCAACCGGGTCACTGCGGTTTAAAGTCTATCGGTGCGTTCTTGAAAGCTTCATATACATCAGAGCTGGGCGGCTTCGGTATCCGCGCCTGTTTGGCAGCAGCAATCGCCGCCTGACACAACGCCGGATCGCCCCCCTCGCTCTTCACATCAACCAGCAGGCCATCCGGCGCCAGTCTGATACGTAACGTACAGGTGCGCCCCTTGTAGGACTCCCAGTCATAAAATTTGCTCTGAATCGCGGTGCGAACCTGGCTGCCGTAGCTGTCCAGCGCAGCGCCGGATGCCCCGCTCTTCTTGTTATTGCCTACCCCGGCCGGCGCTCCGCCGCCAGCGGCACTGCCGCCGCCTTTCGGCGCGTTCTTCGATGAAGCCAGCCCGCCAAGCAGATCATCAACCTCACCGGCCTGTTTGGCCGCCTTTTTCTTGTCGTCAGCAGCTTTCTTGGCCGCGGCGGCCGCCTCAGCTTTCTTAGCAGCATCGGCTGCCGCCTTTTCCTTGGCGGCTTCTGCCGCGGCGGCCTTGGCCTCTTCCTCGGCTTTCTGCTTAGCATCAGCAGCCGCCTTGGCTTTGGCTTCCTCTTCCGCTTTTTTCTTTGCTTCTGCCGCGGCGGCAGCTTTGGCTTTAGCCTCTTCTTCCGCCTTTTTCTTCGCGTCGGCAGCAGCCTGCTTTTTCACTTCTTCCTCAGCACGCTTCTTCGCCTCGGCTGCGGCTTTAGCTTGCTGCTCGGCCTCCGCTTTGGCTTTAGCGGCGGCGGCTTCCGCCTGTTTTTGCTGTTCTTTCGCTTTCTGGGCGGCTTCTTCCGCCTGTTTACGTTGTTCTGCCTGTTCCTGCGCCTGCTGTTTCGCCTCTTCCTGCGCCTGCAGACGCTCTTTTTCCAGTTCTTTCAGCCGTTGCTGTTCAGCCGCCTGTTTCGCCTGCAGTTCTTCTGCCTGCTGTTCCGCCTGCTTCTTACGCAGCTGTTCGGCGCGGCGGGCATCGTTCTGTTGTTGTTGTTGCCGGTTGTACTGATCGACCACCGCGCTGGGATCGACCATCACCGCGTCGATGGATGACCCGCCGCCACCGCCGCTGGCGTCATCCATCTTCTGGTTCAGCGAACTCAGAATCAGCAACGTAATCAGAATAACGTGCAAAACGACCGAGATAATGACGGCACGCTTTAGCTTATCGTTTCGTTCGTTTGCCTTTAACACAAGGGGTTCCCAAAAACAGTTTTGCCAGACAAATGACTACTCATCGTGTAAAAACGTCATCGTGTAAAAACGTCATCGTGCACAAACGCCATTATCCACAGACTTCATCATTCACGGACTCGCCGCTCAAATCGGCTGTGTCATCAACCCGACAGATTTGACACCCGCCTGATGCAACAAATTCAGCGCCTTGATGATCTCATCATAAGGAACATCCTTGGCACCCCCGATCAAAAAGACCGTTTTCGGGTTCGCGGTCAGGCGGGACTGGGCTTCAGCCACCACCTGCTCCGCAGGCAGTTGATTCATACGATTATGATCAACCACCAGACTGTATTGCCCTACACCGGATACCTCGACAATCACTGGCGGATTATCGTTGCTGGATACGGTTTTGGATTCGGTTGCATCCGGCAGATCCACTTCCACGCTCTGGGTAATGATCGGTGCGGTCGCCATGAAGATCAGCAGCAGCACCAGCAACACGTCCAGCAGGGGAACAATATTAATCTCGGATTTCAGCGACCGGCGGCCGCCACGCGCACGAGCCATATCACCTCCCGATTAACGGTTGCCTTCGCTGGAGAAAGCCTGACGATGCAGGATAGCAATGAACTCTTCCATGAAGTTATCGTAATTCTGCTCAAGCTTGTTGACGCGCTGGTTCAGGCGGTTATAGGCCATGACCGCCGGAATCGCGGCGAACAGACCGATGGCGGTAGCGATCAACGCTTCCGCGATACCGGGCGCAACCATCTGCAACGTCGCCTGCTTCACTGCGCCGAGCGCGATAAATGCGTGCATAATCCCCCATACGGTACCAAAAAGACCGATATAAGGGCTGATGGAGCCGACGGTGCCGAGGAAAGGAATGTGGGTTTCCAATGTTTCCAGCTCGCGGTTCATGGAAATGCGCATGGCGCGAGACGCGCCTTCCACCACCGCTTCAGGCGCATGGCTGTTGGCGCGGTGCAAACGGGCGAACTCTTTGAAGCCCGCATAGAAGATTTGTTCGGTTCCGCCCAGGCTTTCGCGGCGAGTCTGGCTTTCCTGATACAAACGGGACAGTTCAATCCCCGACCAGAACTTGTCTTCAAACGCTTCGGCGTCACGCGTCGCAGAATTCAGAATACGGGTACGCTGAATGATAATCGCCCAGGAAGCGATGGAAAAACCGATTAAAATTAACATGATAAGTTTAACCAGAAGGCTAGCCTTCAGGAACAAATCAAGAATATTCATGTCAGTCACTGCTTAAACTCCGCGACAATAGACTTAGGAAGCGCAATTGGCTTCATTTGAAATGGATCGATGCATGCGACTAAAACCTCGGCATGGCTTAGCAGGGTGCCATGTGAGTCAAGGATTCGCTGTGCGAATGTCAGGGAAGCGCCGCGTATCACAACGATTTCGCTCTGCACTTCCAGTAAGTCGTCAAGACGCGCCGGGGCAAGATACTCAACCGTCATTTTACGAACAGCAAAGGCAACATGTTCATTCATGAGTACGCGCTGATGAAAATCGTGTGCGCGCAACATTTCGGTTCTGGCCCGTTCATAGAAGGCCACATAACGCGCGTGATAAACCACACCACCTGCATCTGTATCTTCATAGTAGACGCGCACTGGCCAGCGGAACACTTTATTACTCACTCTACATCCCGGTAATGCGATAAACCCCGCTACTATACGCAAGAGGGATAAGGTTTGGAATGGGTTCTATGTACAGGAAGGTAAATAATTATGGGTTGCGGACAACCCATAACCAAAAGGAATGAGAGGCTATTTTACAGGAAGTAGTAATACAATCCTGCGGCCAGGATCACAAAGGCCGGAAGGGGGGAAAAGAAAGCGCGCCAGCGCATCCGCTGAGGACGAAAACCCACGCCGTGAACGACGCCGGTACAGACCGCCCAAATCAGCGCTATCCCCTGCCAGACCGCCAGCGAGCTGGTGCGTGCGGCAAAACGCGCCGGCTCCCAGAATACGCAGCCGGCCAGCAGTAGCGCCATAATCAGGGAAAGGGCCCGTAACGGGCCCTTATCCATACAGCGGTACAGACGATCAATGAAAGCAATCATTGCGGTTTATCTTGATTCGTCTTGGTTGCTTCGCTCTGTTCCAGTGCCAGAGCGGTAATCACGCCTAGCGAACAAGCAAGAAGCGTTCCCAATATCCAGGCAAAATACCACATAAGTCAGGCTCCTTACTTAGTACAACGAATGAGAGTTCTGCTCAACATGCTCTTTGGTGATGCGTCCGAACATCTTGTAGTAACACCAGATGGTGTAGGACAGCACGATGGGAACGAAAATAATCGCTACCACGGTCATCACTCTGAGCGTAAGCAGGCTGGATGTGGCATCCCACATAGTCAGGCTGACATTCGGTACCGTCACCGACGGCATAATGAACGGGAACATGGCGATCCCGGCGGTCAGAATCACACAGGCGATACTGAGCGAAGAGAACAGGAACGCCATCGCGCCTTTCTCCGCACGGGCCATGACAGCAGTCATCAACGGCAGCACGACGCCCAGCAGCGGGATAGCCCACAGGACCGGGTGCTGATTGAAGTTGACCAGCCAGGCGCCGGCCTGACGCGCTACTTCTTTATGCAGCGGGTTAGATTCACCAGCGGTATTGATGACCGAGGTCACCGCATAGCCATCGATGCCATAAACCACCCAGACCCCGGCCAGAGCAAAGGTTACTGTCAGCGCCAGCGAAGAAAACTGAGCAACCTTTTTAGCGCGGAAGTGCAGATCGCCAGAGGTACGCATCACCAGATAGGTAGCGCCCTGAGCCACGATCATGCTCAGGCTGACAACGCCCGCCAGCAACCCGAACGGATTGAGCAACTGGAAGAAATTGCCGGTGTAGTACAGGCGCAGATACTCATCCACATGGAACGGCACGCCCTGCAGCAGGTTGCCGAATGCCACCCCGATGACCACCGGCGGTACGAAACTACCGATGAAAATTCCCCAGTCCCACATGTTACGCCAACGCGGATCTTCGATTTTCGACCGGTAGTCAAAGCCGACCGGACGGAAATACAGAGACGCCAGCACCAGAATCATGGCGATGTAGAAACCGGAAAACGCGGCGGCGTAAACCATCGGCCAGGCAGCAAACAGTGCGCCGCCCGCCGTGATCAACCAAACCTGGTTACCGTCCCAGTGCGGCGCGATGCTGTTAATCATCACACGGCGCTCTACATCGTTGCGACCCATCAGGCGAACCAGAACACCTACGCCCATGTCGAAACCATCGGTGACCGCAAAACCGATCAGCAGCACACCAATCAGCAGCCACCAGACAAAACGCAATACTTCATAATCAAACATAGTGGACTCCTGTTACCGTGCTTCCTGAGCCGCGATCGGCTGTTCGAAGTGATAGGCCCCCGTTTTCAGGCTGCTTGGACCCAGACGTGCGTACTTGAACATCAGGTACATTTCAGCCACCAGGAACAGCGTGTAAAGACCACAAATCAGTCCCATGGAGAACAGGATGTCTCCCGCGGTGAGCGAGGAGTTGGCGACAGCTGTCGGCAACACTTCACCAATCGCCCACGGCTGACGGCCGTATTCAGCCACAAACCAGCCGGCTTCAACGGCAATCCACGGTAACGGGATGCCGTACAGCGCGATACGATGCAGCCAGCGTTTTTGACCAATCTTGTTGCGCAGCACCGTCCAGAAAGACAGACCGATGATCAACAACATCAGCACGCCACAGGCCACCATGATGCGGAAGGAGAAGTACAACGGCGCCACACGCGGGATAGAATCCTTGACCGCCTGTTTGATCTGCGCATCGCTGGCATCAGCCACATTGGTGGTATAGCGCTTGAGCAGCAGGCCATAACCGAGATCCTGCTTGTTCTTGACGAATTCATCACGAACCGCCGGATCGGTGTTGCCGGAACGCAGTTGCTGCAACAGGTGATAAGCTTTCATCCCGTTACGAACGCGCACTTCATGCTGTTCCATCAACTCTTTCAGGCCGGTAACGGTCTTGTCGGTAGAACGGGTGGCGATCAGGCCCAACATATAGGGAATCTGAATCGCGTACTTATTCTCCATCGTCTCCTGATTCGGAATACCGAACAGAGTGAACGCCGCCGGCGCTGGCTGGGTTTCCCATTCAGCTTCGATGGCCGCCAGCTTGGTTTTCTGCACGTCGCCCATTTCATAACCGGACTCATCGCCCAGCACGATAACAGACAGCACCGCCGCCATACCGAAACTGGCCGCGATCGCAAAGGAGCGTTTGGCGAAAGCGACATCGCGCCCTTTCAGCAGGTAGTAAGAGCTGATGCCCAGAATGAACATCGCGCCGGTACAGTAACCCGCGGCGACAGTGTGAACGAATTTCACCTGTGCAACCGGGTTCAGCACCAGATCGGCAAAGCTCACCATCTCCATGCGCATGGTTTCGAAGTTGAAATCCGACGCGACCGGGTTCTGCATCCAGCCGTTAGCCACCAGGATCCACAGCGCAGACAGGTTGGAACCCAATGCCACCAGCCAGGTTACCGCCATGTGCTGCACTTTGCCCAGGCGATCCCAGCCAAAGAAGAACAACCCGACGAAAGTGGATTCCAGGAAGAACGCCATCAATCCTTCGATTGCCAGAGGTGCACCGAAGATATCGCCGACATAGTGAGAGTAATATGACCAGTTAGTACCGAACTGGAATTCCATGGTCAGACCGGTGGAAACGCCGAGAGCAAAGTTGATTGCAAACAACTTGCCCCAGAACTTGGTCATATCTTTGTAGATTTGCTTGCCGGACAGGACATACACGGTTTCCATGATCGCCAGCAAAAACGCCATCCCCAGCGTTAAAGGCACGAACAGGAAATGATACATCGCGGTCAAGGCAAACTGTAAACGTGACAGTTCGACTACATCAAACATCTTAACTCCTTGCTCCTCGCAGGAGGGTCTTTAGCTCGCTGTACGGACAAGCCACTAAATACCCGGCAGTTAGTAACCTAAAGAACACAACAATTGCTTTAGCACAGGCCTCAATATGCGCTACCACGTCACCACGGCGCATTTGAAAAGTAAGCCAAAGAGAAATTACAGAATTACAAATAGCATACTCGGATAAGAGTATCGGTATATTACGCCTCTACAACCCTACAATAAATAGGTTTTTACGTGATGCGGATTGAGTTTTTTGATTCTACGCCAACCTCTGCACCGCATACCGCCAAAGACACAATTGACCTGACGCAATTTAATCTTATTTTCAAATGGATATCCAGCCTGGATTTTTGATCTAAAACAAATATCCACCCCAATGTTAATAAAATGCGTCTTTTATTTTACATTTCATCGAATGTTAATCCAATGTAATTGGGCGGTTTACGATGCGTGTCGTTAATAATATATTTCTTATTTTAATTAAAAATAGCGCGAGTTGATCTCAAATATAGAATTTTTTAATTTATGCGCTTATTGTTACCTTATTGTTGCCGGATTGATTAAATATTTTTCTTTCAGGCTATATTTTTGCGACAAGCTTCAAATATAAAAAAGGCCACCCGAGGTGGCCAAACATGTCGAACTTTGAAAATATTACACACTACTTTTCCGGTATGCTGAGCCTGCGGCTTAACGCCCCAGCACGGCTTTTACCGCATCGCCGATATCAGCCAGGCTGCGTACGGTCTTGACGCCCGCCGCTTCCAGCGCAGCGAATTTGTCATCCGCCGTACCTTTGCCGCCCGCGATAATCGCGCCGGCATGGCCCATGCGCTTGCCTTTCGGCGCCGTAACCCCAGCGATGTAACCCACTACCGGTTTGGTAACATGCTCTTTGATGTAAGCTGCCGCTTCTTCTTCCGCGGTGCCGCCGATTTCACCGATCATCACGATGGCTTCGGTTTGCGGATCCTGCTCGAACAACTTGAGAATATCGATAAAGTTGGAGCCCGGAATCGGGTCGCCGCCGATACCTACGCAGGTCGACTGACCCAGACCGGTATCAGTAGTCTGCTTCACCGCTTCATAGGTCAGCGTACCGGAACGGGACACGATGCCTACCTTGCCAGGCAGATGAATGTGGCCCGGCATGATGCCGATCTTGCAGGCGCCCGGCGTAATGACCCCCGGACAGTTCGGACCGATCATCCGAACGCCGCTCTGCTCCAGCTTCACTTTCACCGTCAGCATATCCAGCGTCGGGATACCTTCAGTGATACAGATGATCAACTGGATGCCGGCATCAATGGCTTCCAGAATGGAGTCCTTGCAGAACGGCGCCGGGACATAGATGACCGACGCTGTCGCGCCAGTGGCTTCTACCGCTTCGCGCACGGTATTAAATACCGGCAGACCCAGATGCTCGGTGCCGCCCTTGCCTGGCGTCACGCCCCCAACCATCTGCGTACCGTAAGCAATCGCCTGCTCTGAATGGAACGCCCCCTGACTGCCGGTAAAACCCTGACAGATGACTTTGGTGTTTTTATCGATCAGAATGGACATTATTTACCCTCCACTGCAGCAACCACTTGCTGAGCCGCATCCGTCAGGCTGGTCGCAGCAATGATATTCAGACCACTATCCGCCAGTTTTTGCGCTCCCAGTTCGGCATTGTTGCCTTCCAGACGCACCACCACCGGAACGTTCACACCCACTTCGGCTACCGCGCCGATAATACCGTCGGCAATCAGGTCGCAACGCACGATACCGCCGAAAATATTCACCAGAACCGCTTTCACCTTGTCGTCGGACAGGATGATCTTGAAGGCTTCAGTAACACGCTCTTTGGTAGCGCCGCCGCCCACATCAAGGAAGTTGGCCGGTGAACCGCCGTGCAGTTTCACGATGTCCATGGTTCCCATAGCCAGACCGGCGCCGTTTACCATGCAGCCGATATTGCCATCCAGCGCCACATAGTTCAGTTCCCACTGAGCGGCATGCGCTTCACGCGCGTCTTCCTGAGAGTGGTCGCGCATTTCGCGCAGTTCCGGCTGACGGAACAAGGCATTGCCGTCGGCGCCCAGCTTGCCGTCCAGACAGATCAGATCGCCCTGTTTGGTGATCACCAGCGGGTTGATTTCCACCAGCGCCAAATCACGCTCCAGGAACAGGGTCGCCAGTCCCATGAAAATTTTGGTGAACTGCGCCACCTGCTTGCCGCTGAGGCCCAGCTTGAACGCCAGCTCACGCCCCTGATACGGCTGCGGGCCGGTTAACGGATCCAGCGCGACTTTATGGATCAGGTGCGGCGTTTCTTCCGCAACTTTCTCAATCTCTACCCCACCCTCGGTGGATGCCATGAACACCACACGACGAGTGCCGCGGTCGACGACCGCACCCAGGTAAAGTTCTTTATCAATGTCCGTCGCGCCTTCCACCAGAATTTGGTGAACCGGCTGGCCGCTGGCGTCAGTCTGGTAGGTCACCAGACGCTTGCCCAGCCAGTTTTCGGCAAAGGCGCGAATCTCTTCTTTGCTGTTCACCAGCTTCACGCCGCCGGCCTTGCCGCGACCGCCGGCATGTACCTGACACTTCACGACCCACGGACCTGCGCCAATCTTGGATGCCGCTTCTTCCGCTTCACGCGGTGTTGTGCAGGCGTAACCGGTAGGCGCCGGTAAACCATACCGCGCAAAGAGCTGTTTTGCCTGATACTCATGTAAATTCATGATGTTCTATCCATTTAAGTTTGAAGATAAGTCCAAAGACTCTCTGTCGTGGATAACGCCGCCGCGCGTTCGCAACGGCCTGCATAGCACATAATAAAGGCGGCAGGGCGCAGGCCGGCCGCCTTTCACTGCAACGCGTTAGACATCCAGCAGCAAGCGGGCCGGGTCTTCCAGCATCTCTTTAACGGTAACCAGGAAACCGACCGATTCACGGCCGTCGACCAGACGATGATCGTAGGACAATGCCAGGTACATCATCGGCAGAATCACCACCTGACCATCCACCGCCATCGGGCGATCCTTGATGGCGTGCATCCCCAGAATCGCGCTCTGCGGCGGGTTGATGATCGGGGTCGACATCAGGGAACCGAACACGCCGCCGTTGGTGATGGTGAAGTTACCGCCGGTCAGCTCTTCGACGGTCAGTTTGCCGTCACGGCCTTTCACCGCCAGTTCTTTGATTTTCCTCTCGATCTCGGCCATACCCAGCAGATCGACATCTTTCAGCACCGGCGTCACCAGACCGCGCGGGGTCGACACCGCGATGCTGACGTCAAAGTAGTTGTGGTAAACCACATCTTCGCCATCAATGGACGCATTCACTTCCGGGAAACGCTTCAGGGCTTCCACAACGGCCTTGATATAGAAGGACATGAAGCCCAGACGGATGCCGTGACGTTTCTCGAACGCCTCGCCATACTGCTTGCGCAGATCCATGATTGGCTTCATGTTGATTTCGTTGAACGTGGTCAGCATGGCGGTGCTGTTTTTGGCTTCCAGCAGACGCTCGGCCACGCGCTTACGCAGACGGGTCATGGGAACGCGTTTCTCGCTACGGTTGCCCAGAGCCGGTGCAGATGAAACCGGCGCTGCGGCAGGCGCATCCGCCTTTTTGCCAGCCGGTTTCTGAGCAGCCAGGTGTTTTTCCACGTCTTCACGAGTGATACGGCCGCCGACACCGCTGCCCTTGATGGCAGCCGCGTCCAGATCGTGCTCGGCAATCAGACGACGGATAGCCGGACTCAGGGCATCGTTATTCTCATCTTCCAGCCCGGCTGTATGACGCTGTGCGGGCGTCGATTCTTTGCTCTGCGCTTTTTCGCTGGTTTCCTTGCCAGAGTTGTCGCCGGGACGCAAACGCCCCAGGACCTGACGGGACGTCACGGTGGCGCCTTCCGCTTCCAGCACCACTTCCAGCACGCCGGCTTCAATCGCAGGAACTTCCAGCACGACTTTATCGGTTTCAATTTCAACCAGCACTTCATCACGCTGGACGCTGTCGCCCGGTTTCTTGTGCCAGGTAGCCACAGTCGCATCGGCTACCGATTCAGGCAGGTCAGGGACAAGAATATCTACGCTACTCATTATCTATCCTTATTCATTTAATTAACGTTCAGCGCGTCATCAACCAGAGCTTGTTGTTGTTTCTGGTGTACGGACATATAGCCGACGGCGGGTGAAGCAGAGGCCGGACGACCGGCATACCGCAACGAGGCGCCAAAAGGAATCACCTCACGGAAGTGGTGCTGGCTGCAGTACCACGCGCCCTGGTTCAGCGGCTCTTCCTGGCACCAGACAAAATCATGTACGTGAGCGAACGGCTCCAGCGCGGCCTGCACGGCCTGATGCGGGAACGGGTACAGCTGTTCGATACGCACTATCGCCACATCTTTCTGTTCATTCTTGCGACGTTGTTCCAGTAAATCATAGTAGACCTTGCCGGAACACAGCACGACGCGCTTCACCGCTTTCGGATCAAGCTCGTCAATTTCCCCAATCGCCGGCTGGAACTGGCCGCTCGCCAGTTCATCCAGCGTGGAAGTAGCCAGCGGATGACGCAGCAGCGATTTCGGCGACATCACCACCAGCGGGCGACGCATGCCACGCAACGCCTGACGGCGCAACATGTGGTACACCTGCGCCGGCGTGGACGGAATGCACACCTGCATGTTCTGCTCGGCGCACAGTTGCAGATAACGCTCCAGACGCGCGGAGGAGTGCTCCGGTCCCTGACCTTCATAGCCGTGCGGCAGCAGCATTACCAGACCGCACATACGGCCCCACTTCTGCTCGCCGGAACTGATGAACTGGTCAATCACTACCTGCGCGCCGTTGGCGAAGTCGCCGAACTGGGCTTCCCAGATAGTCAGCGTGCGTGGTTCGGCGGTGGCATAACCGTATTCGAACGCCAGCACCGCCTCTTCAGACAGCACCGAATCCCAGACATTGAACACACCTTGCGCGTTATGCACATGCGCCAGCGGCGTGTAAGTGGAACCGCCTTTCTGGTTATGCACCACCGCATGACGATGGAAGAAGGTGCCGCGCCCGGCGTCTTCACCGGACAGACGTACCGGGATGCCCTCATCCACCAGCGTAGCGTAAGCCAGCGTTTCCGCTCCGCCCCAGTCGAACAGTTTTTCCCCCGCCGCCATCTCGGCGCGGTCGTTATAAATCTTGGCGACGCGCGGCTGCATTTCCAGCGCTTCCGGCACTTCACTGATCCGGTGCGCCAGCTCCTGCAGGCGTTTGGTTTCAACCTTATGCGGATAAGGCTCATCCCACTCATGGTTGAGATAAGACATCCAGGTGAAGGAGTGCATATCCATCGGGCGCCACTCGTCTACCACGCATTCGCCGGCATCCAGCGCGTCGCGGTAAAGATTGACCAGTTCGGTGGCGTCTTCCAGCGTCGCCATCTGCTGTTGCTCCAGACGGTCGGCGTAGATTTTACGCGGTGTCGGGTGTTTCTTGATCTTCTGGTACATCACCGGCTGGGTAGCACTCGGCTCATCGGCTTCGTTATGACCGTGACGGCGGTAGCACACCAGATCGATGAATACATCACGCTGGAAGGTGTTGCGGAAATCCAGCGCCAGACGGGTGACGAACGCCACCGCTTCCGGGTCGTCGGCGTTGACGTGGAAAATCGGCGCCTGCACCATCTTGCCGATGTCGGTACAGTATTCGGTGGAACGAGCATCACGCGGATTCGACGTGGTGAAACCGATCTGGTTGTTGATGACGATACGGATAGTACCGCCTACTTCGTAACCCCGAGCCTTAGACATGTTCAGGGTTTCCTGCACCACGCCCTGACCGGCAATCGCGGCGTCGCCGTGAATGGTGATCGGCAGCACCAGAGAGCTGCTGGGGTTGTCCAGACGATCGATACGCGCGCGTACCGATCCAATCACCACCGGGCTGACAATTTCCAGATGCGACGGGTTGAACGCCAGCGCCAGATGCACTTTGCCGCCTTCGGTTTCCATATCAGACGAGAAACCCTGATGGTATTTCACGTCGCCGGTACCGAGGTGATCTTTGTGCTTGCCGGAGAACTCATCGAACAGATCCTGGGGTTTTTTACCCATCACGTTCACCAGCACGTTGAGACGCCCACGGTGGGCCATCCCCATCACCACTTCGCGCGTACCGTTTTTACCCGCGTGACGGATGATTTCCTTCAGCATCGGGATCAGCGCATCGCCCCCTTCGAGCGAGAAGCGCTTGGCACCTGGGAACTTGGCGCCCAGATAGCGCTCCAGCCCTTCGGCGGCGGTCAACTCTTTCAGAAAACGCTTTCTTTCTTCGACGGTAAAACTCGCCAGCCCCACTACCGACTCGATGCGCTGCTGAATCCAGCGTTTTTCTTCGGTATTGGTGATGTGCATGTATTCTGCGCCAATCGGGCCGCAGTAGGTCTGCTTGAGCGCCGCGTACAGCTCGCCAAGCTGCATGGTTTCCTTGCCGATGGCGAACGAGCCGACATTGAAGCTCTCTTTCAGGTCGTCGTCAGTCAGGTTGTGATAGGCAAGATCCAGATCCGGTACGTGTTCCTGTTTCCATAAACCCAGCGGATCAAGATTGGCATGCTGATGACCACGGAAACGAAAAGCGTTAATCAGCTGCAATACCTTAACCTGCTTGGCATCGTTGTCAGGATCGGTAATGGAAGAGGTATAACGCGAAGCGTCTTTCGCCAGGCGGCGGAAATAGTCGCGGGTTTTGGAGTGAAGTTGATCCGGTTTAACCCCAGTGGTGGGAAGTTGTTGAAAAATCGAACGCCAGCTGTGATCGATAGAATCCGGGTCAGTTAAAAAATCTTCATAGAGCTGCTCTATGTAGGACTGGTTCGCGCCCGCCAGATAGGAGGAATCCAGCCAGGCCTTCATTGCGCCGTTCTGCATTGTGATCCCTTAAGCTAATAAGCTTCAGTTTTCGCCGTGGTTAACATGTCTTATGTTGCCGTTATAAAACGGGTTGCCGTAAAAACGGTTCACTTGCTGTGCCTGGTTACACACGCTGCGGATATTCCTATCCTGAAGGAACCTTTAAAAAACGGTTCTGGCGCATAAGCCGGTTTTTAAAGGTTTCCTGTGACTCCCCCGCCTTACTGCGGGGGAACCGGTTTGTTACATGCGTCTGAAACTCAGGCGCTACGCTGCAACAGCATCGACTTGATATGGCCGATGGCGCGCGTTGGGTTCAATCCTTTCGGGCAAACGCTGACGCAATTCATGATGCTGTGACAGCGGAATACGCTGAAAGCGTCATTCAGGTCGTCCAGACGCGCTTTGGTTTCCGTATCGCGGCTATCGATCAGGAAACGATACGCGGCCAGCAGACCGGCAGGCCCGATAAACTTATCCGGGTTCCACCAGAACGACGGGCAGGACGTGGAGCAGCAAGCGCACATGATGCACTCGTACAGTCCATCCAGTTTTTCCCGCTGTTCCGGCGATTGCAAATGCTCGCGCGCCGGCGGATTTTTCCCATTATTCAACAGGTAAGGTTTGATTTTCTCATATTGGGCATAGAACTGCCCCATGTCCACCACCAAATCACGAACAACCGGCAACCCCGGCAGGGGGCGGATCACAATTTTGCTATTGCCGTTACGCAGGGTGGACACCGGAGTAATGCACGCCAGCCCATTCTTGCCATTCATGTTCAGACCGTCAGAACCACACACCCCCTCACGACAGGAGCGGCGAAACGCCAACGTCGGATCCTGTTCTTTCAGGAGGATCAACGCATCCAGCAGCATCATGTCGCGGCCTTCTTCCGCTTCCAGCGTATAGTCCTGCATGCGCGGCGCACTATCGACATCCGGGTTGTAACGATAAACGGAAAATTCAACTTTCATCGCTTTCTCTCCGCACAATTAATAAGTACGCACTTTCGGCGGGAACGCCGGGCGCAGTTTAGGCTGCATGTTCACCTCACGGCGCGTCATGCTTTCGGTTTGCGGTTGATACAGCGAATGACACAACCAATTCTCGTCATCACGATCAGGATAGTCGAAGCGGCTGTGAGCACCACGGCTTTCAGTGCGGAAGTTTGCCGATACCGCAGTGGCGTAAGCGGTTTCCATCAGGTTGTCCAGCTCCAGACATTCGATGCGCTGGGTGTTGAACTCGCTGGAAGTATCGTCCAGACGGGCATTGTTGAGACGCTCGCGGATCACTTTCAGCTCTTCCAGCCCTTTCGCCATCGCGTCGCCTTCGCGGAATACCGAGAAGTTATTCTGCATGCAGGCTTGCAGCGCCTTGCGGATCTCCACCGGGTCCTCACCGGAACGGGTATTGTTCCAACGGTTGAGACGTTCCAGCGAGGCGTCGACATCGGAATCGCTGGCGTCGCGGGTATCGCCCTGTTCGGCCAGAGATTCCTGCAGGTGCATACCGGCGGAACGACCGAACACCACCAGGTCAAGCAGCGAGTTGCCGCCCAGACGGTTGGCGCCGTGTACGGAAACGCAGGCGATTTCGCCCACGGCGAACAGACCCGGAATCACCACGTCTTCGCCCTTCTCGTTCACGGTCAGCGCCTGGCCGGTTACCTTGGTCGGAATACCGCCCATCATGTAGTGGCAGGTCGGGATAACCGGAATCGGCTCTTTCACCGGGTCTACGTGCGCAAAGGTACGGGACAGTTCCAGAATGCCCGGCAGACGGGATTCAAGAACGTCCTTGCCCAGATGGTCCAGCTTCAGTTTGGCGTGCGGCCCCCACGGGCCATCGCAGCCCCGGCCTTCGCGGATTTCGATCATAATGGAACGCGCTACTACGTCGCGCCCCGCCAGATCTTTGGCGTTCGGCGCATAGCGCTCCATGAAACGCTCGCCGTGCTTGTTCAGCAGGTAACCGCCTTCACCGCGGCACCCTTCGGTCACCAGCACGCCGGCGCCGGCGATCCCCGTCGGGTGGAACTGCCACATTTCCATGTCCTGCACCGGCACGCCAGCGCGCAACGCCATGCCGACGCCGTCGCCGGTGTTGATGTGGGCGTTGGTGGTGGACTGATAGATACGGCCTGCGCCGCCGGTCGCCAGTACGGTGGCACGGGCTTTGAAATAAACGACTTCGCCGGTTTCGATGCAGATGGCGGTACATCCCACCACCGCGCCATCCTGGTTTTTCACCAGATCCAGCGCATACCATTCGGAAAAGATCGTGGTATGGTTTTTCAGGTTCTGCTGATACAGCGTGTGCAGCAACGCATGACCGGTACGGTCCGCCGCCGCCGCGGTGCGGGCAGCCTGCTCGCCGCCGAAATTCTTGGACTGACCGCCGAACGGGCGCTGATAAATGCGGCCGTCATCCAGACGGGAGAACGGCAGCCCCATGTGCTCCAGTTCCAGAATCGCTTCCGGACCGGTTTTGCACATATATTCAATCGCGTCCTGGTCACCGATATAGTCGGAACCTTTCACGGTGTCATACATGTGCCATTCCCAGTTATCCTCGTGGGTGTTACCCAGCGCCACGGTAATTCCGCCCTGAGCGGACACGGTATGGGAACGAGTCGGGAACACTTTTGACAACAGGGCGCAGGACAGGCCCATCTGGGAAATCTGCAGCGCGGCGCGCATACCGGCACCACCCGCGCCGACGACAACGGCATCAAACTCTCTGACTGGCAAATTCATTACGCACCCCACACCACAACAGTTCCATAAATGACGTACACCAATAACGCGACCACGATAGCCAGCTGCAAAGTCAGCCGGACGGCCAGCGGTTTGATGTAATCAGTCAGCACCTGCCACATCCCGATCCAGGCATGGACCAGAATGGCGAACAACGTCAGCAGGGTGAATACCTTGGTGAGGTGCATGGCGAAGAAACCACGCCAGATTTCATACGTGATGTTACCGGCGCTGGCCACAAAGCCAACGATATACAGGACATACAGCACGATGACGATGGCAGAAGCGCGAAGTAATAACCAATCGTGTACGCCATTACGCCCCAATGCGGAGGCATTGCTTACCATACGAGGACTCCAGCCAAAAATGAAAGCACGACAGTAATAATGAAAGAGGTTTTTGCAGAACGTGATCCCGCCGCGAAATTTTCTTCGATGTAGCCGAAATCCATCAGCAGATGGCGCAGACCACCTACAATATGATAGGCCAGCGCGGTCAGAATGCCCCAGACAATGAATTTCACGATGAAGCTGTCCATGATGGCCGCCGCCTGGACAAACCCTTCCTGCGAAGAGAGGGAGAGACCGAGCAGCCACAACAGAATACCCACAGCAACAAACGTAATAACGCCGGAGACACGGTGAAGAATAGATGCTATCGCGGTAACGGGGAACCGGATCGTCTGCGGATCCAGATTGACAGGTCTTTGTTTTTTCACGGGTTTGCCCACACAGCTTTTATTATTTTCTTCCTCCGGACCTGTTGTGGGGTCAGACAGTGTGGACGGTGAGATGATGTTTGTCTCTGTCAATGCGCGCCTGAATCATGATCCTTTTCTTCAGTCGCACAAACCGATCACACTGGGTGCTCCTACTGCAGGGTATTCCGGAGACCTGGCGGCAGTATAGGCACTTCACATTCTTATTACAATTACCCTACAAACTGTTTGGGCACATTTGCCCTGAACAGTGAGTAAGATCACGAATTTCACAATTTATATAAAATTAATTATCTGATTTGACAAATCTTAAACATTTAAATTACAACTAGGACCCAAGAAACCTTTTGCCCTGTTAAAGCTCATCGGTAGCTCTTTCCCATTCACCAAAGTTATGTAACAGTGGGAAACAAAGTCCCCGGAAAAGTGATAAGTACTAGCTACAATTAGAGCAGGACAGGGTTAATGCCCAGGCTGGGAGAGCACGTGTTCACCCTGACTGTGGCCGCCTGACATATGGTCAACTCTGTACCCCGGTCTTCTTGCAGACCGCAGAGTGACGTCTGGTCTGTTTACTTTGTCCAGTGTGCGGGCATGACGGTATTTCTGCAGTGACGAATTTTTAAAATTAAAGATTAAAGCGCTAAGGAGACTGTAAATGGCTGATAAAAAAGCAACGCTTACCATAGACGGTAAAGAGTCTATTGAGCTGAATGTCCTGTCTGGTACGCTTGGCAACGACGAAATTGATATTCGTAGCCTCGGTTCTAAAGGTTATTTCACATTTGACCCCGGTTTTACCTCTACCGCGTCCTGTGAATCCAAAATCACTTATATTGACGGCGATGTGGGCGTACTGCTGCACCGCGGCTATCCCATCGCGCAACTGGCGGAAAAATCCAACTACCTGGAAGTCTGCTACATCCTGCTGTTTGGCGAAGCGCCGACGCAGGAACAGTACGACACCTTCAAGACCACCGTTACCCGCCATACCATGATTCACGAGCAGATCACCCGCCTGTTCCACGGCTTTCGCCGTGACTCCCACCCGATGGCGGTGCTGTGCGGCGTGACGGGCGCACTGGCGGCGTTCTACCATGACTCGCTGGACATCGGCAACGAACGTCACCGCGAAATCGCCGCCTATCGCCTGCTGTCGAAAATGCCGACCGTGGCGGCCATGTGCTACAAGTACTCCATCGGCCAGCCGTTCGTGTATCCGCGTAATGACCTGTCCTACGCCGGCAACTTCCTGCACATGATGTTTGCTACGCCGTGCGAAGAATACGTAGTGAATCCGGTGCTGGAACGCGCTATGGACCGCATCCTGATTCTGCATGCCGATCATGAACAGAACGCGTCCACGTCCACCGTGCGTACCGCCGGTTCTTCCGGCGCCAACCCGTTCGCGTGTATCGCCGCGGGTATCGCTTCGCTATGGGGGCCGGCACACGGCGGCGCCAACGAAGCCTGTCTGCGTATGCTGGAAGAAATCAGTTCCGTCGAACACATTCCGGCCTTCATCAAACGCGCCAAGGACAAGAACGACTCGTTCCGCCTGATGGGCTTCGGCCACCGCGTGTATAAGAACTACGACCCGCGCGCCACCGTGATGCGCCAGACTTGTCATGAAGTGCTGAAAGAACTGGGCACCAAGGATGACCTGCTGGAAGTGGCGATGGAGCTGGAAAATATCGCACTGAACGACCCGTACTTCATCGAGCGCAAGCTCTACCCCAACGTGGACTTCTACTCCGGCATCATCCTGAAAGCTATGGGCATTCCGTCTACCATGTTCACGGTGATTTTCGCGATGGCGCGTACCGTCGGCTGGATCGCTCACTGGAGCGAAATGCACGGCGAAGGGCTGAAAATCGCCCGTCCGCGCCAGCTGTACACCGGCCACAGCGAACGCGATTTCGAACCATCAGTCACCAAACGCTAAACGCGGCCGCCCTCTGGTGGTTAGCAGTGAAAAGGTCGGGCTCAACCCGACCTTTTTTATTTGTATTTATCATACCGTTCGCCGCACCGGTCCCCTCACCCGCGTATCATTGCTGGCAGTGCGGGCAGGCATAAAACGGTCGTGACGCCACCAGGCTTTTCACAATAGGGTGACTACAGCGCTCGCAGGGTTTCCCATCCAGATGAAACACGTGAAAACGGAATAACGCGCCATGATGACGATTCTCATCGTCTTCCGAACCGCGAGTCTGGTACGACAATCTGGGAATCTCCAGCAGCATGCGGCTTAACATCGCCAGTTCAGTCTCGCTGAGATCCGCCGCCCGCCGCGTTGGCGCCAGCGCTGACGCCCACAAAATTTCCACCCGCAGATAATTGCCAAGCCCGGCCAAAAATCCCTGATCCAGCAGCAGGGTACCGAGTTGCCTGCGGCAAAAGCGCGCCGACAGCAGCCGTTCCCGCACCTCGTCGACCGTTAATGACTCATCCAGCACGTCCGGCCCAATCCGCTGTAAAAAAGGGTGAGTCGCCAGCTGTTCGGGCGTCAGCATAGTGATATCAGAGGCGCTGTAGAGCGAAACGGCATTATCGGCGGTATCCAACCTGACTCGCAGCTCCCGGCGGGTATCGGGCGGCTGTTTTCCCACACGCCAGACCCCGTACAGCTGATTATGGCTGTACATGACCACGTCATTGGAGAACCAGGTCAACAGCGCCTTGCCACGGGTGACGATACGTTCAACCTTTTCCCCCATCAGCGTTGCTTCGTAGGATTTGAGTTCAGGAAAAGCAAACCACACGCCAGTCAGCGTTTTTCCCACCACTGCGGCAACCAGCCGATCGGCGGCACGTCGAATTTCGGGGCCTTCGGGCATCCTCTCCTCCGTTATCGGGCCGTAACCTGTATGCCATACTGGGTGAAGCTTTCTCGCAACCGGCGGGCGAAAATCAGCGCGTGGGCGTTATCGCCGTGCAGACAGACCGTTTCCGCCTGTACCGCGACCCAACTGCCGTTGCTGGCGCGAACCCGCTGACGCAGCACCATTTCCAGCGTCTGAGCCAGCGCCAGTTCATCGCTGCTGATCACCGCGGAGGGCTGATCGCGCGGCACCAGCGAGCCATCAGCCTGATAGCTGCGGTCGGCAAACACTTCCTGACGAGTCTTCAGCCCGGCTCGTTTACCGGCACGAATCAGCTCGCTACCCGCCAGACCCACCAGACACAGCGACGAATCCACCGCCGCCACCGCGCGGGCAATGGCATCCGCCAGCGCCGGCTCGCGCGCCGCCTGATTGTAGAGCATGCCGTGGGGTTTAACGTGAAACAGGCGTGCGCCTTCCGCCTTGACGATCGCCGCCAGCGCGCCAATCTGGTACACCACCTGCGCGTAAACCGTTTCCGGCGGCAGGTTCATGGCCGAACGGCCGAAGTTTTCGCGATCGGGAAAGCTCGGATGCGCGCCAATCGCCACGCCATACTGGATGGCCCAGCGCACCGACTGGCGCATCAGGTCGGCGTCGCCAGCATGAAAACCGCAGGCGATATTGGCGGAACTGACCAATTGTAACAGTGCCTCATCGTGCTGGCCGCCTTCTCCCAGGTCGGCGTTCAAATCAATTACCATGCAGCCTCCAGGCCAGTTGTTCCAGATAGCGATGTTGCTCCTGCAATGCCCGTAGCGCGTCATCCGGCGAGCAGCGAATAAAATGCACCGGTTCGCCCAGGCGCAACTGCGCCATGTTGTACAGGTCAGCTTCAATCACGCAACCGATGCGCGGATAGCCGCCGGTCGTCTGGGCATCGGCCATCAGCACAATCGGCTTGCCGTTATGGGGCACCTGAATCACCCCCGGCAGCAGACCGTGGGACAGCATTTCCCGGTGATTTTCACGCATCAGCTCCGGCCCCAGCAGGCGATAGCCCATACGGTTGCTCTGTGGGCTGAGATGCCAGCCGGTGCGCCAGAAATTGTCGCGCGCCTCTTCGCTGAACTCCTGATACTCCGGTCCCGGCAACACCCGCACCCGATTGCTGAACAGCAGTTGCTTAACCCCGACGGAACGGCCGGGTAAACGCCGCGGTTTTCCCAGCGGCAACGTATCGCCGTCCGCCAGCGGGCGTCCTTCCAACCCGCCAATTCCCGCCTTCAGGTCGGTGCTGCGGGATCCCAGCACCTCCGGCACATCAACCCCGCCGGATAGCGCCAGATAACTGCGCATGCCGTTACGTGGCGAACGCAGGCGCAACGTCTGCCCCGCTTTCGCCGCAAAACACCAGCCGGTCCATAGCGTTTTGCCGTCTAATGTGGCGTGACAGTCGGCCCCGGTCAGCGCAATCCAGCACGGTGTGGTGAAGGTGGCAACCAGTTGCCCCAGCGTAATTTCCAGCGCCGCCGTGTCCGTGTCGTTCCCCACCAGCAGATTGGCGAGCTTCAGCGCCGGGCTATCCAGCGCGCCGCACTGGCTGATGCCCAGTTGCCGCCACCCCGGGCGCCCGAGATCCTGCACCGTGGTCTGCAATCCTGCCCGGATAATCTTCAGCATATTCCCTCCCGCTGCGGAACAAAGCGTACCCGATCGCCCGGCCTCAACAACGTCGGCGGCGTCTGCGTCGGCTGGAACAGGGCCAGCGAGGTACGGCCAATCAGTTGCCAACCACCCGGCGTACTGAGCGGATAAACGCCGGTCTGGCTGCCGCCGATCCCTACCGAACCGGCGGGCACCAGCACCCGAGGTTCGGCGCGTCGCGGCGTGGACAGCGCCTCATCCAACCCGCCGAGATACGGGAAACCGGGTTGGAAACCGAGGAAGTAGACCACATAGCGCCCGGCGGCATGACGTTCCACCACCTGTTGCGCGGTCATGCCGCAATGCTCCGCCACCACGTTCAGATCCGGCCCTTGTTCGCCGCCGTAGATCACCGGAATCACCACGTCGCGCTGTGGCACGTCGGTAAGCGATTCGCTCTCTTCCCACCAGCGTTGCAGCCGTTCGATAGCATCCAGCGCCTGCCGACGCGGATGCCGGAGCACCACCGTCAGGTTATTCATACCGGGGATGACTTCACTGACGTCGTCGTGCCCGGCCAGACGCTCCGCCAGCCCCCAGATTCGTTGCTGGCTTTCCAGTCGCAGCGGCGGCTCCAGTTCCAGCACCACCGCTTTCTCACCCAACAGATAACAGCGTGCGCGTTGCATCCTTCCTCCAGCCTGATGTTGTCTGTCTTATCCCGCCGCCGTCATGGTGTACGGCGTCCGACTGTTCAATTACGCCGGGTTAGGGATATCAATGAATGTCACGTCAAAACCATGTTGCGACGCCAGCCATTCGCCCAGCGCGCGGATCCCGGCCCGCTCGGTGGCGTGATGGCCGGCGGCATAGAAATGCAGCCCCATTTCACGGGCGGTGTGGATGGTTTTCTCCGATACCTCGCCGGTGATGAAGGCATCAACGCCGAAGTCAGCCGCCTGATCGATAAAACTCTGCCCGCCGCCGGTACACCAGGCGATACGCCCGATCTGCGCAGGCGCATTGTCGCCGCTATGCAACACCGGCCGCTCCAGCGCCGTTTCCAGCCTCTGACGCAAGTCGTCGCCGCTGCAAGGCTGGGGTAGTTCGCCGTATGGCAACAGCGATTCAATCTCGCCCAGCACCCGGATCCCCAGCATCGCCGCCAGCCGGGCGTTGTTGCCGACTTCCGGATGAGCGTCCAGCGGCAGGTGGTAGCCGTACAGGTTGAGGTCATTAGCCAACAGGGTCTTCAGGCGCTGGCGTTTCATGCCGCGCACTACCGCCGGCTCGTTGCGCCAGAAATAGCCGTGATGCACCAGCACCGCGTCGGCCTGCTGCGCCACGGCGGCATCCAGCAACGCCTGACAGGCGGTGACGCCGGTGACGATGCGCCGCACCTCGCTGCGCCCTTCCACCTGTAGCCCGTTGGGCCCGTAGTCCTGAAACGCCGCCACATTGAGAAAACCGTTGATCAGGCTTTCCAGTTCGGTATTACGCATAGCTTGTGCTCCTTTCTGTCTTCAGTGGCGATCATGCCGTTTCGCCGCTTTTCGCGGCTTCAAATGCCGCCAGCGTGCGCGTACGCGCCTGTTTGTGATCGACAATCGGCAAGGGATAGTCGATGCGCCGCTGCTGGCGCACGGCCCAGTCGTGAGGCTGATGAACGGCCTTGCCCGGAACCTGCGCCAGCTCCGGTACCCAGCGCCGAATAAACACGCCTTCCGGGTCGAAGCGCTCGCCCTGCGTCGTCGGGTTGAAAATACGAAAATAAGGCGCGGCGTCGGTGCCGGTGGATGCCGCCCACTGCCAGCCGCCGTTATTGGCGGCCAAATCGCCGTCCAGCAGTTGGCTCATGAAGTAACGTTCGCCTTCACGCCAGTCGATCAGCAGGTCTTTCACCAAAAAACTGGCGCAAATCATCCGTAACCGGTTGTGCATCCAGCCGGTCTGGTTCAACTGACGCATCGCCGCATCAACGATGGGGTAGCCAGTCTCTCCCCGTTGCCACGCCGCCAGTTCGTCCGGCGCGTTGCGCCATGCCACGCGCCGCGTCCAGCCGATAAACGGCTGGTGCTTGCACAACGCCGGGCTGAACACCAGCAGGTGGCGGTAAAACTCGCGCCATACCAGCTCATTGAACCAGGTAAACGCGCCGCTTTCCGACCGGACCAGCCAGTCCGGGTGTTCCATCGTTAAGCGATTGAAACACTGACGCGGCGACAATACCCCCAGCGCCAGATACGGCGACAGCTTGCTGGTGGCGGCCAGCGCGGGCAGGTCGCGCTGTTCATGGTAGAACATCACCTGCTCACGGCAGAACTGGCGCAGGCGCTGCAAGGCCGCCAGCTCGCCGGCCGGAAAATCGGCATCAACGTCGGTTTGCGGATAGTCGAACGGCGCCAGCGACGCCAGCGTGATGTCGCCCTGTCGGCGAGCAGCCGGTGCGGGCACCGAACCGACATCGCTTTGTTGCAATCGTTTGAGAAAGGCGGCGCGAAATGGCGTAAATACCTTGTACATGTCGCCGGAGCCGGTGACCACGCTGCCGGGCGGCAACAGCAGGCTGTCGTCAAATCCCCGGCATTCGGTCACGCCGGTCAGCGCCTGTTCCAGTTGTTGGTCGCGCTGGCGTTCATTCCATTCATACTGACGGTTGTAAAACAGACGCGTCACCTGACGCTCGCGGCAGAAATCGGCCAGCCAGCGCACACTGGCGGCGAAATCATCGCACTGATGGTAGTGCAGCGGGATGCCTTTCTCCCGCAGCGCCTGTTGCACACCACGCAAATTGTCCAGCAGAAACGCCGCCTGACACGGCGCCATGACATGGCTGGCCCACTGCTGCGGCGTGGCGATAAACACCGCCTCAACCCGTGCGTCGGGATCCTGGCAGGCAGCGTGCAGCGCCAGATTATCGGTAAGGCGTAAATCGTGACGAAACCAGACCAGATGTGTGGTCATGAACCATCCTTAACGTACTGCTGAAAAATTAATGCCCATAACGTAACCGCAGCGCCTCCGGGTAAGGATCAAAATAGCGCTGCTGCGCCAGCCAGGCATCCGGGTACTCCGCCATGTAATGGCGCAGCAGGGTGAGCGGCGCCAGCAACGGCTGCATGCCCTGACGATAACGATCGATCAACTGGGTCAGTTCCTGCCGCTGCCCGGCGGTCAACTGACGGCGAAAATACCCCTGCACATGCATCAGCACATTGGTGTGATTGCGCCGGGAAGCCGGGCGCGACAGCAGCGTCATAAATCGCAGCCGGTACTGCGCCGCAAACGCCTCCAGCGAATCCCACTGGTCCATCGCGGCGACGAACGGCCCCAGTTCGCGGTACTCCGGCTGCGAATGCGCCAGCAACAGCAGCTTGTAGCGGCTGTGGAAGCTCATCAGCGCGCCGCGGCTCAACCCTTTTTTCCATAGCTGGTTGAATTCATGCAACGCATAGACCCGGGCAATGAAGTTCTCACGCAGCGCCGGATCATGCAGGCGACCGTCTTCTTCCACCGGCAGCCACGGCAACGTTTCCCTTACTTGCTGGGTAAACAGCCCCACCCCGCTTTTACGCGCGTTGTTCTGAGCGGCATCATAAATTTTAACCCGTTCCATACCGCAGCTCGGCGATTTGGCGCAGACGATATAACCGCACAGGTGCGCCAGTTCCGCCGCTTTTTCAGCGGAGAACGCGGCCATGTTGTCCGTCACATCCAGCCCGGAACCATTGCTGGCCAGCAGGCGCAGGCGCCCTTCATCCGACTTAACCAGCCGCAATGCCGGACGCGGCACCGGCAAGCCGATCGCCATCTCCGGGCATACCGGTTCAAAATGAAAATAGGGAGCAAGCTGCTCAACGGCAAAGGCCAGTCGTTTATGCCCGCCATCAAAACGCACCGGATTGCCAAGCAGGCAGGCGCTGATGCCAACGGGAATCAGATCGGCTGTCATGGTGTCCCCTGTATTAAAAGAGAGTGCTATCTCAATAGCATAGCGGAATTATCCCGCTTTCCCCGGAAGATAAACGTTACAGTCAGCGCATCCGCGCCGCGACTAACTGGCAAAATCATAACAGAGCGCGCCACGGCTACGCAGAGGGAAGCGGTCAGATATTCAGCAAAAGAAACAGGAAAAAAGGGTACCAGCGGTAATAACAGCGCAAACAGCACAGAAAGGAAGAACAGCCGCCAGGCGGCTTTCCTGAACGAGCGGGGTCAATCAGTAAAAATAGCCGGCGGCATGCTCCGACTGTTCCAGCCACACCGGCTTATCGCTGGTCTTTAGCCAAACGCGATGCAGGTAGCTGTAAAAACGGGAACGGCCACGCCAGCACAGCATCACCGGCAGCGCCAGAATCCCCACCAGCACCACGCCGATGCGGCGCAAGGCGACCCGGTACCAGGGATAAACAACGTAGGACATCATTAACGCCTCCTGATTAAACGGTTTACTTTTGATTAAACTTTACACTCATCGGACCAGATAGCAACACGAGAATTAACTATTTTTCCATCAACATCAATAAGTTAAATTATGGTTAATTTTTTGATTCTCAATGGTTACACATCACTAACCCACGCTAAAAAATCTGCCAGCCGGAATGCACCGACGCCTGCGCTCTTCTCTGGCATATCAGCAGCCTAACTGACGTATCTTTCACCATTTTTATACTTTTTTTACGCCCGCCTCGTGGAAATTTGCACCTTCTTTTTTCCGCTCTGCGTAGCCTGAACGCCGTAGGAAGAATCCCATTTCTCAGGCGCGCCTGACCAGTTAATGCCGTTGCACGGTGCGCCAGATAAGGGAAACGACCGGATGATAGCGAGTCAACACCGTTGGAGGTGACCTGTGAATATTGGCCTGATGGCAGGCGGTATGCTGGTGGTACTACTGCTGGTTTATCTTTTTTATGCATTGCTCAACGCGGAGGAATTCTGATGCCCAGCGATGCTTTTTTATTGATCGTCAGCCTGTTTGCGATCCTGCTGGTGCTGGCACAGCCGCTCGGCCAGTTTATGGCGCGGCTGGTGGAAGGCGAAACCGGCCGCATGCGCCGTTACGAGCTGAGCGCGGCCCGGCTGTGTGGTTTTTCAACCCGTGAAATGGGATGGCAACACTACACCGGCGCGATTCTGGTGTTCAACCTGTTGGGTATCGTGCTGCTGTTCCTGATGCTGGCGTATCAGGATCATCTGCCGCTGAACCCACAGCAGATGCCGGGCCTGTCCTGGCATCTGGCGCTCAACACCGCGATAAGTTTTGTGACCAACACCAACTGGCAGGCTTACAGCGGGGAAAACACTCTGAGCTATTTCAGCCAGATGGTGGGGCTGACGGTACAGAATTTCCTGTCTGCCGCCACCGGCATCGCCGTGGCTTTCGTGCTGATGCGCGCCTTCGCCCGCCGCACTACCCACGAACTGGGCAACGCCTGGCTGGATCTGCTGCGCATCAATCTGTATCTGCTGCTGCCGATTTCACTGCTGCTCAGCCTGTTCTTCATTAGTCAGGGCAGTATTCAGAACTTCCTGCCCTACCAGCATATCACCACGTTGGAAGGCGCATCGCAGGTGCTGCCGATGGGGCCGCTGGCCTCGCAGGAAGCCATTAAAATGCTGGGCACCAACGGCGGCGGTTTTTTAGGCGCCAACTCGGCTCATCCGTTCGAAAACCCGAATGCGCTGACCAATTTCGTGCAACTGCTGTCCATCCTGCTGATTCCGGCGGCGCTGTGCTTTACCTTCGGCCGGGTGGTGAATGACCGTCATCAGGGCCATACCCTGCTGTGGGCGATGTCGCTGATGCTGATCGCCGCCACCGCGGTAGTGATGTACGCCGAAGTGAGCGGCAATCCGCATCTGTTGTCGCTGGGCGCGGACAGCGCGCAAAACATGGAAGGCAAGGAATCCCGTTTCGGCATTCTGACGTCAGCCTTTTTCGCCGCCATCACCACCGCCACCTCCTGCGGCGCGGTCAACGCCATGCATGACTCGTTTACCGCGCTGGGCGGCCTGATCCCAATGTGGCTGATGCAGATTGGCGAAGTGATCTTCGGCGGCGTAGGTTCCGGCTTCTACGGCATGCTAGTGTTCGTGATGCTGACCGTGTTTATTGCCGGGCTGATGATCGGCCGAACCCCGGAATACCTCGGTAAGAAAATCGAGGCCTGGGAAATGAAGATGGCGGCGCTGGCGATTCTGATCACCCCGGCGCTGGTATTGCTGGGCACTGCGCTGGCGCTCGGCACCGAAGCCGGCCGCGCCGGCATCCTGAACCCCGGCGCACATGGCTTTAGCGAGGTACTGTACGCCTACTCCTCGGCCGCCAACAACAACGGCAGCGCCTTTGCCGGCCTTAGCGTCAACACCCCGTTCTATAACCTGACGCTGGGTATCGCGATGCTGCTGGGCCGCTTCTCGTCGCTGATTCCGGTGCTGGCGATCGCCGGTTCGCTGGTGGCGAAAAAACGCCAGCCGGAAACCAAGGGATCGTTGTCCACTCGTGGCCCGCTGTTCATCGGTCTGCTGATCGCCATCATTTTGCTGATTAGCGCGCTGAACTTTATTCCTGCCCTGGCACTGGGTCCAGTTGCCGAGCATTTACAGTCAAGTCTGGTTCACTGAGCCGGAGAAAGAAGATGATTCGTAAACAGCAAACGCTTTTTGATTCCGCTCTGTTGCGTAACGCGCTGGTGGATTCGGTAAAAAAACTCGATCCGCGCGTCCAGTGGCGCAATCCGGTGATGTTCGTGGTGTATATCGGCAGCCTGCTGACCGCCGGTATCTGGCTGGCGATAGTCAGCGGACAAACCGCCGGCAGCGCCGGGTTCACCGGCGCGGTTTCACTGTGGCTGTGGGTGACGGTACTGTTCGCCAACTTCGCCGAAGCGCTGGCGGAAGGCCGCAGCAAAGCGCAGGCGGAAACCCTCAAAGGCGTGAAAAAAACCAGTTGGGCCAACAAGCTGGCCGCGCCGCACCATGACGCCGCCACCCAGAAAGTGCCGGCCGACAGCCTGCGCAAAGGCGACGTGGTGCTGGTGTCCGCAGGCGAGATGATCCCCTGCGACGGCGAGGTGCTGGAAGGCGGCGCCTCGGTGGATGAAAGCGCCATCACCGGCGAATCCGCGCCGGTGATCCGTGAATCCGGCGGCGATTTCGCCTCGGTGACCGGCGGCACCCGCGTGCTGTCCGACTGGCTGGTAATCCAGTGCACCGTCAACCCTGGCGAAACCTTTATCGACCGGATGATCGCCATGGTGGAGAGCGCCAAACGCCGCAAAACCCCGAACGAGGTGGCGCTCACCATCCTGCTGGTGGAACTGACCATCATTTTCCTGCTGGTGGTCGCCACGCTGTCGCCGTTCTCCTGGTTCAGCGTCACCGCCAACAACAGCGGCTCGGTGATTAGCATCACCGTGCTGGTAGCGCTGCTGGTGTGCCTGATCCCCACCACCATCGGCGGCTTGCTGTCGGCCATCGGCATCGCCGGCATGAGCCGCATGCTGGGCGCCAACGTCATCGCCACCAGCGGCCGTGCGGTAGAAGCCGCCGGCGACATCGACGTGCTGCTGCTGGACAAGACCGGCACCATCACGCTGGGCAACCGTCAGGCTTCCGCGTTTCTGCCGGCGCCGGGCGTGAGCGAACAGGCGCTGGCCGACGCGGCGCAGCTGGCCTCGCTGGCGGACGAAACCCCGGAAGGCCGCAGCATCGTGGTGCTGGCCAAACAGCGTTTCGGTCTGCGCGAACGGGCGCTGCGGGACCTGGACGCCACCTTCGTGCCCTTCTCGGCGCAGACCCGCATGAGCGGCGTCAATATTCAGGGGCGCACCATCCGCAAAGGCGCGGTGGACGCGCTGCGCCGCTACATTGAAGCCAATCAGGGCCAGTTCCCAGCGGAAGTGGAAGACGCCGTCGCCGGCGTGGCGCGTCAGGGCGGCACCCCGCTGGTGGTCGCCGAAGGCAAGCGCGTACTTGGCGTGGTGGCGCTGAAAGATATCGTCAAAGGCGGTATCAAGGAGCGTTTCGCCGAACTGCGCAGCATGGGCATCAAGACCGTCATGATCACCGGCGATAACCCGCTGACCGCCGCCGCCATTGCCGCCGAAGCGGGCGTGGACGATTTTCTGTCGGAAGCCACGCCGGAAGCCAAACTGGCGTTGATTCGCCAGTATCAGGCGGAAGGCCGCATGGTGGCGATGACCGGCGACGGCACCAACGACGCCCCGGCGCTGGCGCAGGCCGACGTGGCGGTGGCGATGAACTCCGGCACCCAGGCGGCCAAAGAGGCCGGCAACATGGTGGATCTGGATTCCAACCCCACCAAGCTTATCGAGGTGGTGCATATCGGCAAGCAGATGCTGATGACCCGTGGTTCGCTGACCACGTTCAGTATCGCCAACGACGTAGCCAAATATTTCGCCATCATTCCGGCCGCGTTTGCCGCCACCTATCCGCAGTTGAACGCGCTAAACGTGATGCAACTGCACTCCCCTGCCTCGGCGATGCTGTCGGCGGTGATCTTCAACGCGTTGATTATCGTGTTTCTGATCCCGCTGGCGCTGAAAGGGATCAGTTATAAACCCATGAGCGCCGCGGCGCTGCTGAGCCGTAACCTGTGGATTTATGGGCTGGGCGGTCTGCTGGTGCCGTTCGTCGGCATCAAACTAATCGACGTTCTCCTGACTGTCACCGGGCTGGCGTAACTGAAGGTAATTATCATGAATTATGTCCGTTCTTCCCTGGTTTTATTACTGCTGATGACCCTGATCACCGGCGTCGGCTACCCGTTGCTGGTCACCGCGCTGGGGCAATGGCTGTTCCCGGTGCAGGCCAACGGTTCCCTGCTGTACCGGCAGGACGAAGCGGTCGGTTCGTCGCTGATTGGGCAAGCGTTCAGCCGTGACGGGTACTTCCAGAGCCGCCCGTCCGCCACGTCGGACAGCGCCTACAACGCGATGGCGTCCGGCGGCAGCAACCTCGCCGTCAGCAACCCGGCGCTGGACAAAGCCGTCAGTCAGAACGTCGCGGCCTGGCACCAGCGCCGCGGCGACAACGCGCCGGTACCGGTGGAACTGGTCACCGCTTCGGCCAGCGGCCTGGACCCGCACATTTCAGTGTCGGCCGCCGACTATCAGGCCGGACTGGTCGCCAAAGCACGCGGTCTGACGCAAGATCAGGTAGAGCAGTTGATCAATCGCTATACGCGCACGCCGTGGCCCGCATTTATCGGAACGCCGGTGGTGAATGTCGTAGAATTGAATATGGCGTTAGACCAGCTTAAACCGCTTCCCTGATTAAGGGCCCACCCTACGAGGAACAGAAATGACCGACGAGGAACAGCGTCGACCCGACCCGGACAGCCTGCTGAGCCAGATTGAAGAACAGCCGCGCGGCAAACTGAAAATCTTCTTCGGCGCCTGCGCCGGGGTCGGGAAAACCTACGCCATGTTGCAGGAAGCGCAGCGCCTGAAGGCCCAGGGGCTGGATGTGCTGGTCGGGGTGGTGGAAACCCACGGGCGCAGCGAAACCGCTGCGCTGGTGGAGGGGCTGCCGCATTTGCCGATGAAGAAAATCAGCCATTACGGCCGTCATCACCATGAATTCGATCTGGACGCGGCGCTGGCGCGCTGCCCGGCGCTGATCCTGATCGATGAACTGGCGCACAGCAACATCCGTGGTTCCCGTCATCCCAAACGCTGGCAGGACGTGCAGGAACTGCTGGACGCCGGCATCGACGTGTTCACCACCGTCAACGTGCAGCACCTGGAAAGCCTGAACGATATCGTCGGCGGCGTGACCGGCATCCGGGTGCGGGAAACCGTCCCGGACCCGATTTTTGACGACGCCAATGAAGTGGTGCTGGTGGACCTGCCGCCTGACGACCTGCGCCAGCGCCTCAATGAAGGCAAAGTTTACCTACCGATGCAGGCGGAACGCGCCATCGAAAACTTCTTTCGCAAAGGCAACCTGCTTGCTCTGCGCGAACTGGCGCTGCGGCGTATGGCCGACCGGGTGGACGACCAGATGCGGGCGATGCGCGCCAGTCAGGGACGCGAACGAGTCTGGCATACCCGCGACGCTATCCTGCTGTGCATCGGCCGCGGCGCGGGCAACGAAAAGCTGGTGCGCACCGCCGCCCGTCTGGCCGCCCGTCTGGGCAGCATCTGGCACGCGGTTTACGTCGAAACGCCGCGCCTGCACCGTCTGCCGGAAGGCGAACGACGGGCGATCCTGCGCGCGCTGAAACTGGCGCAGGATCTGGGGGCGGAAACCGCCACCCTTTCCGACCCGTCGGTGGAGCGCGCGGTACTGCGCTATGCCCGCGAGCACAATCTGGGCAAGATCGTGATTGGCCGTCACCCCGAACAGAAACTCGGCTGGTGGCGCCGCACCCGCTTCGCCGAGAAACTCGGCAAGTTAGGGCCTGACCTCGATTTGGTCGTAGTGTCGGTACAGGACGACGCCGCGCCGCCTCCGCCCAAGACCCCGGATATCCGGGGAATCACCGACAAATGGCGGTTGCAGCTGTACGGCTGCGGCGTCGCCGCCCTGCTCTGCACATTGATTACGCTGCTGGCGCTGTGGTCGCCGTTCTCCATGCTGGAGCCGGTCAATCTGGTCATGCTCTACCTGCTGGCGGTGGTGATCATCGCGCTGTTTTATGGCCGCTGGCCGTCGGTGTTCGCCGCGGTCATCAACGTCGCCAGTTTCGATCTATTTTTTGTGGTGCCCAAAGGGACATTCGCGGTAGCGGACGTTCAGTATCTGGTCACGTTTGCGGTGATGCTGACCATCGGTATTCTGGTGGGGAATCTAACCGCCGGCGTGCGTTATCAGGCCCGCGTCGCCCGCTACCGTGAGCAACGGGTGCGGCATCTGTACGAAATGTCCAAGGCGCTCAACCGCAGCCTGTCGGTGCAGGATATCGCCAAAGCCAGTCACCATTTCCTGCGTTCCACCTTTCAGGCCAAGATCGCCATTCTGCTGGCCGAGCCGGTATCCTCCCCGACGGCAGAGCTGCAACAGGCCGCGCTCGACGAACCCGATCAACTGATCGTCGATCAGGCCATCGCCCGCTGGAGCTACGATCACGCCGCCCCCGCCGGAGCCGGCACCACGACCCTGCCGGGCGTGCCGTATCAGCTTCTGCCGCTGGCGACGCCGCAACTGACCTTCGGCGTCATCGCCATCGAGCCGAATAATGTTCGCCAGCTGATGATTCCGGAGCAGCAACGTATGCTGGAAACCTTCACGGTATTGATCGCCAACGCGCTGGAGCGTTTGCATCTGGTCAAAAGCACCGAAAACGCGCGGCTGGACGCTGAACGCGAACAGCTACGCAACTCGCTGCTGGCTGCTCTGTCCCATGATTTGCGCACCCCGTTGACGGTGCTGTTTGGTCAGGCGGAAATCCTGACGCTTAACCTGGCGTCCGAAGGCTCGCCCTATGCGCCGCAGGCCAGCCAGATCCGCCAGCACATCCTCAGTACCACCCGGCTGGTCAACAACCTGCTGGATATGGCGCGCATCCAGTCCGACGGCTTCAATTTGCGCAAAGAGTGGCAAACGCTGGAAGAACTCGCCGGAAGCGCGTTGCGGCAGTTGGAAAATTCGCTGGCAAACAATACTATTCATTTACGGCTGCCGCAGGACATGACCCTGGTGTACTGCGACGCCAGCCTGATCGAACGGGTGTTGATCAACCTGCTGGAAAACGCCATCAAATATGCAGGCGAGCAGGCGACGATCACCGTTTCCGCCAGCCAGGTTTCCTCCCCGACCTCCGGCGATATGCTGGAAGTGCAGGTGCGGGATAACGGCCCCGGCATCCCCGAAGGTCAGGAAAGAATGATTTTTGACAAGTTCGCCCGCGGGCACAAAGAATCCTCCATTCCCGGCGTCGGCCTGGGGCTGGCAATCTGCCGGGCCATTGTGGAGATTCACGGCGGACGAATCTGGGCCACCAACGCGGATGACGGCGGCGCGGTGTTCCACTTTACTTTGCCGCTGGCGCCGCCGCCGGCGCTCGAACCTGAAGAGATGGAGTCCTGACCCTGTTACAGACCAACATCCTGATCGTAGAAGATGAGAAAGAGATCCGGCGTTTTGTCCGCAACGCGCTGGAGAACGAAGGCTGTCGCGTATTCGACGCTGAAACGCTGCAACGGGGACTGATCGAAGCCGCGACCCGTAAACCGGATCTGATTATTCTCGATCTGGGTCTGCCCGACGGCGACGGCATTGATTACATCCGGGATCTGCGCCAGTGGAGCGCGATTCCGGTTATCGTGCTGTCCGCCCGTACCGACGAGCAGGACAAGATAGACGCGCTGGACGCCGGCGCCGATGATTACCTCACCAAACCGTTCGGCATCGGCGAGTTGCTGGCACGGGTTCGGGTGGCGCTGCGCCGTTTCAGCGCCTCCCAGCAGGAAACCCCGCTCATTAGCTTTTCGAACGTCACGGTGGATTTGGTCAATCGTCAGGTCATGCGCGACCAGCAGGAACTGCACCTGACGCCGATTGAATTCCGACTGCTGACCACCCTGCTCGCCAGCCCCGGCAAGGTGCTGACGCAGCGCCAACTGCTCAATCAGGTCTGGGGTCCTAACGCGGTGGAGCACAGCCATTATCTGCGTATCTACATGGGTCATTTGCGTCAAAAGCTGGAACACGACCCGGCCCGCCCGCGCCACTTTCTGACCGAGACCGCCATCGGCTACCGGTTTATGCCCTAGTTTGCGTCCTTTACTGATTTATGCCGCTGGCGCCCTGCCCGCGTCAGGCGTAGCATCCTGATTTTTATCCGCGAGAAAAATATCAATGAGTAGCTGGTTACTTTACGCCTTGCTGTCGGCGTTGTGCGCCGCGCTGGTGGCGCTGTTTGGCAAAATCGGCCTGCAACAGCTGGACGCCAATACCGCCACCGCCATTCGTGCGGTGATCATGGCGCTGTTTCTGGTCGGCGTAGTGGTAGCGCAGGGCAAAACATCGTTGTTCGGCACCGTACTTGCCAACCACAAGGCGATGGTGTTCATCGTGCTGAGCGGCGTAGCGGGCGCGCTGTCCTGGCTGTTTTATTTTATGGCGCTGAAAAGCGGCACCGTCGCGCAGGTGGCGCCCATCGACAAACTGAGCGTGGTGTTCGCGGTGATTCTGGCGGCGCTGCTGCTGGGAGAAAAAGTGTCGCTGTTGGCCGGGGTCGGCGTCGCGCTGATTTCCGCCGGCGCGCTGTTGGTGGCGTTGGGATAAACGACTGGCCGCAGGCATAAAAAAGGCGCTGTTGACACAGCGCCCTGCTTTTCAACCGGGTTGACCCGTTACTTCGCGCTGCTCAACACCGCACTGACAATCTCAACCGCTTCTTTCTCGATTTTCTCGCGGTGCTCCGCGCCGAGGAAACTTTCGCAGTAAATCTTGTAAGCCTCTTCCGTGCCGGACGGGCGCGCGGCAAACCAGCCGTTGTCGGTCATCACCTTCAGGCCGCCAATCGACGCGCCATTGCCGGGCGCAGCGGTCAGACGAGCGGTGATCGGGTCGCCTGCCAGCGTGCTGGCGGACACCATTTCCGGCGACAGTTTGGACAACGCCGCTTTCTGCGCGTGCGTCGCCGGCGCCTGCAAACGGTTGTAGCTCGGCGCGCCAAAACGCTCGGCCAGCGCATCATAGTGCTGCTGCGGGTTTTTGCCGGTCACCGCGGTGATTTCCGCCGCCAGCAGACACAGGATGATGCCGTCTTTGTCGGTCGACCACGGTTTACCGTCAAAACGCAGGAACGACGCGCCGGCGCTCTCTTCGCCGCCGAAGCCCAATGTCCCGTCGAACAGGCCGTCTACAAACCATTTGAAACCAACCGGCACTTCCACCAGTTTACGGCCGAGATCCGCCACCACCCGGTCGATCATGGCGCTGGACACCAGCGTTTTGCCGACCGCCACCGCCTCGCTCCACTGCGGGCGATGACGGAACAGGTAGTTGATAGCCACCGCCAGATAGTGGTTCGGGTTCATCAACCCGGCCGGGGTGACGATACCGTGACGGTCATAATCCGGATCGTTGGCGAAAGCCAGATCAAACTTGTCGCGCAGCGCCAGCAGACCAGACATCGCCGACACGGACGAGCAGTCCATGCGGATCACGCCATCGTGATCCAGCGTCATGAAACGGAAGGTCTGATCGACGGCGTCGTTGACCAGCGTCAGGTCCAGTTGGTAGCGCTCGGCGATGCGCTGCCAGTAGGCAATGCCGGAGCCGCCGAGCGGATCGACGCCGAGTTTCAGGCCGGCGCGCTGAATCGCCGCCATGTCCACTACCTCGCCCAGCGCCTCGACATACGGTTCAACCAAATCGCGCTCGTGCAGATGACCGCTCAGGCGCGCCTTATCCAGAGACTGACGTTTCACGTCGCGCAGATTGTCCGCCAGCAGCGCGTTGGCGCGTTTCTCAATCACGCTGGTGAGGTTGGTGTCCGCCGGGCCGCCGTTAGGCGGGTTATATTTGATGCCGCCGTCTTCCGGTGGGTTATGGGAAGGGGTAATCACGATGCCGTCCGCCAGCGCGCCGCCCTGACGATTGTGCACCAGAATCGCGTTCGACACCGCCGGCGTCGGGGTAAAACCGTTATCCTGCTGAACAATGACGTCAACGCCGTTGGCCGTCAGTACTTCCAGCACCGAGATAAACGCCGGCTCGGACAACGCATGGGTATCTTTACCCACGTAGCACGGCCCCGTGATGCCCTGACGGCTACGCTCTTCGGCAATCGCCTGAGCAATCGCCAGAATATGGGCTTCATTGAAGCTGTGGCGGGCGGCGCAACCGCGATGCCCGGAGGTGCCGAATTTAACCGACTGAGCCGGATTGGTGACATCCGGGCGCAACACATAATACTGGGACGTCAACTGTGCGACATTAATCAGGTCGCTTTGCCGGGTAGGTTGTCCGGCTCTCGGGTGATTAGCCATTGGCGTTTCTTCCTGACGCAGTGATTTAAATAGTGCCGCAAACTTTCTCAGTCAGTTCCGGCGGGAACTGCATCGCCAGCATGATGTACTCGATCATGCTGCGTTTGCGACCGGTATTGGTGTTGGTGATAACCCAGTAAGGCGTGTCGTCGATGTGCCGGGGTTTGGTCTGAGCGCCGTGCAGCAACAAGGTCTGCTCGTCGGCGGCAAAATAGACGCGGGTGCGGCCATGCAGCGATTCGGTAGCAGCCGCAAACGCTTCCGGCGACAGGCGATGCAGGGTGGACAGTACCAGCAGAAAACGATTGACCGCCTTGTTCTGCTCGGCATATTCGTCCGACAGCAGCAACTCGCGCACGGTTCTTACCCGGTCACGAGACGGCTGAGCTGCCGCAGGCTGGGCGATTGTCGACGCCGCTGGCGACGGAGTTGCCGCGGCGGCTGGCTGCGCGCCACTGAATTTCAGCATGCGCCGTAAAATATCCGATGCACTCTCGCCGATATGCTGAGTGTGGCTGGCGATATAACGGTAAAGCTCGTCGTCGACCTCAATAGTTTTCATTTTTATCCAGTACTGTTTTATGTCTTTAATCAATCATCAGGAATTATACAGGCTATGCGCAACCCGCGAACAGCGTCAGACGCCGGTGACGCCAAATTCAGGATTATCCTGAATTTGCGCACGCATCCCTGTTCCATGAATGCGGCTTTCTATCCCCTGCCCCGACGAGCGCTGCCCGACAGAGTTTACCCTGCGGCGAAGCGTCATGGTAAAGTCATGATACCCTAAGCCACTGTCTCTCTGAATGAACTTCACCATGAAATTGAATTATCGCTGGCAAAACGCGCAACACCCGCAGAACCGGTTACCGGTTATTCTCATTCACGGCTTGTTTGGCAATCTGGACAATCTTGGCGTTCTGGCCCGCGACCTGCAAAAACACCACGATACGTTGCAGATTGATCTGCGCAACCACGGGCTGTCGCCCCGCTCTCCGGAGATGAACTACCCGGCGATGGCGCAGGATGTGCGTGAACTGATCGACGAACTGGGGCTGGAGCGTGTGATTCTGGTCGGTCACTCGATGGGGGGAAAGGTATCGATGGCGCTGACCGAAATGCTTGCCGGGCGTATCGAGCGCATTGTGGCGATTGATATCGCGCCGGTGGACTATCAGGTGCGTCGTCACGACAACGTTTTCGCCGCCATTCGCGCCGTTAGCGATGCTGGCGTGGAGCAGCGCGCCAAAGCCGCGGAAATCATGCGTGATTACCTGCCGGGAGAAGAAGGCGTCGTCCAGTTTTTGCTGAAGTCTTTCCAGCAGGGAGAATGGCGCTTTAACGTGCCGGTATTGTGGGATCAGTACGAACACATCGTTGGCTGGCAAGAGGTGCCCGCCTGGCCCGGCCCGATCCTGTTTATCCGCGGCAGCGAGTCGCCTTACCTGGACGATCGCTATCGCGATGCGCTGCTGCGCCAGTTCCCTGCCGCCAAAGCGCACGTGGTGAGCGGCGCCAGCCACTGGGTTCATGCGGAAAAACCGGAAGCGGTGCTGCGCGCCATCCACCGTTTCCTGGCCGCCGACTGATAACGCAGCAGGCAACGTCGGAATCTCGGCTGCCGGACATCGGCGCCAACCGGAGTCAATCTACGGTTTAATTGCGCGCCGCCCTCCAGTAAACCGTTGTCGCCACCGCAACGGCTGGGGTATCATGGCGCGCGCAGTATTGAGGGACGGCTGTCTGGCCACTTGCATCGTTAACCACATTTCATCAAAACGCGGCCTGAGTTGCCGAAAGCGACGGATTACCCCGGTGTTCGAATCCCGGTGATCAAAAGCGGCGTTTTGGCCGAATTTCTTGCAGTACCATTATCTATGGCAAAAGAACAAACGGATCGCACCACGCTGGATCTGTTCGCGAACGAGCGTCGTCCGGGGCGGCCCAAAACCAACCCGCTCTCCCGCGACGAGCAGTTACGGATCAATAAACGCAATCAGTTACGGCGTGACCGGGTGCGAGGTCTGCGTCGCGTTGAGCTGAAAATCAATAGTGAAGCGGTAGACATTTTGAATGCGTTGGCTGAGCAAAAAAACATCAGCCGCAGTGAACTGATCGAACAAATACTGCTGGCGCAGCTGGCGGAACAAGAAAACTAAACCTCGCTGGCGTCGTCCATGACGCCGGTCGTCCTATTACATCAGAACGTTTCCACGACTATCAGAACGTTTCCCAGTTATCACTGCTCTTTTTACTGCTGCTCGTCGTAGCGGCCGGCAGGGCTTTGGCGGGAGCCGCCACCGCTTTGGACGGCGCCTGACGATCGCGTCTCGGCGGCAGACCGGCCGACTGTTCTTCCGACAGACGGAATACCGATACCGCTTCGGTCAGCACCATCGCCTGCTCTTCCAGCGAACGGGTTGCCGCCGAGGCTTCCTGTACCAGCGCGGCGTTCTGCTGAGTCACGCTATCCATTTCCGTGATTGCCTGACCGGCCTGTGCGATACCTTTACTCTGCTCATCCGACGCCGTGGCGATTTCCGCCATAATGTCGGTGACGTTGGTTACCGCGGTCACGATCTCGCTCATGGTGCTGCCCGCATCGGCTACCAGCGTCGACCCGTTATCCACACAACGCACCGACTCGGCAATCAGGTGTTCGATCTCTTTGGCTGCCTGCGCACTGCGCTGCGCCAGACTTCTCACCTCGCCGGCCACCACGGCAAAGCCCCGTCCTTGTTCACCGGCGCGGGCCGCTTCCACCGCCGCGTTCAACGCCAGAATGTTGGTCTGGAAGGCAATACCGTTGATAACGCTGGTGATCTCGGCGATTTTCTTCGAGCTGCCGGAGATTTCCGCCATGGTTTTCACTACATTATCAACCAAATTCCCGCCCTTACTGGCGGTGGTGGAAGCCTGACGGGCCAGCTGACTGGCGTGGCTGGCGTTTTCAGCGTTCTGTTTTACCGTTGATGTCAGCTGTTCCATGCTGGCGGCGCTTTCTTCCAGCGCTGCCGCCTGTGACTCGGTGCGAGCCGCCAGATCGTTGTTACCGGAAGCGATTTCCGATACGCCCTGATAAATAGAGTCAGCACTGGTACGAATGGTGCTGACGGTATTGGCCAGACTGCCCTGCATATCGCGCAACAGCGGGAACAGCCGGCCCACGCAGTTGTTGCCGAAATCCAGAATCGGTTTCCCCAGACGGCCGTTGGCAATCACCTGGAAATGATCGCGCAGATCGTTAAGCGGGCGCACCAGACAAGCCACCAGATAGCGGTCGGTCAGGAATAACATCACCAGACCGGCGATCAGCCCCGCCAGCAAAATGTTCTGGCCGACGCCAGTGATAGTCTCCAGTCGGTTGCCGGCATCGACGAACATCGTCGAACCCGCTTTATTAAAGTTGGTGAAAGAGACGTTAAACTGGCGGCTGAAAGCCGGCACGATATCTTTGGCGAATTTGTCATAGTCATCGAACTTTTTGTCCGCCGCACGCTGGAACATGGGCTCGACGCCCTGAGTAATCAGATTGCCCCAGTCGCGGATTACCGCGTCAACCAACTCCGGCGACATGCCGGCATGATCAATCTTCTTGAATGCTTCCAGGTTGGATTTCAGTAAATCCAGCGCGGCCTGTGATGATTTTTGCTGTTCGTCCGCTTTCTGGTTATCGCCGCTCTGACGATAGTCAATCGCACGCGCCAGTCGGGTCACCATGCGGAAATACTGGTCGTTGCCGGTGTTAACCAAATTCATATTGTTGACCAGCAACGCACTGGTTTTGGAGGTTTCGTTCATGGTCCGGAACGAATACATGGTGTAGACCGAAACAGCAATCCATAACACACAGAAGATGCCAAGCACCCACAGCATGGCTGTGCGAATGGCAATATTTTTTAGGAATTGCATAGTTGACTCCATAAATGGGCTATTGGTCGAGGAGGTAAGTCTTGTTTTGATTTATGCGATGAGAAAGTCTCTCGCTTTGTAAGAAACATTGCTGCACATTTACATTCAATAAAAGCACCATGCTCTGTCATCGTCAAAACTATAGGAATGTTTAGTGTTTTATGTCGTTTAAAAGCTAATAAAAATTAGATATTTAACCAATTATCCATATTTTCAGTCATCTGTACGAATATCGTATTTTAAAAAAATTAAAAAAACATTAAGGGAGTGATGCAAAAACAATCAATTAATCGCTTCCTCGCCATTTCACGATATGGCAACAGATACACGTTTATCCGTCAGACAGTGTCTGCTATTATTAGCGGATCGTGGGTGACGCAAGCACCATACCCTTAAGAATCAAGAGGTTATTTTATCTATGGCTCTCATAGGCATTTTTTTTGGCAGTGACACGGGCAATACCGAAAACATCGCCAAGACGATCCAGCAACAACTGGGCAGCGACGTCGCCGAACTGCACGACATTGCCAAAAGCAGCAAAGAAGATCTTGAGCGTTTCGACATCCTGCTGCTGGGTATTCCAACCTGGTATTACGGCGAAGCGCAGTGTGACTGGGATGACTTCTTCCCTACGCTGGAAGAGATTGATTTTGCCGGCAAGCTGGTCGCCATCTTCGGTTGCGGCGATCAGGAAGACTATGCGGAGTACTTCTGTGACGCCATGGGCACCATTCGCGATATTATCGAGCCGCGTGGCGCCAATATCGTCGGTCACTGGCCGACCGAAGGCTATTACTTCGAAGCCTCAAAAGGTCTGGCGGATGACACCCACTTTATCGGTCTGGCCATCGATGAAGATCGTCAGCCGGAGCTGACCAGCGAACGCGTCTCCAACTGGGTCAAGCAAATCAGCGAAGAGCTGAACCTGAAAGCACTGCAGGCCTGATTCATCTATGGCTCTGATACCGATGTATTCAGAGCCATATCTATATAGATATGGCTCTGATACCGATGTATTCAGAGCCATATCTATATAGATAGACAAAACCTATCACAATCAGTGATACATTTTTTTAACTTTTCATTCCGACAGGGTACAATACCCACTCGGTCAGCCGGTTGCGTTTAATGACCTGTCTTGGCGTACAATATGTCTCTCGCAGGGAACAACTCTGAATACAGAGAGTTAGCAAGAATCATATTGTAAAAGTTCCGTGGTTTTCATTTCGACGGCGCGGTTCTATAATTGAGACACAGTGACCTTTTTTAAGCCGACCGATGATACTAGGCTAATAGCCTCCCAGATAAAGCAAGTAACAGGACTAAATCCGCATGACTGACAACAATACCGCATTAAAGAAGGCTGGCCTGAAAGTCACACTTCCACGACTGAAAATTCTGGAAGTGCTTCAGGATCCTCAATGCCACCACGTCAGCGCGGAAGACTTATACAAAAAGCTGATTGATATGGGGGAAGAGATTGGTCTGGCTACCGTTTACCGCGTGCTTAACCAGTTTGACGACGCCGGCATCGTTACCCGTCATAACTTCGAAGGCGGCAAGTCGGTTTTCGAACTCACGCAGCAGCACCATCATGATCATCTGATCTGTCTGGATTGCGGCCGGGTGATTGAATTCAGCGACGAGTCTATCGAAGCGCGCCAGCGTGAGATCTCCGAGAAACACGGCATCAAACTGACCAACCACAGCCTGTATTTGTACGGCCATTGCAGTAGCGGCGATTGCCGTGAAGACGACAATGCGCACAACGAACGCTAATCACTCGATGCAGAGAAAAAATAAAACCGCCGCGGCGGTTTTATTTTTGTCTTTTTCCCGGTAGCCGGGCGGCTGTTACCCCGCCCAACTGTCCCGCAAACCGACCGTGCGGTTAAACACCAGATTATCCGCGCTGGAATAAACGCGATCGGCGCAGAAATACCCTTCACGCTCAAACTGATAGGCTTTTTCAACTTCAGCCTGACCCAGACTGGCTTCCACAAAGCCCTGGGCGACAGTCAGCGAATCCGGGTTGATGGTGGAGAGAAAATCCTCCGCCGCGCCGGGGTTAGCCACGCTGAACAGACGGTCATACAGACGGAACTGCGCCGGCAGTGCATGAGCCGCCGATACCCAGTGGATCACGCCTTTCACTTTACGGCCGTCAGCCGGATCTTTGCTCAGGGTTTCCGTATCGCAGCTGCAGTAAATCGTGGTGATCACGCCCTGCTCGTCTTTATCAATGTGCTCAGCCTTAATGACATAGGCGTTACGCAGGCGCACTTCTTTGCCCAGCACCAAACGTTTGTACTGCTTGTTGGCTTCTTCGCGGAAATCAGCGCGATCGATATACACCTCGCGGCTGAACGCCACCTGGCGCGATCCCATTTCCGGTTTATTGGGATGATTGGGCATAGTAAGCCACTCTTCATGCCCTGCCGGCAGGTTCTCAATCACTACCTTCACCGGATCCAGCACCGCCATCGCCCGTGGCGCGTTCTCGTTCAGATCGTCGCGAATGCAGGATTCCAGCGCCGCCATCTCCACGGTGTTGTCCTGCTTGGTGACGCCGATACGACGACAGAACTCACGAATGGACGCCGCAGTGTATCCGCGACGACGCAAGCCGGAGATAGTCGGCATACGCGGATCGTTCCAGCCTTCCACCACTTTCTCGTTCACCAGCTGGTTCAGTTTACGCTTGGACATCACCGCGTATTCCAGATTCAGGCGGGAAAACTCATACTGCCGCGGGTGGGCAGGAATGGAGATATTATCCAGCACCCAGTCATACAGGCGGCGGTTGTCCTGAAATTCCAGCGTACACAGCGAATGGGTGATACCTTCCAGCGCATCGGAAATGCAGTGGGTGAAATCGTACATCGGGTAAATGCACCATTTGTTGCCGGTCTGATGGTGCTCGGCAAATTTGATGCGGTACAGCACCGGATCGCGCATAACGATGAACGGCGAGGCCATATCGATTTTGGCGCGCAGGCACGCCGTGCCTTCAGCGAAACCGCCGCTGCGCATTTTCTCGAACAGCGTCAGGTTTTCTTCGACGCTACGGTCGCGGTACGGGCTGTTTTTACCCGGCGAGGTCAGGGTGCCGCGGTATTCGCGGATCTGCTCCGGCGTCAACTCATCGACATACGCCAACCCTTTATTAATCAGTTCAATCGCGTAAAAGTGCAGCTGATCAAAATAATCAGACGAGTAGCGAACGTTGCCGCTCCAGGAAAAACCCAGCCACTGAACGTCATGCTTGATGGACTCAACGTACTCGATATCTTCTTTTACCGGGTTGGTATCATCAAAGCGCAGGTTGCACTTGCCGTTGTAATCTTCGGCAATGCCAAAGTTCAGGCAGATGGACTTGGCGTGACCGATGTGCAGGTAGCCGTTCGGCTCCGGCGGAAAACGCGTCTGAATATGGTCGTGTTTGCCGGTAGCCAGATCTTCATCAATGATCTGGCGAATAAAGTTGGTTGGGCGGGCTTCAGCCTCACTCATGCTTGGTTCCTCAAATGCGAAAAAACAACCCATAACCACTAATGATCCAACAAGCCACGCTGGGAAACAACCGTTTGTTTCACGAAAGTTTAAGATAAAAAAACGGAGCGTACGTCTCCGTATGCTCCGTTTCCCAACATCTGACAACCATGGGGCGTCGCCGAATTATTCCTGCGACACCTCGCGTAACGCCGCCGCAATGTTTTCCGCCTGAGTGCCAACCACAATCTGCACGCTTTGCTTGTTGAGACGAATGACCCCGGCCGCCCCCAGCTTGCGGGCAGCGGGTTCATCCACCAGGCCGGAATCCTTCACGCTCAGGCGCAAGCGGGTAATACAGGCATCAATTCCGGTCAGATTATCCTTGCCGCCGATAGCCTGCAGGTAACCTCGCGCCACCGACTGGCTGTTGCCGGCAGGAGCGGCGGTTCCCTCGGATGAGGACTGCGCCGCGGCGGCGTCACGCCCCGGCGTCATCAGGTTAAAACGGGTGATGGTGAAGCGGAACACCACATAATAGATGACAAAGAACGCGGCGCCTTGCAGCAGCAGCATGTACCAGTTCGTCGCCAGCGGGTTGCGCGAAGACAACACCATATCCACCAGACCGGCGCTGAAACCAAAACCGGCAATCCAGTGCATGCTGGCCGCGATGAATACCGAAATCCCGGTCAGTACGGCATGCAGCACATACAGCACTGGCGCCACAAACATGAAGGAGAACTCCAGCGGTTCGGTAATGCCGGTGAAGAAGGCTGCAAACGCCGCCGCCACCATAATCCCCGCCACCCGACTGCGGTTTTCCGGACGAGCGCAGTGATAAATCGCCAGCGCCGCCCCCGGCAGGCCAAACATCATGATCGGGAAGAAACCGGCCTGATAGCGCCCGGTAATACCGGGAACAGCTTTGCCGGCGTCAATCGCCTGCTGCCCGCTGAGGAAGTTAGGAATATCGTTGATGCCGGCCACATCAAACCAGAACACCGAGTTCAGCGCATGGTGCAGCCCCACCGGAATCAGCAGACGGTTAAAGAAGGCATAGATACCGGCGCCGACCGATCCCAGTTGCTGAATATGCTCGCCAAAGGAAACCAGCGCGTTGTAGATCACCGGCCAGACGTACATCAGCACGAACGCCACCACGATCATCAGCATCGAAACCAGAATCGGCACCAGGCGGCGACCGCTGAAAAAAGAGAGCGCCTTGGGCAATTCGACCTGGCTGTAACGGTTGTATAGTTCGGCGGAAATGATCCCGACCAGAATACCGATGAACTGGTTTTCAATCTTACCGAACGCTTTTGGCACCTCCGCCAGTGGGATGTGCTGAATCATCGACACCGCCGCAGGCGAACACAATGTCGTCAGCACCAGATAGCCGACAAAACCGGACAACGCCGCGGCGCCGTCTTTATCTTTCGACATACCGTAGGCGACGCCGACCGCAAACAGCACCGCCATATGCTCGATAATGGCGGCGCCGGACTTGATCAACAGCGCGGCCAGCGCGCTTTCACTGCCCCAGCCGACCGGATCAATCCAGTAACCCACCCCCATCAGGATGGCGGCTGCGGGCAACGTGGCGACCGGCACCATCAGGGCGCGGCCTACTTTTTGTAAATAACCGAGTGTACTCACCTTCCCCTCTCTTTCCCTTACGGGCAAAAATTGTCTGTCAGCCTTGTTATAGAATCACCCGCCAGCTATATGGGCCTGGCAAGAGTGCCAAAAAAATAATTCGTTACGCAAATTAATAACGGTGATTATGTGATAATTATCACCACAAAAGCACATACAAAATGTTTATGGCGCGGCATTAACACAACTTATTTTAAGACTAAAAAAAACGCGCTACACTAGCCCCAGATAAATTCCGAAACGTGGTGCGGGCATATTACCTGACGGCCATGCTATCCGACTGCGTTTACCCGATGAATAATTGCCTTCGCTAACCGATTGCCTGAGGAGAGCCCCATGAGACTGATTCCGCTAACGACCCCCGCCGAGGTTGGCAAATGGGCCGCCCGCTATATCGCCGAGCGCATCAACGCCTTCAACCCGACGGCGGAGCGCCCATTCGTGCTCGGCCTGCCGACCGGCAGTTCGCCGCTGGAAGCTTACAAATCCCTGATTGCGCTGTACGATGCCGGTCAGGTCAGCTTCAAACATGTCGTCACCTTCAATATGGATGAATACGTCGGGTTGCCGGCGAACCATCCGGAAAGCTACCGCACCTTCATGTACCAGAATTTTTTCAATCACGTTGATATTCCGGAAGGAAACATTAACCTGTTGAACGGCAACGCGGAAGATATCGCCGCCGAGTGTCAGCGTTATGAAGAAAAAATCAAGTCTTACGGCAAGATTCATCTGTTCATGGGCGGCGTCGGCAACGATGGCCACATCGCTTTCAACGAACCGGGTTCTTCTCTGGTGTCCCGCACACGTATCAAGACCCTGACGGAAGAGACCCGTATCGCCAATTCCCGTTTCTTTGGCGGCGACGTCAATCAGGTGCCCAAATATGCCCTGACGGTGGGTGTCGGTACGTTGCTGGATGCGGAAGAAGTGATGATTCTGGTCAGCGGCCGCCATAAGGCGCAGGCGCTTCAGGCCGCGGTGGAAGGCAACGTTAACCACATGTGGACCATCAGCTGTCTGCAGTTGCACGCCAAAGCGCTGATGGTGTGTGACGAACCGTCCACAATGGAGCTGAAAGTGAAAACCGTGAAATATTTCCGCGAGCTGGAAGCTGAAAATCTCAAAAATCTGTAATCGGTGAGCCAGGAGCTTATAGATGTACGCTTTAACCAACGGCCGTATTTTTACCGGCCATCAGATCCTTGACGGCCATGCGGTCGTCGTCGCCGACGGTTTGATCGAGGCAGTCTGCCCGACACGCGAACTGCCCGATAACCTGCCCCGGCGCGATCTCGCCGGCGCATTACTGGCCCCTGGCTTTATCGACCTGCAATTGAACGGCTGCGGCGGCGTCCAGTTCAACGACGCGCTGAACAATCTTTCCGTCAAAACGCTGGAAACCATGCAGCGGGCCAACGAAAAATCCGGCTGCACCAGCTTTTTGCCGACGTTGATCACCTCTTCCGACGAGTTCATGCGCCACAGCATCGGCGTGATGCGCGCCTGGCTCGCCCAGCATCGCCATCAGGCGCTTGGGCTGCATCTGGAAGGTCCCTGGCTCAACCCGGTGAAGAAAGGCACCCATGACGCCGCCTTTATCCGCCAGCCGGACGAGTCATTACTCAATTATCTGTGCGATAACGCCGATGTGATCGGCAAAATCACGCTGGCCCCGGAAATGGTATCGACGACGGTTATCCGGCAGCTGACCGCCGCAGGTATCGTGGTGTCCGCCGGTCACTCCAACGCCACCTGGGAACAAGCCAAACAAGGCTTTGCCGCCGGTATTCGCTTTGCCACTCACCTGTTCAACGCTATGCCGGCCCTTGCCGGGCGCGAACCCGGTCTGGTCGGCGCCGTCTATGACGCGCCGGAAGTCTACTGCGGCATCATCGCCGACGGCCGCCATGTCAGTTGGGCCAACATCCGCAACAGCAAACGCATCAAGGGCGACAAACTGGTGCTGGTCACCGACGCCACCGCGCCGGCCGGTTCCGACATCGACCGGTTCACATTTGCCGGTAAAACCATATACTACCGCGACGGCATTTGCGTGGATGAGCACGGCACCCTGAGCGGTTCGGCGCTCACCATGATCGATGCCGTGCGCAATTGCGTAGAACACGCGGGTATCGCTCTGGACGAGGTGCTAAGAATGGCGACGCTCTACCCGGCGAGAGCCATCGGAGAAGACCACCGACTGGGAAGCATTGAGACGGGCCACGTGGCTAACCTGACGGTATTGACCCGCGATTTTGACATCCTCAATACGTTTGTTAATGGTGAAGAAGTCTTTCATAAACAGTAAAACGTATTGCATCGACACGAGTAATGCGTCATGACCACAGGCGGACAAACCCAGATAGGGAACATTGATCTGGTCAAACAACTCAACAGTGCGGTCGTGTACCGCTTGATCGATCAGCAGGGCCCTATTTCCCGGATTCAGATTTCAGAGCAGAGCCAGCTTGCTCCCGCCAGTGTTACCAAAATTACCCGCCAGTTGCTGGAGCGCGGTCTGATCAAAGAAGTGGATCAGCAAGCGTCAACCGGCGGGCGCCGCGCCATTTCCATCATTTCCGAAACGCGGCCGTTTCATACCGTCGCGGTGCGGCTTGGCCGCCACGACGCCACCCTCGCCTTATACGACCTGCAAGGTAAACGGCTGGAAGAAGAGCACTGCAACCTGCCGGAAAACACCCAGGATACGCTGGAAAGCGCGCTGTTCACGGTTATCGATCAGTTCATTGCCCGTCACCAACGTCGTATCCGCGAGCTGATCGCCATTTCGGTGGTGCTGCCGGGATTGGTCGACCCCATCGCCGGCGTGGTGCGTTATATGCCGCACATCAGCGTGGACAACTGGCCTCTGGTGGATAATCTCGAACGGCATTTCAACGTGCACAGCTTTGTCGGCCACGATATTCGCAGCCTGGCGCTGGCCGAGCATTACTTCGGCGCAACCCGTGACTGTCAGGACTCGTTGCTGGTGCGGGTTCACCGCGGCGTGGGTGCCGGCATTCTGGTCAACGGCAAAATCTTTCTCGGCAGCAACAGCAATGTCGGGGAAATCGGCCATATCCAGATCGACCCGTTGGGCGACCGCTGCCACTGCGGCAACTTCGGTTGTCTGGAAACGGTAGTGTCGAACGGCGCGCTGGAGCAACGGGCCCGTGATTTATTGCAGCAGGGATTTCCCAGCAAGCTGACGCTGGATAACTGCCAGATCGCCGATATCTGCAAAGCCGCCAACCGGGGTGACCTTCTGGCCCGTGAACTGATCGAGGCCGCCGGGCAACATCTGGGCAAAGCCATTTCGATTGCCGTCAACCTGTTCAATCCGCAGCGGGTGGTCATCGCCGGTGAAATTACCGGCGCGGACAAAATTCTGCTGCCCGCCATTCAACGCTGTATCAACGCACAGGTGCTGAAAGACTTTCGGCAAAACCTGCCGGTAGTCGTCTCCGAATTGCAGCACTTATCCGCCATCGGCGCCTTTGCGCTGGTGAAACGCGCGATGCTGAATGGCGTATTACTGCAACGTCTGCTTGAAAATCAGTAGGTTTAGTTTTCTGCTATAAGGCCGGATTATGAGATCGCTAAAAATCCGGCGCCTTCTCTCTGCCGTTTTGAATAAAACCCAATAAATCACACCAAAAATTACATATTCACCATCACAATGGCTTTTTTCATTAAATGATATTGAACTGCCATCCCCTTTTGATGCTAAATCAGTGTTACCGATACGGCGGCGAGTCACCCTCTGAGGTGAGATACGGCAAGGAAAAGCGCTGATTACCGCCATACACTTTGACTGTTTCACGTTGTGATGCGTGGATAAAGGGAGCCTCTTGTATGTGTTCTATTTTTGGTGTGCTTGATCTGAAAACCGATCCGGTTGAATTGCGCAAAAAAGCGCTGGAATTGTCCCGTCTGATGCGTCACCGCGGCCCGGACTGGTCTGGTGTTTACGCCAGCGACAAAGCCATTCTGGCGCATGAGCGTCTGTCCATCGTCGACGTCAACACCGGCGCTCAACCGCTTTACAACCAGGCGCACACCCACGTTCTGGCCGTGAACGGCGAAATTTACAACCATCAGGCTCTGCGTCAGCAATACGGCGACCGCTATCAGTTCCAGACCGGTTCCGATTGCGAAGTGATTCTGGCGCTGTATCAGGAAAAAGGTCCGGAATTTCTGGACGAATTGCGCGGTATGTTCGCCTTTGCCCTGTATGACAGCGAAAAAGACGCCTATCTGATCGGCCGCGATCACCTGGGCATCATCCCGCTTTATATGGGCTATGACGAACACGGCAACTTCTACGTGGCGTCTGAGATGAAAGCGCTGGTGCCGGTGTGCCGCACCATCAAAGAATTCCCGGCCGGCAGCTACCTGTGGAGCCAGGACGGCGAGATTCGCGAATACTATCGTCGCGACTGGTTCGATTTCGACAACGTTAAAGACAACGTGACCGACGCCAACGAACTGCGCGAAGCGCTGGAAGAATCGGTGAAAAGCCACCTGATGTCCGACGTTCCTTACGGCGTGCTGCTGTCCGGCGGGCTGGACTCTTCCATCATTTCCGCCGTCACCAAAAAGTTCGCCGCCCGTCGCGTGGAAGACGACGAGCGCAGCGAAGCCTGGTGGCCGCAGTTGCACTCGTTCGCGGTCGGCCTGGAAGGCGCGCCTGACCTGAAAGCCGCGCGCGATGTCGCAGAACATCTGGGCACCGTGCACCACGAAATCCATTTCACGGTACAGGAAGGTCTGGACGCCATCCGCGACGTGATTTACCACATCGAAACCTATGACGTCACCACCATCCGCGCCTCAACGCCGATGTACCTGATGTCCCGTAAAATCAAGGCGATGGGTATCAAGATGGTGCTGTCCGGCGAAGGTTCGGACGAAGTATTCGGCGGCTATCTCTACTTCCACAAAGCGCCGAACGCGAAAGAATTTCATGAAGAAACCGTGCGTAAACTGCTGGCGCTGCACCAGTATGACTGCGCCCGCGCCAACAAAGCGATGTCCGCCTGGGGCGTCGAAGCCCGCGTGCCGTTCCTGGACAAGAAATTCCTGGACGTAGCGATGCGCATCAACCCGAAAGACAAAATGTGCGGCAACGGCAAGATGGAAAAACACATCCTGCGCGAGTGCTTCGAATCCTATCTGCCGCACAGCGTGGCCTGGCGCCAGAAAGAGCAGTTCTCTGACGGCGTGGGCTACAGTTGGATCGACTCTCTGAAAGAGGTCGCGGCCAAACAGATTTCCGACCAGCAACTGGAAACCGCGCACTTCCGTTTCCCGTACAACACGCCGACCACCAAGGAAGGCTACCTGTACCGCGAAATTTTTGAAGAACTGTTCCCGGTCCCAAGTGCGGCTGAATGCGTCCCCGGCGGTCCTTCTGTGGCCTGTTCGTCCGCCAAGGCGATTGAGTGGGATGAATCTTTCAAAAAGATGGATGATCCGTCGGGTCGCGCCGTCGGCGTGCACCAGTCCGCCTACCAATAATCGGTTTCATTTTACTGTTTTAAACGGGCCCTTAGCGGCCCGTTTTTCTTATGGAATACAGCCAAAAGCCTGCTTTCTGACGCTTTTCTCACCATACTGTTCATAACCCAAACAAACAGCGCGAATACGCCGTTTTTAGGGAAAAAATGTGTTGACGCCAAAAGACCAACTCCGCATAATGCGCCCCGCAACGCCGATGAAGGTGACGCGGAAAAGATGGCTACGTAGCTCAGCTGGTTAGAGCACAGCACTCATAATGCTGGGGTCACAGGTTCGATTCCCGTCGTAGCCACCATTTTTTCCTGCGGGAGTGGCGAAATTGGTAGACGCACCAGATTTAGGTTCTGGCGCCGCAAGGTGTGCGAGTTCAAGTCTCGCCTCCCGCACCATTACCTTTGTCGGTGTAGAAAACCAAAGCGTCAGCCTAGGTATGCAATAGTTTTATTGGGGTATCGCCAAGCGGTAAGGCAGCGGGTTTTGATCCCGCCACTCCCAGGTTCGAATCCTGGTACCCCAGCCATGAATCAAGTGAGACACGTCATACGATGTGCGCCCTGTTGGGGTATCGCCAAGCGGTAAGGCAGCGGATTCTGATTCCGCCATCCCGAGGTTCGAATCCTCGTACCCCAGCCATATTCAGTCATGAAGCCAACGGCTTCTGACCGTGCAGTAATTTGGCTACGTAGCTCAGCTGGTTAGAGCACAGCACTCATAATGCTGGGGTCACAGGTTCGATTCCCGTCGTAGCCACCACCTTAAAATTGGGGTATCGCCAAGCGGTAAGGCAGCGGATTCTGATTCCGCCATCCCGAGGTTCGAATCCTCGTACCCCAGCCATACAGAAAAGCCCGTGCAAACGGGCTTTTTCTTTTTTTATGGTTTTATCGTTTATTGGTTACCGCTCATCAGCTCTATTCCATCTGCATCAATAACCGGCGCCGGCTTAACGCCAGTACCGGCTCGTTCATCAATGCGCCACCGAATTGGAAAACAGGTTAATCACCGCCACGCCGGCAATGATTAGCGCCATTCCCAATACCGCCGGCCAGTCCAACCGCTGATCGTAAAAAATCCAGCTTATCGCCGCGATCAACACAATCCCTACGCCCGACCAGATGGCGTAAATCACGCCGGTCGGCAATACCCGCATGGAAACGGTCAGACAGTAAAACGCGATGGCGTAGAACACCACCGTCACCACACTCGGCACCAGCCGGGTAAAGCTCTCCGACAATTTCAGCGCCGTTGTCGCCACCACTTCCGACACAATCGCCAGACAAAGAAATAAATAGGTCATCAGTTTCACTACTCAGAAATAAGGAATTCGCCGCAAGCCGTTAGGATAACGCGTTATAGTGGTCGCCTCTTGGCAGATATAGCGGTATCAATGTAATCACACTGCATGAAAGCGGCATGACGGCGAACAGATCATGAAAAAACAGCGTAGCGGCTACGCTATTTACAACCCCAACGCGTAACGCAACGCCTGCTGTTTCAGTTTTCCGGCGCGCTGCGCCGCCATCAACGCCAGGTTGCGGGCAAATTCAAGCGGCGGCAGCCGGTTACTGAACGCGCCGTAAAACAGATCCATGCCGCTTTGCATCAGCAGATTGTCAGGCTTGCGCTGCCGCTGATAACGTCGCAATACCGGCTCGCCGTACCAGACTGCGCCTTCATCACGCGCCCGAATCACCACATCGAGCAGCGTGGAAACGTCCCGATATCCCAGATTCACGCCCTGCCCCGCCAGCGGGTTGATGGTATGCGCAGCATCGCCAATCAGGGCCAGCCCCGGCAATACATACTGCTGCGCATGACGACGCACCAGCGGAAACGCGCCGGCCGCGACCGCATTGACCTCACCCAGCCGCGCAGGAAACGTCTCGGCGATAGCCTTATTCAGTTGAGGAAGCGACATCGCCTGCAACTGGCGGATACGCTGCGGGCTGTCGTACCACACCAGCGAGCACCAGCCGTCAAACAGCGGCAGAAACGCGCGCGGCCCGGACGGCGTGAAGCGCTGCCAGGTCGCCTCCTGCTGCGGGCCGGCCATTTCGGCGCTGATCAGCATGCAGGACTGGCGATATTGCCAGCCGGTGATACCAATGCCCGCCCACTGGCGAATTTTCGAATTGGCGCCATCAGCGCCAATCACCAGCGACGCAGACAGGCTATCGCCCTGCTCGCCAGTCAGCACCCATTGCTCGCCTTCACGATGCATGCGCTGCAATTGCCACGGACACAATAGCGTCACGCCGGGCGTCTTCTCCAGCACCTGCCACAACGCCAGTTGCAGAATACGGTTCTCTACCATGAACCCCAGCTCAGGTAACCCGAGGTCGGCCGCATCGAACACAACATGCGCATTGTCCCATTCCCAGGTTTCGAGCCGCCGGTAAGGCGCGCTGCGCATCAGCCCGACGCCCTGCCAGGCTCCCAGCCGCTCCAGCAGCCTGACCGACGCCTGACCAATCGCCGATACCCGCACGTCCGGCGCGCTGCCTGCGACAAACGGCGGCGGCGTTTCCTGCTCCAGCACCGCCACCTGAAAACCGTTCTGCGCCAGTCCCAACGCGGCGGCGGCACCAACCATGCCTCCGCCTACAATCACCGCATCATAGTGCATACCTGCCCCACTGTTTCTATTGCGCCGATAAAGAAGACTCAGGCGCCAGAAAGACAAAAGATGGCGATAGTTTACTGGATTTCGACAACGTTTTTCAGAAAAGCGACGTGCCGCTCGCTCTGGTCACAACGACGGCAAAAGATTACAATACGCGCCCGCATGTACGCGCCCCGTTGAAGGTAAGCGTGTTTACCCGCACTGAGTAATGGCTAGTCGATGACGATGACAAAGAAACTGCATATCAAAACCTGGGGCTGTCAGATGAATGAATACGATTCATCGAAGATAGCCGATCTCCTGGAAAGTACGCACGGTTACCAGCTGACCGAAGTCGCGGAAGAAGCCGACATTCTGCTGCTGAATACCTGTTCGATCCGTGAAAAGGCGCAGGAAAAAGTGTTTCATCAGCTCGGCCGCTGGAAAACGCTCAAAGACGTCAACCCGAATCTGATTATCGGCGTGGGCGGCTGCGTAGCTTCGCAGGAAGGTGAACACATTCGCGACCGTGCGCATTACGTGGACGTGATTTTCGGGCCGCAGACCCTACATCGTCTGCCGGAAATGATTAACCATGTGCAGGGCACCCGCAGCCCAATCGTGGATATCAGTTTCCCGGAAGTGGAAAAATTCGACCGGCTGCCGGAACCGCGCGCCGAAGGGCCGACCGCATTCGTCTCCATCATGGAAGGCTGCAACAAATACTGTACCTTCTGCGTGGTGCCTTATACCCGCGGCGAAGAAGTCAGCCGCCCGGTTGACGACGTCCTGTTTGAAATCGCCCAGCTGGCGGCTCAGGGCGTACGTGAAGTCAACCTGCTGGGCCAGAACGTGAACGCTTACCGCGGCGCGACGCACGATGACGACATCTGCAGTTTTGCCGAACTGCTGCGTCTGGTGGCGACGATTGACGGTATCGACCGCATCCGCTTCATCACCAGCCACCCCATCGAATTCACCGACGATATCATCAGCGTGTACGAAGATACGCCGGAGCTGGTGAGTTTCCTGCACCTGCCGGTTCAGAGCGGCTCCGACCGCGTACTGACCATGATGAAGCGCCGCCACACCGCGCTGGAATACAAGGCCATCATCCGCAAACTGCGTAAAGCCCGTCCGGCGATCCAGATCAGTTCCGACTTTATCGTCGGCTTCCCGGGCGAAACGCAGGAAGATTTCGAGCAGACCATGAAACTGATCGCCGATGTCGATTTCGACATGAGCTTCAGCTTTATCTACTCGCCTCGCCCCGGCACTCCGGCCGCCGACATGGTGGACGACGTGACCGAAGAAGAGAAAAAACAGCGGCTGTACATTCTGCAGGAACGCATCAACCAGCAGGCCATGCAGTACAGCCGCCGGATGATGGGCACAGTACAACGCATTCTGGTCGAAGGCACCTCGCGCAAGAGCGTGATGGAACTGTCCGGCCGTACTGAAAACAACCGCGTAGTGAACTTTGAAGGAACGCCCGACATGATCGGCAAATTCGTCGACGTGGAAATTGTCGACGTTTACCCGAACTCGCTGCGTGGCGTGGTAATCCGTACCGAAGATCAAATGGATCTGCGCGTTAGCGAGTCGCCGACGTCGGTTATCGCTCGTACCCGTAAAGAGAACGAGCTCGGCGTTGGCATCTATCAGCCGTAATACGCTGATGATCGTTCTCAGGCGGGCCGTCAAACGGCCCGCTTTTTCTTTGCAGCGACATCCGGAGTAGATTCATCCCATCCCCCCGCCGCCTTTATGCCGAATGTGACTTGCGCCCTGCGGGGTTCACGATAAATAATCAGGGTAATCTCTGCGCCACATCCGGGCAGATATCACTGCCTGTGGCACAGCGTCATTGCTCATTCTGCTTAAACCCAAGAGGAATAGTTTGAACGTAACGATAAAAGAAATTGCCCTCGAACCCGCGGACAACAAACGCCTGCTCAGTCTGTGCGGCCCGTTTGACGACAACATCAAACAGCTGGAACGCCGCCTCGGCATAGAGATCAATCATCGCGACAACAACTTCAAGCTGGTGGGGAAAGACCTCTGCATCGACGCCGCTGCCGACATCCTGCGTCATCTTTATGTGGATACCGCGCCGGTACGCGGCGTGATTCCGGATATCGAGCCGGAACAAATTCATCTGGCCATCAAGGAATCCCGGGTACTGGAACAGACCGCCGACAGCGTGCCGGAATACGGCAAAGCGGTGAATATCCGCACCAAACGCGGCGTGATCAAACCGCGTACCCCCAATCAGGCGCAGTACATCGCCCATATCCTCGATCACGACATCACCTTCGGTATCGGCCCGGCCGGCACCGGGAAAACCTATCTGGCGGTAGCCGCCGCGGTGGATGCGCTGGAACGTCAGGATATTCGCCGTATTTTGCTGACTCGTCCGGCGGTGGAAGCCGGTGAAAAACTGGGCTTCCTGCCGGGCGACCTGAGCCAGAAGGTAGACCCGTACCTGCGCCCGCTGTATGACGCTCTGTTTGAAATGCTGGGTTTCGAGCGGGTGGAAAAGCTTATCGAGCGTAACGTGATTGAAGTCGCGCCGCTGGCCTACATGCGCGGCCGTACGCTGAACGACGCCTTCATCATTCTGGATGAAAGCCAGAACACCACCATCGAGCAGATGAAGATGTTCCTGACTCGTATCGGGTTTAACTCGAAGGCGGTCATCACCGGCGACGTCACCCAGATCGACCTGCCGCGCAATCAAAAATCCGGTTTGCGTCATGCCATCGAGGTGCTGTCGGAAGTCGAGGAAATCAGTTTCAACTTCTTCCACAGCGAAGACGTGGTACGTCACCCGGTGGTCGCCCGCATCGTCAACGCTTATGAGGCATGGGAAACCGCCGATCAGAAACGCCGGGACGAACTGGCGGAGCAACGCAAACGCGAAGCGCAGGCCGCCGCGCAGGAGCAGAAATGAGTCAGGTTATTCTCGATTTGCAAATCGCCAGCGAAAATACCAACGGGCTGCCGTCGGAAGCCGACTTTCAGCGCTGGCTGGAAGCGGTGTTGCCACAATTTCAGGAAGTGGCGGAAGTCACCATCCGGGTGGTGGACGAAGAGGAAAGCCATCACCTGAACCTGACTTATCGCGGCAAAGACAAACCGACCAACGTGCTGTCGTTTCCATTCGAAGCGCCGCCGGAAGTGGAGCTGCCGCTGCTGGGCGACCTCATCATCTGCCGGCAGGTGGTCGAGCAGGAGGCGGTCGAACAAGGGAAAAGCGCGGATGAACATTGGGCGCACATGGTTGTCCATGGCAGCCTGCATCTGTTAGGTTATGATCATATCGAAGACAGTGAAGCCGAAGAAATGGAAGCACTGGAAACGGAAATCATGCAAAGTATGGGTTATGCCGACCCGTATCTGGCAGAAAAAGAAGATTTTACTGACAAGCCTTAAATCCGATATTTTAAGGATCAGACGCCAGCGGCGATACGCCACCGACGACATTCACCGCTGGTCATCATTTCTTAACAAGAGTGATATTAACTGACGCCATGAGCGACGACCATTCTCCCAATAGCGATACCCCCAGTCCCAAAAAGGGATTTTTCTCTCTTTTTCTCAATCAGATTTTCCACGGCGAATCCAAAGATCACGACGATCTGTTGGCATTAATCCGTGATTCGGAACAGATTGATCCGGAAATCCGCGACATGCTGGAAGGGGTGATGGATATCGCCGAACAGCGGGTGCGCGACATCATGATCCCGCGTTCGCAGATGATTACCCTCAAACATAACCAGACGCTGGAAGAGTGCCTGGACGTGATCATCGAATCGGCCCACTCCCGCTTCCCGGTCATCAGCGAAGACAAGGACCATATCGAAGGCATCCTGATGGCCAAGGACCTGCTGCCGTTTATGCGCAGCAACTCCGAACCGTTCAGCATGGATAAAGTGCTGCGGCCTGCCGTCGTGGTGCCGGAAAGCAAGCGGGTGGACCGCATGCTCAACGAATTCCGTTCCCTGCGCTACCACATGGCGATCGTCATCGATGAATTTGGCGGCGTCTCCGGGCTGGTAACGATTGAAGACATTCTGGAACTGATCGTCGGCGAAATCGAAGACGAATACGATGACGAAGAAGACCGCGACATCCGCCAGCTGAATCGCCAGACTTACACCGTGCGCGCGCTTACGCCGATCGAAGACTTCAACGAGACATTCTCCACCCGATTCAGCGACGAGGAAGTGGATACCATCGGCGGTCTGGTGATGCAATCGTTCGGTCACCTGCCGGCGCGCGGGGAAACCATCGACATCGACGGTTACCTGTTCAAAGTTGCCATGGCCGACAGCCGCCGTATTATTCAGGTTCATGTCAGAATTCCTGACGACGTTCCGCAACCGCAACTGGAAGATTAATTCATTCATGGCAGTCGCTTCATTATTGCAACGCCAGCAGGTTCGCCTCCTGCTGGCGCTTTTATTCGGTGCCTGCGGCACACTGGCGTTCTCTCCTTATGATTTCTGGCCAGCCGCCATTATTTCGTTGATGGGGCTACAGGGTCTGACGCTGAACCGCCGGGCTCGTCAGGCGGCGGCGATCGGTTTCAGTTGGGGATTCGGTCTGTTCGGCACCGGCATCCATTGGGTCTACTACAGCATCGCCGATTTTGGCGGCATGCCCGGTCCGGTGAATGTCGGCCTGGTGGTGCTGCTGGCGCTCTATCTGTCGCTCTATCCGATGCTGTTCGCCGGGCTGCTTGCACGCCTGTGGCCGCAGACGAGCGTATGGCGCGTAGCACTGGCGGCGCCGGCGCTGTGGCAGGTCACCGAACTGCTGCGCGGTTGGGTGCTGACCGGCTTTCCCTGGCTGCAGTTCGGCTACAGCCAGCTTGATGGCCCGTTGAAAGGTATTGCGCCGATCGCAGGGGTCGATACCCTCACCTTCCTGTTGATGATTATCAGCGGGCTGCTGGTACTGGGGCTGACGCTGCGACGCTGGCAGCCAGCGCTGGTTGCCGCTGCGCTGTTGGTGTTGCCGTGGCCGTTGCGCTCGCTTGAGTGGTACAAACTGCAGCCGGAGCGCGCGGTCAACGTGGCGATGGTACAAGGCAACATTCCTCAGGCCTTGAAGTGGGACCCGAACGAACTGCTCAACACGCTGAGAGTCTATTTCGATAACACGTTGCCGGCGATGGACAAGGCGCCACTGGTGATTTGGCCGGAATCCGCCATTCCGGATGTCGAAATCCGCCAGCAGGACTACCTGACGCAACTGGACGCCATCCTGCGCGAGCATCACAGCAGCCTGATCACCGGCATTGTCGATGCGCGCCGGGAAAACAATCGTACCGATTTCTACAACAGCATCATCGTGCTGGGCGATCAGCAGCCGTATCGTTACCCGACCACCAACCGCTACAACAAACATCATCTGGTGCCGTTTGGCGAGTTCGTGCCGCTGGAAACTCTGCTGCGCCCGCTGGCGCCGTTCTTCGATCTGCCGATGTCCGCGTTCAGCCGCGGCGGCTACCTGCAGCCGCAGTTGGTCGTTAACGGCTACCGCCTCACCACCACCATCTGTTATGAGGTCATTCTGGGGCAACAAGTGCGCGACAATTTCCGCGCCGACACCGATATGCTGCTGACCATTTCCAACGATGCCTGGTTCGGCAACTCCATTGGTCCCTGGCAGCATTTCCAGATGGCCCGAATGCGGGCGCTGGAACTGGGCCGCCCGCTGCTGCGTTCCACCAACAACGGCGTAACGGCCGTCATCGCGCCCGACGGCAGCGCCAGCGCCAGTCTTCCGCAGTTCACCCGCGACGTACTGGAAACCCGCGTAACGCCGGCAACCGGCATCACGCCTTACGCCCGCTTCGGCTCCTGGCCGTTGTGGCTGCTGGAAGCCTTGCTGGGTCTTGCCGCGCTGGTTTATCGCTTCCGTTCCCGCTGATTTCCCTATTCGCCTTCTCACAACAAGACATGTCCGGACATGTCTTGTTTCATTTCTGGCACACAACTTGCTACTCATTGATATGAAACGTCTGACGTTGCACATTTGCGGGCCATCCTGCTCTGCGATAGCACAATACCAGGGCACGACCTGCACCAAATTAGTGCCATAAGTTTTTTATTGCAGCACTTTGGTGCGGAGCGCCTCGCAAAAAGCAAACATTCTCGTTTCATTATGTTTACAATCCGCTATTTTTAAACATGACAGCGTTTTATTCGCTCTTTAGCGGTGCACAACATGTGGCCGGTAATAGCCCAGCAGAATTTGCACCACCACAACAGCAAAGGAGTTAGAGCATGCAATTGCGTAAACTGGCACTGTCGTTAATGCTGATCAGTACAACAGCAACTATGGCTTATGCAGAAGAACAGCCGGCTTCGGCCCAAAAAGAAAACGCACCAATCCCCACGCTGAAAAAAGTCAAAGACAGTGGTGTTATCGTTATTGGTCACCGCGAATCTTCCGTGCCGTTTTCCTACTACGACAACCAGCAAAAAGTCGTAGGCTATTCACAGGCTTACTCCGACAAGATTGTTGAAGCCGTCAAAAAGGCGATCGATGCGCCCAATCTGCAGGTGAAGCTGCTACCCATCACCTCCCAGAACCGTATTCCGCTGCTGCAGAACGGTACTTTCGACCTGGAGTGCGGCTCCACCACCAACAACCTGGAACGCCAGCAGCAGGCTGCCTTCTCCAATACCATTTTCGTGATCGGTACGCGTCTGCTGACCAAAAAAGACTCCGGCATCAAGGATTTCACCGATCTGAGCGGTAAAGCGGTGGTCGTTACTTCCGGCACTACATCTGAAGTGCTGCTGAACAAAATGAATGAAGAGAAGAAACTGAACCTGCGCATCATCAGCGCCAAGGATCACGGTGACTCCTTCCGCACACTGGAGAGCGGCCGCGCGGTGGCCTTCATGATGGACGACGCACTGCTGGCAGGCGAACGCGCCAAAGCCAAAAATCCGGACGAATGGGTCATTGTCGGTACGCCGCAGTCTCACGAAGCCTACGGTTGCATGCTGCGTAAGAACGACCCTGAATTCAAAAAACTGGTGGACGCCACCATTGCTCAGGTACAAACCTCCGGCGAAGCCGCCAAATGGTACGAGCACTGGTTCACCCAACCGATCCCGCCGAAAAATCTTAACCTGAACTATGTCCTGTCCGACGACATGAAGGCACTGTTTAAGGCACCGAACGATAAGGCGTTGTAACCGTATTAATAATGACAATAAAGGGCAGTAATTCTGCCTTTCGATTGCTGATTCGTGGCAAGACAGACAGGCGCAGGGTGGTCGTTCCCCACCCTGCGAATCCACAAGCCACTCATCAATCTTCGGGGTAGCGAACGCTACCCTTTTTTTACCGGAGTTTGTTATGTCAATAGATTGGAACTGGGGCATTTTCCTGCAATCCGCTCCGTTCGGAAATACGACCTATTTGGGGTGGATTATTTCCGGCCTGCAGGTCACCGTATCGCTTTCTTTGTGCGCCTGGGTCATCGCCTTCCTGCTGGGCTCACTACTGGGTATTCTGCGGACCGTTCCCAACCGTCTGCTGGCCGGTATCGGCACCTGCTATGTGGAGCTGTTTCGCAACGTGCCGCTGATTGTCCAGTTCTTCAGTTGGTATCTGGTTGTGCCGGAGTTACTGCCAGCCAAAATCGGCATGTGGTTTAAGGCCGAACTGGACCCCAATATCCAGTTCTTCCTGTCTTCCATGTTTTGTCTGGGCATGTTCACCGCAGCCCGCGTGTGCGAGCAGGTGCGGGCAGGCATTCAGTCGCTGCCGCGTGGCCAGAAGGCCGCCGGTCTGGCGATCGGCCTGACCCTCCCCCAGACCTACCGTTATGTCTTGCTGCCCAACGCCTACCGGGTGGTAGTGCCGCCGCTGACCTCGGAAATGCTCAATCTGGTGAAAAACTCCGCCATCGCCTCCACCATCGGTCTGGTGGACATGGCGGCGCAGGCCGGCAAGCTGCTGGATTACTCCGCTCACGCCTATGAGTCCTTCAGCGCGATCACGCTGGCCTATATCGGCATCAACGCCATCATCATGCTGATCATGCAGATTGTGGAGCGCAAAACCCGTCTGCCGGGCAATCTGGGGAGCAAATAAATGTACAACTTTGACTGGAGTTCGATTCCGCCCAGCCTGCCTTATCTGATCAAGGGGATGGGCGTCACGCTGGAAATCACCCTGACCGCGGTCGTGGTGGGGATTGTCTGGGGTACCGTGCTGGCGGTGATGCGCCTGTCGCCCATCAAGCCCATCAGTTGGTTTGCAAAACTGTACGTCAACCTGTTCCGCTCGGTACCGCTGGTGATGGTGCTGCTGTGGTTCTACCTGATCGTGCCGAGCTTATTACAAAATGTGCTTGGCCTTTCTCCGAAAACCGATATTCGGCTGGTATCAGCTATGGTAGCCTTCTCGCTGTTTGAGGCGGCCTATTATTCCGAGATTATCCGCGCCGGCATCCAGAGTATTTCCCGCGGGCAGGCCTCCGCCGCGCTGGCGCTGGGGATGACCCACTGGCAATCCATGCGGCTGGTGATTCTGCCTCAGGCGTTCCGGGCCATGATTCCCTTGCTGCTGACTCAAGGTATCGTGCTGTTTCAGGATACCTCGCTGGTGTACGTGCTCAGTCTGGCAGACTTCTTCCGTACCGCATCCACCATCGGCGAACGTGACGGTACTCAGGTGGAAATGATCCTGTTCGCCGGGTTTGTGTACTTTGTTATCAGCCTCTCGGCGTCGATACTGGTCAATTATTTGAAGAGAAGGACGGTTTGATGATTTTCCTGAAAAATGTTTCTAAATGGTATGGTCAATTTCAGGTGCTGACCGACTGCTCCACCGAAGTGAAAAAAGGTGAAGTGGTGGTGGTTTGCGGACCTTCCGGCTCCGGGAAATCGACCTTAATCAAAACCGTTAACGGCCTGGAGCCGATCCAGCAAGGTCAGATCGAAGTTAACGGCACCACTGTCAATGACAAACGCACCAATCTGGCGCAATTGCGCTCCAAAGTCGGCATGGTGTTCCAGCATTTTGAACTGTTCCCCCATTTGTCCATCGTCGACAACCTGACGCTGGCGCAGGTCAAGGTACTCAAGCGCGACAAAGAAGCCGCCCGCGAAAAAGGACTGAAGCTGCTGGCGCGCGTCGGCCTGTCGGCGCATGCCAACAAGTTCCCCGGGCAGTTATCCGGTGGTCAGCAACAGCGTGTGGCTATCGCCCGCGCCCTGTGCATGGACCCGGTGGCGATGCTGTTTGACGAACCGACCTCAGCGCTCGACCCGGAAATGATCAATGAAGTGCTGGACGTAATGGTGGAGCTGGCGCAGGAAGGCATGACCATGATGGTGGTGACCCACGAGATGGGGTTCGCCCGCAAGGTGGCGCACCGCGTCATCTTCATGGATGAAGGCAAGATCATTGAAGATACCCGCAAAGAGGACTTCTTCAGTAATCCGCAGTCTGACCGCGCTAAAGACTTTCTGGCGAAAATCCTGCATTAATCCGCAACCTGTCGCCATATCGCAAGGGTGCTTCGGCACCCTTTGTTTTCCGCACGCTCCCGGTCAGGGCGAAAACGGCTGGCGATGGAACTGGTCATGCCCGCATTTCGGGCACAGCGGCAAGACTTCCGGGGTATAAAAAGCAATGTGGTGATGGCACTGTTCGCACACCAGATTGCCCAGCCCTACCACCTCGCCGCTATGATATACGCCGTGGTGGCTGACATCCTTGAACACTTCGCGCCATTCCAGTTGCGTCTTGTCGGTGATATCCGCCAGGTTCTGCCACAGGCTTTCACGAATCACGCGCACGAATACACTGTCGGCAAAGGCATTCTGGCTCTCCTCGTAACTGAGGGAGAAGGCTTCCAGATCACGCTGGAGCGCCAGTATTACCTGTTCAATCTCCTTTTGCGTCAGTTCATTGGTTTCCTGTAACTGGCGCCGGGCATCCGACATCAGCTTATCCATGTCCCGCTCGCCGCGGCTTAACCACTCGGTAACGGCGGACATCAACTCCCGGTAATACTGAACCACTTTGCTCATCGTGACTCCTTAGCGTGAAAGCGCTTATCGACGGGCCTGCACAGCCTAGTGTAGATGATTTTTCCGACACTACCGGGAGCCGCTTCCCAATCCGCAGGTTTAACCTCCGTCTTCGCTACCGGCGCCGCATAAATCGGCCCCGGACCGCCTCAAGCGGTTGTTGAGCCAGTCGCTTATCAGCTATGCTATGCGGATCTTTTGAAATGAAACAGAACATGCTACCGAGGTAGCGATTTTCACTAAGGACCACTGGCAGCCATGCAAGAGCAATACCGCCCAGAAGATATCGAAGCGCACGTCCAGCTTCACTGGCAAGAGAAACAGACTTTCAAAGTGACCGAAGAACCCGGCAAGGAAAAATACTATTGCCTTTCCATGCTGCCTTATCCTTCTGGCCGTCTACACATGGGTCATGTCCGCAACTACACCATCGGCGACGTGATCTCCCGCTATCAGCGTATGCTGGGCAAAAACGTTCTGCAGCCGATCGGCTGGGACGCCTTTGGCCTGCCGGCGGAAGGCGCGGCGGTGAAAAACAATACCGCGCCGGCGCCCTGGACCTACGCCAATATCGAATACATGAAAAACCAGCTGAAATTGCTGGGCTTCGGTTACGACTGGGATCGCGAAGTGGCGACCTGCAAACCGGATTACTACCGCTGGGAACAGTGGTTCTTCACCAAACTGTATGAGAAAGGCCTGGTTTACAAAAAAACCTCAGCGGTGAACTGGTGCCCGAACGACCTGACCGTGCTGGCCAACGAGCAGGTGATCGACGGATGCTGCTGGCGTTGCGACACCAAGGTGGAACGCAAGGAAATCCCGCAGTGGTTCATCAAAATCACCGCTTACGCCGACGAACTGCTCAACGATCTGGATACGCTGGAAAGCTGGCCTGAGCAGGTCAAAACCATGCAGCGCAACTGGATCGGCCGTTCCGAAGGGGTGGAAATCACCTTCCGGATCGCTGACGGCGACGACACCCTGACCGTTTACACTACCCGCCCGGACACCTTCATGGGCGTGACCTATGTCGCCGTGGCGGCGGGTCACCCGCTGGCGCTGAAAGCGGCGGAAAACAACCCGGCGCTGCAGGACTTTATCGCCGAATGCCGCAACACCAAAGTGGCGGAAGCCGACATGGCGACCATGGAGAAAAAAGGCGTCGCTACCGGTCTGTTCGCCATCCACCCGCTGACCGGCGAAAACGTGCCGGTGTGGGCCGCCAACTTCGTGCTGATGGAATACGGCACCGGCGCCGTCATGGCGGTACCGGGCCACGACCAGCGCGACTGGGAATTCGCCCACAAATATAGCCTGCCGGTGAAATCGGTTATTCTGATGGCAGACGGCAGCGAGCCGGATCTGTCCGCTCAGGCGCAAACTGAAAAAGGCCGCCTGTTTAACTCCGGCGAATTCGACGGACTGGACTTTGACGCCGCCTTTAACGCCATTGCCGACAAACTGGTGTCGCAGGGCGTCGGTCAGCGCAAGGTCAATTACCGTCTGCGCGACTGGGGTGTGTCCCGTCAGCGCTACTGGGGCGCGCCGATCCCGATGGTGACGCTGGAAGACGGCACCGTAATCCCGACGCCGGAAGACCAACTGCCGGTAGTGCTGCCGGAAGACGTGGTAATGGACGGCATCACCAGCCCGATCAAGGCCGATCCCGAGTGGGCCAAAACTACGGTCAACGGCCAGCCGGCGCTGCGTGAAACCGATACCTTCGATACCTTCATGGAGTCGTCCTGGTATTACGCGCGTTACACCTGCCCGCAGTACGATCAGGGCATGCTTGATCCGGCTGCCGCCAACTACTGGCTGCCGGTAGACCAGTATGTCGGCGGTATCGAACACGCCATCATGCACCTGATGTACTTCCGTTTCTTCCACAAACTGATGCGCGACGCCGGTCTGGTGAATTCCAACGAACCGGCTAAACGTCTGCTGTGTCAGGGTATGGTTCTGGCCGACGCCTTCTACTATGTCGGCAACAACGGCGAGCGTATCTGGGTATCGCCGAGCGACGCGACGCTGGAGCGCGACGACAAAGGGCGCATCACCAAAGCGTTCGATAAAGAAGGCCGCGAGCTGGTTTACGCCGGCATGAGCAAAATGTCGAAATCGAAAAACAACGGTATCGACCCGCAGGTCATGGTGGAACGCTACGGCGCCGACACCGTACGTCTGTTCATGATGTTCGCCTCCCCGGCGGAAATGACGCTGGAGTGGCAGGAATCCGGCGTGGAAGGGGCTAACCGCTTCCTGAAACGCGTGTGGAAACAGGTTTACGACCACACCGGGAAAGGCGCTACTCAACAGTTGGATGTGGCTGCGCTGACGGAAGACCAAAAAGCGCTGCGCCGCGACCTGCACAAAACCATCGCCAAAGTGACGGATGATATTGGCCGTCGTCAGACCTTCAACACCGCCATCGCGGCGATCATGGAGCTGATGAACAAGCTGGCCAAAGCGCCGCAGGAGTCGGAACAGGACCGCGCGCTGACGCAGGAAACGCTGCTGGCGGTAGTGCGGATGCTCTACCCGTTCACTCCGCACGCCTGCTTCGTACTGTGGCACGAGCTGAAAGGCGAAGGCGACATCGATCAGGCGCCGTGGCCGGTAGCGGACGAACAGGCGATGGTGGAAGACTCTCGTCTGGTCGTGGTACAGGTCAACGGTAAAGTTCGCGGCAAAATCACCGTAGCGGCCGATGCCACTGAGCAACAGGTTCGCGATCGGGCGGCACAGGAGCCGCTGGTAGCCAAATATCTGGATGGCGTGACCGTTCGCAAGGTGATTTTCGTTCCAGGCAAACTGCTTAACCTGGTTGTGGGTTAAGGCAAGGAGGTACTGTGCGACACCCGTTTTTAACGCTGGTGCTGGGGCTGGTGGTCTTGATGACCGCCGGCTGCGGCTTTCATCTGCGCGGCACCACTCAGATGCCGGAGCAGTTGCATAATCTGATTCTGGACAGTGGCGACCCCTACGGCCCGATGACGCGGGCCATCCGTGAACAGTTGCGTCTCAACAACGTCAACATCATGGAAAATACCGAACGTAAGGATCTGCCGTCCTTCCGTTTTATGGGAGACCATCTGACCCGCAACACCGTATCTATTTTCCAGGATGGGAAAACAGCAGAGTACCAGCTGGTTCTGGAAGTAAAAACACAGGTGCTGATCCCGGGTGATGACATCTATCCGCTCAACGTGACGATTTTCCGCTCCTTCTTCGATAACCCGCTTGCTGCGCTGGCCAAAGACGCAGAGCAGGATATCGTACTGCGTGAAATGCGTGAGCAGGCGGCCCAACAGTTGGTACGAAAACTACTGACGATCAAAGGAAGCCAGAACGCGAAAATCAATCAGAAGGCGCAGGCCGCTACATCCGCACCGGCGCACCCATGATTCGGATCTATCCCGAACAACTGACCGCGCAGCTCCATGAGGGGCTGCGCGGCTGTTATCTGCTGTTCGGCAACGAACCCCTATTGCTGCAGGAGAGTCAGGATCAGATCCGGACCATCGCCCGTCAGCAAGATTTTCTGGAACACTTCAGTTTCACACTGGATAACAACACCGACTGGGACGCTATTTTTTCCACCTGTCAGGCGCTCAGCCTGTTTGCATCCCGCCAGACCCTGCTGCTGATTTTGCCCGACGCCGGTCCCGGCGCCCCCATCAGCGAGCAACTGGTCAAGCTTTCCACCCTGTTGCATCCCGACATTCTGTTGATGGTACGGGGCAGCAAGCTCACCAAAGCGCAGGAAAACAGCGCCTGGTTCAAAGCGTTGTCGCAACAGGGCGTGTATGTCCCTTGCATGACGCCTGAACAGGAACAACTCCCCCGCTGGGTGGCGCATCGCGCTAAAAACATGAAGCTGGAACTGGATGACGCCGCCAGCCAGTTGATTTGCTATTGCTATGAAGGAAATCTGCTGGCGTTGGTGCAAGCGCTGGAGCGACTGTCGCTGCTGTATCCGGACGGCAAGCTGACGCTGCCGCGGGTCGAACAGGCGGTCAACGATGCCGCGCATTTCACGCCGTTCCACTGGCTGGATGCGCTGCTGGGCGGCAAAAGCAAACGCGCGTGGCACATTTTGCAGCAGTTACGGCTGGAAGAGTGTGAGCCGGTTATCCTGCTACGCACCGTGCAGCGGGAATTGCTGTTGCTGCTACAGTTAAAACGACGCATGGCGACCACGCCGCTGCGCACGCTGCTTGATCAGCACAAGGTGTGGCAAAACCGACGTCCGCTGTTGACGCAGGCATTGCAACGTCTGTCGCTGACGCAATTACAGCAGGCGATTACCCTGCTGAGCCGGCTGGAGATCACCCTGAAACAGAATTACGGGCAACCGGTCTGGGCGGAACTGGAAACGCTGTCGATGATTCTGTGCGGTAAAGCGCTGCCCGACGGCCTGCTTGAGGTATAGCAATTTGTCGACATTCCCGGTCACCCAGCCCCTGACCGCCTACTTTGGCGGTACGTTTGACCCGATTCACTATGGGCATTTGCGCCCGGTCGCCGCGCTAGCGCAGGAAATTGGTCTGCAACGCGTTATTCTGTTGCCCAACAACGTCCCGCCGCACCGCGAGCAGCCGGAAGCCAACGCCGGCCAGCGCAAGACCATGATTGAGCTAGCGGTACGCGATAACCCGCTGTTTCAGATCGACGATCGTGAACTGCAGCGCGCCACGCCGTCCTATACCATTGAGACGCTGGAAGCATTACGCGCCGAGAAAGGCGCCGGCGCGCCGCTGGCGTTCATTATCGGGCAAGACTCGCTGTTGACGCTGCATCGCTGGCATCGCTGGCAGGAAATTCTGGATTATTGTCATCTGCTGGTCTGCGCCCGCCCCGGTTACCGCCAGCAGTTGGATACCACCGAGCTGGAAGCCTGGTTGGCCGCGCACCAGACTTACGATGTCGACCAGTTGCACTGCCGCTGTCACGGGCTGATTTACCTCGCCCATACCCCGCTTCTGCCGATTTCCGCCACCGACATCCGTCATCGCCGACAACAAGGCCTCGACTGCCATGATCTGCTGCCCGAAAGTGTGCTGAAGTATATTGACACACACGGACTCTATCGATAGTCATGCGTTGATACCACTCATTATAAGGCCGTGATATACTCCGCCGCTGGTTTCGGCTACAGGAAAACCACCTGCCGTCGCGGTGAAACGGCTATTTCACTGACGCCAGGCCAGCCCGCATAACCGGCAGATTAACCACTCATTAAAGGGGGAACCTTTGCAAGGCCAAGCACTCCAAGATTTCGTTATTGATAAACTTGACGATTTGAAAGGTCAGGATATTGTTGCCCTCAATGTAAAAGGGAAATCCAGTATCACTGACTGCATGATTATTTGTACCGGCACCTCCAGCCGTCATGTCACCTCCATCGCCGATCACGTTGTGCAGGAATCCCGCGCCGCCGGGCTGATGCCGCTAGGCGTTGAAGGGGAAAACGACGCCGACTGGGTCGTGGTCGATCTCGGCGACGTGATCGTCCATGTGATGCAGGAAGAGAGCCGCCACCTGTACGAACTGGAAAAACTCTGGGGCTGATATGAAGCTGCAACTGGTCGCCGTTGGCACCAAAATGCCCGACTGGGTGCAGACCGGCTTTACCGATTACCTCCGCCGTTTTCCCAAAGACATGCCGTTTGAACTGGTGGAGATTCCGGCGGGTAAGCGCGGCAAGAACGCCGATATCAAACGGATTCTGGAACGGGAAGGCGAACTGATGCTGGGCGCCGTAGGCAAAGGCAACCGCATCGTAACGCTGGATATTCCCGGTTCGCGTTGGGAAACGCCGCAGCTGGCGCAGCAACTGGAGCGCTGGAAACAGGACGGTCGCGATATCAGCCTGCTGATTGGCGGCCCTGAAGGGCTGGCGCCGCAGTGCAAAGCCGCGGCGGAGCAAAGCTGGTCGCTGTCGCCGCTGACGCTGCCGCATCCGCTGGTGCGCGTGCTGGTGGCGGAGAGTCTGTACCGGGCCTGGAGTATTACCACCAATCATCCTTACCATCGGGAGTAAGGCGAACGATGAACCCTGTGAAGTAGCAATCGCTGGATGAATATAGAACGTAAACCCTTTCGTGACTATACGGCTGAGGCAGCCCTGTTCGTACGCCGGGCGCTGGTCGCGTTCCTGGGCATTTTGCTGCTGAGCGGTATTCTGGTCGCCAATCTATACCACCTGCAGGTTTTACGTTTTGACGATTATCGTACCCGTTCGAATGAAAACCGCATCAAGCTGGTGCCGATTGCCCCGAGCCGCGGCATCATCTATGACCGCAACGGCACCCCGCTGGCGCTCAACCGCACGATTTACCAGCTGGAGCTGATTCCCGAAAAGGTCAACAATCTGGAAGAGACGCTGCAGGCGCTCAAATCGATCATTGACCTGACCGATGAAGACATCGATAACTTCAGAAAAGAGCGTAAACGTTCGCGTCGCTTCACGTCCATCCCGGTCAAAACCGGATTGAATGAAGTGCAGGTAGCGAGCTTCGCCGTCAATCAGTACCGTTTTCCCGGCGTGGAAGTCAAAGGCTACCAGCGCCGCTACTACCCGTACGGTGCCGCGCTGACCCACGTCATTGGCTACGTCTCTAAAATCAACGATAAAGATCTGGAAAGACTGGACCAGGAAGGCAAGCTGGCGGACTACGCGGCGACCCATGATATCGGCAAGCTCGGTATTGAACGCTATTACGAAGATGTGCTGCACGGCAAACCGGGCTACGAGGAAGTGGAAGTCAATAACCGCGGCCGCGTGATTCGCCAGTTGCACGAACAACCGCCGCAAGCCGGCAAAGATATCTACCTGACGCTAGACCTTAATCTCCAGCTCTATATCGAGAAACTGCTGACCGGCAGCCGTGCCGCCGTGGTAGTCACCGATCCACGGGATGCGGGTATTCTGGCCATGGTATCCAATCCCAGTTACGACCCGAACCCATTCGTCGACGGCATTTCAGGCAAAGCCTATCGGGAACTACTCAACGATCAGAATCGGCCGCTGATTAACCGCGCGACACAAGGCGTGTACCCACCCGCCTCTACTGTCAAACCCTACATCGCGGTATCCGCGCTGAGTGCTGGAGTTATCACTCCTTATACCTCGCTGTTTGACCCCGGCTGGTGGCAGTTGCCCGGCTCGGAAAAACGCTTCCGCGACTGGAAAAAATGGGGACACGGCCGCCTGAATCTCACCAAATCGCTGGAAGAATCCGCCGATACCTTCTTCTATCAGGTCGCCTATGACATGGGTATCGACCGCCTGTCTGAGTGGATGGGCAAATTCGGTTACGGTCATCTCACCGGTGTCGATCTGTCTGAAGAACGGGCCGGGATCATGCCGACCCGAGACTGGAAGATGAAACGCTACAAGAAACCCTGGTATCAGGGGGATACTATCCCGGTCGGCATCGGCCAGGGCTACTGGACCGCCACGCCGATCCAGATGATCAAAGCGCTGACCACGCTGATTAACGACGGCCAGGTCAAAACGCCACATCTGCTTAGCAGTACGCAGGAAAACAATACTCAGGTGCCTTACCGCCAGCCGGAGCACCAGCAGATCGGCGATATCCGCTCCGGTTACTGGGAAATAGCCAAAGACGGCATGTACGGCGTCGCCAACCGCCAGAACGGCACCGCCCACAAATTCTTTGCCGACGCGCCGTATAAGATTGCGGCCAAGTCAGGGACGGCACAGGTATTCGGCCTGAAGGAAAACGAAACCTATAACGCCAACCGGATTGCCGAACGGCTGCGCGACCACAAACTGATGGTTGCTTTCGCCCCTTACAGCAACCCGAAAGTCGCCATGTCCATCATTCTGGAAAACGGCGGCGCCGGGCCAGCCGTCGGGACTATCGTGCGTCAAATCCTCGACCATATTATGTTGGGCGACAACAATACCAACCTGCCGGACGCGCCGCCGTCGCCGCCGGGCAGTGAAACCGAGTAGAGGCACCATGACAGACAGTCAACAAAAAGGCTCAATCTGGACCAAAATGCACATTGATCTGCCTTTCCTTCTGTGTGTAATGGCGTTACTGGGCTATAGCATGTTCGTCATGTGGAGCGCCAGCGGGCAGGACACGGGCATGATGGAGCGCAAAATTGCCCAATGCGTGCTGGGGTTGGTCGTAATGATCGGCATGGCGCAAATCCCGCCGCGGGTCTATGAGGGCTGGGCCCCGTATCTGTACATTTTCTGTTTTATCCTGCTGGTCATGGTGGATGTATTCGGCCAGATCAGTAAAGGCGCGCAACGCTGGCTCGATTTAGGCGTGGTGCGCTTCCAGCCGTCGGAAATCGCCAAAATCGCGGTGCCGCTGATGGTGGCCCGCTATATCAACCGCGATATGTGCCCGCCGTCGTTGAAAAATACCGCCATCGCGCTGGCGCTGACGTTCGCCCCCACCCTGCTGGTGGCCGCCCAGCCGGACCTTGGCACCGCCATCCTGATTTGCGCTTCCGGCCTGTTCGTGCTGTTCCTCGCCGGCATGAGCTGGCGGCTGATCGCTATTGCCGCCATTTTGCTGGCGGCGTTCATTCCCGTACTGTGGTTTTTCCTGATGCATGATTACCAGCGCGACAGGGTAATGATGCTGCTGGACCCGGAAACCGATCCGCTCGGCGCCGGTTATCATATTATCCAGTCGAAAATCGCCATCGGTTCCGGCGGCCTGGCCGGCAAAGGCTGGCTGCAGGGCACCCAGTCTCAGCTGGAGTTCCTGCCGGAACGCCATACCGACTTCATCTTCGCGGTGCTGGCCGAAGAGCTGGGACTGATCGGCGTGCTGATCCTGCTGGGGTTGTACCTGTTCCTGATCATGCGCGGCCTGGTGATCGCCGCCAATGCGCAAACCTCGTTCGGCCGGGTGATGGTCGGTGGCTTGATGCTAATCTTTTTCGTGTATGTGTTTGTTAACATCGGCATGGTGAGTGGTATCCTGCCGGTGGTCGGGGTGCCGCTGCCGTTGGTCAGCTATGGCGGCTCGGCTCTGGTCGTCTTGATGGCGGGATTCGGTATCGTCATGTCGATACACACTCACCGCAAAATGTTATCCAAGAATTTATAGGGGTGAGCAATGCGTAAGGATTGGGTTTGGATTGGCGCGATCAGCCTGGCTCTGGCAGGCTGCGCGGTGACGGAACAGCCTCAGTCTCCCTCACCGCAGGCCACGGCGTACAATGGCCCGGTGGAAGAAATCGGCGGCGCGGAGCCGCGCTACGAACCGTACAAACCCGCCAACATGCAGGATTACAGCATGAACGGCAAAACCTACCGTATTGTCAAAAATCCGGAGAATTTCAGTGAAAGCGGGTTTGCCGCCTGGCACGATCGGGAATCGGTCGGTAACCGCACGGCAACCGGCGAAGAATTCGACGTCAACGCCATGGCCGCCGCTCATCCCACGCTGCCGATTCCGAGCTATGTGCGCGTCACCAACCTCAGCAACGGCCGTCGTCTGGTGGTGCGCGTCAACGATCGCGGGCCTTATACGCCGGGCAGAATCATCGATCTGACCAAAAGCGCGGCCGACCGCCTTAATCTGTCCAACAATACCAAGGTGAAGGTAGATTTCATCAGCGTGGCGCCGGACGGTTCGCTCTCCGGCCCCGGCACCATCGGCACCCGTGTCGCCAAACAGAGTTTTGCCCTGCCGTCACGCCCGACGCTGGGCTCCAGCGGTCTGGGAACGCCGGTCATGGAAAGCGCGCCGGCGACTGCCGCTGCGGTGCGGCCGATCAGCAACGCCACCTTGACGCCGACAACAGGTAATAGCGGCAGCAATATCGTTAGCGGCAGCCCGACTATCAACAATACCGGCGCCTCAAGCGGAGGCAGTTTCCTCGGCGCACCCAAACCGCTACCCAGCGGGGTGCTGGAAAGCCCGGAGCCAACGCCTGCCGCTACGCCAGTCAGAGCTACGGCGGTCGCGACAGCGCCGGTCGCCGTTCAGCCGTCACGCACGCTGTCGCAACCGGCTGTGCCTGCCGGTTCCGGCAACATCGTGGTGCAGGTCGGCGCACTGAGCGATCAGCAGCGGGCGCAAACCTGGCTGAAAAGCCTGAACGAGCGCTTCCGCGTGCCTGGCAAAGTCACCCTGAATAACGGTTTATACCGCATCCAGTTGGGGCCGTTCCAGAGCCGTCAGCAAGCTGCCGACCTGCAACAGCGCCTGTCCAGCGAAGCGCAACAGCCGTCATTTATCACCACGGTGTCTGGCGCGCAGTAACCTATTTCCGGTCGAAAGAGGGATAAATTCCCTCTTTCTTTATCTGTACGAGCGATAACGATATCGCCCCCGGCGATCGGCAAAATCGCGTAACGTATTGTCTGGTGCCGCCCCGATTTTCATCTGTTATAGTGTGGCTCGTTTTTTAACTTATACCCACGGATGTTGTTGTTCCAATCATGAAAACAGTAATCACGTCTTGTTTTACCAAACGTATTGCGCTCGGCACGTTGCTCGCCATCGGTGCATCCACTTTCGCCTACGCAGACGACATTAATCTGAAAACCATGATTCCTGCCGTCCCGGACATTGATGCCGAAGCGTACATCCTGATTGATTACAACTCGGGTAAAGTGCTGGCGGAAAAGAACGCCGACACCCGTCGCAACCCCGCCAGCCTGACCAAAATGATGACCAGCTACGTCATCGGCCAGGCGATTAAGGCCGGGAAGATCAGCCCGAACGATGTCGTGACTATTGGCAAAGACGCCTGGGCTACCGGCAACTCCGAGTTTCAGGGATCGTCGCTGATGTTCCTCAAACCGGGCGATCGCGTGCCGGTTTATTTGCTGAACAAAGGGATTATCCTGCAGTCCGGCAACGATGCCTGCGTAGCAATGGCTGACTACGTGGCGGGCAGCCAGGATTCGTTCGTCAACCTGATGAACGGTTACGTCAAGGCGCTGGGGTTGCAGAACACCAACTTCAAAACGGTTCATGGCCTGGATGCTGAAGGCCAGTACAGCTCAGCCCGCGATATGGCGCTGATTGGTCAGGCGTTGATCCGCGACGTACCGGATGAGTACGCGACCTATAAAGAGAAAGAATTTACCTTCAACAATATCCGCCAGACGAACCGCAACGGCCTGTTGTGGGACAGCAGCCTGGCCGTTGACGGCATCAAAACCGGCCATACCTCCTCCGCCGGCTACAATCTGGTGGCCTCTGCGACCGAAGGTCAGATGCGCCTGATCTCCGCCGTACTGGGTGGACGGACCTTCAAAGGCCGTGAAACAGAAAGCAAGAAACTGCTGACCTGGGGCTTCCGCTTCTTTGAAACGGTGGCGCCGCTGAAAACCGGCAAGGAATTCGCCTCCGAACCGGTGTGGTTCGGCGACAACGACCGGGTATCGCTGGGCGTGGATAAAGATGCCTACATCACCATTCCGCGCGGCCGCATGAAAGATTTGAAAGCCAGCTATGTGCTGACCAATACGGAACTGCACGCGCCGCTGGCCAAAAACCAGGTGGTGGGTACCATCAACTTCCAGCTGGACGGCAAAGTGATCGAACAGCGCCCGCTGGTAGTGATGAACGAAGTCAAAGAAGGCGGTATTTTCGGACGTCTGTTCGACTACATCAAACTGATGTTCCACCGCTGGTTCAGTTGATCCCCCTTGAATCCTGAGCAACCGCCCTCATGTTGCTCACTTAAGGATCGAACAACAGGATTTCGGTCATACTTAACACTCCCGCTTCGGCGGGAGTGATAATTTTGTACTAATGAATGACTCTGGAGTCGCCATGAAAACCAAACTCAACGAATTGCTTGAATTTCCATGCTCATTTACCTACAAGGTCATGGGGCTGGCAAAACCGGAGCTGGTGGATCGGGTTGTGGAAGTGGTTCAGCGCCATGCTCCCGGCGACTATAACCCGCAAATCAAGCCCAGCACCAAAGGCAACTACCATTCGGTGTCGATTACTATCATCGCCACCCATATCGAGCAGGTAGAAACGCTGTACGAAGAACTGGGTAACATCGATATTGTACGTGTGGTGCTGTAACGCCCGCCGCTCTCTGACCTTGTCTCCTTAATACGGAGACAAGCGAGGAAACCGCTATTCGCTGTAGCATCACCCCGCTATAATTGCGCTCATTCTTTCTTCACCCGACGATGACACTCTTGCAACAGGATACGATCACAGTACGTGACACGATGATAGTACGTGACGCGATGATAGTACGTGACGCGATCATGGTCAGTGACACGATCATAGTGCGCCAGTTGGGCGTACAGCCTTACGAGCCGGTATCACAGGCCATGCATACTTTTACCGAACAACGGGACAGCCACAGTTTTGACGAATTGTGGCTGGTGCAGCATCCGCCGGTCTTTACCCAGGGACAGGCGGGCAAAGCCGAACATGTTCTGATGCCCGGCGACATCCCGGTGATTCAAAGCGATCGCGGCGGTCAGGTGACCTACCACGGCCCCGGTCAGCAGGTGATGTATGTGCTGATCGATATCAAACGTCGCAAATTTGGCGTACGTCAGTTGGTAACCGCTATCGAAAATACCGTCGTCAATACGCTGGCGCATTACGCCGTTGACGCACACGCCCGCCCCGACGCCCCCGGCGTCTACGTCGGCGAACGGAAAATCTGCTCACTGGGCCTGCGCATCCGTCACGGCTGCTCGTTTCACGGGCTGGCGCTGAACATTGCGATGGATCTGTCCCCTTTCCTGCGCATCAACCCTTGCGGCTATGCCGGTATGGCGATGACTCAACTTAGCGAACAGGTTCCCGGCGCAACGGTAGCCGAAACCGCGCCAGTGATGGTGAACGCGTTTATGGAACTGCTGGATTACCGGCAGCAGGAATGGCTGGAGTGGAACTGGTCGCAGCAAGGGGCCCCACATCCGCTGAGCGCGCCAGACGCATCCTGACGCCGTTAAATTACATTTTATTTACATAATTTCTGTATTTTGTCCCCCAATGGCTGCTCGTCGGCGGACAAAGATGATATAATTTTGTGAGCTTTTTAAAAAAAAGTTTAACAACTCACGTAATCCAATGAATTTTATATAAATTCATAACAGCGATTCAGAACTGGAAATTACGCAAACATGAGTAAACCGATTCAGATCGAACGTGGCGTCAAATACCGCGATGCAGACAAAATGGCCCTGATCCCGGTACGTACCGTCGTCACCGAGCGTCAGGAGATGCTCCGCAAGCCGGAATGGATGAAAATCAAATTACCTGCGGACTCCAGCCGAATTCAGGGCATCAAGGACGCCATGCGCCGTAATGGTCTGCACTCGGTTTGCGAAGAGGCATCCTGCCCTAATCTGGCGGAGTGCTTCAATCACGGCACCGCCACGTTCATGATCCTCGGCGCCATCTGTACCCGCCGTTGCCCGTTCTGCGATGTCGCCCACGGCCGCCCGCTGACCCCGGATGCCAACGAGCCGGAAAAACTGGCTCAGACCATTCACGATATGGGGCTGCGTTATGTGGTGATCACCTCGGTTGACCGCGATGACCTGCGTGACGGCGGCGCCCAGCATTTTGCCGACTGCATCAGCGCCATTCGTCGTAAAAACCCAAGCATCAGAATCGAAACGCTGGTGCCGGATTTCCGTGGCCGTATGGATCGGGCGCTGGATATTCTGACCGTCACGCCGCCGGACGTATTTAACCACAACCTGGAAAACGTGCCGCGTCTCTACCGCCAGGTACGTCCGGGCGCCAACTATGAATGGTCGTTGCAGCTGCTGGAAAAATTCAAAGCCGCGCATCCCAATATCCCGACCAAGTCCGGTCTGATGGTTGGTCTGGGCGAGACCAATGATGAAATTCTGGATGTAATGCGCGATCTGCGTCGCCACGGCGTGACCATGCTGACGCTGGGCCAGTACCTGCAGCCGAGCCGCCACCACCTGCCGGTACAACGTTATGTGCCGCCGGAAGAGTTTGAGGAAATGAAGGCGGAAGCGCTGGCGATGGGCTTTACCCACGCCGCCTGCGGTCCGTTCGTTCGTTCGTCCTACCACGCCGACTTGCAGGCCAAAGGGATTGAGGTGAAATAACGGGCTACAGCCTGCAACATCCCCTTACAAAATGACACAAGCAACACAAAAAGCGGATGGCAAAGCCCTCCGCTTTTTTATTTTGATGCCTGTCAGCGCTGATAATTATTCTTTAGGACGATTTTCGCTGATAGCGGCTGGATGTTCATCCTGAGCGGAAGATTTTGCCGCCGGCGCCGGCTGCTCATCACTCATGGATTTCTTGAAGCCTTTGATAGCGGCACCCAGATCGCTGCCCAGACTGCGCAGTTTATTGGTGCCGAACAGCAGAACAATCAAGGCGCCAATCACTAAGAGCTTGGCAATACTGATACCTTCCATACATACCTACCTGATGATGTGAGCTGGAAAAGCCAGCGCGCTTTACATCGCTCTTTTTTAAATCGATACACCGAATAAGGCAATGGTCATCTGTAACAAAGTAAGACGTCCATCGCCAGTCGCTGTTTTTATCCGGCATGTGATGCCTTGCTGTTATCGTAGTACAGGCGGCTTAAAACGGTTGTGATGCAGCACAGGTAACTGGCGACGAACAGCTTGAATACGCTCCAGCTTCAGTTCCGCCAGCAGCAATTCAGGCTGTTCGGCAGCCTGGGCGATAACCACGCCCATCGGGTCCACCACCATGCTATTGCCGATATTCCTGTCGCTACACTCCCCTGTCGCCACCAGATAACAGGTGTTCTCCAGCGCCCGGGTCCGGGCCAGCAATTCCCAGTGCGCTTCCTTCTGCGGGCCTTTCACCCAGGCCGCCGGCACTACCAGCACATCGGCGCCGTTGACCGCCAGTTGGCGCGCCATCTCGGCGAAACGGATGTCGTAGCACACCATCAGCCCGACACGCATTCCCGCCACCTCCACCACCGGCGGCAGGGCCGTTCCCGGCGTCACCCGTCGAGACTCCTGCACCGTAAAAGCGTCATACAAATGCAGCTTGTGGTAATGAACCAACACTTCGCCTCGCCGGATAACCAACAGCGTATTGTGCACACGACCATCCGCCGCCGGAGTATGCAGGGTAAACACCACGCTGATATCCAGCGACTGGCTGGCGGTCAGCAACTGGCTGACAAACGGGCCGGTGATCGGCTGGGCGCAACCGACGCCCCATTCCGGGTCCGTGTTGTCTCGCGCCAGCACCGCCTCCGGCAGCACCAGCAGATCAGCCCCGGCGGATGCCGCCTGGGCCATTAATGTTATGCAAGTCTGGGCGTTGTCCTGCCATAGACGTTGCACGGCAAACTGGCCGAGCGCCACTTTCATATCTGGCTCCTTCATACATAACAGGCGGATACATTTGGTAAAACTACCACGGCTATAAAAAACATTGGCATGCGGGTAAACTTTAATAGCCAGTAACGGAGATGACATTCCTCCATAACCGCCTTCGGCTGATGATGTCTACGAGTCCCTCAATCGGGCGTGCCCTTTCGAGATTAGCCCAACTTACCCTTGAATGAAAAGGTGACTATGTATAGTACGTTACTTGCTGTTTTTATTGGCGGCGGGATTGGCAGCGTCGCGCGCTGGCAACTCAGCGTGCGCTTTAATAACCTGTTTCCCCAGATTCCCGCCGGCACACTGCTGGCCAACCTGATCGGCGCCTTCATTATCGGCGCGGCCATGAGCTATTTCATGCGCCAGCCCGACCTTCCGCCACACTGGAAACTGTTGCTCACAACCGGTTTTTGCGGCGGGCTGACAACGTTCTCGACTTTTTCCTACGAAATGATTGCCCTGCTGCAGAGCGGAGAATGGGCCGCAGCGCTGTTCAATTTGCTGCTCAATCTGCTCGGTTCACTGATCATGACGGCGCTGGCGTTTGCGCTGGTAGGCTGGCTGAGCGCCCACTGAGAGATGGGATAAAGAAGATACAAAATAAAAACCCGCCATCAGGCGGGTTTTTCAGGAAATCGGTATAATTAAATAGCGATAACGTTAGCAGCAGAAGGTCCTTTAGCGCCGCTGGTGATTTCAAACTCTACGCGCTGACCTTCAGCCAGGGTTTTGAAACCGTTGCTCTGGATAGCAGAAAAGTGAACGAATACGTCCTTGCTGCCATCTTCCGGAGTAATGAAACCGAATCCTTTGGACTCATTAAACCACTTAACGCTACCTTTAATCTTAGACATCAAACTTACCTTTACATGAATGAACGACACAAAATCTGTGTCAAATACAGTACAGCAAGTAGCGGCGCATTTGTCCAGCCGAACATCACCAAAAAGTGATAAAACATGATAAAAAAGCGAACTGACTCCATTCACTCCGCATATTTATAAGCCACAACCGCATTATTTGGTATCTTACACGCAGTTAGCCACTTTTTTTGGTCATCCCAAACAACTATGCAGAAAATGCTGGGGTTACTTGGCGGTATGAGCTGGGAGTCGACCCTGCCTTATTACCGTATCATCAACCAATATGTGAAAGAGACATTAGGTGGGCTGCATTCCGCCCGGTTGCTGCTGCATAGCGTTGATTTTTATGATATCGAAAAAATGCAGTCTTCCGGCGACTGGGAGGCCGCGGCCGATTACTTGTCACAGGCCGCCATCGGGCTGAAGCAGGCTGGTGCAGATGCCATTGTCATCTGTACCAACACCATGCATAAAGTCGCCGACCAGGTCGAACAGCGTTGTCAGTTGCCAATAATCCATATCGCTGACGCCGCCGCGGCCGAAATACAGCGGCAACAACTCGCCACCGTCGCGCTGCTGGGCACCCGCTATACCATGGAACAGAGCTTCTATCGCGGCCGCCTGACTGAGCGTTTCGGCATCCGGGTGCTGATACCCGACCCGCTACAACGTGATGAAATCAATCGCATCATTTTCGATGAACTCTGCCTTGGGCAGATTCGCGATGAATCTCGTCAGGTTCTCTGCCGCATCATTGCCGATCTGCAGCAAAACGGCGCGCAGGGCGTGATACTAGGGTGTACTGAATTACCGCTATTGATCCGCCCGGATGATGTGATGATTCCGCAGTTGGATACCACGCAACTGCACGCGCTGGCAGCGGCACGCTTTGCTTTGGGTCAATGAGTCACGTTCGCACAGACAGGCAAAGGCAAATAATAGCCTCTTTTATTTACTCAGGCTTCCTCATTTAGCCAGCGTCATCCCCGGCAGCAGATCGAAAAACATGAGCGAAAAATTGAGAACCTCATCACAAAAATGAGAAGAAAAAAACGGGGTAAAACGCGGGAGTTTATGAATAACACACTCACCTTAAGCGAAAATTAATTTTTAAAAATCAGCCTATTAAAACCAGTTTTTATCACATAAAAAAAGCAGCAACCCGTGGATTGCTGCTTTGGTGATACTCAATTAGGGACCTGGTGACTAATGACAGTAAATGAAATTGTACTAGTCTAAATACATCAGCAATTACTTACGCAGCATTGCGTCGATGAAGCTTTTCCAGTTGTTGAGTTCGACTTCGATCATGATGGTAGCTCCTTAGAGATTTGTTGTCTTACGGGGTTATTATACGCTTCTTTTTTGACCAAGATAAAGACTTTGGGGCGCAAAAATGTGCTCTCTTTCGCATTTCCGCAACATAGCCAACCAACTCAACCCCATGATTTCTTAAGATAATTTTAATACTCTGCCGTATCCGGCGTTTATGTTGTATGCTTTTTTCCCTTATGACATGAAAAATAACGGATTTTAAACATATGGCCATCATCCTGTACGGCATTAAGAATTGCGACACCATAAAAAAGGCCCGTCGCTGGCTGGAAGACCATCAGATTGACTACCGTTTTCATGACTATCGGGTCGACGGGCTGGAAGAGGAACGCCTGCAATCCTTTATCGATCGCACAGGCTGGCAACCGCTGCTGAATACCCGGGGCACCACCTGGCGTAAACTGGAAGAAGCGTACCGTAACACCATCGACAATGAAGCGGCGGCAAAAGCTGTTATGCTGGAGCAACCCGCGTTGATCAAACGCCCGCTGCTGGAGACTGATGACGGAAAAACTCTGCTCGGTTTCAGCGACGACAGCTATCAGCACTTTTTTACGGAGAACACCTCACATGTCTTGCCCGGTAATTGAACTGGCCCAGCAGCTCATCAAACGCCCGTCTCTCAGTCCGGATGACGCCGGCTGCCAGGCGCTCATGATTGAACGCCTGCAGGCCATCGGCTTCATCGTCGAAAAGCTGGATTTCGGCGATACCCAAAATTTCTGGGCCTGGCGCGGTCAGGGAAAAACGCTGGCGTTCGCCGGTCATACCGACGTAGTGCCTGTCGGTGATAACAACCAGTGGCAGACGCCGCCGTTTGAACCCGCTATTCGTGACGGCATGTTGTACGGTCGCGGCGCGGCGGACATGAAAGGCTCGCTGGCGGCAATGGTAGTGGCGGCGGAGCGTTTTGTCGCTGCTCACCCCAATCATCAGGGTCGACTGGCGTTTCTTATTACTTCCGACGAGGAAGCCAGCGCCGTCAACGGCACCGTCAAGGTCGTGGAAACGCTGATGGCGCGTCAGGAGCGGCTGGACTACTGCCTGGTCGGCGAACCGTCCAGTACCGATCGGGTCGGCGATGTGGTGAAAAACGGCCGGCGCGGCTCTATCACCGCCAATCTGCGGATTCACGGCGTTCAGGGTCATGTCGCTTATCCGCATCTGGCGGACAACCCGGTGCATCGGGCCATGCCGGCGCTGAATGAACTGGTGGCGACCGTCTGGGACCAGGGCAACGAATTCTTCCCGCCTACCAGCATGCAGATAGCCAACATTAACGCCGGCACCGGCAGCAATAACGTCATTCCCGGCGAGCTATACGTGCAATTCAATTTCCGCTTTAGCACTGAGCTGACCGATGAGCTAATTAAACAGCAGGTCAAAGCTCTGCTTGATCGTCACCAGCTTAACTACACGCTGGAATGGCAACTGTCCGGTCATCCGTTCCTGACCGGCCGCGGCGAACTGGTGGATGCGGTGGTCAACGCCGTTGAACACTACAGTGAAATCACCCCACAGCTCCTGACTACCGGCGGCACCTCAGATGGTCGCTTTATTGCCCGCATGGGCGCACAGGTGGTGGAGCTGGGGCCGGTCAACGCCACGATTCATAAAGTGAACGAGTGCGTCAGCGCCGCCGACCTGCAACTACTGAGCCGCATGTATCAACGCGTTATGGAGCAATTGATCGCATGATGTCTTCCGCCTGTCTGACCGGCAAAAGCGCCCATCATCTGGTGACGTTAAGCGGGTCGCATCGCCTGCAACCTGAAGCGGTCGCGGCGTTTACGGCCATGCAGCAGGCGGCGCGGCAAGATGGATTCAACCTGCAACCCGCCAGTACGTTTCGGGATTTCGAGCGTCAGCGGCAAATCTGGAACGGCAAGTTTACCGGTCAGCGCCCGTTGCTGGATCAACACAGCCAGCCGCTAGACGCCCTCGCGCTGGACGAAGGCGCGCGTTGCGAGGCGATCCTGCGCTGGTCGGCGCTGCCGGGCGGCAGCCGTCACCACTGGGGCAGCGACCTGGATATTTATGACCCCGACCGCTTGCCCGCCGGCCAAAAACTGCAGTTGGAACCATGGGAATATCAGCCGGACGGTTATTTTGCCGAACTCAGCGACTGGCTGACGCAACACATGGTCGCATTCGGCTTTTACCGGCCGTTCGCGCAGGACAGCGGCGGCATCGCCATTGAGCCCTGGCATCTCAGCTATGCGCCGCTGGCCCGTCTCGCCATGACTCAGTTAACGCCGGAACACATTCTGCAAGCGTGGCGAGGCGAAGACATTGCCGGCCGAAGCTGGCTGGAGCCGAATCTGCCGATGTTGTTCCAGCGCTTTATACTGTCTGTTGAGGCACAATAACCCCGTTAACACGGGATATCTGTATATGAGGAACAACCATGGGATGGCTGGCTGATTACTGGTGGGTAATACTGCTGGTGTTACTGGGAATGCTGGTCAACGGCATCAAGGAGCTGAGCCGCCTTGATCATAAACGTTTTCTGCATGATAAACCGCCGTTGCCGCCGCACCGCGACAATAATGCGCAGTGGGACGACGAAGACGACTGGCCGCAGAAAAAGCCCTGACCCTGCACGCTGAAAACCACAAGGCCGGGCCACCCGATGGCGACCCGGCCTTCTTATTTTATAGCGACCTTCTGACTTATTACGATAAGCGCACTGTCAGTTGGTTAACAAAATGTCCATCGGTTAACGACATGCCCGCCGGTTAGCGAAATGCCACCAGTTCGCCGCGCGCGCCCATCACCGCCTCATCCCAGAAGCGTTTCGGGATGTAATGGTGCAGCCGGTCCAGCGCGTTATCCATCATGCGGCCGTCAATGGCATGCCCCAGTTGCGGCACCAGATCCAACGTGAAATCCGACCCCTGGGCACGCAGACTCTGTGCGGCCTGGCGAGCGTGATCCGCCGTAATCACCGGGTCTTCCTCGCCATGAATCAGGTGAACCACGACATCATACAGCGGCTGCTCCGGCAACGCGGCAAAGCGGCCGCTAAACGCCACGGCCCGCCCGGCCAGATTTTTCTCCGCTTTCAATGCCTCAAGGATCATGATCGACCCTTGAGAAAAACCGATCAACGCAGTGTGGGAATAATCGATTCCCGTAGTTTCCTGCCAGTAGCGAACGGTTTCGATAAACCGCGGCATGATGGCGTTGACGCGACGAGCGCGATTATCCTCGGTGACGCCCTGTACCGAAAACCACTGACGCCCTTCGCCCAGACCAATCGCTTCCGGACCGCCAACGCTGATAACCTGCGCCATAGGGAACGCCTCGGCAAAATAACGGCCGATCTGACCCATGGAAACCGGATTGTCGCCCACGCCATGAAATAGCAAAAACAACTGCTTAGGTGAAGGTGGATTTTGCACCACAAAATAGTCATGCTTCATATCGCCTCTCCTGCGGTTACCTTCAGGGGAAACCGTCTGTTCAAAAAATTTCAGTTGTCACTATACGCCCCTCGATAGCGGGTCAATATTGAGGTTTATTGAACAAGTCATTCCATTATCCTGTATCAGGATCAGTGTATATGAACGCAGGAAACCGGCAGGCCGAATCACAGTTCAAGTTACAAAATTGTGATCGCTACCACTTGAAATGAATTTGGAAAAGGAAACCACTTCTTTCGCTATGACACCATTCTCGTTATAAAGCTATTCTCTCTATAAAACCATTCTCGCCACAAAACAGTTGTCGCGATAAAACAGTTTTAGTTATAAAACAATATCATGCCAACGTTGCCACTCAGCTTCGTCCAGTTGGCGCAGCGCCTGAGTCGCCTCCGCCCGCCAGCGCTGAACCAGCGCCTTTCTCCCCGCCAGTTGAAGCTGATGAACGCACTCCGCCGCGCTTCGCCCTTGCTCAAGCCATAGCCTCAAGGCGATTAATGCCATCGGCGATCGCATCATCAGGCGTGACAGCGCCCCCTGACAGGCCTCTGGCGGACGGTGGGCCATAGCAAATCCCACCAGATTGCGCCAATCATCCGCCGTGATCGTCTGATCCTCCACCAGCGGCAAATTCAGCGCCAATGGGATATCACGCCGCAGCCAGAACCAGTCCCGGATCAGTTCACGGTATGCTGACGCTGCCAACGCGCTGCCCGCTTCGCTGAGCGGAAGCAACGCCATTGCGCTGTAACACCCGCTGCTGGCGTCAATATGGCTGCCGATACGCGCCAGTTGAAACCCGCAACGCTGCCAGAACCGCCACAATGCCGGCTGAAAACCGAAGCTGACCGACAGAAAATCCAGCTGTTCCTGCTGCGCCCGTTGCTGCTGCTCCCGGACCAGCGCCTGCCCGATCCCTTGACCACGCTGCGCCGCCAGCACCGCAATCCGGCTGATGCGGCGCGACCGTAATACCGGCGCCCGCCACTGATTGCCGTGCGCCGCCAGCGACTGCGCCACCAGATTTCCTCTCGGCCGACGTCGCCCGGCCCAGACGTCCTGCGCCAGCGCCTCCGGCAACCCGCCTTCATCCACCAGCCAGATAACGCCGCCGACCTGCTCGTCGACACGGGCGCTGGCGATATGCATGCCGGGTGCATCCAGCAGGCGGCGTAAATCCAGCGGCGAAGTACGGTAGTGGGCGCTGCAGAGCAATCCATAGCACCCGGCAAGGCGTTCAGGTCGACTCAGCCAGTCGTCGAGCCGCTCCAGCCGAATCGCCGGTGACCCCGGCAACCGTTCCGGCACCTGTTTTTCGGCGTCAAACAGCATCACCCGATCGACGATATTCTCCAGCGGATCCTGCTCTGCCCAGCGTAGCGGCGCAGTCAGTTCAATCGCCTGCCAGTCCGGCAGTGACGCGCAGAATTTCAGCAGAAAACCGCGCCCCGTCCCTTCATACCCTTGTACCGTGGTCGTCATCACCACCCGACGGAAAAACGGCAACAACGCCTGCAATAACGGGGCAGGAATCGCCGCCGCCTCATCGATCAACAACCACTCCACCGGCGGTGCGCCATGTTGCTGACAGAACGCCAATAGCGCATCCGGCGCCCAGAACGTTGCCGCATCGCCAGCCTGACGCAGCAGGATTTCGCCGGCGGCGCGCGACGGCGCGCTCACCCAGCAGGCCCCCTGACACTGACGCGCCAGCATGCCGGCCAGCGTCGACTTGCCACGTCCGCGCGGCGCGGTGATCACGGACACCGAGCAAGAGGTGCGCAGCAATTGCTGCAATACAGCCTGCTGACAGGAGGTCGCTTCGCCGGTGGCCGGCTGCCAGTCTGAACGGCGATGGGGAAGTGCAATCACCGGCTCGGCGTCCTGCTGGCGCCACAGCATAACCTCGTCATCGCGCAACAGCTGGTGCTGCGCATGTAGGATAAATCGGGGGGTGGCTATCGGCTCCGGTTGCTCGCTCCAGCGCAGGCTGTCCGTATCCGGACAATCGGGCCAGCGCTCCCACTCCGGAACCAGCAGGAGCAGCCAGCTGCCGGCCCGGAGCGCGCCGGCCAGCATCGCCAGCGCCTCCGCATCCAGACCGTCGCGGGCATCGAACACCGCATGCAGAAACTCCCGGCCCAGCACGCCACGCACGTTCCGCGGCGCTATCGCCGTCGTCCCCTCCGGCGCCGACGCGCTGACCCACAGCCAGTCGCCGGGCAACAAGGCGCTCAGGCGCTGTGCCTGAGCGCAGCACCAATCGGACCGGCCGCTCAGTACCAACAGACGGCGAATGCCGTAACGCTGCTGATATTGCTGGCTGACAACAAAAGACTCCACGACACGCCCCGAAGAAAACTTAGCCTTTGCCGATCAGCAACGACAGCAACCCTGCCGCAATCAGCGGCCCCACCGGCACGCCGCGGAACAACGCCACGCCCATCACGGTACCGACCAGCAGGCCGGCCACCACCGACGGCTGATTGCTCATCAGCGTCACCCCGCGCCCGCCCAGCCAGGATACGGCTACGCCGATCGCCACGGCCAGCAGCGATTTCCAGTGCAAAAAAGAGTAGAACACATCGCCAGCAGAAATCTTGCCGCTGGCAATCGGCGCCATCACCCCGATGGTCAGCACCAGCACCCCAAACGACAGACCATATTTTTCCACCCACGGAAAATAGTGATTCAGCGGCGTAATACGCACCACCACCAAAAACAGAATAGCCAGCGTAACGGTCATGTTCTGGCTGATAATGCCGAGAGCGGCCAGCGCCAGTAAAATAAGCAGAGTCGGGTCAAAAAAGGCCATGAAACATCCTTGCCGGAATCAGTCAATGCGTAGGCGGGAGATAATAACACTCATTGGACAGGGACAGCATAGCGACTGCAACGCTGCCAGGGATAAACCGGCGGCGGATTCGGGGGAAATGTATAGTCTGCCATCATCAGACGACAGACTCGTTCTGGCAGCCGGAAACGAAGGCCGCCTGCCAGAACGTAAACGATTGCGCTGTTAGTCTAATTTAACGCCCAGACGGTGTGCGACTTCCTCGTAGGCTTCAATCAGGCCGCCCAGGCTCTGACGAAAACGGTCTTTATCCATCTTGTTCAGGGTTTCTTTGTCCCACAGACGGCTGCCATCCGGCGAGAACTCATCACCCAGCACCACTTCGCCCTTGAACAGACCGAACTCCAGCTTGAAGTCCACCAGAATCAGACCAGCGTCGCCAAACAGCTTGCTCAGTACCTCGTTGGCTTTGTAGCTGAGTTCTTTCATCCGCGCCAGATTCTCTTCGCTTACCCAGCCGAAGGTCTTGCAGTAGGACTCATTCACCATCGGGTCGTGCATGGCGTCGTTTTTCAGGAACAAATCGAACAACGGCGGATTGAGGATTTCACCTTCCGTGATGCCCAGACGTTTAACCAGCGAACCTGCCGCACGGTTACGCACCACGCACTCGACCGGCACCATCTCCAGCTTCTTCACCAGCACTTCGGTGTCAGACAGCAGGCTCACCATCTGGGTCGGGATCCCGGCCTCTTCCAGCTTGGTCATGATGAAGTGGTTGAACTTGTTGTTCACCATCCCTTTACGATCAAACTGCTCAATGCGAGCGCCATCCCCTGCTGACGTATCATTGCGGAACTCCAGCACCAGCAGATCCGGATCGTCCGTGGTGTAGACCGTTTTCGCTTTTCCGCGATACAACTCAGCTAGCTTTTGCATCTTTCATTACTCCACACAAGTAAGGGCCACCCGCACCGGGCCCGTTAATTGAACGTGTTGATAAATCCATCACGTTGATGACAAATGAAGAAGGGCCGGAGAACCCGACCCTTATACGTTATTGCGTTTTACGACTTGCTGAACGCGGCCTGGAACACGGCGACCAGCGCATCATTTTGCGACTGGCTTAGCGTATGCCCTTTCGAATCGATGAATTGCAGCGTGCTGCGGTTACCCAAATCGCCGACCTGAAGTTTGTAATCTCCGTTCGGCAATTCCGGGTCGTGCGCGCCCAGTTCATTCCAGGTGCCGCTGCCCGGCGCCTTATAGCTGACAGACACCGAACCTTGCGGACGGCTGCGATCGTTGACGGTCATACCGACCTTCTCCAGCGCCTTCGGCAGACGGTCCCATACCTGATTGTAGGAACCGCGCACCACCAGCAACGGCAGGCCGGAATCATCGGCGCCGCTCTGGACATTCAACTGCTGGCTGTTACGACTGGCCTGCGCGCTGTCGTTATCGTTCAGACGTTTGTCCAGTTCGTCGGACAGCGTATTGAGCATCAGCGCGGTATAACGCTGAATTTCGCTGCGATCCGTCACCGGGCTGGTATTCTGCTGCAGATCCAGCAGTTTCACGGTCAGCGCCAGCTGATACCCCTGCGTCTGCAGGCTTATCTGATAACGCGCCTGATGCGCTACATCCTCGTCTTCACGCTTCCAGTTGACCCAATCGGTCGTCAGCGTCCGGCTGGCGTCCTGACGGCTGGCGATCGTATAGCCTTTTGACTGGAGAACCTGCGTCAGCACCGTCCACAGGCTGCTGTTGCGCGCATTGTTTTCCAGCAATAACGTGGCGCTATTGCCGGAAACCTGACCGCGGGAACCATTCAACAAAGCCAATGGCTGCATCGGCGGACGAATATCCAGCGCCTTGCCTACCAGCCCATTCTGGTTGACCGGAGGAACCTCGTAATCCCCATTCTGCACCGGCAGAATCAGACCGGACGGCACATTCAGCGCCCGGTGCTCGGGGGTTTTCAGATAGGATTCATCGCCGTTGACCTGACGCTTGTAGCGTTGATCGCTGGTACAGGCGGCCAGCAACATGATCAGCGAAACACCGACAACTTTTGCCACCATCGACTTTTGCAATGAAGAACTCATCAAATCTCCCTAACGGTTACAGCAGACCCGCCTGCTTCATGGCCTGCTCCATCACGTCGCGACCGGCATCGGTCAGCGGCGTCATCGGCAGACGAAGCGTGTCGGTCGCCATCAATCCCAATGCCTTACAGGCCCATTTCACCGGAATCGGATTGGGTTCAACAAACAGTTTCTGATGCAGCGGCATCAGACGCTGATTCAGACGGCGGGCTTCAACGAAATTCCCTTGCGCCGCCAGCTCGCACAACGCCGCCATTTCGCGGGCTGCGATGTTGGCTGTCACGGAAATCACGCCGTCGCCACCCAGTTGCATGAAGTCCAGCGAGCTGGCGTCATCGCCGCTCAGCAGAATGAAATCTTCATGAACCAGCTCTTGGATCTGACTGACCCGGCTTAAGTTCCCGGTCGCTTCCTTGATCGCGACAATATTTTTGACTTCCGACAAACGGGCAACGGTTTCCGGCAACATGTCACAACCGGTACGGGACGGCACGTTGTAGAGGATCTGCGGCAGGTCGGTGTGCTCGGCAATCGCCTTGAAGTGCAGGAACAAGCCGTTCTGAGTCGGCTTGTTGTAATACGGCGTCACGGTCAGGCACCCGGCCACGCCCGTGTCGTTGAAACGCTGGGTGAGGGAAATCGCCTCAGCGGTCGAATTAGCGCCGGTGCCGGCGATAACCGGGATACGGCCATCGCTCAGTTCCAGCGTCAGCATCACCACGTCGCCATGCTCATCGTGACTCAAGGTGGCGGACTCGCCGGTGGTTCCCACCGACACAATCGCGGAAGTTCCGCTAGCGACATGATAATCAATCAGTTTTTTCAGGCTTGCACGATCAACGGCACCTTTGTCGTCCATCGGCGTAACCAGAGCAACAATACTACCCGTAAACATTGGCCATCCCCTCCACAAACAAGTGCTTCATGGTACTTTTGACTTCTATGCAAAAGCAAGCTTGCAACCGCGGTTGTCAGCGCTTGGCAGGTGGTTTTTTTTATGTTTACCATGTTACTCCCAACATTTTGTACAGGAAGCACTATTTTGCCGCGCCCACAAGAACACTATCTGGTCATTACCGCGTTGGGGACCGACCGTCCCGGTATCGTCAATACGATTACCCGCCACGTCAGCAGTTGTGGCTGCAACATCGAAGATAGCCGACTTGCGATGCTGGGCACGGAGTTCACCTTTATCATGCTGCTGTCCGGCAGTTGGAACGCGATTACGCTTATCGAATCCACCCTGCCGCTCAAGGGCGCCGAGCTGGATTTGCTGATCGTGATGAAACGCACCGAATCGCAGTCCCGCCCGCCGATGCCGGCCACCGTGTGGGTCAAGGTGGATGTCGCTGACTCACCACACATCATTGAACGCTTTACCGATCTGTTCGATTCCCATCAAATGAACATTGCCGAGCTGGTGTCCAAAACCCGCCCCGCCGATGGCGATACGCCGCCGCAACTGTACATCCAGATTACGGCGCACAGCCCGGCCATGCAGGCAGGTTCAATTATTGAGCCGGCCTTTCATCAGCTATGTACAGAACTGCACGCGCAAGGCAGTATTAGCGTTGTGAACTATCCACAGCACGAAGAGAAAGATGGAGAGTAGTGATGACCACACTGAAAGCCGGTGATATCGCACCGAAATTTAGCTTGCCCGACCAGGATGGCGAACAAGTTAATTTGGCCGACTTCCAGGGACAGCGGGTGTTGGTGTATTTCTATCCCAAGGCCATGACACCAGGTTGCACCGTGCAAGCCTGTGGGCTTCGCGATAACATGGACGAACTGAAAACGCTCGGCGTTGAGGTTCTTGGCATCAGCACCGATAAACCGGAAAAATTGTCCCGCTTTACTGAAAAAGAGCTGCTGAATTTTACCCTGCTGGCCGATGAGGATCACCAGGTGGCGGCACAGTTCGGCGTCTGGGGTGAAAAAACCTTCATGGGGAAAACCTACGACGGTATTCACCGGGTCAGTTTCCTGATCAACGCCGAAGGCAACATCGAAAAAGTGTTCGATGATTTCAAAACCAGTAACCACCACGACATCGTGCTGAATTACCTGAAAGGCGCCTGAGTCCTTTCCTTCCCGATTATTGCCGGCGCAGCGTCTGATGCGCCGGCAAACTGGTTTTCGCGCCGCATTTTCCGTTTTTTACGTCGTCTTTTTCCCCCACCCGTGTTTCATTGTGTGCCGCCGCTGGCTAAGATGATGGCAATTCTTTCAGGCTGTTCAGAAGGTTGTATCCGTTATGTCCTATCGGCTCAAACAGACGGTCATCGCCATGCTGGCAGGTGTGTTGCTGAGCGCAAGCCCGCAGGGTTTCCCGGCCGGCACACAGGAAAATCTGCCGGATATCGGCACCACCGCCGGCGGAACGCTCAGCATCAATCAGGAACTGGTGATGGGGGATTTCTATCTGCGCCAGTTGCGTGCCGGCGCGCCGCTGATTAACGACCCGCTGCTGCTGCAGTACATCAACCAACTGGGCGGGCGACTGGTCAAGTCGGCTGATTCCGTGCGTACTCCGTTCCATTTCTTTTTGGTCAATAACGACGAAATCAACGCCTTTGCCTTTTTTGGCGGCAATGTGGTGCTGCACTCCGGGCTGTTCCGCTACGTAGAGAATGAAAGCGAGTTGGCCTCGGTGCTGGCGCACGAAATCTCCCACGTGACCCAGCGCCATCTGGCGCGCGCTATGGAAGCCCAGAAAGCCAACGCGCCGCTGGCCTGGGCCGGCGCTTTCGGCTCGCTGTTGCTGGCGATGGCGAATCCGCAGGCCGGGTTCGCCGCGCTGAGCGGCACGCTGGCCGGCGCGCAGCAAAGCGTCATCAGCTTTACCCAGTCCAACGAACAGGAAGCGGACCGCATCGGGATTCAGGTGCTGCAACGCGCCGGATTCGACCCGCAGGCGATGCCCAATTTCCTGCAACGGCTGGCGGAGAGCTCCCGCTACGCCACCAAACCGCCGGAAATGCTGCTGACGCACCCGCTGCCGGAAAGCCGGCTGTCGGACGCCCGTAACCGCGCCAACCAGATGAAATCAATCCCGGTGCATTCCTCGCAGGATTTTCTGTTCGCCAAGGCTCGCGTGCTGGGCATGTACGGCTCGCAGGACAACCCGTATGGCGCCGCGTTGCTGGACAACTGGGCCAAAGGCAACGCGCGCGAGCAACAGGCCGCCCAATATGGCCGCGCGATCCGCGCCTATCAGGCCAAGAAATACGATGACGCGCGCGCCACGCTGCAACCGCTGCTGGACAAGTCGCCGTCAAACCCCTGGTTTCTTGATCTGATGACCGATATTGATATCGGCCAACAGCGTGCCGATCAGGCGGTCGCCCGCCTGCAGAAAGTGCCGGACGCGCAAGACAACCCGGTGCTGCAGCTCAACCTGGCCAACGCGATGGTGGAAAGCCGCAAATCTGCCGACGCCATCCGCATTCTGCGCAAATACACATACGCCCACCCGGACGATCCGAACGGCTGGGACTTACTGGCGCAGGCTTCCGCCGCGCAAAACATGCGCAGCGAAGAACTGGCGTCCCGGGCGGAGAGTCTGTCGCTAAACGGCAAGCTGGATCAGGCTATCCGCCTGTTAAGCAACGCCAGCTCACAAAGCAAACTCGGCAGCATGGATCAGGCGCGTTACGACGCCCGCATCGATCAACTGCGGGCGTTGCAGCAACGTTTCCGCCCTTATGAGAAATCCTGAAAAAGGTGAGTTGAATGACTAAACCGGTGACCATTTATCATAATCCCCGCTGCTCCAAGAGCCGCGAAACCCTGGCGTTGCTGCAGCAACAAGGCATCGAACCGGAAGTGGTGCTGTATCTGGACACGCCGCCGGATGCCGCCGCGCTCGGTAAGCTGCTCAAACAACTGGGATTCGCCAGCGCACGCGAACTGATGCGCCGTAAAGAAGATCTGTACCGTGAGTTAAATCTGGCCGACGACAGCCTGACGGAAGCGCAACTGATTCAGGCGCTGGCGGACCACCCCAAACTGATTGAACGTCCGATCGTGGTCGCCAACGGCAAGGCTAAGCTCGGCCGACCGCCGGAGCAGGTGCTGGATATTCTGTGACGGAAAGCGTCACAGTCCGAGAATCTCTTTGACGAAAGGAATCGTCAGCTTACGCTGGGCGGTAATGGAAGCATGATCCAGTTGATCCAGCGTCATGAACAGCGTGCGCATCTCCCGATCCAGTCGTTTAAGCAGAAAACGGCTGACGTCTTCCGGCAGTTCAAAACCGCGCAGCCGGGCGCGCAACTGCAGCGCCTCGCCTTTCTCTTCATCCGACAGCGGCTGCAAGCGGTAGATCTGCCCCCAGTCGAGACGGGACGCCAGATCCGCCAGTTGCAGATTGATCTGGCGCGGCGGACGATCGCCGGTAATCAACAGCCGGGTGCGCCCGCCTTCCTGAATGCGGTTATACAGATTGAACATCGCCATTTCCCACGCCTCGTCGCCGGCAATCGACTCGATATTGTCGATGCAGACCAGCGCCAGTTGCTCCATTCCTTCCAGCACGTCCGGAACAAAATAGGCGCGTTTATCCAGCGGCACATAGCCGACCGCACGACCGAGGCGGGATAATTCCGCGCAAGCGGCATGCAACAGGTGGCTACGCCCGCCGCCTTCGCGCGACCAGAAATAGATATAACTGCCATGTTCCTGATCCAGCGTCGTGTGGATAGCGGCCAGCAGAGACGTGTTTTCTCCCGGATAGAAACTGGCAAAAGTTTCGTCATCGGGTAAATAGAGTGGCAATGATAACTGTGCCGGAGTGTTCAGAAGCACCTCAAACCAAACAGGCAGGAAAACGGATCAAGTTTAGCATAGAAACCTTTTGCGATTGAACCGTCAACCGGCCGCTTCGCCGCATAGCCCGCCAGCGCACCGGCGGGCCGCGAGATTACTGTGCGGAAGCCTTGTCGTCCGTCTCGTCAATCACCTCTTCTTCCTTACGGAACACGCTGATGACGCGGAACAACAGGCTCAGGAACACGCCCACCACGGTTGCCAGCGCCATGCCTTTCAGCTCTACGGCGCCCAGATGGATTTTCGCGCCGCTGACGCCGATGATCAGGATCACCGAGGTCAGAATCAGATTCTGCGCCTTGTTGTAATCCACTTTGGATTCGATCAGCACCCGGATACCGGACGCGCCGATAACGCCGTACAGCAGCAGCGACACGCCGCCCATCACCGGCACCGGTACCGCCTGAATCGCGGCGGCCAGTTTACCCACGCAGGAAAGCAGAATCGCGAGCACCGCCGCACCGCCAATGACCCAGGTGCTGTAAACCTTGGTGATCGCCAGCACGCCGATATTCTCGCCATAGGTGGTATTCGGTGTGGAGCCAAAGAAACCGGACAGTATGGTGGACACGCCGTTGGCAAACAGAGAGCGGTGCAGACCCGGGTCGCGCACCAGATCTTTTTTCACGATATTGGCGGTCACCACCAGATGACCAATGTGCTCGGCAATCACCACCAGCGCGGCAGGCAGCACCGTCAGCATCGCCACCCACTCAAAACGCGGCGTGTAGAATGTCGGCAGCGCGAACCAGTGAGCCTGGGCGATCGGCGTCAGATCCACCACCCCCATGACGAAGGAGAGCGCATACCCCACCAATACGCCGATCAGGATCGGGATGATGGCCAGAAAACCGCGAAACAGCACGGATCCCAGTATGGTTACTCCCAGCGTCACTAGCGAAATGGTGACGGTTTTACTGTCCACGTCCGTGCCGGCGGCGGGCGACAACCCAGCCATGTTCGCCGCCACGCCCGCCAGCTCCAGACCGATCACCGCGACAATCGCGCCCATCGCCGCCGGCGGGAAAATCACATTCAGCCAGCCGGTCCCGGCTTTTTTCACCAGCAACGCCACCAGACAAAACAGCACGCCGCACAGAATAAAGCCGCCCAGCGCCACTTCATAGCCCTGCGGCAACAACAGCAATACCGGAGAAATAAAGGCAAAGCTGGAACCGAGATAGGCCGGAATCTTGCCTCTACAGATAAACAGATAAAGCAGCGTGCCGATGCCGTTGAACAGCAACACGGTCGCCGGGTTGACCTTGAACAGAATCGGCACCAGCACGGTGGCGCCAAACATGGCGAACAGATGCTGGAAACTCAGCGGTATGGTTTGCAACAGCGGGGGGCGTTCACTGACGCCGATGGCGCGACGAGTCATCTTGTTTTCCTCTGTGTCTCAGACTGAAAAATACCGGGGGACCCGGCAGAAAGTTCAGCGCCGGCACACACCGGCGCAGAAAAAATGTCGCCATCCGTGGTATGCGCAAGAACACCCCGTCACGTCAGGAGCGGGCCGTAGCGTACGCAAAAAAAAGCCGACTCTGCAGTCGGCTGAATATCATTTGGTACCAAACAGTTTGTCGCCCGCATCGCCCAGGCCCGGCATGATGTAGCCGTGTTCGTTGAGGCCCTTGTCAATCGAGGCGGTGTACAGCTCCACATCCGGGTGCGCTTTCTCCAGCGCGGCGATCCCTTCCGGCGCCGCTACCAGCACCAGCACCTTGATGCTGCGGCAGCCGGCTTTTTTCAGCAGATCGATAGTGGCGATCATCGAGCCGCCGGTCGCCAGCATCGGGTCCACTACCAGCGCCATGCGCTCATCGATATTGGAAGCCAGTTTCTGAAAATAAGGCACCGGTTCCAGCGTCTGTTCGTCGCGGTACATCCCCACCACGCTGATGCGCGCGCTGGGTACGTTTTCCAGCACCCCTTCCATCATGCCGAGACCGGCGCGCAGAATGGGCACTACGGTAATTTTCTTACCTTTAATTTGGTCGACTTCGACCGGGCCGCACCAGCCTTCGATGGTCACCTTTTCCGTCGCCAGATCGGCGGTGGCTTCGTAGGTCAGCAAACTGCCGACTTCAGACGCCAGTTCACGGAAACGCTTGGTACTGACATCGTGCTCGCGCATCAGACCCAGTTTATGTTTGACGAGCGGGTGTTTCACCTCGACGATTTTCATTACTCTTTCTCCCCATCGGCAGTGGACGGCCAAAAAAATCGCGGGATTATACCGCTTTTTCGAATGTACGCCATAGATTCAAGTCTGATCCAAATCAAGCCGAAACGGAAATTACCGCCAGCCGATCCGCACCCCCGCCGACGGTAGTCTTCATACCGGCCTGCCGAAACCGTCACGCCGCAAAGACACTACTCGCAAACGTTTGCTTACGCTGTTAGAATTAGCGCGCTCCATTTTTTAAACCAATCGTAACCTCCGTGGGGACTTCCGCAGTGACCGATAAAACCTCTCTCAGCTATAAAGACGCAGGCGTGGATATTGATGCTGGCAATGCATTGGTAGACCGTATCAAAGGTGTAGTGAAACAGACCCGTCGCCCGGAAGTCATGGGTGGATTGGGCGGTTTCGGTGCCCTGTGCGCCTTACCGCAAAAATACCGCGAACCGGTGCTGGTTTCCGGTACGGACGGTGTCGGCACCAAGCTGCGTCTGGCGATGGACCTGCAGCGTCACGATACGATTGGTATCGACCTGGTGGCGATGTGCGTCAACGATCTGGTGGTACAGGGCGCCGAGCCGCTGTTCTTCCTGGACTATTACGCCACCGGCAAGCTGGACGTGGACACCGCGGCCCGTGTTATCACCGGTATCGCCGAAGGCTGCAAACAGTCTGGTTGCGCGCTGGTTGGCGGTGAAACCGCCGAAATGCCCGGCATGTACCACGGCGACGACTATGATGTGGCCGGCTTCTGCGTCGGCGTAGTAGAAAAAGCCGATATCATCGACGGCAGCAAAGTACGTGAAGGCGACGCGCTGATCGCACTGGCGTCCAGCGGCCCGCACTCCAACGGCTACTCGCTGATCCGCAAGATCCTCGAAGTGAGCGGCGCCAACCCGGAACAGGTTCAGTTGGACGGCAAACCGCTGGCCGACCATCTGCTGGCCCCGACCAAAATCTACGTCAAATCGGTGCTGTCGTTGATCGAAAACGTAGACGTACACGCCATCTCCCACCTGACCGGCGGCGGCTTCTGGGAAAACATCCCGCGCGTGCTGCCGGAAGGCATGCAGGCGACCATCGACGAATCCAGCTGGCAGTGGCCGGCAGTATTCGAATGGCTGCAGCAGAGCGGCAACGTCAGCCGTCATGAAATGTACCGCACCTTTAACTGCGGCGTCGGCATGATTATCGCCCTGCCGGCGGATCAGGCGGAGCAGGCCATCGCTCACCTCAACGCCAACGGCGAAACCGCCTGGAGCATCGGCGTGATTACCCGTACCAATGGCGGAGAGACAGTGGTTATTCAGTGATGAAAAACATCGTTGTCCTGATTTCAGGTCAGGGAAGCAATCTGCAGGCGTTGATCGACGCCTGTCAGAGCGGCCGCATCACAGGGCGAATCACCGCAGTATTCAGTAACAATCCAGAGGCTTTCGGCCTGGAACGAGCGCGTGACGCCGGCATCGCCGCCCACGCGCTGTTGCCGGGCGATTACGCCAGCCGCGCCGATTTCGATGACGCGCTGGCAGCCGAAATCGAGAAATATCAGCCGGACGTAGTGGTGCTGGCCGGATACATGCGTATCCTCAGCGCCGGATTCGTGGCGCGTTTCCTCGGCAAAATGCTGAATATCCATCCGTCGCTGCTGCCGAAATACCCCGGTCTGCACACCCATCGTAAAGCGCTGGAAAACGGCGACGGCGAGCACGGCACCTCGGTGCATTTCGTGACCGAAGAGCTGGACGGCGGCCCGGTGATCCTGCAGGCCAGAGTGCCGGTTTTCCCGGGCGATACCGAGCAGGACGTGCAGGAACGGGTACAAACGCAGGAACACAGCATCTACCCGTTGGTGGTGGGCTGGTTTCTGGCCGGACGGCTGGCGTTGCGCGACAATCAGGCCTGGCTGGACGGCGACGTGATTCCGGCCAGCGGTTACGCCGCCGAGTAAGCCGACGCCTTCCCTACTCGCCCTGGCGCTTTGCCGGGGCGTTTTTCTAAGTGATACTCTCCGGCGAGCGTCGCCACGCCCGGCCGCCGTCTTTTCTCCCGGATAATGACCTTCGTCACAAAGGTTACAGAATTGTATGTAACCGCTTTCATCACTGTGACCTGACTCACGCAGTCTCTCCATAACGCCTGACAGAATATGCCCGGACAGCTTGAGTGTCGGGGTCGCCCTCATGAACTTTTTCCTCTGTGGTGAGTATTGATGATTACCATCCGTGATGTCGCGCGCCAGGCGGGCGTTTCCATCGCCACCGTTTCCCGCGTGCTCAATAACAGCAGCGCGGTCACCCAACAGACGCGCGATCTGGTCCTGCAGACGGTCGAGCAGTTGGGCTACCGCCCCAACGCCAATGCGCAGGCGTTGGCTTCACAGGTCAGCGACACCATCGGCGTAGTGGTGATGGACGTGTCGGACCCGTTCTTCGGTGCCATGGTCAAGGCGGTGGACACCGTGGCGCAGCGCCTGCAAAAACATGTACTGATTAACAACTCCTATCATCAGGAAGAAAAGGAACGGCACGCCATCGAAGTGCTGATCCGTCAGCGCTGCAACGCGCTGATCGTGCATGCCAAAGCCTTATCCGACGAGGAACTGGCGGAATTCATGGAGCAGGTGCCCGGTATGGTGCTGATCAACCGGCTGCTGCCGGACTACCCGCACCGCTGCGTCTGTCTCGACAACGTCAGCGGCGCGATGATGGCGACCCGCATGTTGTTGCAGCAGGGGCATCAGCGCATCGGTTATCTTCGCTCCAGCCACCCGATAGAGGACGTGACGGAACGCCTTACCGGCTGGCGACAGGCGCTGCAGGAACAGGGCATCGAGCCGCCCGATGAGTGGATCGCCAGCGGCGAGCCGGACCTGCAGGGCGGCGAAGCGGCCATGGTGGAACTGCTGGGACGCAACCAGCAACTGACGGCGGTGTTCGCCTACAACGACGGCATGGCGGCCGGCGCGCTGATGGCGCTGAAAGATAACGGCATCCCGGTGCCGGAGCGGTTTTCGGTGGTCGGTTTCGATGATATCCCGATTTCCCGCTACACCGACCCGCGCCTGACGACCATCCGATACCCTATTGTTTCTATGGCGAAAATCGCCACAGAACTGGCGCTAAAAGGCGCGGCCGGACTGCTGGACCCCACCGCCCGGCACTGTTTCATGCCGACGCTGGTACGGCGGCATTCGGTGGCTCCCCGGTAAAATGTGGAGACGGTCACTAATTCATTCAAATCATCCATGTAACCGCTTTCAATCTGTGAGTAAATTCACAGTTAATTAACATTACGCTCTCTATGATGAGGGCGTACTGCGGAGAACAGGCGCCTTGTAACACGGCCATCCTGTCTGTTGAACCGTTAACCGCCACAACGGCGGAAACGTTCACACTGTTGTTTAAGAATACATCGGTTTCAGGACGCATCGGTTTCAGGACGCATTGCCAGACGGTCGCCAGCCAACAGAGTCGGTACCATCTGAAAACAGGGAAGTCAGGCTTTAAGCGGGCCATGCCCGCAAAACCGTCAGCCCGGCATGACCATGCTACGCCGACGCTTACTAACTGACAGCCGCGCTACGTCTACCCCGAGTCGTGCGGCCGGACTGAGAACTACCCTGCATAAACCCGGAGATATCATGAATAAGAAGGTTTTCACTCTCACCGCCCTGGTTGCCAGCATGATGTTCGGAGCCTCCGCCCACGCCGCGGATACCCGTATCGGCGTCACCATCTACAAATACGATGACAACTTCATGTCGATGGTGCGCAAGGACATTGAAAAAGAAGCCAAAGCCATCGGCGGCGTCGACCTGCTGATGAACGACTCGCAGAACGACCAGTCCAAACAGAACGATCAGGTGGACGTGCTGCTGGCCAAAGGCGTCAAAGCGCTGGCTATCAACCTGGTAGACCCGGCCGCTGCTGCGATTGTGGTGCAGAAAGCGAAGGCCGCCGACGTGCCGGTAGTGTTCTTTAACAAAGAACCGAACGCCAAAGTACTGGCCAGCTATGACAAAGCCTACTACGTCGGCACCGACTCCAAAGAGTCCGGTATCATTCAGGGTCAGTTGATCGCCAAACACTGGAAAGCCAACCCGTCATGGGATCTGAACAAAGACGGCACTATCCAGTACGCCCTGTTGAAAGGCGAACCGGGCCATCCGGATGCGGAAGCCCGCACCAAGTATGTGGTAGACACCCTGACCAAAGAAGGGCTGAAAGTCCAACAGTTGCAGATGGATACCGCAATGTGGGATACCGCGATGGCCAAAGACAAGGTTGACGCCTGGATGTCTGGTCCCAACGCCAACAAAATTGAAGTACTCATCGCTAACAATGACGCCATGGCGATGGGCGCGGTAGAAGCGCTGAAAGCCCATAACAAGAGCAGCATTCCGGTATTCGGCGTTGACGCCCTGCCGGAAGCCCTGTCGCTGATCAAATCCGGCGCACTGGCCGGCACCGTGCTGAATGATGCGGAAAACCAGGCTAAAGCCACGCTGGATCTGGCGAAAAACCTGGCGCTGGGTAAACCGGCTGGCGAAGGCACTAACTTCAAGATTGAAAACAAAGTGGTACGCGTACCGTACGTGCCGGTTGATAAAGACAACCTGGCGCAGTTCATGAAGTAATCTCGTCGGGGCGCAGCAACCGTTGCGCCCCTACTGTTTGGACGAATGATTTTCTCAGCCAGGCAGCCATGTTCAGCCCGGCAACGTTTCAGCCAGGTAATTATTTCGACCAGGTAAAATATGACCAGTGACACTCTAACCACTCAGCGCGAATTCCTGCTGGAGATGACCAATATCAGTAAGTCGTTTCCCGGTGTAAAGGCATTGGATAATGTCAACCTGAAGGTGCGCCCCCACTCCATCCACGCCCTGATGGGCGAAAACGGCGCAGGGAAATCGACTCTACTGAAATGTCTGTTCGGCATTTATCAGAAAGATTCAGGCAGCATTCAATTCCAGGGACAGGAAGTCGATTTCAAAAGCGCCAAAGAAGCGCTGGAGAATGGTGTATCCATGGTGCACCAGGAATTGAACCTGGTTTTACAACGTTCGGTCATGGACAACATGTGGCTTGGCCGCTATCCGAAAAAAGGGTTGTTCGTCGATCAGGAAAAAATGTATCGCGATACCAAAGCGATTTTCGATGAACTGGATATCGATATCGATCCGCGCGACAAAGTGGCCTCGCTGTCGGTCTCGCAAATGCAGATGATCGAAATCGCCAAAGCCTTCTCCTATAACGCTAAAATCGTCATCATGGACGAACCCACCTCGTCGCTGACGGAAAAAGAGGTGAACCACCTGTTCACCATCATCCGCAAGCTGAAAGACCGGGGCTGCGGCATCGTCTATATCTCCCACAAAATGGAAGAGATCTTCCAGCTGTGCGATGAAATCACCATACTGCGCGACGGTCAGTGGGTCGCCACTCAGCCGCTGGACGGCCTGAACATGGACCAGATCATCGCCATGATGGTCGGCCGCTCCCTCAATCAGCGGTTTCCGGACAAAACCAACACCCCTGGCGACGTCATGCTGGAAGTACGCGGCCTGACCTCCATGCGCCAGCCGTCGATCCGTGATGTGTCGTTCGATCTGCGTCAGGGCGAAATTTTAGGGATTGCCGGTCTGGTCGGCGCCAAACGTACCGACATCGTCGAAACGCTGTTCGGTATCCGCGAAAAACTCAGCGGTACCATCAAACTGCACGGCAAAGACATTAACAACCATACCGCTAACGAGGCCATCAACAACGGTTTCGCACTGGTCACCGAAGAACGCCGCTCTACCGGTATCTACGCCTATCTGGATGTCGGTTTTAATTCGCTGATCTCCAACATCCACAAATACAAAAACAGCCTCGGCCTGCTGGACAACAAGCGCATGAAAAGCGATGTGCAGTGGGTAATTGATTCGATGCGGGTAAAAACCCCCGGCCACCATACCGCCATCGGCTCGCTGTCCGGCGGTAACCAGCAGAAGGTGATCATTGGCCGCTGGCTGCTGACTCAACCGGAAATCCTGATGCTGGACGAACCGACCCGCGGCATCGACGTGGGCGCCAAATTCGAGATTTATCAGCTTATTTCCGAGCTGGCGAAAAAGGGCAAGGGAATCATCATCATTTCATCAGAAATGCCGGAATTGCTGGGCGTCACCGATCGCATTCTGGTGATGAGTAATGGCCTCGTCGCAGGCATTGTCGAAACCAAGAACACCACGCAGAACGAAATCCTCCGTTTAGCGTCGTTACACCTTTAATGATGCAAGGGCTGTTACCATGAAAGCTACTACTAAAAAAAGTGCGCTCACCTGGCTGAAAGACAGCGGCATTTATGCCGTGCTGCTGGTATTGCTGGTGATTATTATTATCCAGGACCCCACCTTCCTCAGTCTCACCAACCTGAGTAACATTCTTACCCAGTCTTCGGTGCGCGTGATCATCGCGCTCGGCGTGGCCGGGCTTATCGTTACCCAGGGCACCGACCTGTCGGCCGGTCGTCAGGTCGGCCTTGCTGCCGTCGTTGCGGCCACGCTGTTACAGGCGATGGATAATAGCAACAAGGTATTCCCAAATCTGGAAACCATGCCGATTCCGCTGGTTATCCTGATCGTTTGCGCGATTGGCGCGGTAATCGGTCTGGTCAACGGTCTTATCATCGCCTACCTGAAAGTGACGCCGTTCATCACGACATTAGGCACGATGATCATCGTCTACGGTATCAACTCGCTGTACTACGACATCGTCGGCGCGTCCCCCATCGCCGGCTTTGACGACCGCTTCTCTACTTTTGCACAGGGATTTATCCGCTTCGGCGACTTCAAGCTGTCCTATATCACCTTCTATGCGGTGATTGCGGCGGTGTTCGTGTGGATCCTGTGGAACAAGACCCGCTTCGGCAAAAATATCTTCGCCATCGGCGGCAACCCGGAAGCGGCTAAAGTCTCCGGCGTGAACGTCTCGTTGAACCTGATTCTGGTGTACATGCTGTCCGGTATCTTCTACGCCTTCGGCGGTATGCTGGAAGCCGGCCGTATCGGCAGCGCCACCAACAACTTAGGTTTCATGTACGAGCTCGACGCCATCGCGGCATGCGTGGTCGGCGGCGTGTCCTTTGCCGGTGGCGTGGGTACGGTCGCCGGCGTGGTGACCGGGGTTATCATCTTCACCCTCATCAACTACGGCCTGACCTACATCGGCGTCAGCCCTTACTGGCAGTACATCATCAAAGGCGGCATCATCATCTTCGCCGTGGCGTTGGACTCCCTGAAATACGCCCGTAAAAAATAACGCGCGCCGGACATCACACCGTCAAACCTGCCACCCCGGTGGCAGGTTGTTTTTTTTATATGGTGTCTTTTATGTGGTGCCTTTTATGTAACGCCGCCGTCATCAATGCTTATTCCCCGCCCCTCGACCGCCTGACGAAGACCTTATTTTGCACACGCCCGCGGCTGCTATAAGATAGGGCCTTTGTGATTTCCACCGACGGGACGCGGCAAGCAGCCCCGCGTTGCCCGTTGTGACGCTAGTTTGTAGGGAAAATGGATGAAAAAACTTCTCGCACTGATGACGCTCGGTCTGAGCGCCTGCTTCATGCTCAGCGCCGCACAGGCCGGCAGCACGCTGGATCGGGTGAAACAGACCGGCGTAGTCCGCAACGTACTGTTCAACGACTATCCGCCATTTAGCTATCTCGACGATAAGAATCAACTGGTTGGCTTCGATGTGGACGTCGCCAACGCAGTGGCGCAGAAACTGGGCGCCAAACTGGAACTGGCGACGCCGGGCTGGGAAACCATCGTCGGCGGCAAGTGGCAAGGCCGTTGGGATATGTGCATCTGCTCCATGACCCCGAATGCCGAACGCGCCAAAATGCTGGACTTCGCCACCCCTTACTACAGTACCTTCGCCGTGCTGATCGTCCATAAGGATGAGAAAAACATCCAATCCGCCGCCGATCTGAGCAACAAGAAAGTCGGACTGGGACTGGGCTCCAGCTACGAGAACTACCTGAACAAAAGCCTGGTGATCCCAGGCGGCAAACCGATCGCCTTCCCGTTCGGCCATGTGCAGGCGGTACCCACCGATGAAGAAATGGCGTTCCGCAATCTGGCGCTGGGCCCGGGTAAACGGCTGGATGCGGTGATTTCCGATCGCATCACCGCCAAACCGCGCATCGAGAAACTGCCGCAACTGCGTATCCTGCAGGAACTGTATGCCGAGCCAAACTGGATTGCCGTCGACAAAGGCGACCCGGAATGGAGTAAAACGCTGGCCGATGCCATCGCCGCGCTGCGCGCCGACGGCACGCTGAAAGCCATCTCCATGAAGTGGTTTGGTGAAGACATCACCGGGGTCAACCCGTAATGTCGCGTTCGTCCGCTGAAACCCCGTCTCACATGCCGCCGGCGCCTGAACGCGCCGGATTTGGTTTTCGTCTGCGCGCCGGCCTGACCTGGCTGGTGCTGCTCAGCCTGCTGCTGTGGCTGTTTTCGTTTATGGATCTGGACACCGGCCTGATCAAGCAGAAACTGCCCTCCATGCTGGGGATGCATCTGTCGCCGGATGGTTTCATCCAGGGGGCGGTGCTGAGCGTCGTCATAACCATCATTTCAATGCTGTTCTGTATCCTGCTGGCGGTGATCACCGCCGCTGGCCGGCTCTCTTCCAGCGCGATCGCTTTCGGCTGCGCCACGTTTTACGTCTCGCTGTTTCGCGGCACGCCGCTGCTGGTACAAGTGCTGATCATCTACCTCGCGCTGCCGCAGGTCGGCATCGTAATGAGCGCCTTTACCTCCGGCATCATCGCGCTGTCGCTAAACTATGGCGCCTATCTGGCGGAAACCATCCGCAGCGGCGTACTCGCGGTTCCTCGCGGTCAGAAGGAAGCCGCCATGGCGCTGGGGCTGTCGCGCTGGGTGATCACCACCCACGTAGTGGCGCCACAGGCGCTGCGCATCATCATTCCGCCCGCCGGTTCCCAGTTCATTTCGATGATCAAAGACTCCTCGCTGGTGTCGCTGATGGGCCTGTGGGAGCTGAACTTTCTGGCGCAGTCTTACGGCCGCAGCACCTACCACTACATGGAGATGCTCACTACCGCCGCCGTCATTTACTGGCTGCTGTCCATCGGGCTGGAATTGCTGCAAGGCCGGCTGGAACGTCACTTTGGCCGCGGCTACGAACACCACGACGGTAAAAAGCCGTCCTGATACCCGCAGTTCCCCGCTCGCCGCCCTGTCGCGGCGACTTTAATTATTTACATAACCTCTGCCAGCCCTGTGAAATATCAGGGCTTTTTCTTTTTTAACCCTGTTTCCGTTTTGTTTCCATTGCAAATAAAAATAATTATTATTATTTTTTTCTGCCTCATTTTTACGAGAAAAGAACATGCGCATCGTTTTTCTCTTCCTCACCGTACTCTGGTTCAGCCCGCTGACGCAGGCCAAAACCGTCACCGATATTACCGGTCGTCAGGTGGTGGTGCCGGATAACCCGCAACGCATTGTGCTGGGCGAAAGTCGCATGCTTTATACGCTGGCCTTGCTGGAACCGGGTAACCCGGCGCAGCGCGTGGTGGGCTGGCCGGGCGACATGGCGCGTTATGACGCCCAAAGCTGGGGCCGCTATACCACGAAATTTCCCGACATAGCCCGCATCCCGCAGTTGGGTAACGGCAATCTCAACAGCGTCAACGCGGAAGCCCTGCTGCCGCTGAAACCGGATCTGGTGATCCTGCCGCGGCTGGCTAAAGGCGCCGACAACGAGCAGAGCATCCAGCAGGCGCTGGCTCAGGCGGGTATCCCGTATATCTACGTCGACCTGCGCATCGATCTGCTGAAAAACACCGTGCCCAGCCTGCGCCTGCTCGGCGACGTGCTCAACCAGTCGTCGCGCGCCGACGCGTTTATCGCTTTCTACCAGCAGCACATGGACACCGTGAAAGCGCGACTGGCGCAGTATCAGGGTCGCAAAACCACGGTGATGCTGCATCTGCATCTTGGTCGTCGCGACACCTGCTGCACCACGGCGGTTAACGGCAATCTCGGCGAACTGCTGGCCTTCGCCGGCGGCGACAACATCGCCGCCGGTAAGGTAAAAGGCGTATACGGCGAACTCAGCCCGGAACAGGCGCTGGCCGCCAGACCGGATGTCTACATCGCCACCGGCATGGCCGGACCGGACGGCAAACGCCTTTCCGACCTGATGCTCGGCCTGGACGTTGCGCCCCGGCAGGCCGCCGACAGTTTCCGCACCCTGCTGATGCAGGAACCGTTGCTTTCGCACCTGAGCGCCGTCGGCGCCGGCCGCGCCTGGAGCATGTGGCACAATTTTTATCTCAGCCCGTATCACGTGGTGATGGTGGAAATGTTCGCCAAAGCCCTCTATCCGACGCTGTTTGGCGATATCGACCCGCAGCGCACCTTACAACAACTCTATCAGCAGTTTTTACCGATTGATTTTTCAGGGACCTATTGGAGTCAGTTAACACATGAATAACCTTCACTGGCAAAAAGGCTGGCCGTTGCTGGCCCTGTTGCCCTTCAGTCTTCAGGCCGCCACTACACAGGTCGATAGCGACACCGCCGCAAAAAACACGAAAAAGCAGGAAGACACGATGGTGGTGACCGCCAGTACGCCTGCAAGCGGCGCACGGGAAACCGGCTACCAGCCGCACAACGCCGTCACCGGCACCCGTACCGAGAGCCGCCTGCTGGACATACCGCAAGCCGTCAATGTGGTGCCGCAGCAGGTACTGGAGGATCAGGCGGCCAGAAGTCTTGATGAAGCGTTATACAACGTCAGCGGCATCACCCAGGCCAACACCCTCGGCGGGACGCAGGACGCGGTGATGAAGCGCGGTTTCGGCGATAACCGCGATGGTTCCATCCTGCGCGACGGCATGCGTTCAATTCAGGCGCGCAACGTCACCCCGACCACCGAGCGGGTGGAAGTGCTGAAAGGACCGGCATCCATGCTGTACGGCTGGGGCGAGCCCGGCGGCATGATCAACATCATCAGTAAAAAACCGGAGTTGGTGCAGAAAACCCATATCGAAGGCTGGAACAGCAGTTTCAACGGCGGCGGCGGTCAGTTGGATGTCACCGGCCCGCTCGGCACCTCCGGTCTGGCTTATCGCATGATTGTCGATCACGATGAAACCGACTACTGGCGCAACTTCGGCCGCAACCGCCAGACCACCATTGCGCCGTCGCTGATGTGGTACGGCGAAAACACCACCGTGCGGGTGTCCTACGAGCACATGGAATACCTGACGCCGTTCGATCGCGGCACCGTGATCGACAGCCGTACCGGCAAACCGGTCAATACCCCGCGCGAACGCCGGTTTGACGAAACCTACAACGCCACCCGCGGCGATCAGGACACGCTGACCTTCCAGATGGAAAGCGCCATTAGCGATCGCTGGAAAACCAAGCTGAATTACGCCTACAGCCGTAATACCTACAACGATAATCAGGCGCGCGCCACCAGCTATAACGCCACTACCGGTATCCTGACTCGTCAGGCTGATGCCACCGCCGACGCCCGTAGCCAGTCGCAGAATGTGCAGTTGACGCTGAATGGCGATATCGACTGGGGCAGCATCAACCACCAATTGCTGTTTGGCGTGGACCACGAAGCCGACCGCACTTATCGTGGCGATATGCTGCGCAGCACCAGACGCTATAGTTTCAACGTCTATAACCCGGTCTACGGTTTGCAGCCGGCCTCCACCACCGTCAGCGCGGCGGACAGCGACCAGCGCGAAAACGTCGACAGTACCGGCGTCTTCATGCAGGATGCCATTCGTTTCAACGAACACTGGATGCTGCTGGGCGGCGTGCGTTACGACCATTTTGATGTGATGTCTGGCAAAGGACGTCCGTTCTCTACCAATACCGACGGTTCCGACAGTCGACTGGTCCCCCGCGCCGGCGTGGTCTACAACCTGAACGCCTGGTCATCGCTGTACGCCAGTTACAGTGAATCGTTCAAACCCAATACCTCGATCGCCACCCAGATTGGCTCAATGGCGCCGGAAACCGGCAAGTCTTATGAGGTGGGCGCCAAGCTGGATCTGCCCAACCGCGTTACCGCCAATCTGGCGCTGTTTGATATCCAGAAGCGTAACGTAATGGTGAGTGAGTTGGTGAACGGAGAAACCGTCACCCGCACCGCCGGCAAGGTCCGTTCGCAAGGGGTGGAAATGGATGTGGCCGGCAAACTGACCGACAGCCTGAGTCTGATTGGTTCCTACGCCTTTACCGATGCCCGCGTTACCTCTGACCCGGACAATCAGGGCAACGAAATGACCAACGTGGCGCGCCACACCGCCTCGCTGTTCCTGACCAACGACTTCGGCAATCTGGGCCTGCACGCCGGCGACGATCTGCGCGCCGGCATCGGCGCCCGCTACGTCGGCCGTCGCCCCGGCGACGCCGCCAACAGCTTCTTCCTTGACGACTACACCGTGGCTGACGCCTTTGTGACTTACAGCGTGCCGATCAACGGTTACAAGGTGAAGTGGCAGCTCAACGTCAAGAACCTGTTCGACAAAACCTACTACCCGTCGAGCGGCAACAACCTGCGCGTGGCGATTGGCGACCCGCGTGAAGTGGTGTTGCGCGCCAGCGTCGACTTCTAATCATCGGAACCACTCATCCGAACCGCGCAGCCTGCATCAGGGCTGCGCATCTTTCCGCTCTTTTCTTCCGCTCTTTCCTTCCGCACTTTCGCCGCCAACCGATTGACCCGTTCCGGCAAGCTGGTTAACGTCACGCCATAGCCCACAATCCGGATACCTTATGCCAGACATCCATGAGCCCAACATCCATGAACCAAACATCGATGAAGTCGTGCGCCTGCGGCCGCTGGAGCGCGACGATCTCAGCTTCGTCCATCAGTTGGACAACAATGCCAGCGTCATGCGCTACTGGTTCGAAGAGCCTTACGAAGCGTTTGTCGAACTGAGCGACCTGTACGACAAGCACATTCACGACCAGAGCGAACGCCGCTTTATCATTGAGCACGACGCCATCAAGGTCGGGCTGGTGGAACTGGTGGACATCAACCATATCCACCGCCGGGCTGAATTTCAGATCATCATCGACCCGGCGCATCAGGGGCGAGGCTATGCCAGCGCCGCCGCCCGGCTGGCGATGGACTACGGCTTTTCGATTCTGAATCTCTACAAGCTGTACCTGATTGTGGACAAAGAGAACCAGAAGGCGATCCACATCTACACCAAGCTTGGGTTTGAGGTGGAAGGCGAGTTGATCCACGAATTCTTCATCAACGGCGAATACCGCAACACTATCCGTATGTGTATTTTCCAGCATCAGTATCTGGCGAAATACAAAAACCCCGGCGGCAAAAACGGTGAAGGCACCATACCTCGTTAACCGCGACCCCGCTTGGCCGCGCGGCGGTAAAAAACGCCCAAGGTTAACCTCAGGCGTGATAACGCCTAAACAACGCATTGCCGCGCAGCAACCGCAGCCCCAGCCAGCCGCCGTACAGCGACAGCAACAGCGCCGCCAATACCGGCAATCCGCCCCACAGCCACATATTCGGCTGCCACGGAAAATCGAACACTTTGCGCTGCAACAGCCATAACGCCGCTTCCGCACCCAGCGCCGCCGCCATGCCGGCGGACAGTCCCAATACCGCAAACTCCCACCACAGCGTGGCGCGCAACAAACGCCGGCCGGCACCTAGCGTGCGATACACGATCAGTTCCTGACGCCGCTGACGCATGCCGACCTGAATCTGCGCCAGCAACAACAGCGCGCCGCAGAACAGCACCAGCACCACCATCACCTCCAGCGCCAGACCGACCTGCTGCAACACGGTGCCGATCTGCTTCAGAATGGCGCCGACATCCAGCACCGTCAGCGTCGGGAACTGACGGTTCAGTTGGGTGATCAGCGTATCGCCGCCTTCATAGCGGAAACTGGTCAGCCACGACTGCGGCTGGCTATCCAGCGAGCCGGGCGGAAAAATGAAGAAGAAGTTCGGCCGCAGACTTTCCCAGTCCACCTGCCTCAGGCTGCTGATCGTGGCCTGAAACGGCTGGGTATCGCCGGTGAAGGTCAGCGTATCGCCTATCTTCACCCCAAGACGTTGCGCTACCCCTTGTTCGATCGACACCTCGCCCGCTTTCGGCGGCCACTGCCCCGCCACCAGCGGATTATGGTCCGGCAATTGGCTCAGCCAGGTCAGGTTCAGTTCCCGGTTGACGGTTTCCCCACCGGGATCATCCTCATGCACCAGATCGGTGGCCCGCAGCCCGTTGATTTCCGTCAGACGGGCGCGAATGATCGGGTAGAACGTTTCCGGTTTCACCTGATGTTGCGCCAGAAAATCCGTTACCGGCGACACCTGATCGGCGCTGATATTCAGCACGAAGTAATTGGGGCTGCCGGGCGGCAACTGCTGCTGCCAGCGGTCCAGCAAATCGCCGCGCAACAGCAACAACAGCGCCAGCAGCATGAAAGACAGCGAAAACGCCGCCAACTGGCCCAGCGTCACCCACGGCTGACGCAGCAGGCGATTAATGGCGAGACGCAGCGACAGCGTTTTCAACGTCAGCCGGCGCAGCAGCAACAGGCTGCCCCAGCCAATGCCGCCCAACAGCAGCGACAGCGCCAGCATACCCCCCAGCAACGACCACAACAGCGCGCCGCCGCCGGACAGCACCACCAGCAAGCCGATCACCACCGCCGCCACCACCGGCAGGTAATAGCGCAGCGGCCAGACGTTCGCCACCACATCCTGACGCAAAACCCGCAGCGGTTGGGTCGCCAGCAGTTGCCGGTAAGGACGAATCCCCACCAACAGCGAAATCAACACCAGCGTACCCAGCGCCCAGCCCCACGGCCACAGCCCGGCGGCCGGTAATTCGCCGGGCAGCACCGGTGAAAGCGCGCGTATCAGCAGCGCCTCAAACCCTATTCCCAGCAGGCTGCCGCACAATGCCGACAACGCCAGCACCGATACCCACTGCCCGACGATCAACCGGCGCAGCGCCTGCCGCCCGGCGCCCAGCGTTTTAAGCACCGCCACCAGATCGTAACGGCTACGGCAGTAATGCCCCATCGACACCGCCACCGCCGCCACCGACAGCAGCAGGGTCAACAACGCCGACAACAACAGGAACTGCTGGGAGCGTTGCAGGGATTTGCCCAGCGCGCTCTGCGAATCTTCCATGCCGTACCAGCGCTGATCCGGCTTCAGCTGCGGTTTGATAACGTCGCTGAAACGGGCGATTTGCGATGGCGTGCCGGCAAACATGTAGCGCCAGGTAATACGCCCGCCCGGCTGAATAGCGCCGGTTTTTTCCACGTCCGCCAGATTCATCAGCACCCGCGGCGCCGTCTCGAACGGGTTAAAGCCGGCATCCGGTTCCTGCACCAGTTCCCCGGCGATGGTCAATGTGGTATCCCCGACATCCAGCCGGTCGCCCACCTTCAACCCCTGCAAGGCCAGCAGACGCGGCGCGGCCAGCACCGTACCCGGCGCCACCCGTAGCCCGGCCGGCTGGGTTTTCAGCTCGCCATACAACGGATAACGCTCGTCAGTGGCTTTAACCTGCGCCAGTTGCGCATTGTCGCCCGCGTAGGTCATGGTCATGAACGACACCTGCCGGCTCTGCGTCAGCCCCTGCTGCTGCGCCTGTTGCAGCCAGCTTTCATCCACCGGTCGGGACGCCCGCAGCACCCGGTCGCCGGCCAGGAAATCACGGCTCTGCTGGCTCAGCCCTTTCTCCATGCGATCGCTGATGGAACCGAGCGCCAGCACGCAGGCCACCGACAGCGTCAACGCCAGCCATACAATCAGCAACGACGGCGAGCGCCACTCCCGCCAAAACCAACGCCAGATCATGCATCCTCCCACAGTTTGCCGTCACGCAGCCGCAGGCAACGTTCGCAGCGCGCCGCCAGTTGTTCGTCATGCGTCACCAGAATCAGGGTAGTGGCAAAGTCACGGTTGAGGGAAAACAGCAGGTTGGCGATACGCTCGCCGGTCTGGCGGTCCAGATTGCCGGTCGGTTCATCGGCGAACAGTACCCGCGGCCTGCCGCTAAATGCGCGCGCCAGCGCCACACGCTGCTGCTCGCCGCCGGAAAGCTGCGCGGGCAGATGCTGCAATCGCGCGCCCAGACCGAGCTGCTGCAACAGTTGCTCCGCCTGCTGGCGGCTGTGGCGATCGCTTTCCCCCCGCAGCAACGCCGGTAACTGCACGTTCTCCAGCGCGGTCAACGTCGGCACCAACATGAAAGACTGGAACACGAATCCCACGTCCTGCGCCCGCAACGCCGCCCGCCCTTCCTCATCCAGCCGGTCCAGTCGCTGCCCAAGCAGCGATACCTGTCCGCTGCTGCCGTCATCCAGCCCGGCCAGAATTCCCAGCAAGGTGGATTTTCCCGAACCGGATTCGCCCACCAGCGCAATGGTCTGAGCAGGTTTGACAACCAGCTCAACTCCGGTGAGGATGGAGAGCTGGTGTTCCCCCTGACCAACGTGCTTACTAAGATGATGAACTTCAAGAATGTTTTCCGCTGGCATATCGTTGTCCTTCTATTCTGGGGCCTGTTCAGTCTACGCGCCTTCGCGGCGGATACGTTGCTGGTACTGGGCGACAGCCTGAGCGCCGGCTATCGTATGGCGGCGAATCAGGCCTGGCCCACGCTGCTGGACGCGACCTGGCAGTCTCGTTCCCCCGCGCCCAAGGTCCGGGTGGTGAACGCCAGTATCAGCGGCGACACGGCAACGCAGGGGCTGGCGCGTCTGTCCACATTGCTGCAACAGCACCAGCCGCGCTGGGTATTGATCGAGCTGGGCGGCAATGACGGCCTGCGTGGTTTTCCCCCGCAGAACGTAGAGCGGGATCTCGCCGGCATCATTACCCAGATCAAGACGGCCAACGCCCAACCGTTGCTGATGCAAATCCGCTTGCCAGCCAACTACGGGCGGCGCTATACCGAATCGTTCAGCGCCGTTTATCCACGCCTCGCCAAAACGTTTGATATTCCGCTACTGCCGTTTTTCATGGAGCAGGTTTATCTCAAACCGGAATGGATGCAGGATGATGGCATCCATCCCAACCGCGATGCCCAGCCGTTTATCGCCGGATGGATGGCAAAACAGCTCGACCCCGTTATTAATCAGCACTGAGTCGATAAAGACTAACAGTTAACCACGACTCTTGATATTTAAGCGTTTTCGTTAGGTAAAGTTATGCAAAAAGCGGTTTTGATTACTGGTTGCTCCAGCGGTATTGGCCTGATTGCCGCTCAATGTTTGCAACAACGCGGCTATCGCGTACTGGCGGCCTGCCGCCGTCATCAGGATGTGGCGCGCATGAACTCGCTGGGCTTTGAAGGGATCGATCTGGATCTCGACAGCAGCGCCAGCGTCAGGCAGGCTGCCGACGTAGTCATTACCCTGACCGGCAACCGGCTCTACGGCCTGTTCAACAACGCCGGTTACGGGCTGTACGGGCCGCTCAACACCATTTCCCGTCAGCAACTGGAACAACAGTTTTCCAGCAACCTGTTCGGCACGCATCAGTTGACCCAGCTGTTGCTGCCCGCCATGTTGCCTCACGGCGAAGGGCGAATTATTCAGACCAGTTCGGTGATGGGGTTGATTTCCACTCCGGGGCGCGGCGCTTACGCCGCCAGCAAGTACGCGCTGGAAGCCTGGTCCGACGCGTTGCGTATGGAACTGCACGGCAGCGGTTTGTGCGTATCGCTGATCGAGCCCGGCCCGATCAGCACCAATTTCACCCACAACGTGGATCAGGCGCAGCAGGATCGACCGGTCACCAATCCCGGCATTGCCAGCCGCTTTACCCTGCCGCCGGAAGCGGTGCTGCCCAAACTGATTCACGCGCTGGAAAGCCCGCGCCCGAAACTGCGCTACCCGGTGACGCTGCTCGCCCACGGCATTACCGTACTGCGCCGCCTGTTGCCGGGCCGCGCGCTTGATCACCTGTTGCGGACAAAATCCTGATTCGGGGTTGAAGTGGCGGACATCGCCCCCATTAATGGCTGAAACGGCTAAGAGAGAATGACATGTTAGAACAACACGCCAACGTGATTGATATCAACGAGACCAACCTGCATCAGGTGCTGGAACAGTCCATGAACGCCCCGGTGCTGTTCTATTTCTGGTCCGAACGCAGCACCCATTGCCAGCAACTGGAGCCGGTGCTGGACAAACTGGCGGCGGAATACGCCGGTCAGTTTATTCTGGCCAAAGTGGATTGCGACGCCGAGCAGCGCGTGGCGGCCCAGTTCGGCCTGCGCGCCATCCCGACGGTCTATTTGTTCAAGGACGGTCAGCCGGTGGACGGTTTTCAGGGGCCGCAGCCGGAAGAGGTGATCCGCGACCTGCTGCAGCGAGTGCTGCCGAAAGCCGAAGACCTGAAACTAGCGCAGGCTCAGCAACTGATTCAGGAAAACCAGTTAAAAGAAGCCGCCGTGCTGCTGAAAGACGCCTGGCAACTGGACGCCAAACGCAGCGATATCGCGCTGTTACTGGCGGAAGTGCAGATCCAGCTCAACCGCACCGATGACGCGCAAGCGGTGCTGGACACCATTCCGTTGCAGGATCAGGACACCCGTTACCACGGGCTGGTAGCGCAAATCGAACTGATGAAACAGGCGGCGGATACGCCGGAAATTCAGCAATTGCAGCAGCAACTGGCGGCCTCGCCGGATAATCAGGAGCTGGCGGTGCAGCTCAGCCTGCAACTGCATCAGGTCGGGCGCAACGAAGAAGCGCTGGAACTGTTGATGGGAATGCTGAAGAAAGATCTGACCGCCGCCGGCGGCAACGCCCGTAAAACGCTGATGGATATCATGGCCGCGCTCGGCACCGGCGATGCGCTGGCTGCCCGCTATCGCCGCCAGTTGTATTCGCTGCTGTACTGAGCCCGAGCATAACGACGGGGGCCGTTGCCCCCGCGTTCTTCGCCTCACCGATTGCGGCTTACAACGTCTCCAGCACGCTGATCCAGCCATGACCGCCATACACCGGCCAGCCATTGAGCCAGCGGCGCAGCATGTTCATCGCCAGCATCGCCACCACATCCTGATGGGTTTTACGGCTGTAGCGCCGCACATTCACCTGAATCGTCTGGGCGAATGTCCCTGCGGGGGTGTGCAACGCCAGCATCAGCACACCGTCATCAGAACGGCCGACGTACAGCGCCAGTTCCGTTTGCTGACGCTGCGCCAGCGTTCGGGTCGCCTCGGCGACGGCCGCCAGCGTCAACGCCTCGCTTTCCACCCGCAAGTCGCCGCCGGATAGCGGTACATCCGCCTCACGCAGTTGCCAATTGAGCAGACCGGCGGTGAAGTCCTCGCCCACCGTCAGGCGCAACCCGCGTTCGGCCAGACGGCGCGCCAGTTGCGCCGGCAGCCCGTCAGTGCCTTCAAAAATCGCATTTTCGCCGGCAACGTCGCGCACCGTTTCCCACACGGCTTCCATCTCCGCACGCCGTGTGGCCGGGCCGGTCAGCTTCAGTTCGATAATCGGCATGGAGGAGCGATACCCCAGCACCACGTCCGGCGGCAGCGGCAGGCTGTCGAGCTGGCTGGCAAGATCGCTTTCAGAGCGGCCGAACGTGGTCAACCGCAGGCACAGCGGCGGTTCGCCGACGGCAAAACGCTGACGCAGGCGCGGCAGAATCTGCTGCTCCACCATCACTTTGAATTCGGAGGGCACGCCGGGGGTGAAAAACATCAGGCACTTGTTCAACTGCATCGCAAAACCACAGGCGGTGCCGACCGGATTATCCACCAATTCAGCGCTGGCGGGCAATTGCGCCTGTTTGCGGTTGCTGTCGGCCATGACCCGGCCACGCTCGACGAAGAAGGCTTCCATGCGGGCGATCCATTCGGCATGCTCGACCAGCGTTTCTCCGGCGGCCGTGGCCGCCGCCAGCGAGCTGAGATCATCGCTGGTCGGCCCCAACCCGCCATTGACGATCAGCACATCGGCGATCTGACTGCGCTCGGTCAACGCGGCCACCAGCTCTTCCAGCTTATCGCCCACCGTCATGCGGCTGGTCATCGGCACGCCCTGTGAAAACAAGTAATCCGCCAGCCAGGCGGCATTGGTATCCACAATTTGGCCGTGCAGCACTTCATCGCCGGTACATAACATCTCAACCCTAAGCATCCGCGTTACTCCTTATGATGGTTTCACACCACTTTAGAAATTCGACGCCATAAACACAATGACGCTCTCCGTCCGCTAAAAAAACGATCTGTAAAAAAACAAAAGGCGTGATAAACACGCCTTTTGTTTTTGTCTGCCAACCGATGTCGGGGAATCAGAAATTCAGTCCCACGCCAACGTAAGCGGTATCCGCTACGCGGTTGTCGTTACCGTCTTCGCCGGACGCCATGTTGATGTAGCGATAGCCAACATCCAGCGACAGTGGGCGGAACGGCTGCCAGCGCACGCCGCCGCGGGCTTCCACATAGTGGTCCACATGGCTGGAGAACGCGTCCGGCGAGTAATAACCTTCACCGTACAGGGAAACGGAGCTGGTCACCGGCACCTGCAACCCGCCGCCCAGCGCGACGCCATAGCCATCTTTAAAACGGTTCTGGTTCAGGTAAAGCCCTTTGGCTCCCACTTTAAGCGACGCGTTGCTCAGCGCGAAGGTATAATCCAGACCGGCGCTGTAGACGTCATTGCTGTGTTTGTCATCATGGCTCCAGCCGGCATTGCCGGACAGGCCGGGCACACCCAGACCGAAACCGGCGCTGGCGCCCGTATAGTCACGACCCGCTTCCCCGGAAATACTGATGGCATGAGCGGAAACAGTCGCCAGCAGCAAACTTCCCGCACAAGCAATAACCCACTTTTTCATTTCTATAATCCTTAAAGACAAATAAGTTAAACGCGCACAACACCGTGATGTTAACACGCATTTTACCTAAATCTTCAGCAGCCAAAAGCATAAATAACCGACGAATGATGCTGTCGCGACAAAAAACAGGGCATTTTGCTCTTCCCGACCGAACGCGTCGATGACCGTTCGCCCCGCCATGCTCGCGCAGTTCCCCGTCACGCCAATCAGCGCGGCTGCTGCTCCACCCAGGTTTTCACCTGCTGGCGGGATACCTTGATCCCGCCGTTTTTCAATGCAGCCGGCAGCAGGTAACACGCCACCGGACGCTGAAATCCCGCCAGCCGGGACTGCCACCATGCGACCAACCGGGACAGCGGCAAGGCGTTTTCCACTTCGACGACCGCCACCGGGCGCTGGCCGAACTCCGGATCATCCACCGGCACCACGCAGGCATAGGTCACATCCGGATGCTGTAGCAGAACCGCTTCCACATCTTCCGGCTGAATCCCCTCGCCACCGCTGAAGAACTGGTTATCCAGCCGCCCCAGAATTCGCCATTCATGTCCATCCCACTGGCCGCGATCGCGGGTATGAAACCAGCCTTGCTCATCAGTGAGCGGGCTAAGTCCGCCTTCGCGCCAGTATCCCGCCGCCAGACAGCGGCCGCGCAGCAGAATTTCTTCGCCCTCCAGCCGTATCTCGCGTCCCGCCAGCGGCAACCCAACGCCGCCGCCGGCATCCGCGCGCTTGGCGCATACCGTGGACGCCAGCTCCGTCAGGCCGTAACCGCACCAGCAACGGATGCCCCGCGCCTCCGCCTGTTGAGTCAGTTCCGCCGGGATCATCGCGCCGCCCAACAACACCGCCCGCAGGCTGATCGGAGAACGGTTCTGCGACAGAAGACGCCAGAGCTGGGTAGGAACCAGCGAGGCGTGAGTACACACTCGCAAAGCGACATCCAACGGCTGGTCCGGCCTGACCACCAGCGATGCCCCGGCGGCCAGCCAGCGCCAGACAATCCCTTGTCCGGATACATGAAACAGCGGTAGCGACAGCAACCAGCGATCGCCCGCGCTGAACGCCATCAGCGCCAGTACGCCTTCGGCGCTCACCAGATGGGCTTCACAGGTGTGCACCGCCGCTTTCGGCATGCCGCTGGAACCGGACGTCAGCGTCATGGTCGCCAGCCGTTGCGCTTCCCACGGCAGCGCCGGCAGCACGTCATCCGACGACGACGCCGACAGGCTCAGAGGAATGATGCTTTGCGGCCACGCATACCCATCTACGCTCAGCCCATACTCAATATTCAGCGCGGGCAACAACGCATCCAGCAGCGTATCGGGCAGTTGCGGATTCAATGGCAACAGACGCGCCCCGCACTGCAACAGCGCCAGATAACAGAACAACATATCGGTACTGTTTTTGCCGCGTAGCGCCACCCCCATGCCTGGCCGCACCCCCTGACGAACGAAACCGGTCGCCAGTTGATTCAGATGACTCGCCAGTTGCTGCCAGCTCCAGATCCCGTCGTCGTCCATCAGCGCCGGCGCCATCGGCTGGGACGCAGCCCAGCTTCGCCAGGGCCAGTCGGTCAGGCTTGCCATATCGGCTCCAGACGGTCCGCCGCGATCAGCGGCAACGCGCTGTCAGGCCAGGCGCGCACCACCTGCGTCTGCATCAGATCCAGCGTATCCAGCCCCGGCAGAACGCCCGGCGTCAGCCAGCGCGCCAGTCGCGCCAGTTGCGTCAGCCCCAGACTGGACTCGATGCTGGAACTGATCACCGCCGTCAGGCCAGCCTGATGCGCCTGTTCCACCAGTTGGCGACAGCGGTTCAGGCTACCGGTCAGCGAAGGTTTGATAATAATGGCGGCCACGCCCGGCTCTGCTTCAACCCGGAATCCCGGCTCGCGCACGCTTTCGTCCCAGGCGATGGCAATGCCGGTGGCGCGAGCGAAATCGCGCGACTCGTCGCGGGTTTTGCAGGGTTCTTCCAGAAAAGCGATGCGGGAACGATAGGCCGGCGTCACATAGCGGGCGAATCCGTCGGCTTTAGCCCGCGTCCAGCTACGGTTGGCATCCAGCCGCAGCCGTAGTTCGGGCAGCGCGTCCAGCAACAGGTTGACGATCATGCCGTCGCGTACCGCTTCATACAGCCCGACCTTCACCTTAGCCACCGGTTCAGGCAGGCTTTGCAGCATGGCGAACAATTCATCCGGATCGCCATTGCACAGCGGCGCTTTACGATAGTCCGCGTCGTCAGGTAACTGGCCGGACAGCTCGGCCAGCGCGCAGCTAACGCCGAAATCGACCGAGGGCAAACCGCACTCGTCCAACGCCTGCCCTGACAACCAGACTTGCAGTTGCGTCTGTACCGCGCCGGACGCCTCTTCCAGCGTCTCCACGCTGAATTGCGGCAATGGCGCGACTTCGCCCCAGCCTTCCCGTTCGCCGTCACGCAGGCAAATAAGCAGCCCGTCGCGGGTTTTCAGGCGCTGGTTGCGCAGCACCACCCCGGCGTCCATCGGCACGCTGTAACGATAGAGGATGGCCTGACGCATCAGGGATTCCGTTTAAATTTGCTGAAGTCGGGCTGGCGTTTTTCGTTAAAGGCATTGCGGCCTTCCTGCCCTTCTTCCGTCATGTAGAACAGCATGGTGGCGTTGCCGGCCAGTTCCTGCAATCCGGACTGACCGTCGCAGTCGGCATTCAGCGCGGCTTTCAGGCAGCGCAGCGCCATCGGGCTGTTTTGCAGCATTTCACGGCACCAGCGCACGGTTTCGCGTTCCAGTTCCGCCAACGGCACCACGGTGTTGACCAATCCCATATCCAGCGCCTGCTGCGCGTCATACTGACGGCACAGGAACCAGATTTCGCGGGCTTTTTTCTGGCCGACGATGCGCGCCATGTACGAGGCGCCCCAACCGCCGTCAAACGAGCCGACACGCGGCCCGGTCTGACCGAAAATGGCGTTTTCCGCCGCAATGGTCAGATCGCACATCATGTGCAGCACATGGCCGCCGCCGATGGAATACCCGGCCACCATCGCCACCACCGGTTTCGGGCAGGTACGGATTTGACGCTGAAAGTCCAGCACGTTGAGATGATGGACGCCGCTGTCGTCTTGGTAGCCGCCGTAGTCGCCGCGGACTTTCTGATCGCCGCCGGAGCAGAACGCTTTCTCGCCGGCGCCGGTCAGGATGATCACGCCGATACCGTCATCATGACGGGCGTTGTCCAGCGCCTGAATCATCTCTTTTACCGTTTGCGGGCGGAACGCGTTGCGCACCTGAGGACGATTGATGGTGATTTTGGCGATGCCGTCGGTCGACTTGTGATAAAGGATATCGACAAAATCCCCGCTGCAATCGTGCCATGCTACCGGTGCGTAAAGCAGTTCTTCACTGGGATAAAGCATATTGAATCTTCCTTTCGGGATGCGAAATAAACTGACGAATCCGTTCGGCATACTCTGACGGATTCGCCTGATGAGCGTTGTGTCCGGCGTGGCCCACACTCAGCAACGGCAAACGATGCTGCGCGGCCAGCGCCTGAAATTTAGTGTCCTGACCGCCACAGAGGTAACCGAACGGAACCCGTAGCCGCTGCAGGGCGTCAACCAGACAGGGTTGACGGGATAGAGAGGTCGCTTCCAGCATATCGGCGACCGCCGGTCCGTGATTGCCGCGCCGCAATGCAATCAACCGTTCGCGTTGCGCCGACGACAGGCGGGCGAAAACCGGCTGCTGATACCAGTCCGGCAGCACGCTATCAAGCGGCTCATGGCGAAAACGGCGCGCCCAGTCGGCATCATGCCGCTGTCGCGCCTCACGTTCTGCTGCCGACGCCAGCCCCGGATGACCGCCTTCCACCAGCAGCCCCCGCAAACCGGCAGCGTCGCCCCGGCAGGCGTGATACATGGCAATGCGCCCGCCCAGCGAATACCCCAGCAGCCAGTAGTCGGTTACCGCCTGTTGCGCCAGCAGCGCGGTCAGTTGGCGACTCACGTCGGCAAAATCCGCCGTCGGCAACGACCGGGACGCGCCATGTCCCGGCAAATCCACCAGCAGTAGCGGCCAGTCGGCCAGATACGGCAACACCGGCTGCCAATCTTCGCCGCTGCCGAGCAGGCCATGCAGCATCACCAGCCAGGGTTGCCCCGGCTGCGGCTGCCCCACCCGACGGCAATGCATCGTCACCACGACGGCACCTCGGCCGACAGCCGCTGCAGCGTTTCAGCGCCGGCTTTGGGTTCCACCACGACTTCCAGCAGCGTGGTACCACCCTGCCGCCACCCGGCATTTACCGCGTTCTGTACTTCAGACCATTGCTGCGCTCGCGCGTAACGCAGCCCGAACAGCGCCGCCGCATGACGAAAATCCACCTGCTGCGGCATACAGTAAAAAGCTTCGCGTTGCGCCTCTGGCGTCGGCAATAACGAAAAAATCTGCCCGCCGTCATTATTAACCACCACCAGCACCAGCGGCGCAGGCGGCTGACGCAGCAGCGCCAGCCCGTTAAGGTCATACAACGCCGACAGATCGCCGACGATGGCGAGCATCGGCCGGACATCGGCGCGCTGCACACCCGCCAGCGTCGACAGCAGGCCGTCAATGCCGCTGGCGCCGCGGTTGGCGTACACCGGATACCCCGCCGGCAAACGGGCGAACGCATCCACCAGCCTTACCGTCAGGCTGTTGCCGACGAAAAACTGCCCTTGCGGCGGCAGCAGTTCGGCGACGCGATGCGCCAATTGCGCCTCGCCGAAACCGCCGGACAAGCGGGCAGCCACCTGGCGGATGACCCGTTCGGCACAGGCTTCAACCTCTGGCGCCCAAGGCAATTGAGCAACGGCCGGATGCGCCGTCAGCCAGTCGGCAATGTCGGCCACCAATCGACGACCACGATGCTGCGCGGGGTCAAGCCGTCCCGGCAGGCTGTCGACCAGCCAATATTGGTCAGGCGTCGCCGTCGCCTGCCACTGCAGCAGACGTTTGCCCGTCAGGCTGGCGCCGAACTGCACCACGATCTCAGCCTGACGCAGCGTTTCCGCCTGCGGATGCTGAAGCCACAAATCGGCGCAGGCCAGTGGTTGACCGGTCTGCGACAACACATCGCCGATCAGCGGCCAGCCGAGCTGGCGCGCCCAGGCGGCTAGCTGTTCTCCGACCTGCGCGGGCACTCGCCCGGCGATCACGACGCCGCGCCGTTGCCGCCATTGCGGCCAGTCCGGCTGCATTGTTGTTGCCGGCGTCGCGCACGCGCCCTGCAGCCACGGCTGCGGTTGATGCCACCAGTCGCCCAGCGCCTGCAGCCAGTCCTGAAAGGCTGCCGGATCGTCTTCGCCATATAACGGCTCGGCAAACGGGCAATTGATATGCAGCGCGCCGTGGCGCAGCTCGGCCAAGGCGTTATCGAGGGCGGAAACCAGCCAGCGGGCCGGAATATCACAGGTGGGACGCGGTAAGTTGAGCGTTAATGTCGGGTGCGAGGCAAACATGCCGGGCTGCCGAATCGCCTGATTGGCGCCGCAGTCGATCAGCTCCGGCGGGCGATCCGCCGTCAGGATCACCAGCCGCTCGCCGGTCAGCCCGGCTTCAATAATCGCCGGATAGAGATTGGCCGCCGCCGTGCCGGACGTCACTATCACCGCCACAGCTTCGCCAGAGGCTTTAGCCAGCCCCAGCGCCAGGTGACCAAGACCCCGCTCGTCAAAATGGGTGTGACAGACCAGCGACGGGTGCGAAGCAGCCGCCAGCGTCAGTGGTGTGGAACGCGATCCCGGCGCAATGCAGATATGACGGACACCCTGATGGCTGAGCGCCTCAACGATAACCGTTGCCCAGCGGCGGTTAAAAATATGTGTGGACATGATCGACTCAACAACTCCGGTTGCGGGTTGTGGCAATAATTATATTTTTTTTCATCCGGCCAACTTTGATGTAAACCAGTAACAGGCAATAAATCGCGCTATGAAATAGCGTCTTCCAGCAACGACTTCAGTCCGGCGGCCTTGTTTTCCAGTTCCTGCCATTCTTGTTCTGGATCAGATCCCGCCACAATGCCCGCGCCGGCATACAGCGTCAGTTGCCGGTCCGCGACGCTGGCAGAGCGCAACGCCACGCTGAATTCGGACTGCTGACGCGACAAATACCCCGCCGAGCCGGCGTACCAGCCGCGGTGAAACGGCTCATGCCGGGCCAGAAACGCCCGCGCCGCGGCGCGCGGCAACCCGGCCACCGCCGCGGTCGGCTGCAACAGATGCAGGCACTCGCTATCCGTTCCGCTGCGCAGGGTCGCCTGAATCGTTCGCCGCAGATGCTGCACTTTGCGCAGACGAACGATCTCCGGCGGCATCACATCCAGCGTCAACGCCGCCTGATGCAGGCGCTGGCAAATATCGTCCACCACCAGCATGTTCTCACACTGATTCTTGACGTCATTCATCAACCAGTCTGCCAGCGCGGCGGCTTTTTCATCGTCATGATCGCTGGCCACCGTTCCGGCCAGCGCCTCCGTTTCCAGGCGGGTATGCCGCCGCCGATAAAGCCGCTCAGGGCTGGACCCCAGAAACGCCTGATGCGGCGCGAAAGCCAGCATAAAATGATAACAGCGGTAATTGGCCGCCCGGCTGGCCGCCATCAGCGTGGTCGCCCGCAACGGCCGATCGAGCGACAGCATCGAGGCGCGTGCCGGCACCACTTTTTCCATCTGTCCGGCGGCAATGTCCGCCAGCGCCAGATGCAACAGGTCGATCCACTGCTGGCGATCCGGACAATGGCGGGTAGCTTCTATACGGGTATGCAGCGTCGGCAACGGCTGCGGCGGCAATAGCCGGCGCAGAAAATCCTGTGCGTCGCGCGCATCACCGCGCAGCGAGGTCTCACTGCACAGATTGACCCGCAGACGCAGACGCAACCCTTGTCGCAACAGGGCGATGCGCGGCAAAAACAGAAACGCAGCGGCATTCGCGTCCGCTACCGGATGCTGTTCAAACGCATTCAACCCCCAGAGACGCACGCTGTCATCCACATCATGACGTTGCAGAAAGTCCTCAGCGTGTGCGATATCGTCAAACACACGCACCTGACCACACACCGCCGCCTCTTCATCGTCCTGACGATGCTGCCAATAAAACTGCGGATAAACGGGCTGCGAGGCCAGCCACGCCAGCAACGGCGAGCCGTCCTGCAACGACATGGTCAGCGTGACTGCATGAAAGCCCGCCTGCTCCGGCAAGGGTTCGTTGAGCGCCTGATGCATCTGGCGCAGCAGGTCAGAGAATTGCTGCACATTCACCCCATAGCCTAACTGAAAGTAGGGAATTATACGGGGCTATCCCTACAAAAAAAAAGTCATTAGCTTGATACCTACCCCGTAATAACCTGCTTACCCACACCCTATTTCCATGCATAGGCCTCTCCCCGGCCGTTCGCCAGCGAACAGAACGCACCCGCAGTTGAATAACGTCACCCAGAGGTTGGAGCCAGATTCATGGTGATTTATCTCAAATTGCAGCAGACATCCCAAAATGATTGCGATAATTCCTATTTCCAATTCTGGATTGCCGCAACGCCAAATAACCCCATGCTTAACCCACAATAAAAACAGGGTTTAGATTATTCTTTATCACGCCTTTTTATTTGCAGGCTTCCGCCATAAAAAGTATTCACAATATAAAAAATTTCGTCGCTTTTTATTTTTTGACGAAAGATGACTCAAGGTAACGTATTGTCATGTCGGCATATAGGGCCAGATGAACGCCACACCAGGCAGCATGGCGCTCAGCGAATAATCCCGGGCGGATGGACCATATTCCTTCATCAACGATAATTCATCTCGTTTATATTTTCTGATTTTGTTCACCGCACAGAATGAAAAAGCAATCCGATGAAATTAGCATTAAGTGACAAAATTCTTACGACCGACAGTTCTAAAATTTTTCTCGCTATCATCAAATTCTTCATTCCGCTTTATCATAAATTACCTTCTCATTGCCGGGCTTGTCCCGGCATTTTTTATCTGCGAGCTTATTGTGGAACCCTTCCCGCATTTTCTGTCGACAAGACACATCCTCTTTCGATAAAACGTCGCAATTGTGGTAAAAATACCCCTCTGTCAGGTTCAGCGACGATAGTTATTCAGCAATGAGTTCAACCTTGAGTTCCTCCACGCTTGACCAGTCACAGCGACTGGACGACAAAGCGGTACAGTTCGCCACACGGGCGGTGTTTTTCATCACGGGCGCGGCGATGTCGGCCTGGGCGCCGCTGGTGCCGTACGCCAAATCCCGCCTTAACATCAACGACGCGTCGCTGGGAATGCTGCTGCTGATGATTGCCATCGGCTCGCTGACCGCCATGCCGCTGGCCGGCGTGCTGAGCGCGCGCCTGGGATGCCGCCGGGTAATGCTGTCCGCAGCCGCGCCGTTGTTTGTGGTGTTGCCGGCCCTGACGCAGGTTTCCACATTGCCCGCCATGGCGGTATTGCTGTTCCTGTTCGGCGCGGCGATTGGTCTGCTTGACGTCACCATGAATATTCAGGCGGTGGTGGTCGAGCAGGCCAGCAAAAGGGCCATGCTGTCCGGGTTTCACGGTTTTTACAGCGTCGGCGGCATCGCCGGTGCGGGCGGCGTCAGCGGCCTGTTGTGGCTTGGTTGTTCGCCGTTATGGGCGATCATCATCATGGTGCTTCTGCTCCTTCTGTTGCTGCTGTGCGGCACGCATCGCCATTTGTTGCATGGCTCGGGTCACGCCGAACGCTCCCCGCTGTTTGTGCGGCCGCGCGGCGTGGTGATGACCATCGGCGCGCTTTGCTTCATTATGTTTCTGGCGGAAGGCGCGATACTGGACTGGAGCGCCCTGTTCCTCAGCGGCGAACGCGGGCTTGACTCCCGACTGGCGGGCGTTGGCTACGCCGCCTTTTCCATCGCCATGACGCTGGGGCGCCTCAACGGCGACCGGTTAACGCAGAAGCTGGGGCGCTACGTCATGGCAGCCGGCGGCAGTTTATGCGCCGCACTCGGCCTGTTGCTGGCGATTGCGGTGGATAACCCGGTTTCCGCGATAACCGGGTTTATCCTGGTCGGCCTGGGCGCCTCCAACGTGGTGCCGATTCTGTTCTCGGCGGCAGGCAGACAGCGGATCATGCCCGCCGGGCTGGCCGTTGCCTCAGTCAGCACTCTCGGCTATACCGGTATTCTGACCGGTCCAGCGCTACTCGGCTTCATCGCCCAATGGAGCAGCCTATCGCTGGCTCTGGGCCTTGTCGCACTGTTGCTGCTGATTGTCAGCCTCAGTATCCGTCCTCTTACCCGTTCATCAGGAGCCTGATTTCATGCCTGCGGCTATCGTGCGTTTTTTCCTGCTGTTTATTCTGTTGCTGCTGCTGATGACCGGCGCTTACAGCTATAACTACGTCAACAGCTGGATGACGGAGAAAAAATCCGCCCTGACAGACATTGCGGAAGGAATGCAAAAGCGCATCGATGCTTACCGCTTCTTTACCGATCAAATCTACAAAAATCTGATCAGCGATCCGACACCGCCCGATACTCCCAACATCAATCTGATTACGCTGATGCCGAATGTGTTTTATGTCGAGAAAAGCGGCCACAAAACGGATGCCTTGATTTTCGGGCCGCACGACAAAACCACGCTCGGCGCCATGCACCGGATATCGCAATATCTGGACGTCCTGTGGGGCGCGAAAACCGATATCTACTCGATGTACTACCTCAATGGGCAGGACAACAGCCTGACCATGGTCTCCACCCAGCCGCTGAAAGATATCTCGTCACAGTTCCGCGGCAGCTACCTCTCATCGATGGTGGAATCGCGCAAAACCGAGATGCTGCAGCAGGCGAATACGCTGGATGAACGGGAAAGCTTCTCCCCCTTACGCAAGCTGCGTTTTTACAACGACTATTACTTTACCCTGCGCACGACGTTCAATCAGCCTGGGCATCTGGCTACCGTCATTGCGTTCGACTTGTCTATCAACGATCTGATCCCGCGCAATATGTCGCGGGACAGTTTCATGCTGCGCCAGCAAACACCGCCGGTAAACGCCGACGCCAGCGCGGATAACGACATCCCCACCGATATTCGCCGTGAAGGCGCGCTGCTGGAAATCTCGGCCCAGTTGATGAACTCGCCGATCAAACTGGTCTATGCCATTCCGTTGGGCCGGCTGGTGACCGATATGCTGCGCAACAATATCTGGGTGATTGCGCTCAATCTGGCGTTGCTGGCTATCTCGCTGATGGGGGTCTACGCGTTGCGGCGCTACTACGCCCGGCCGAAGGATGACCTGTCCCATCACCTGAAAGAACAACAGCGGATGTACGGCGAGATCGTCAGCCGCATCCCGGTCGGGGTGCTGGTTTACGATTTCAGCAACAACAAGGTGATGGTGGCGAACGCGCTGGCGGAACGGTTATACCCGCACCTCAGCCTGAAGAAAATCTCCACGCTGGCGGAGGAGCATCAGGGCGTTATTCAGGCCACGGTGGATAACGAGATGTACGAGGTGCGCGTGTTCCACAGCCAGCACACGCCGTCGCTGTGCCTGTTCCTGCTACGCGAACAGGATCAGGAAATATTGATTACCAAAAAGCTGCAGTTGGCGCAGCGGGAATTCGACAAAAACGTCTCGGTTCGCAAACGCCTGTTCCGCAACCTGAGCCAGGAGTTTAAGCAACCGCTGTCCGCCGTACACCAGTTGGCGCTGACGCTGCGCAAAACCGATAACCCGCCAGAGCATCAGAAAACGATTCAGGCGCTGATCGCCGAAACCAGCGGCGCCATCCGTCTGATGGAAAACATCGCCCTGCAGGCGCGACTGGAAACGGTGGAATGGCATCTGGTCCATGACTCGTTTTCACCGCTGACGCTGATTGACGATTTGATGCTGGAATTGCTGCCGCGTATCCAGCAAAAAGGGTTGAAGCTGTTCAATCATTACAAGCTCGACCCGCGCCAGACCTATCTGGGCGACAGCGAATTGCTGAAGAAAACCTTGTCGCTGCTGCTGGACTACTCCATCACCAATACCGACTACGGCAAGATCACCCTGTCCTGCGAGCCTTCGGCGCATACCCCCGAGCAGTTGCTGATCCGCATTAGCGATACCGGCACCGATATTTCCGGTATGGAGCGGGACAATCTGGTGCATCCGTTCGCTACCACGCCGCTATCCGATCGCTTCCGGCACAATTCCGGATTAACCCTATTTCTATGCAATCAACTCTGCAACAAACTAGGGGGTCAACTGCAAATCAACAGTCGACCAGGACTCGGCACCCAGTACGTGCTGACCTTGAAAATGCAACCGGACCCGCTGCCTGCGGAAGAAGATGAGAAATTATTGGACGACATCACGCTACTCCTGAACATTACCTCGGATGAGGTACGTACCATTGTTAGCCGTATGGTGAGCAACTGGGGCGCGGATGTCGTGGTATATGACGAACGACTGGTGAGTCAGGATGCGGAAATCACGATTACCGACGATCCCAGCCGGATGGCCGACGATACCTTGCTGGTGACCAGCGACGATACGCTGCTGGTGCCGCTGGGGCATCGCCGCCTGCGTACCAACTACAATATCAGCCAGTTACTGCTGGAAGGTCTGCTGAAACTGATCGAACAGCAACTGGATACTTCTCCGGACGATCCCCTGCCTGAAGAACAGGACGATATCGGCTTCTATGTCCGTCAGTTACGCAACAGTGACTACTATTCCTTGTTTGTTGATACAGTACCGGAGGATTTAAAGAGACTATATACTGAGACCCAAGATGGCGATTTTTTGTCACTTGCGCAAACAGCACACCGCCTGAAAGGTGTCTTTGCCATGCTGAATCTTCATCCCGGCAAGCAGTTATGTGAAGCGCTGGAAAAGCTTATTACCACCCAGGATCGCGCGCAGATAGAAGCCAACCTTCAGCAGATCGAAGGTTTTGTCACAGCATTGCTGCAGCCCGGTGGCCAACAATATGAGTAAAAAACAATGAGCAATCTAAACGTAATTATTGCAGACGATCATCCTATTGTTTTGTTTGGCATTAAAAAGTCGCTGGAACAAATCGAATGGGTTAACGTCGTGGGTGAATTCGAAGACTCGACAGCCCTGATTAACAATCTTCCCAAACTTGACGCCAATGTTCTGATCACCGATCTATCCATGCCGGGGGATAAATACGGCGACGGCATTACCCTGATCAAATACATCAAGCGCCATTTCCCGCACCTGTCGATCATTGTACTGACCATGAACAATAATCCGGCCATTCTCAGCGCAGTGCTGGAGCTGGATATTGAAGGGATTGTCCTGAAACAGGGCGCGCCAACCGACCTGCCCAAAGCGCTGGCCGCGTTGCAGAAAGGCAAAAAATTCACGCCGGAAAGCGTCAGCAAGGTGCTGGAAAAAATCAGCGCCAGCGGTTACGGCGACAAGCGCTTGTCGCCCAAAGAAAGCGAGGTTTTACGCCTGTTTGCCGAAGGGTTCCTGGTTACTGAAATCGCCAGAAAACTCAATCGCAGCATCAAAACCATCAGCAGTCAGAAGAAATCGGCCATGACCAAACTGGGTGTGGACAACGATATCGCCCTGCTGAACTACCTCTCCTCGGTCGGCGTGTCGCCGTCTGACAAAGAGTGATTCACCTACCGGCGAGCGGGTGACCTGCTCGCCGGCCTTCCCCCAAGCCGGCCTGAGTTACGACTGAACCGGCTTGTTCTGCCTGACCAGATTACTGTAATACGACAGCGACTGCTGCAACGTATCCAGCGTCACCGGTTTAGACAGACAATTATCCATACCGGCTTGCAGACAGCGCTGCCGTTCTTCCGCCAACGCATTGGCGGTGACGCCGATTACCGGCAACGTCTGCCCAATTTCCCGCAGCCGCTGGGTAAAACGGTAACCGTCCATATTCGGCATGTTGACGTCGGTAAGGATAATATCCACCGGATTCTTCGCCAGCACATCCAGCGCATCCAGCCCGTCATTGGCCGTAATGACCTGATACCCCAGCGAACCGAGTTGATCGGCCAGCAAACGGCGGTTAATCGGATGGTCATCCACCACCAAAAGGCGAATATCGCTGTTTTCGGTACGATTGTAACTGACGGACGGCAGGGACAGCGCCGCCGCGGACAATTCATCCTCGCCCCGATAAATACGTTGCAGCAACACCGGCAATTCGTGCAGCGCGGCCGTACTGTACAGCCAGTACCCCGCCCGAACCTCCTGTGCGGCGCCAGCCTGCATACCGCTAATCTCCACGCAGGCGTGCGCATTTGGCAGCGTATCCGGCACATGATCACAAATCATCACGTCATCTTTACCGACAGGCTGCCCTTCTTCGTACCGCTGCGCATCCAGACCGCAGGCATTCAGCAAGCCCAGCAGATAGCGCTCCATCAGCGCATTACGAATCTGTAACCAGCAGGTTTTCCCCTGTAAATCTGGCACCTGCAACGTCTGCGGGTAGTGAGCGCGGTAAAGCGGAATGCGAATGCCGAACTCACTGCCAAGCCCCGGTTCGGATTCAATGGTGATGTCCCCATCCATCAGGCTGACCAGCTTTTCACAAATCGCCAGCCCCAGCCCGGTACCCTGAAAATGGCGTTGAACCCCGGTCCCAGCCTGAAAGAAGGGGTCAAACAATTTCATCACCGCACGGGTATCGATACCGACGCCGGTATCCCGTACCTTGAACACCAGGTAACCGTCATCGCAACACGCCACCTGGAACACAATACAGCCGGTATCGGTAAACTTGATGGCGTTACTGAGCAAGTTGCTCAACACCTGCTGCAACCGCACTGCATCACCCATCAACCGCAAGGGTACGTTAGGATCGATATAGCAATACAGCACCAGCCGTTTTTTCACCACCAGCGGCAGATAATTACTCACGATATGGTTTATCACCTCACGCGGCGCAAACTCGCTGGGCTCGATCTTCAGCTGTTCCGACTCGATCTTGGAGAAATCAAGAATATCGCTGATGATCTTCAGCAGCAGCGCCGAGGAGTTTTGCATCGCCGTCACCAGCCGGTTGGCATCCGATGGCAGCGATTTCGTTTGCAGCAAATCCAGATTACCGATGATGCCATACAGCGGTGTGCGTAATTCATGGCTGACGGTCGCCAGGAACATCGACTTGGACTGGCTGGCCTGCTCGGCGGCGTTGGCCATCTCCTGCAACGACTCTTCCATGCGCACACGGGCGCTGACGTCGAGCAGCACGCAGATGGCCACGTTCTCGTTACGGTAGCGCGAGTGCACAAAACTGATTTGCAGATGGTGATTGCGCCCGGTCACCACATCCAGCGATTTGGATTGCTGCTCGCAGATGATGCGCACAATGCGCACCCGGTCTTCATACGTCAGCAGGCTGAGATAGTTATGCGCCAGTTCGTTGCTGATAATATTAGTGCCGTCGCTGATCCTCAGAATGCAGATGCCTACCGGCGCCGACGCCACGATCTTGCGGTTAAACTGTTCGTTCTCTTCCAACTGAAACGCGTTGCGCTCCGCCGGCCGAAAAATTTTACGCTCAAACAGTCGGGTCAATAAAAACAGACAGATAGCCGATGCCAGATTCAACAACGCAATATTGATGATCAGCGTATTGAGCGACATCAGAATCACTTCCAGCGGCAGCGAATACACCACGGTCATCGACGTAGGCGGCAGCGCCTTCTTCATCAACAAGGCGCCGTAGCCATCGCTGTAGCCAAAGTAGTTGTTCGAGTCCGGGTAATGGCTAAGGCTATTGCCGGACTGGCTGTCGGTAAACTGCAGCAGAACCCGGTCATTCTGATCCAGTAATCTGACGCTGAACGGCAGGTCGCCATTCAACATGAAGTCATCCAGCCGAATACTCTGTTCGATCCCCATCATGGTCACCAGATGGTTATCCACATACACCGGCGTCAGCGCGTACAGATACCCCGCATCCGGCGTCGGGCCGGGCGTCACCCAAAACAGGCTCTCCTCGCGACGATTCCCCGCCCGATTGGATTTCTGATTCTGCAACCGTTCCTGCACGCTCTTCATCAGGCTATCGCTATCCAGCGACTGATTGCGAATGCCAAAATCGACAATGCACTGCTGACTGCTGTCGACAAAAAAGATGCGGTTAAGGTCATAAACCGACGAGAAATCATCATGCCACTGTTCAAAAAAGCTAGTCAGCGACTGTAATTGAGCGGGGTTCTTCTCATACTGTTCGCCACAGTCAAAGGTGGACGACAGCGGATAAATAGAGAACGGCGTCTTTTTGGCGGCGGCGCCGCGTTCCCGTGGCGCGACAGGCGCACCGAATCGGTTAGCGGCAATGTACCGCAGCTCGCGCGCCACATCGGTGGTATGGCGAATATACCCCAGCGATTGTTCGAAATTGAGGGAGAAAATCTGTCGCAGATGCGATTCCCGTTGATTCAGTTCCTTATTCACGTAAAAAACCGAAATCAGTGCGCCCAGAATCCACAGCGTGGTCGCCAGCGCCCGGAACATATACCGGGAGACTTTAAGGGTGGTCTGAAAAGAAGCGATAACTTTCAAAGGCATACCGTAAAGGTTGTCAGCACGGGAAAATCAGGTCGGGATCAGTCGATACAGTACCGATCCTGCATAAAAAAAGCCAGCGCGTCGGGCGCTGGCTCTGGAAGGTCATCATCGGCGGATGAAGGGGTTATTCATCGTCTGCCGGCGTATCGTCATCGTTCTCCGGTTCATCGATGTCCTCTTCCGGCAGTTCGCCGTCAACCGGCACCACGCTGTCGAGTTCATCGTCTTCCACCGGCTCAGCCACACGCTGCAGGCCAACCACTCGCTCGTCCTCAGCGGTACGAATCAGCGTCACGCCCTGAGTATTACGACCAACGATGCTGACCTCGGATACACGAGTACGCACCAGCGTACCGGCATCGGTGATCATCATGATCTGATCGGCGGAATCGACCTGCACCGCGCCGACCACCTTACCGTTGCGCTCGCTCACCTTGATGGAGATAACACCTTTGGTAGCACGGGATTTCACCGGATACTCGGTGACGGCGGTACGCTTGCCGAAGCCATTCTGCGTCACAGTCAGAATATCGCCTTCGCCGCGCGGCACAATCAGCGACACCACCAGATCGTCATCCTGCAGGTTGATGCCGCGCACCCCGGTAGCGGTACGTCCCATAGTACGCACAGCCGATTCGGAGAAACGCACCACCTTGCCTTCGGCGGAGAACAGCATCACTTCATTGCTGCCGTCGGTCAGGTCGACGCCAATCAGCTCGTCGCCGTCGTTGAGATTAACGGCGATGATACCGGCGCTGCGCGGACGGCTAAACTCAGTCAGCGCGGTCTTCTTCACCGTACCGCTGGCCGTGGCCATGAACACGTTCATGCCCTCTTCGTACTCGCGCACCGGCAGAATGGCGGTAATGCGTTCATCCTGCTCCAACGGCAACAGGTTGATGATCGGACGACCGCGGGCGCCGCGGCTCGCTTCCGGCAACTGATACACTTTCAGCCAGTAGAGACGGCCACGGCTGGAGAAGCACAGGATGGTGTCGTGGGTATTCGCCACCAGCAGCCGATCAATAAAGTCCTCTTCCTTGATGCGGGCGGCGGATTTGCCTTTGCCGCCACGACGCTGAGCTTCATAGTCGCTCAGCGGCTGATACTTGACGTAACCCTGATGCGACAAGGTCACCACCACGTTCTCTTCGGAAATCAGATCTTCGATATTGATGTCGGCGCTGTTATGGGTGATCTCGGTACGACGCGCGTCGTTGTACTGCTCGCGGATCGCCTCCAGCTCTTCGCGGATCACTTCCATCAGACGTTCAGGACTGCGCAGGATGAACAGCAGTTCGGCGATCTGCTCCAGCAGTTCCTTGTATTCATCCAGCAGTTTTTCATGTTCCAGACCGGTCAGTTTCTGCAGACGCAGATCCAGAATCGCCTGCGCCTGCTGTTCGGTCAGGTGATATTTACCCTCGTGGATGCCGAACTCCGGCTCCAGCCATTCCGGACGCGCAGCGTCATCGCCGGCGCGCTCCAGCATGGCGGCCACGCTGCCCAGCGCCCACGCCTGCGCCACCAGCGCGTTTTTGGCTTCGGCCGGGGTAGAAGCATGGCGGATCAGCTCGATGATCGGGTCGATATTAGCCAGCGCAATCGCCAGACCTTCCAGGATATGGGCGCGTTCGCGCGCTTTGCGCAGTTCGAAAATGGTACGACGCGTCACCACTTCGCGGCGGTGACGGACAAATGCCGCCAGAATTTCCTTGAGGGTCATCAGCTTCGGCTGGCCCTGATGCAGCGCCACCATGTTGATGCCGAACGACACCTGCATCTGAGTCTGGGAGTACAGATGGTTGAGCACCACCTCGCCTACGGCATCGCGCTTGATTTCAATCACGATGCGCATGCCGTCCTTGTCGGACTCGTCACGCAGCGCGCTGATGCCTTCAATGCGCTTCTCTTTTACCAGCTCGGCGATCTTTTCAATCAGTCGCGCCTTGTTCACCTGATAAGGGATTTCATGCACGATGATGGTTTCACGGCCGGATTTGGCGTCCGCCTCCACTTCGGCGCGGGCGCGGATATACACTTTGCCGCGGCCGGTGCGGTAGGCTTCTTCAATGCCGCGCTTGCCGTTGATGATGGCGGCGGTCGGGAAGTCCGGCCCCGGAATATGGGTCATCAGCCCTTCGACGCTGATGTTTTCATCATCGATATAGGCCAGACAGCCGTTAATCACTTCCGTCAGGTTATGGGGCGGAATGTTGGTCGCCATCCCCACCGCGATCCCGGAAGAACCGTTGACCAGCAGGTTGGGGATACGGGTGGGCATCACGTCCGGGATCTGCTCTGTGCCGTCGTAGTTAGGCACAAAATCCACCGTCTCTTTATCCAGATCGGAAAGCAGTTCGTGGGCGATTTTCGACATGCGCACTTCGGTATAACGCATCGCCGCGGCGGAGTCGCCGTCGATGGAACCGAAGTTGCCCTGGCCGTCCACCAGCATGTACCGCAGCGAGAACGGCTGAGCCATACGCACGATAGTGTCGTAAACCGCGCTATCACCATGCGGGTGATATTTACCGATAACGTCCCCGACCACACGGGCCGATTTTTTATAAGGCTTGTTCCAGTCGTTACCCAGCACACTCATCGCGTACAGCACGCGGCGGTGTACCGGCTTAAGACCATCGCGAACGTCCGGTAACGCACGCCCGACGATGACGGACATGGCGTAATCCAGATATGAACTTTTCAGCTCTTCCTCGATGTTGACCGGTGTAATTTCTCTGGCTAGGTCGCTCATGGAGCCGCTATCCCTCTATTCACATCTACCCGATTTTAAAAGGTGGAAAATCATATCATAAACCGGGGTTTCAGGGGAAACTTCGCGCCGGTTTCCTGACGTTTCTTTCATGAGGCGTCTCGCATTTTGTTACTGCAATGTTACCGCCATCACAAGGTACGGAAACCACGACGCTATCGTTAGCGACTACAACAACCGCCTTCCGCTCGTTATACTCGCCTCAGTCAATATTGATGAAAGGTGATCACTCTGCATGAACACAGACGCCATGAACACAGACACCATGAATACAGACGCCACAAATGCAGGCGCCGCTAATCCTGATGCGCTGAAAACATCCGCCCCGACCCAGAACGTCGACCACGATGAAATCGCCAAATTTGAAGCCGTCGCCTCGCGCTGGTGGGATCTGGAAGGCGAATTCAAACCGTTGCACCGCATCAACCCGCTGCGTCTGAATTACATTCTTGAACGCGCCAGCGGCATTTTCGGCAAGCAGGTGCTGGATGTCGGCTGCGGCGGCGGCATTCTGGCCGAAAGCATGGCGCGGGAAGGCGCGCGCGTCACCGGGCTGGATATGGGCGGCGAACCATTACAGGTAGCCCGGCTGCACGCGCTGGAAAGCGGTGTTCAGGTCAGTTACGTGCAGGAGACGGTGGAAGCCCACGCAGACGCCCATGCCGGCGCTTACGACGTGGTGACCTGCATGGAGATGCTGGAACATGTGCCGGACCCGCGCTCAGTGGTGCTAGCCTGCGCCCGGCTGGTCAAACCCGGCGGCCATGTCTTTTTCTCCACCATTAACCGCAACGCCAAAGCCTGGCTGATGCTGATTGTCGGCGCCGAGTACCTGACCAACATGGTGCCGCGCGGCACGCACGACATCAAAAAGTTCATCCGCCCGGCGGAACTGCTGGACTGGGTGGATCAGACGCCGCTGCGTGAACGCCATATGATCGGCCTGCACTATAACCCGCTGCTGGACAGCTTCCGACTCGGCGCGAATGTCGACGTCAACTATATGATCCACACCACACGATGACCCACACCACAAGATGATCCATACCACACGCCTTGGCTGAATCTGTCAGGCGCAGGTCGGAACATTCCGGTTTCCCAATACCCCGGCCGGTGGATAAAACCACCGGCTTTTTTATCGCCAGAGAATAAGTTTTCAGGCATAAACCACGCCTTATCCGCTCCCTGACGACATATCAATCTCAGATAATTCTTAATTACTTGTCTGAAACACGGTTTTGATCAGGCAGATAGTTTTGCCACCGGATAAGAAACCGGCGGTTGATCAATTTTTTTATTTTTTCTCCCCTCGCGGTTGACAAAAAAGGAAGCCGCGCAGTGGCTGGGATTTAGCGCGCTTGTAACATTTATTCCCTATGTTATCCACAAGAGGAAGCCGTTTTGCTCACTTGCAATACGGAAATTTTCACATTATCTTGTTATCAAAAACCGCCCCACCCCCTATATATAGTGTTTACTTCTGACAGAAAACACTATTTTTTTATTTGCGTTTTTTGTAAATAAAAAGGCGGGTGAGCCAAGCAAAACAAAATACGTGTCAAAAAAACAGGTGCTACGCCACATGAACCAGAGTCTACTTGTTACCAAACGCGATGGCAGTAAAGAACGCATCAACCTGGACAAAATCCACCGGGTAATCACCTGGGCAGCGGAAGGGTTACACAATGTCTCGGTTTCTCAGGTAGAACTACGTTCCCACATCCAGTTCTACGACGGCATCAAGACCGCCGATATCCACGAAACCATCATCAAGGCCGCCGCAGACCTGATCTCCCGCGAAAGCCCGGACTACCAGTATCTGGCCGCGCGTCTGGCCATCTTCCATCTGCGCAAAAAAGCCTACGGCCAGTTTGAACCGCCGAAGTTGTACGACCACGTAGTGAAAATGGTCGAAATGGGAAAATACGATCGCCATTTGCTGGAAGACTACACGGAAGACGAATTTGCTCAGATGGACGCTTTCATCGATCACTGGCGTGACATGAATTTCTCCTACGCGGCGGTAAAACAGCTGGAAGGGAAATATCTGGTACAAAACCGCGTGACCGGTGACATCTACGAAAGCGCCCAGTTCCTGTATATTCTGGTCGCCGCCTGCCTGTTCTCCGGCTACCCGCGCGAAACCCGTCTGGACTATGTAAAACGCTTCTATGACGCGGTATCGACGTTCAAAATTTCGCTGCCGACGCCGATCATGTCCGGCGTGCGCACCCCGACCCGCCAGTTCAGCTCCTGCGTGCTGATCGAGTGCGGCGACAGCCTGGATTCCATCAACGCCACCTCCAGCGCGATCGTGAAATACGTCTCCCAGCGTGCCGGCATCGGCATCAACGCCGGCCGTATTCGAGCGCTGGGCAGCCCGATCCGCGGCGGTGAAGCGTTCCACACCGGCTGTATTCCGTTCTACAAACATTTCCAGACCGCGGTGAAATCCTGCTCGCAGGGCGGGGTGCGCGGCGGTGCGGCCACGCTGTTCTACCCGCTGTGGCATCTGGAAGTGGAAAGCCTGCTGGTGCTGAAAAACAACCGCGGCGTAGAAGGCAACCGCGTGCGTCACCTCGACTACGGCGTGCAGCTCAACAAGCTGATGTACCAGCGTCTGGTCAAAGGCGAAGACATCACGCTGTTCAGCCCGTCCGACGTGCCGGGGTTGTACGACGCCTTCTTCAACAATCAGGATGAATTCGAGCGCCTGTACGTGAAATACGAGCGGGACGACAGCATTCGCAAGAAGCAGCTCAAGGCGGCGGAACTGTTCTCGCTGATGATGCAGGAACGCGCCTCCACCGGCCGTATCTATATTCAGAACGTCGACCACTGCAACACGCACAGCCCGTTTGATCCGCTGGTCGCTCCGGTGCGCCAGTCCAACCTGTGTCTGGAAATCGCGCTGCCGACCAAACCGTTGGAAGACGTCAACGATGAAAGCGGCGAAATCGCGCTCTGTACGTTGTCGGCTTTCAACCTGGGCGCCATCAGTTCGCTGCACGAGCTGGAAGAACTGGCGACATTGGCGGTACGCGCGCTGGATGCCCTGCTCGACTATCAGGACTACCCGATTCCGGCCGCCAAACGCGGCGCGATGGGCCGCCGCACGCTGGGCATCGGCGTGATCAACTTCGCCTACTATCTGGCGAAACACGGCGTACGCTACTCCGACGGCAGCGCCAACAACCTGACGCACCGCACCTTCGAAGCGATTCAGTACTACCTGCTGAAAGCCTCGAACCAGCTGGCGCGCGAACAAGGCGCCTGCCCGTGGTTTAACGAAACCACGTATTCGCAGGGCATTTTGCCGATCGACAGCTACAAGCGCGATCTGGACAGTATTTGCAGCGAACCACTGCATCATGACTGGGAAGCGCTGCGTAAAGACATCCAGACCTATGGCCTGCGCAACTCCACGCTGTCGGCGCTGATGCCGTCTGAAACCTCGTCGCAGATTTCCAATGCCACCAACGGCATTGAGCCGCCGCGCGGCCATATCAGCGTCAAAGCGTCGAAAGACGGTATCCTGCGTCAGGTCGTGCCGGAGTACGAAACGCTGAAAGACGCCTACGAGCTGCTGTGGGACATGCCGTCCAACGACGGTTATCTGCAACTGGTGGGTCTGATGCAGAAATTCGTCGATCAGGCGATTTCCTCCAACACCAACTACGATCCGGCGCGTTTCCCGTCAGGAAAAGTGCCGATGACCCAGTTGCTGAAAGATCTGCTTACGGCGTATAAGTTCGGGTTGAAAACCCTCTATTACCAAAACACCCGCGACGGCGCCGAAGACGCGCAGGATGACCTGCTCGACACCGCGCCGCAGGATGACGGCTGCGAAAGCGGCGCGTGCAAGATCTAAGTACGACGCCGGGGAAATCCGCGACAGCGGGTTTCCCCGGCATGACGATATTCCTAATCCTGTCGCCGCTGCCCTGCCGATAGCGCCTGGCGCAGCGACGACGCAACCCGCTCGGGTTGCCAAAAGTTTAACAGCGCCGCCTTACGGGTCGCGCTGTTGGCTTGTTTGGAGAAATCATGGCCTATACCACTTTTTCACAGAATAAAAACGATCAACTGCTGGAACCGATGTTTTTCGGCCAGCCGGTTAACGTGGCGCGTTACGATCAGCAAAAATATGAAATTTTCGAAAAGCTGATCGAAAAACAGCTTTCGTTCTTCTGGCGCCCGGAAGAGGTGGACGTCTCCCGCGATCGTATCGACTATCAGGCGCTGCCGGAGCACGAAAAACACATTTTTATCAGCAATCTGAAATACCAGACGCTGCTGGACTCCATTCAGGGACGCAGCCCGAACGTGGCGTTGCTGCCGCTCATCTCCATCCCGGAGCTGGAAACCTGGGTGGAAACCTGGGCGTTCTCGGAAACTATCCACTCCCGTTCCTACACCCACATTATCCGCAACATCGTCAACGATCCGTCGATTGTGTTTGACGACATCGTTACCAATGAGGAAATCCTCAAACGGGCGAAGGACATTTCCGGGTTCTACGATGAGCTGATTGAACTGACCAGCTACTACCATTTACTGGGAGAAGGCACCCATCAGGTCAACGGCAAAACCGTGGACGTCAACGTGTATGAGTTGAAGAAAAAACTCTACCTGTGCCTGATGAGCGTCAACGCGCTGGAAGCCATCCGCTTCTACGTCAGCTTCGCCTGCTCCTTCGCCTTCGCCGAACGCGAGCTGATGGAAGGCAACGCCAAGATCATCAAGCTAATCGCCCGTGACGAAGCGCTGCACCTCACCGGCACCCAGCACATGCTTAACCTGATGCGCGCCGGCCAGGACGACCCGGAAATGGCGCAAATCGCCGAAGAGTGTCAGCAGGCATGTTACGACCTGTTCGTACTGGCCGCTCAGCAAGAAAAAGAGTGGGCGGAATACCTGTTCCGCGACGGCTCAATGATTGGCCTGAACAAGGACATCCTGTGCCAGTATGTGGAGTACATCACCAATATCCGTATGCAGGCGGTTGGCCTGCCGCTGCCGTTTGAAACCCGCACCAACCCGATTCCCTGGATTAACGCCTGGCTGGTATCGGACAACGTGCAGGTGGCGCCGCAGGAAGTGGAAGTCAGCTCCTATCTGGTCGGCCAGATTGACTCGGAAATCAACACCGACGACCTCAGCGACTTCCAACTGTAACCACGATGACCGCCTCCACCGTGACGCTGCGCCTCTCCGGGGCGCAGTTGCTCTGCTCCGATGAACACACCTCCTTACTGGAAGTGCTCGAATCCCAGCGGGTGCCGGTCGAATATCAGTGTCGTTCCGGCTATTGCGGCGCCTGCCGGTTGCGGCTGACCAAAGGCAAGGTCGCCTACCGGGAAACGCCGCTGGCCTGCCTGCAACGGGGCGAAATCCTGCCCTGCTGCTGTATGCCGCTGGACGATATCGAACTGGATATGTAACCGTACGTCATACCATTGCAGCCCGCTTTTCGTGCGGGTTCGCATAATCCCTTGTTCGCCCGCAACTTTGCTACGCCGGTTATGTCATCCTGCGTTACACTCTCCACAGGAAAAAACCACGGAGAGCAACGCACATGCTGACATTTATCCCGGTTCTGATTGTCGTCGCGCTGGTCCTTGTCTGGTCCGGCATCAAAATCGTGCCTCAGGGTTACCAGTGGACGGTGGAACGTTTTGGCCGCTATACCCGCACCCTGATGCCCGGCCTGAATCTGGTGGTGCCGTTCATGGACCGCATTGGCCGTAAGATCAACATGATGGAACAAGTGCTGGAAATTCCCTCGCAGGAAATCATCTCCAAGGACAACGCCAACGTCACCATTGATGCGGTTTGCTTTATCCAGGTGGTGGACGCTCCACGCGCCGCCTATGAGGTTAGCAATCTCGAACTGGCCATCATCAACCTGACCATGACCAACATTCGTACCGTACTCGGTTCGATGGAACTGGACGAAATGCTGTCCCAACGCGACAGCATCAACACCCGGCTGCTGCATATCGTGGATGAAGCCACCAACCCGTGGGGCATCAAGGTCACCCGTATTGAAATCCGCGACGTGCGCCCCCCCGCCGAACTGATCGCCTCAATGAACGCCCAGATGAAAGCGGAACGTACCAAGCGCGCGGATATTCTGGAAGCGGAAGGAGTCAGGCAGGCGGCCATTCTGAAAGCCGAAGGGGAAAAACAGGCGCAGATTCTCAAGGCCGAAGGGGAACGGCAATCCGCCTTCCTTGAAGCCGAAGCCCGCGAACGCGCCGCCGAGGCCGAGGCCCGCGCCACCCAGATGGTGTCCGAAGCGATTGCCGCCGGCAACATTCAGGCTATCAACTACTTTGTGGCGCAGAAATACACCGACGCGCTGCAAACCATTGGCAGCGCCAACAACAGCAAAGTCATCATGATGCCGCTGGACGCCAGCAACCTGATGGGCACCATCGGCGGCATCAGCGAACTGATTAAAGAAAGCCAGGCGGACCGGAGAAAATAATCATGATGGCGCTGCTGGTGCTGGAAAATGCCCACTGGTTCTGGCTGTCGCTCGGTGGGCTGCTGCTGGCGGCTGAAATGCTGGGCGCTGGCGGTTATCTGCTGTGGAGCGGCATCGCCGCGCTGCTTACCGGGATTTTCGCCTGGTTGCTGCCGCTGGACTGGACATGGCAATGCATCGCCTTCGCCGTGCTGACGGTGGCGGCGGCGCTGCTGTGGTGGCAATGGCTACGTCGGCGCATCGAAAAGCAACCGCCTCCGGTGCTTAACCAACGCGGCCAACAACTGATTGGCCTGCATACTACGCTGACCGAACCGCTGGTTAACGGCTTCAGTCGGGTAAACATCGGCGACAGCAGTTGGCGGGTACAGGCGGAACAGGATTTGCCCGTCGGTACCGTAGTGGAGATTATCGCCGTGGAAGGCATTACGCTGCGAGTGCGGCCGCGTACCTGATACGTCGCAAAGCGCATTCCGTCGAGACGGCGACGTTGCCGCTATCCGATGACATAACCGCTAATAACGGCTAATGCTTGCCATGCTCTCCTGACGATGCATGGCAGCAGCCCGCCAGTTGAGTAATGATCGGGCATTCGGCGCTGCTGTCGCCGGGGCAGGACTCCGCCAGCGTCAGCAAACGCAGACGCATCGCCTTGAGTTCTTCGATCTGCTGTTCGATATCGTCCACTTTCTGCAATGTGCGCGCCTTAACGTCGGCGCTGTGCCGCAGCGGATCATTGAACAACGTCACCAGTTCGCGGCACTCCTCCAGCGTGAACCCCACCTGACGCGCCTGACGCAACAAGGTCAGCTCCTCAATATGGTGGAGATCATAACTGCGGTAACCATTTTCACATCGCAGTGGCGCCGTCATCAGCCCCTTTTCTTCATAGAAACGGATGGTCTTGCTGGTCAGCCCGGTTTTTTTCGCCACATCGCTGATATTCATGATTCCCCCTTGACCCTTCCCTTACTGGAAGGTTTACGCTTCAGGTAGTGCTTAGAACTAATCAAAATCACGCTTGCGGTCAATGCCTTTGACGTTCGGCTGTGATCACTGAGGAATATTATTATGTCGCAAACCATACTGCTTTCATTGCAGGGATTATCCTGCGAACACTGTGTCGGAAGAGTAAAAAAAGCCCTGGAATCCCGCCCGGACGTGGAACAGGCCGATGTATCGCTAAAATACGCCAACGTCACTGGTGAAGCCGATAGCCAGTCGCTGGTAGCAACAATCGAAGCCGCGGGCTACGAAGCCAGCCCGGCGACCACGCCAACTGTCACCTTGCAGCTCTCCGGTCTCAACTGCCAGCATTGCGTCGCGTCAACCCGCAAAGCGCTGGAAGCGGTGCCGGGCGTAGCGGCGACGGACGTTACCCTGCAACAGGCGGCGGTTTATGGCGATGCCGAACCGCAGGCGCTGGTACAGGCGATAGAACAAGCCGGTTTTCATGCAACGCTGGCGCAGGAGAAACCCCTCCCAAAATCTGAGCCGCTGACACCCCACGCCTCCTCGCCGGACAGGCTGTCAGCGGCTTTCGACTCGGTTCCGGCAAACACCGTTCGTGATGACAACGTCGCCCATGATGACAACCGTGTTCATAACGGCGACGGTATTCATGACAACAACAGTATTCATGATAACGACAGCGTCCAGTTGTTGTTGAGCGGCATGAGCTGCGCCAGTTGCGTCAGCCGGGTACAGCAGGCGCTGCAAAGCGTCCCCGGCGTCACGCAGGCGCGCGTCAATCTGGCCGAGCGCAGCGCGCTGGTCAGCGGCAACACGCCGCATCAGGCGCTGATCGATGCCGTACAGAATGCGGGCTACGGCGCGGAAATCATTCTTGATGAAGCCGAGCGGCGCGCCCGGCAGGAGCAAACGTCTCGTCAGGCCATCCGGCGTTTTCGCTGGCAGGCCGCACTGGGGCTGGCGCTCGGTATCCCGCTGATGGTCTGGGGCATGATCGGCGATAACATGATGCTTACCGACGACAACCGCTCCGGGTGGCTGCTGGTCGGCGGGCTGACGCTGGCGGTCATGATCGCCGCCGGCGGGCATTTCTATCGCAATGCCTGGCGTAGCCTGACGAACGGCAGCGCGACTATGGATACGCTGGTGGCGCTCGGCACCAGCGCAGCCTGGCTTTACTCCATTACCGTCAACCTGTGGCCGACGTGGTTCCCGATGGAAGCGCGTCATCTTTATTACGAAGCCAGCGCCATGATTATCGGCCTGATCAATCTCGGCCACGCGCTGGAACAACGCGCCCGTCAGCGCTCTTCTCAGGCGCTGGAGCGTTTGCTGGATTTGACGCCGCCGACCGCGCGGCTGGTAACACCGCAAGGCGACCGCGTCATCCCACTGGCAGAGGTACAAACCGGTATGACGCTGCGCCTGACCACCGGCGACCGTATTCCGGTGGACGGCCTGCTGGAACACGGGGAACTGTGGATTGACGAAGCCATGCTCACCGGCGAGCCGATCCCGCAACAGAAAGCGGCCGGCGACAAGGTGCACGCCGGAACTCAGGTGCAGGACGGCAGCGCCACGTTGCGTGCAGGCGCGATCGGCAACCAGACCACGCTGGCGCGCATCATTCATCTGGTGCGTCAGGCGCAGAGCAGCAAACCGGCGATAGGCCAGTTGGCCGACCGGATTTCCGCCGTCTTTGTACCGGTCGTGGTGGCGATAGCGCTGCTGAGCGGCGCCATCTGGTACGTTGTCGGCCCGGAACCCCATATCGTGTACACGCTGGTGATTGTCACCACGGTGCTGATCATCGCCTGCCCTTGTGCGCTGGGGCTGGCGACGCCGATGTCGATTATCTCCGGCGTCGGACGAGCCGCGGAACTGGGCGTACTGGTGCGGGACGCCGATGCACTTCAGCAGGCCAGCCAGCTTGACGTGCTGGTGTTCGACAAAACCGGCACGCTGACCGAAGGCAAACCGCGCGTGGTGGCGATCCATACCTTTGGCGATATCAGCGAATCGCAGGCGCTGCGCTGGGCTGCGTCGCTGGAACAGGGAGCCAGTCACCCACTGGCGCAGGCGATTGTTCTGCGGGCTGATGGCGTAGAACGGGGCGACGTCACGCAATTCCGCACTCTGCCCGGCCTGGGCGTCAGCGGTCAGGTCGACGGTGCGTCGCTGTTGCTCGGCAATCCGGCCTTGCTGGCGCAAAGCCAGATTCCGCTGGCTGACGGCGAGAACTCGCCGCGCGACTGGCTGGAGAAACAGTCGGCGCTCGGCATGACGCCGGTACTGTTGGTGGCGAACGGTCAGGTGGCGGCGCTGTTTTCAGTGCAGGACACCCTGCGTCAGGACAGCGTCAGCGCATTACAACGGCTGCATCGCCAGGGCTACCAGTTGGTGATGCTGACCGGCGATAATCCGGCGACGGCTCAGGCCATCGCCCTCGAAGCCGGCATCGACCAGGTCATCGCCGGGGTACTGCCGGACGGCAAAGCGGACGCCATTCGCCATCTGCAATCGCTGGGAAAACGGGTTGCCATGATTGGCGACGGCATCAACGACGCGCCGGCGCTGGCGCAGGCCGACGTGGGGATCGCCATGGGCGGCGGCAGCGATATCGCGGTGGAAACCGCCGCCATGACGCTGATGCGCCACAGTTTGCACGGCGTCGCCGATGCGCTAGCGCTTTCCCGGGCCACGTTGGGCAACATGAAGCAGAACCTGTTGGGGGCCTTTGTCTACAACACGCTCGGCATTCCGATTGCCGCCGGCGTGCTCTACCCGTTGACCGGAACCCTGCTAAGCCCGGTGGTGGCGGGAGCGGCCATGGCGCTCTCATCCATTACCGTGGTGAGCAACGCCAACCGGCTGCTGCGTTTCACCCCCGCCGACGCACCAGCCAGACGCGACTGAGTCAAGCTGTCGACCACGGCGCGCTGTTCTCTCCCGAACATCGCGCCGCTTTCCACCATATGCGTCCCGTAACGCGCAGCGAACGCATGCCGAATTAGCGATACAACTTGCCGGCTGAACCGTTTAGCATAGAGACCTGACGACGCGAAAGCGCACGTCCTGCAACAGCGCGACGCCTGATTGCAGGATAACGTTCTGAGTCGCCACTACCGGAGACGTCGATATGAAACGGCTGATACGCCAGATTGCAACGTTCCTCGGCCTTCTCTCGCCCGCGGGTTACCGTTACCCGGCGTTGGACGTCGAGATCGTCAACCAACGCCAGTTCCATTTGGTGGGCAGTATTCACATGGGCACAGTGGATATGTTTCCTCTGCCGTCTGAATTGCTGGCACGGCTGGAGCAGGCGACGGCGCTGATCGTAGAGGCCGACATTTCCGGCGGCGATTCGCCGTTTGATCCGGTGGGCACCGAACCGCCGCTGGCGGAGCGTCTGGATAGCGCCACGCTGCAGCGTTTGCAACGGTTATGCCGTGAATTGTCGTTCAACTACGACAGCCTCGACCGGGTACCGGCCTGGCAGGCGGCGCTGATGTTACAGGCGCGTCAGGCCATGATGCTGGGCCTGCGTCCGGATTACGGTATTGATTACCAGTTGATTAACGCCGCCCGGGACAAAGGGGTGAAGATCATCGAGCTGGAAGGCCAGCAGGCGCAGATCGACATGCTGCTGCAACTGCCGCAGGGCGGCCTGCCGTTGCTGGAAGACACCCTGACCCACTGGCATACCAACGCGCGTCTGTTACAAACGATGGTCAGTTGGTGGCTCAGCCATAAACCGACCTGGGCGGATAACGTGCCGCCCACTTTCAGCAACGAAATCACGGAAATGCTGATGAATCACCGGAATCAGCGCTGGCAACAGCAACTGGCCGCGCTGCCGCAGGGGAATTATGTGGTGTCTGTCGGCGCACTGCATTTATACGGTGAAAACAACCTGCCCGACTTGTTACAAGCCTATACGGCTACCTTTTGAAGCAAGGACAGTACATTATGACGCCCGCAGTAAAACTGCTTGAGAAGCAAAAAGTCGCTTTTACGCTTCACAGCTACCATCACGACGCTGATGAAACCAACTTCGGCGAAGAAGCCGCCCGCAAACTGGGGCTGGATAAACAACAGGTTTACAAAACCCTGCTGGTGTCGCTCAACGGCGATGCCAAACAGCTGGCGGTAGCGGTCACCCCGGTCGCCAGTCAGTTGGATCTGAAAAAAGTGGCCAAGGCGCTGGCCGCCAAAAAAGCCGATATGGCGGATCCGCAAATCGCCCAGCGAGTAACGGGCTATCTGGTGGGCGGCATCAGCCCGCTGGGGCAGAAGAAACTGCTGCCCACCGTGATCGACGATGGGGCGCAGCAATTCGATACTATTTTTATCTCCGGCGGCAAGCGGGGATTGGACCTCGAACTGGCGGCCGCCGACCTGGCCCGGTTGCTAAAAGCGCAGTTTGCCGATATCGCCAAGCGTGATTGACCGTAAAAATGAAGACGGCGGCAGAGGGTTCCACGGCCAGTGTTGCCCTCTGCCGCCGCTTCATAACCGTCCTTCCCTGGGGAGTACGATCGCTTCCCGGCGCGTTACCGGGTGACGTTCGCCCCTTTATCCAGCAGCAGCGCATCCCCTTGTTTTACGTTCAGGGTCAGCCCTTTGGTGGCCAGTTCCGCGTTGCGCACCCGCAGCCCTTTTTCAGCGTCAATCCGCACCTGTTCAAAATGGAAACCGCTCAACGGCGCTTCCGGTACGCCGATAATGTACCCGGCGGCCTTGCTACGGCCGGTTGATTCCAGATCGACGATAGTGACCTGGCTGAAATGCGGCGTTTTCACCTTGTCGAACGGCTGGGCCGGCTCGGTATCCGGCGGATAAATCTGTTCGCCCAGCGTAAACCCGCCCGCCTGCAGCAATTTATCCACCTCGGCCTGTACGATAGGCGCCGCCTGATAGTAACCGGAGAACACCAGCGGTACTTCGACATCCACCATCCGGGTATGACGGTAGGTGACGTTCTTCACCTCACCGCCTTTACCGCGCAGCGACTTGATGCGAATGCCGTACATCGAACCTTCAAAGCGGTTATTTTCCACCAGCACATTGTTGACGCCACCGGAGGTTTCGCTACCTATAGAAATGCCGCGTCCCTGCTTTAACACGTTGTTGGCAATATAAATATTGTCTACCACGCCATTCGGGAAACGGCTGTCCGGTTTTTCCGCCTTGATGGCGATATGGTCATCGTTACAGTCGATGACGTTGTTGGTGATGCGGATATTCTGGCTATCGATCGGGTCGATGGCGTCCGTGTTGGGCGCATGCCAGGGCGCAATAATGTTGGTGCCGTTCACCGTGACATCATGGGCATAGCGCATCACCACATGGAAGCTGGGAGAGTTGGTCAGGGTCACGCCGTCAATCAGTACCTGACTGGAACGGGTCACGTAAATCAGTCGTGGACGGTCGGTGCCGCCTTTCTTGCCGGTGGCGCGAATCGCCGCGCGCCAGCGTTCCCACCACACCGCACCTTGTCCATCAATGGTGCCTTCGCCGGTAATGGCGACGTTCTGCGCATCGGCAATACTGATAAACGGCAGCCAGCCATTTTCCGCTTCGGCGTAGCGGGTGCTATCGGTGGCGCGGTAGGCATTTTCTCCGGTCGATGCCACCAGCGTGGCGTTCTTTTCCAGATGCAGGCGGACATTGCTTTTCAGGAACAGCGGCTCCACCAGATAGTTGCCCGCCGGCACCAGCACGGTGCCGCCGCCGGCGGCGGCGCATTCATCAATCGCCTTCTGAAAAGATTCCGTATTCAACGCAATCTGCAAGCGATGCCCCTCGGCACCATAGCGGGTCACGTTACAGACCCGGTCCGGAAACGCTACCTTTTCAGCCGCCTGAGCCGCCACGCTTGCCAGTGCGCAGGACGCCAGCAGCGAAAACGCCACACCTTTATGCATAATCACCCCATAAGTAAAACAACGTTTCATTTATAGGAAATGTATCATCGCTAGCTTCCCAAAACGGTTGTGGCGATCACGATTTAGTTTGCGAAACAAGGTTTTGGGGATCTGCCCAGTTTTATTGGCAAATAATCGGGGAATTGAACAACAGAGTAAAAACGGCGCTGAATCAGATTGAGAACGTCACGTATGGGGCTCTTTGTATTATTGAGCGCGGCATCAGGAAATGGCGGCCTCTGAGCTATCCAGAACACCGCACCCCATCCGCCGCCTGTTTTACTAAATTTACCCGCTACCCCGTATGACCAATCCTCAAGGTGTCGCGGCTATGGTCAGAGCCGTCAGTATTAAAATAAGCGACAGACTCTTTCAACCGCTGCGTCTGTAGTTCCAGTTCATTTGCCGCGGCTACCGCCTGTTTAACCAGGGCTGTATTCTGCTGGGTGATCGAATCAATCTGAACAATCGACTCATTGATATAGCTAATGCCTTTTCCTTGCTCGCTCGTCGCCGTAGAGATTTCCACCATGATATCAGCGACATGCTGCACGGCACTGACCACCTCTTTGATGCTGCCGTCAGCCACTTTGATTTTCGCCGAGCCGCTACTGACGCGGGAAACCGATTCTTCTATCAGGCTTTTTATCTCTCTGGCCGCCTCTGCACTACGCAGGGCAAGGCTGCGCACCTCGCCAGCCACGACGGCGAAACCGCGCCCCTGTTCACCGGCACGCGCGGCTTCCACCGCCGCGTTCAGGGCAAGAATATTGGTTTGAAAGGCAATATTATTCACCACCTCGGTGATGTTGGCGATTTTGTCGGAGCTTTCAGAAATACCATTCATCGTGTCGTTAACTTCCTGCATCACCGCACCTCCCCGGGAGGCTATCTCAAGTGCGGAATGCGCCAGCTGACGGGCCTGTTCGGTATTGTCAGCATTCTGTTTAACGGTGGAGGTAATTTCCTCCATGCTCGCCGACGTTTTCTCCAGAGAAGTAGCCTGCCGTTCCGTGTGTGACGACAACTCCACGTTACCGGCAATAATTTCACCGGTACTGGCATTGATAGCCTCTGCTCCGGAACGGATATCTTCGATAACGTTGATTAGCTGTTCCCGCATCAAGCCCATCTCATGCAGCAGGCTGATTTTGTCGCCAGGTAATGTAGTGACCGGATAAGATAAATTACCTGCTGCAATGCGTGCGGCCACTTCTGCGGCGTAAGTGGGTTCGCCGCCAAGAATGCGCAAGATGCTGCGGTTTATATAGTAAGCAAAAAATAAAAGCACAGCGCTGATTAATACAAAGACAATCACATTCTGATATAAAGAATAAATAAACGCCTCATTAATATCATCGACATAAAGACCGGTGGTAATTATCCAGTCCCAGGGGGCGTAGGGTGAATTATAGGCCACTTTAGGTTGTGCAACGGTGGAGCCGGGGCGAGGAAAAGCGTAAGCAGTATAAGCAGACTGGTTGTCTCTTGTTACCGTAACCATCTCTCTGAAAAGGTAGACGCCATTTGCGTCTTTAAAATCCTCGCCCTGCCCAATGAGTTTTTCATTTATTGGGTGCATTAAGACCCGGGCCTGGGAATTGAGTATTGTGAAATATCCTGAATCACCATAGCGCAGGTCTTTTATGGCTTTCATTGCGCGCTGCTGTGCTTCACTCTGAGTAATCAATCCATTGCTGGCTTGTTCGGCATTGGTTTTTACTACCCCCAGCGCCAGTTGCGTAACATGCATTAGCTCACTTTTTCTTAGCGATAACTGATCCTGTTTGATTTTTACCGAACCATAAAGTAGCGTTCCTGCCAGACACAGCAAACTAATAATAAGCGGAAACCAAAGCCTCCTGGCGAGGGATATCTTCATCGGTTGATCACCTTTCATGAGATTATGTTATCAATTTTTTATGCCATATCCACCGCTTATGACACTATTTCGAATAAAATCAGCAATGCATTACTTTTTAAATAGCAGAAAATACAAATCTTCCTTATATGCTTTTTAAGCATAAAAAAGATTATCCATTAATAAATCTGGTTTACTCTCTACCCATGTAAACCAAGTCTGGCATAGTACAGTGAAGAAAAGACGCATCCTCCTTAGAGCCTATCCCAATAGGCGTCATTGGCGCAGTCAGTTTGGACTCGGACAGCGCGGAGACAATATGCAACGCATATTGAACGGACAACGTCATTGTCCGGCCCAACGGGCGAGCGCGGCGAGTAAACCGGAGCGAACACGGAGTACGTGAGGATTTCGCGCACTGCTCAGGTCCAAAATGGCAAGTAAAATAGCCCTATTGGGATAGGCTATTAGCCATCATGCGCCAACAATATCACAGGGTTAAAGCCGTACTCTCACAGAATGTTATAAAACTGATGCCGACGTCACTGATTTGTAAAAAAACAGGTCAATGCGCTGTGCGCCGTCAATATCAGCAGGTCTTTTCTTCGTTAATAGCGAAAATCTATCGGCTGATTTAAGCATATTTATGAATATTGTTTTTTGGATAAAACCATTCAAAAAGTAGGATTATTTAATTCTCATTACCTCCCGGAAAATAGACATATCCAAACTTGAGATTCAGGCAACCAGCGCTTCATTTACGCCAGCTCGCGTTCTCCGGACCGAGTCAGAAAACGACGCCTTCGGAATTGAGCTTAAAAAAGCACAGGCAGAGGAACACATCCCTTCCAGGGGTGAAACTAAGCTCAGGGCACAATCACAGCCGTCCGCTGCGGCACAGGAACTCATGGAGTGGCTTGCGATGTCCCCGGAAGAAAGGTTGTTTTTTTCCGTACTGTCCTCAATGGGAATATCCAAAGAACAGTATGAAGCTATGCCTCCGGAGCAACAGATGGAGCTAGACCGCAAGGTACAGGAGCGCATAAAAGAAATGGCAAAAGAAGGCTGTTCTCCATCAGCGCTCCAGGCATGATTTCCTGGCCCATCCTGAAGCGGCGGTATCCACTCTCAATAGCAGAATGGAAACCCGTGATGATGCGCTTCATGCACAGGGCCTGACGCACAATTTGAAAACCAATGCCTCGCGAAGAGCGGTGTTCATGCCTGCGGGTAAGATAGCAACGTGGCGACACCCCGTGTTCGATGGCGGAAACGGCGATATAGCGCCCACACCAGAAAATACCAATAGAGCGCTATTTGCAGACTAATATAACTCGTCATCTACCGGTATATCGGTGTGCCGAGTAGGAAAACGATAAGTCCGAGTCGATAATTAAAACTAAAGCTATTAATTAAATTACCTGGGAGCGAATTAGTTTGCTTTTTGTATCAGCAACGTCGCCTGACCAATATTATCATTACAATTATCGTCGCTGATATAGGCTATAAACGGTGAGCCAGGTGAATCCACAACAATCGGATTGCTGGTAACAGAGACGCCCCAACGAGCGTTTTTAAATCCACCTTGCACCATGACTGCATCAATAATACAGCTATTACCAGAAGAGCGATTACAATTCATACTATTAGACACAAGAGATAAAACATATCTCCCTGGCTCTAAAGAAAACTTAGCTGACGTACCTGCCAGGGTATCAAGAGCAGGCGCTGTCAGACAATTCCGTTGAGGATCAATAGTTATGCTTGTCGCCGCTTCACTGACAAAAGGAAGACATGCCAGCATGAATATGCCAATAGAGGTATTGTGCATGATTAAATCTCCTGAAAATTTTTGATAAATTAATGCAATTCCATTTCATTGAAAAAAACAATTTACTTTATAAAAACCCACCCATAAAAGTGGTATTTCATACTAATCCATGCAATCGAAAAAATGTCAATATTCAGCATCTTGCTTAACCACATTAAAAAACAGGTCGACAGCTCCCAATTATTTAAACTGGCACAAAAAGATTACTCTAACTTAAATACCCTTAGCCCACATTGTCTTTTATCAAACAATATTCCCTTCGGAATCCAGCTACAAAATAGTTATTATTCACGAATCACAACACCATCGGATAATATCGTCAATTAATAATTACCACGCAATGTTTCTGGATGACCATCATTCTTTACGAAACGCCGTCTGATAAAGTGGCTGTAATATCGTTGATGTTCTATTACGTGAACAAGAGTGAAGTATTCATGTACAAGGCTATATCGCAAAAGTTTTTTAGCCGAGAAAAAAGCGGTTCCCACTCTCAAAAAACAGAGCAGAAACCGCCATATGCATCAATTATTTATAAACAATCTCGCCTTTCGGCTCGTAATCTGCCGCCTGCAATGGAGAGTGTTTTTCGACGTACTGACGCAACACTTCCGCGTCCACAAAGCCGGTATTGACGTAGCTCGGCAGGTCGCTCAGTTTCGGGTAACCGTCACCGCCGGTGGCGTTAAAGCTCAGGGTGGAAATGCGGTAGATCTTGTCCGCCTGCAGCGGTTCGCCCTTGATCTTCACGTTCTTCACGCCGGTGCCGTCCGCTTCCAGGCTGACATTCAGGAACTGAGCATACGCGCCGGAATCCACCTTCTTATTGGCGACCACCGCCAGGTATTTTTCCACCTCGCTGCCTTTCAGGTCGGCATATACCAGCGTGTTGCCGAACGGTTGTACCTTGAGCAGGGTCTTGTAGGTGATGTCGCCGGACTCAATCGAATCCCGCACGCCGCCGCCGCTCATGACCCCGAAATCCGCTTTGGCCCGCTCCAGCTGGGCAGACAACAGCACCCGCGACAGGTTGGTTTGCACGAAACGAACCTTGTTGCGGTCGCCTTCCAGTCGACCATTCACGCTGCCCACTTTCACATCCAGTTGCGCTTTGCCCTTCTCCTGGAACGGCGTCAGCAGTTTCATCATGTCCGGGTTCTGGCTGATTTCCTGGGTGTAGTACACGCGCTCGCTGCTGCCGTCGGCCTTCTCGACTTTCTTCTTCAGGTTGACAGGAATCAGTTGATAGTGAGCCAGCTTCAGCTCGCCGTTGCGGAAAGTAAAATCGGCGCGGCCCACATACTTGCCCCACTCATGCGCCTGCACAATCCAGGTGCCGTTCTGGCGATCCGGCGCGCAGGGGGTGCCGGGCACATAATCCACCTGTTTTTTATTCTCGCTGGCCATGCACACCGGGTCCTGCGAATGGCCGCCGACGATCATGTCGAGATATCCCGCAGGCAGGCTGCGCGCCATTTCTACATCGCCCGGCGCATTGGAGCCGTGATCGCCGTTATCGTAGTGCCCCATGTGGGTAGCGGCGATGATGACATCCGGCTTCTCTTTTTTGCGCAGTTGTTCCACGACCTTTTTCGCTTCATCGGCCGGTTTGCGAAACTCGATGTCGTGGAAATACTCCGGATTGCCGATTTTGGCGGTGTCGTCAGTCGTCAGGCCGATAACGGCAATCTTGATTCCCTGACGGTCAAACAGCGAGTAAGGCTTGAACAACCGCTTTTTGGTGCTTTTCTGGTAGATGTTGGCGGAAAGCAGCGGGAAATGCGCCCATTTTTCCTGCTGGCGCAATACCGTGAGCGGGTTGTCGAATTCATGGTTACCGATAGCCATCGCGTCATAACCCACCAGGTTCATGCCGCGGAAGTCCGGCTCGGCGTCCTGCAGGTCGGATTCCGGCACCCCGGTGTTGATATCGCCGCCCGACAGCAGCAGTACGCTGCCCCCTTTGCCCGCCACTTCCTGACGAATCTGGTCCACCAGCGTTTTCTGCGCCGCCAGACCGTATTCGCCGTAGTCGTTATGCCAGAAATGACCGTGGTGGTCATTGGTGTGCAAAATCGTGATGTTGTAGGTTTTATCTTTTTCCCATGCCAGTGCATAAGGCGACGACAGCGCCAGCGTTACCGCCATCAGGCATCCCAGATTTTTGACAGAAAAATGCATAACCGCTCCCCGTAATAAAAATTCCTTATAGAATTGTTACATTAAACCTGTTGTGACGCGCACAAATTAACACAAATCAGCGCAGGATGGTTGACGTTATGATGAACCTGAGATGCCTCGCGTTATCTCAGAACAGCCATACTATTATTCTGATAATCCGTAACTTGAATCATGGCAGGAATACCGGTGGATGCGGCCGGCGGGATTTCTCCGCAAACAGAGATTGAATTGGCCCTATATATCAACGATAAAAGCAATAATTTAACTGAAAATATGTGTTACACTATTTAAATAGATGAAAAACACCATTTTATGTCTCACTCTGCCCGTCTTCCTGACGGTTTTCCCCCTCTGACGTTGAATAGTGCCATCGGTATACGGATAGGGAACGGTTTGGGCCGGCAGGGTACATAAGCATTCAGGAGCCGCAACCTACTGACGGCTCAGGAATATCCGCTCATTCTCGTTACGCATGGCAAAGGAGTCGGAATGCATGATAATACCACCCCCTTAATCTCCACGATGGCCGTCGGTCTGGTGCTGGCTTTTCTGCTCGGCATCCTGGCCAACCGACTGCGTATTTCCCCGCTGGTCGGGTATCTGGTCGCCGGCGTGTTGGTCGGTCCTTTTACGCCGGGTTTTGTCGCCGATACCCAACTGGCGCCGGAAATTGCCGAACTGGGCGTGATTTTGCTGATGTTCGGCGTTGGGCTGCATTTTTCGCTACGGGATTTAATGGCGGTAAAGTCGATCGCCATTCCCGGCGCGGTGGCGCAAATCATGATGGCGACCCTGCTCGGCGCTGGTTTGTCGGCGCTGCTGGGATGGAGCCTGCCGGAGGGGTTGGTATTTGGTTTGTGTCTGTCCACCGCCAGTACCGTGGTGCTGCTGCGCGCGCTGGAAGAACGCCAGTTGATCGACAGTCAACGCGGGCAAATTGCCATTGGCTGGTTGATTGTCGAAGATCTGGCGATGGTGCTGACGCTGGTGCTGCTGCCGGCCTTCGCCGACATGCTGAAAACCGATACCACCAATACCAGTAAGCTGCTGCAGGACCTGGCGATTACGCTGGGCAAAGTAGTGGCGTTCATTACGCTGATGGTGGTAGTGGGCCGGCGCGTGGTGCCGTGGGTGCTGGCGAAAAGCGCCAGTACCGGTTCACGCGAGCTGTTTACGCTGTCGGTGCTGGCAATGGCGCTCGGCATCGCGTTCGGCGCGGTCAAACTGTTTGACGTCTCGTTTGCGCTGGGGGCGTTTTTCGCCGGCATGGTGCTGAACGAGTCGGAGCTAAGCCAGCGCGCCGCGCACGACACCCTGCCGCTGCGCGATGCATTCGCGGTGCTGTTCTTCGTTTCCGTCGGCATGCTGTTCGACCCGATGATCCTGGTGAGCGAACCGCTGGCGGTGCTGAGCACGCTGCTGATTATCGTGGTTGGCAAGTCGATGGCCGCCTTTGTGCTGGTGCACATGTTCGGGCATTCCAAACGCACGGCGCTGACTATTTCCGTCAGTCTGGCGCAGATTGGCGAGTTCGCCTTTATTCTGGCCGGTCTTGGCATTTCGCTTGGCATGTTGTCGGAAAACGGCCGCAATCTGGTGCTGGCTGGCGCAATTTTGTCGATCATGCTCAACCCGCTGCTGTTCGCCCTGCTGGAACGCTATCTGGCCAAGCACGAAACCATTGAAGAGCAGATCGTCGAAGAAGCAATCGAAGAGGAAAAACAGATCCCGGTTGACCTGTGCAATCATGCGTTGCTGGTGGGTTATGGGCGTGTAGGCAGCCTGATCGGCGCCCGGTTGTATCAGGCTGGCGTACCAATGGTGGTGATTGAAACCTCGCGTGCGCGCGTCGATGCGCTGCGGGAACAAGGCATCAAAACGGTGCTGGGCAACGCCACGCGGCCCGATATCATGGACATCGCCCGTCTTGACTGCGCCAGTTGGCTGTTGCTGACCATCCCCAACGGCTACGAAGCCGGGGAAATTGTGGCGGCGGCGAGAGCGCGTCGCCCGGACCTGAAAATCATCGCCCGGGCTCACTATGACGATGAAGTCGCTTACATCACCGATCACGGCGCCGATCACGTGGTCATGGGCGAACGGGAAATCGCCGAAACCATGATCACCATGCTGAACGTCGACGAGATCGTCGCCGCCAAAGCGTGCCCGCTCTAAACCGTCCCCGTCAGGCGCCGTTGGCGCCTGACGTCACGTCGCGTACCGCCATCGATGAGCGCCTTACGCCGGCGCGTTCACCAACTGCGCCAGCAACGCAATGTGCTGCGGGTCGTCGTTCAGCGCCGGGATATAATGGAAAGACTCCCCGCCGGCATGCAGGAAAATCTCCCGATTCTGTTCTTTGATCTCTTCCAGCGTTTCCAGGCAGTCGGCGGCAAAACCGGGGCAGATGACCTGAACCCGCTTCACCCCCTGCTTCGGCAGCGCCTGCATGGTTTCATCGGTGTAGGGCGTCAGCCAGACTTCACGGCCGAAACGAGACTGGAAGGTCATCATCACCTGTTCCGCCGGCAAGCCGAGCGCGTCAGTCAACGCCTGAGCCGTCGCGGCGCAGCGTTCAGGATAATCATCGCCTTCATCAGCATAGCGCTGCGGAATGCCGTGGAATGAAATAACCAGCTTATCCGGCACGCCATGCTCCGCAAATGACAGTTCGACGCGGTGCTTCAGCGCCGTGATATACGCCGGATGATCGGCATAATCACGGATAAAACGAATGCCCGGCACCTGACGCCGGGTACTCAGCAACTTCGCCAGACCATCCCACACGGCGGCGGTGGTGGAGCAGGAATACTGCGGGTACATCGGCAACACCGTCACTTCGGTGACGCCCTGCGCCAGCAGCGCATCCAGCGCGGACTGCAAACTCGGCGAACCATAGCTCATGCCCAACTCCACCGGCATATCCGGCAAACTCGCCGCCAGCGCCTGCTGCTGCCGGCGGCTGTAAACCAGCAGCGGCGATCCCGCCTCCATCCACACCGACTGGTAGAGCTTCGCTACCCGCGGTGAACGGGTCGGCAGAATAATGCCGCGCAGGATGGCGCACCACAGCAGCCGGTTCAGATCCACGACGCGTTTATCACTCAGGAATTCGGCCAGATAACGTTTTACCGCCTGCGGCGTCGGTGCATCCGGCGTGCCCAGATTCACCATCAACACACCGCGTTTTTCTTTTTTCATCAACGTTTTCCTCTGCTGCCGCTTCGGCATCATCGTTTGGACGGGAACGGAGTGTCATTGTAGCGGAAACGCCGCCGTGAAAAACCGGCTGGCAGCGTGGTTAACGCCGATACCAGCAATTGTCGGGAGCAATACAGAGGAGAAAACAGCGGGAGAATGCGGGAAGAAGCGCCATCAGCCATGATGGCGCATCCGAAAGACGGAATCAGCCGAGGATACGGGCCAGCTCTGCGCTGACTTCGCTGACCTGGCGGGTGCCGTCAATCTTGTGGTAACGGGTGTGGTTAGCCGCGGCTTCCTGCTGATAGTAATTCACCAGCGGCGCAGTCTGCTGATGGTATTCCACCAGACGTTTGCGTACGGTGTCTTCCTGATCATCTTTACGGATGGTCAGCTCTTCACCCGTTACGTCATCTTTGCCTTCCACTTTAGGCGGATTGAACTTCACGTGATACACACGACCGGAAGCCGCATGCACGCGACGGCCGATGATGCGCTCGACGATCAGCTCGTCAGGCACGTCGAACTCAATCACATGATCGACATTAATGCCGGCTTCTTTCATCGCGTCAGCCTGAGGAATGGTACGCGGGAAACCATCCAGCAGGAAACCATTGCGGCAGTCATCTTGTGCGATGCGCTCTTTGACCAGGGCAATCACCAGTTCGTCTGTCACCAGTTTACCCGCATCCATGATTTCTTTTGCCTGCTTGCCCAGTTCACTACCGGCCTTTACCGCCGCACGCAGCATATCGCCGGTGGAAATTTGCGGAATGCCATACTTCTCCATAATGAACTGAGCCTGAGTACCTTTGCCTGCGCCCGGAGCGCCCAGCAGAATAATACGCATTGCGTAATTCCCCTTGCTATGTAGTTTTTTTAAAAAAAATTTGAAAAACGCTAAACCATACCATTCCGGAGGCGCTTCCTCAAGGAACGGGCTCGGTTCAGCGGGCGCGGTACTACTGAAATCTGTGATGGCGTATGACTTTTCAGCCGACTCTGAGAGTGTAGACGACGAATTGGCAACCCGGGAGTTACCAATCGTTAACATTAGAGCAAATATATGCAGAAGCGGTATAAAAAACGCCCCGGCAAGCCGGAGCGTTCAGTCTCATCATGATAAGCAGAATCAGGCAGTCAGCAGTTGGTTCATTCGACGGATAAACTGGTTAGGATCTTCCAGCGTACCGCGCTCGGCAAACAGCGCCTGATCCAACAGCAGCTCTACCCACTCGCCGAACTGCGCGTCATCCTGCGTATCGGCGGCGCGTTTTACCAGCGCATGTTCCGGGTTCAGTTCGAAAATGTACTTCACTTCCGGCGCCTGCTGGCCCGCAGCGGCAAACAACTTCGCCATCTGGGTGCTCATGTCGTTGGCGTCAGTGGTGACAATCGCCGGCGTGTCGGTCAGGCGGTGCGTCAGGCGCACCTCTTTCACGCGCTCGCCCAGCAGCGTCTTGACGCGATCGACAAACGGCTCCAGCGCCTTCTCCGCTTCTTTCTGCGACTCGTCAGCCTCATCCGCCAGTTTGTCCAGCGACTCGTCGGCCTTGCTGACCGACTGGAAGGACTTACCGTCGAACTCGGTCAGGTAGCTCATCATCCATTCGTCGATGCGATCGGAGAGCAGCAGCACTTCGATGCCTTTCTTGCGGAACAGCTCCAGATGCGGGCTGCTCTTGGCGGCGGCGTAGCTGTCGGCGGTGATGTAATAGATCTTGTCCTGACCTTCCACCATGCGGCCGATGTAGTCATCCAGCGACACGCTCTGCTCATCGCTGTCGTTATGGGTGGTGGCGAAACGCAGCAATTTGGCGATGGTTTCACGGTTGCCGCTATCTTCCGCCGGCCCCTCCTTCAGCACCAGGCCGAACTGGCGCCAGAAAGTCTGGTATTTTTCGCTATCGTCTTTGGCCAGTTTTTCCAGCATCTGCAGCACGCGCTTGGTCAACGCGGTACGCAGGCTCTGCGTGACACGGTTGTCCTGCAGAATTTCACGCGAGACGTTGAGCGGCAGGTCGTTGGAGTCGATCAGACCGCGGACAAAACGCAGGTAGGTCGGCATGAATTGTTCGGCATCGTCCATAATGAACACGCGCTGCACGTACAGTTTCAGACCATGTTTGTGATCGCGGTTCCACATGTCCCACGGCGCCTGGGAAGGAATGTACAGCAGGCTGGTGTATTCCTGCTTCCCTTCCACCCGGTTGTGGCTCCAGCTCAGTGGGTCGGTAAAGTCATGGGCGATGTGCTTGTAAAACTCGTGGTACTCGTCGTCGCTGATCTCAGACTTGCTGCGGGTCCACAGCGCCTGGGCTTTGTTGATCTTCTCCCAGGTGACGGTCTCTTCCCCGCCCTCTTCCTCGCTTTCAGTACGGGATTCGATTTCCACCGGCAACGCGATGTGATCGGAATACTTGCTGATCACCGAGCGCACGCGCCAGTTGTCGAGGAACTCATCCTCGCCTTCGCGCAGGTGCAGGGTGATTTCGGTGCCGCGTTCCGCTCTGGCGATATCGGCGATGGTGTATTCGCCTTCACCGGCGGATTCCCAGAACACGCCCTGATCGGCGCTGGCGCCCACCACACGGGTTTTCACCGTCACCTTATCGGCAACGATAAACGCGGAATAGAAACCGACCCCGAACTGGCCGATCAACTGGCTGTCTTTCGCCTGATCGGAACCGAGAGACTCCAGAAACGCCTTGGTGCCGGATTTGGCAATGGTACCCAGGTTGTCAATCACGTCATCGCGGCTCATGCCGATGCCGTTATCGCTAATGGTCAGGGTCCGCTGTTCTTTATTGATCGATACCCGAACGCGCAACTCGCCGTCGCCTTCATACAGATCCGGCGTCGACAGCGCGCGAAAGCGCAATTTATCCGCCGCATCGGATGCGTTGGAGATCAATTCGCGCAGGAACACTTCTTTATTGGAATACAGCGAATGGATCATCAGGTGCAGCAGTTGCTTCACTTCGGACTGGAAGCCGCGGGTCTCTTGGCCTTTCATACTCATTATTACTTCCCTCAATACGTATTTATTCAGGCTGATTCAACGGAGGATAAGCAACAGATGGGGATAACCCGATAGGGTTTCAAGGGGGGAACTGTAATTGACCACACCGGCTATTTGTCTACAGCGACACGTTGACCACACCAGCAATTTGGCGACATAAACAATTTAGCGACATAAACAATGTCAGCGAGATGTCGGCCGCCGACAGGCGGCCGCAGAAATCAGAACCGGATGGGGTGTCGCCCGGCCAGCGAGTGAGACAGCGTGGTGCCGTCCACCATTTCCAGCTCGCCGCCCACCGGCACGCCGTGAGCGATACGGCTGGCCATTACCCCATGTTCGGCGCACAGCTCGGCGATGTAATTGGCCGTTGCATCGCCTTCCACCGTCGGGTTGGTCGCCAGAATCACTTCACTGATGGTTTCCGTCGCCAGACGCTCTTCCAGTCGATCCAGCCCGATATCGCCGGGACCGATGCCGTCCAGCGGCGACAGGTGGCCCATCAGCACAAAATAACGGCCGGCGAACTGCCCGGTCTGCTCGATGGCATGAATATCCGCCGGGCTCTCCACCACACAAATCTGGCCGTTCTGCTGACGACGCGGATTGGCGCAGATGGTGCAGACCTCCTGCTCGGTAAAGGTCCGGCAGTCGGCGCAGTGGCCGATTTCCGACATCGCGCGGGTGAGCGCCTGCGCCAGACGCATACCGCCGCTGCGATCGCGCTGCAACAGATGAAACGCCATACGCTGCGCCGATTTTGGCCCCACGCCGGGTAAACAGCGCAGCGCCTCCATCAGCGATTCAAGAAGCGGGCTGGTTTGCATCAGAACGGCATCTTGAAGCCGGGCGGCAGCGGAATACCGCTGGAAACCGACGCCATTTTTTCCTGCTGGACTTCGGCGATACGACGCGCCGCATCATTGAAGGCCGCCGCAATCAGGTCTTCCAGCATCTCTTTGTCGTCTTCCATCAGACTGGGGTCGATTTCAACACGACGGCAGTTGTGGGCGCCATTAATGGTCACCTTCACCAGCCCGGCGCCCGATTCCCCGGTCACTTCCAGGTTGGCGATCTCTTCCTGCGCCTTCTGCATTTTTTCCTGCATCTGCTGAGCTTGCTTCATCAGATTGCCTAAACCGCCTTTACCAAACATATCGTTCTCTCTACCACTTCGGGCTGCCGGCAGGCAGCGGGTTAAACGGGGCGGATACTCTCTTCGTCCAGTTCCGCATCAAAGAAACGCCGTAGCGTTTGAATATTATTATCAGCCATGATGGACTGGCGCGCCTGCGCCAGCTTCTCTTCATAAATGGCCTGACGCCACTCCAGCGGCGTACGGACCGCGGGCGTATCGTCTTCGGTGACAGTCAGGCTGATCGGACGCCCGTAGTGCGTCGCCAGCGCTTCCGACAGCGCTTTCTGCGCCGCCGCCGAATTCAGATGACGCTGGGAAGAGCGCAAGTGCAGGTGAATCGCGCCCTCCTCCGGCATCTCTTTAAACGCATTAAGCGCCAACTGTTGTACCAGCTTAGGCAACGTCAGACGATCGATTTCCGCCGCCCAGGCATCGCGTTCGATGGCTTCCACCGCCAGCCTTGCGGCCAGCTCCGGCGTCTTTTCATATTCCAGCGCCGAGCGTAGCGCCTTGGGCGTAGTCACCGGCGCCGTTTCAACCGGCTCGGCTTTCTTCTGCGCCCGCCAGCGATAAGCCTCCTGCTTTTTCTGCTCTTCCTGCGCCACGGCTTTGGCCGCCATTTGCTGCTGACCACGCTCGGTCACCGAAGCCAGCCGCTCCAGCGCCGAGTTTACCGGCCGCGTTTTTCCTGACGCCGCCGGTTCAGTCTTTTTTGTCGGGGTATTTCCCTGTCGGCTCAGCAACTGGCTGCGCGCCTGCAACAACTGTGCGGTCGCATCCGGCAAATTGCTGTCCGGAGTTGGTGGTGCCGCAGGTTCGCTACCCGCAGCAGGAGCTGGTCTGGCCGCCGGTGCATCGCCGGATGCGGCAGGCACCGCGCTGGATCTAACCGATGGCGGCACACGCGCCGGTTCGATGGGTAACGGCGCACTCGCCGCAGGCGTCGCGGATGGCGCGCTGACCGGTACCGGTTCGGCGATCGTCTGGCTGGGATGAAACGCCAGCGCCCGCAACAGGGTCATTTCCACGCCCATACGGCGATCCGGCGCGTACGGCAATTCCTTGCGCCCCACCAGCAGCGTCTGATAGTAGAGCTGCACCTCGGCAGGCGGGATCACCCGCGCCAGTTCACGCAACCGGGGCGCGACCTGATTGTATTCTTCACCCAATGCGGAAGGCAGCAACTGCAGCATAGCAATCCGGTGCAGCAGCGTCAGGGTTTCCACCAGCAGCGCTTCCCAATCGACGCCGCGCGACGCCGCCTGCCCCATCAGCGCCATGACACCGGCGCCATCGCCTTTCACCAGCGCTTCAATCAACGCCAGCGGCTGCTCATCATCCAGCGTGCCCAGCATCTGGCTGACGGCGACGGCGGTGACCTGCCCTTGACCCATGGCGATAGCCTGATCGGTCAGGCTCAGCGCATCGCGCAGGCTGCCATCGGCGGCGCGGGCCAACAATTGCAGCGCGCGCGGTTCCGAGGCCAGTTGTTCCTGCTCCAGCACCTGGTGCAAATGCTGACGAATCTGCTCGGCATCAAGCGCTTTGAGATGAAACTGCAAGCAGCGGGACAGAATCGTCACCGGCAATTTTTGCGGATCGGTGGTCGCCAGCAGGAATTTCACATGCGGCGGCGGCTCTTCCAGCGTTTTCAGCAACGCGTTGAAGCTGTGGCGGGAGAGCATGTGCACTTCGTCGATCAGGTAGACCTTGAAGCGGCCGCGGGCCGGAGCGTATTGCACGTTATCCAGCAGGTCGCGGGTATCTTCCACTTTGGTGCGGGATGCCGCGTCAATCTCGATCAGGTCGACGAATCGCCCCTGTTCGATTTCCCGGCAGGTAGCGCACTGGCCGCAGGGCGTAGCCGTGATCCCGGTTTCGCAATTCAGCCCTTTCGCCAGTAAACGGGCGATAGTCGTCTTGCCTACGCCCCGGGTACCGGAAAACAGGTAAGCATGATGGATACGGCCTAACGAAAGACCATTGGCTAACGCCGTCAGGACATGTTCCTGTCCTACCACGTCAGCAAAGGTTTGGGGACGCCACTTACGGGCAAGAACCTGATAGCTCATCAATACCGCAGCAGTTGAGTTATTGAGGAGGTGATGCTAACACAGTCTCGCCGCCATCGGCGAGACTGCCGTCATCAATGGCCGGGGAAATCGACCAGGCTGTAGCAGGCGATGCCCATGCTTTCGAGGCGCTGCTGTCCACCCAGGTCAAAGAGATTGATGATGAAAGCGGCGTCGGCAACCTGGCCGCCGAGACGACGAATCAGTTTGACGGTCGCTTCGATCGTACCGCCGGTCGCCAGCAGATCGTCCACCACCAGCACTTTGTCGCTGGCGGTAATGGAGTCGGCGTGAATCTCCAGCGTATCGCTGCCGTATTCCAGTTCATAGCTTTCGCTCAGCGTCGCGCGCGGCAATTTACCCGGCTTGCGCACCGGAACGAATCCGACGCCCAACGCCAGCGCCACCGGCGCGCCAAACAGGAAACCACGCGCTTCGGTACCGACCACTTTGGTAATGCCGGCGTCCTGATAGCGTTTAACCAGCATGTCGATGCTCGCCGAATAGGCCTGCGGATTCTCCAGCAGGCTGGTCACATCACGAAACAGTATGCCCGGCTTGGGGTAATCCGGAATACTCTTGATACTGTTTTTAATCAATTCTGGCTGCTGAGTTGCGGTCATAATGTTGTGCCTGATAAAACCTTATATTCACTGAACACCGCCACGGCCCTTCGTCATGCCGCCCGCAGGCGTTGGCGATAAAAAATACGGTGGCGGCTCGCGCACGAAAACGCTCAAATCTAGTCAAACTGACCGGCAAATGCAACCGGCCCGCGCAGATCCGCCTGTTTTTATCGCAGGCTATTGCTTCGGATCAATAACCGGTAAACGCAGCATAAAGGTTAGCAACGCGACCAGAATCACCAGCAGCAGGCCCCTGACCCAGTTAATATCCACCAGCCACAATGACAAGGCAAAAGTCGCGATAATCACCAGCACCGCCTTGGTTTTGACGCCCGGCGGCAGCGCGCGATGCTGCTGCCAGTGGCGCAAATAACCGCCGAACCAGGAGCGGTACAGCAGCCAATAGTGGAAGCGCGGCGAGGAGCGGGCAAAACACCAGGCGGCCAACAGCAGAAACGGCGTGGTCGGCAACAACGGCAACACTACGCCCAACGCCGCCAGCACTACCGCCAGCCATCCCACGGTTATCAGCACCACTCGATACATCTTGCCTCCATTGCATTTCCACACGAACGTTCATTTCCAGATAGGTCACCCGGGCCGCAGCAGACCCGATCGCAATCCGCAGGAATCGTTGTATCATACCGCCACGTTAACTCAATCCGTCCGCCGTAATGTTTGATCATTCCATTCTCGACCCCATTCATGCCTTCCTGACCGCCGCTACACCAGATGAGTGGATCGACGAAGCGCGCAAACCGGAAAATCTGCCGGTATTGCTGCGCGATCATCTGTTATGCGAACTGAAAGCCGCCCAGAGCGCGCTGTTTTTGATCCGTCGTTACGCGGTGGATCAGGAGAGCCGGCATCAATTGCAGGACTGGATTGCCCCGTACGAGCATTTCGCTTTCCGACAAGTGGGCGACATGCAGATGCTGACAGCAGGCGGGCAAATTACCCGTCAGATTACCGCCCGCGCCGGCTGCCACTATAGTCAGGACATGATCGATAAAATGGTGATGTTGATCCGCGAAGAGCTGCACCATTTCTATCAGGTGCTGGAAGTCATGGAGCAAAAGGGCATTCCTTACCAGAACGTGCCCGCCAGCCGCTACGCCCGCGGCATGACGCAACACATGAAATCTCATGAGCCGGATGCGCTGGTGGACAAACTGATTATCGGCGCCTTTATCGAAGCGCGCTCCTGCGAGCGCTTCGCCAGACTGGCGCCGCATCTGGAAGAAGACCTGCGCAAATTCTACATTTCATTACTGCGTTCCGAGGCCCGCCACTATCAGGATTATCTGGCGCTGGCGGAACAGATCGCCGGTAAGGAGATTACCGCGCGCGTCGCCTTTTTTGCGCAAACAGAAGCACAGCTGATCACCAGCCCGGACAACGATTTCAAATTCCACAGCGGCAAACCGGCGTTCAGCACCCACTGAACCGGCCCGTGATTCCACATACCGCGGCTTACGGATGCCGCGGTCGACCGACGGAGGAAACGCCATGGAAACACAGGCACTGCTGGCCGTGCTGGCGCGCCAGATTGATACGCTGGCGCGGGATGTCGAGCCGATTGCCGCGCGACAGGCGCCCCGGTCGCGTTTTGATCGCCAGTTATTCAGTTGTTACGGCACCCGGCTGGGCGATTATCTCGACGAGATCCGCCATAACTACCAACATCTGCAGCAATATGTACAGGAACAGCGCCTGGATCGGGTGGCGTTCATGGCGGAAAAACTGCTGACGCAAATGACGGCGCTGCAACGGGAACTGGCAACCCAACCGCTGCGGGAGCAGGAGCCCGCGACGCCGGCGCCGCAGGACCGGTACCAGAAACTGGCGGAATATCAGGGCTATGAACGTCGACTGCTGGCGATGATTCAGGATCGGGAAAGCTTGCTGGCGACCCAGAGCCAACTCAGCGAGCAGCAACGCCTGCAACGCGAGCTGGCGGCGCTGGAAGGCCGACTGGCCCGTTGCCGTCAGGCGCTGTCGCGGCTGGAGCGTCAGATTGAACGCCAGGAGCAGGGGTTTTGACCTTTCGTGATCTTCGTTCACTATTCTCTGCTATGTTTTAGAAAAAACAGAACAGGATCGGAGTGAGGTAGAAAAATCATGTCGCTGGAAAATGAAACGCCAGAAGTCAAACTGGCGGTCGATCTCATTATGCTGTTGGAAGACAACCAAATAGCGCCGAAGGTAGTGCTGGCGGCGCTGGAAATCGTACGTCGGGACTACCAGTTGAAGGCCGACGCCCCACCCCACCAGACGCCCGCCTGACGCCGGAGCAGGCGTTCCCGCTCCGACGCATATTCCCGACAACGTTATTTAGCGGGTTTCCATCGCATCCTGCGGCGGTGTTAGTACGCGGGACACTTCCTGTATCTCGTTGCCCTGTGCGTTATGCAGGTGTACTTCCAACTGGTTGAAGGCGATGTCGATATTATTTTCGCGGCACAGACGATCGATGGTGCGGTTCAGTTCATCGACGGTGTAGCTGCGATCCCGCAGTTCCCGCACGTACAAACGCAGTTCATGATCCAGCGAGCTTGGGCCGAACGACAGGAAAAACACCTGCGGTTCCGGGTCGGTCATCACGCGTGGATTATCGCGCGCCGCCTGCAGCAGCACCTCTTTCACCTTGTCCAGATCGGAACCGTAGGCGACGCCGATACGAATCAGTACACGCGTGATGGTGTCCGACAGCGACCAGTTGATCAGACGTTCGGTAACAAACGCCTTGTTGGGAATGATGACTTCCTTGCGGTCAAAATCGGTAATCGTAGTGGCGCGGATACGGATCTTGCTGACCGAACCGGAGAACGTGCCGATGGTGATGGTGTCGCCAATACGCACCGGCCGTTCGAACAGGATAATCAGGCCCGACACGAAATTGGCGAAGATCTCCTGCAAACCAAAGCCCAACCCCACCGATAACGCCGCCACCAGCCACTGCAACTTGTCCCAGGAAACCCCGAGCGAGCTCAGCGACGTGACCGCACCGACGGCGGTAATCAGATAGGTCAGCACGGTGGTAATGGCGTAAGACGTGCCTTGCCGCAGTTGCAGGCGCGACAGCACCAGCACTTCCAGCAGACCTGGCAGGTTGCGGGTCATCACATAGGCCACGCCGCCAATCACCATCGCCACCAGCAGGTTGCCTAGCGTAACCGGCTGCAATACGGCGCCGCTGGCATTCGTGGTGCTGTAATGCCACAGCGTGATGCTGTCCAGATAAGAGAACACGGTCACCAGATCGGCCCAGATCCAGTAAAACGCGCCGGAGAATGCCAGGAACAGCACCATGGTGGTCAGGCGCAAAGATTGCTGGCTGATCTGCTCAAGCGCCAGCGGCGCTTCCGGCACCGGCTCGCTGCCCTCCGCCCCTTCTTTGACCAGATTCTGGCGTCGCGCCACCGCGCGGCGATACGCCAGACGGCGGGCCGCGACGCTTAAGCCACGAATAGTAGCGAAATAGACGATATTCCAGACGATCAACAGATACAGGCTGTCAATCCAGCGACTGGCCAGACGCAGCGTGGTATAGAAAAACCCGTTCAGCATCAGCCCAATCAGAAACAGCGGCATGGCGGCCATCATGGTCACCACGATCAACTGCACCGTGTGACGCTCCTTTTCCCGCCAGCAATCGCGGCATACCGGGAACACCAGAATGGTCAGCAACAGCAGGTTACAGACGATAATGATCTGCCCGATGACGTCATCCACCAGGTACAGCGGCGCTTTCTCGCCCACCACCGACCAGAACATCAGCGGCAGCAACGCGCCGCCAAGTCGCAACGTCTGACGCCGGTAATGCGCGCAGCGGTACGCTGGAATATTGAAGTGACGCTCGCTCAGGCTGCCCGGCTTGAGACTAAACCAGGCGGTGGCGAACACCATCCAGAACAACGCCAGATTTTCGCTAAGCAGCCAGGCGAAGCTGCTGATCTGGCTATCCGTCCGCTTCAGCCATAGCCCCAGCGACAAAATCACCAACACGCCCGGCAACGTACGCAAAATCAACAGCAGAATGGCTTTCGGCGTATGCAACTGGCTGTCACGCTTGAGCAGCCCCACATCGTCCGCCAGCTTACTCATATAGCTATCGATGCTTTTTCGCCGCCACAACAACAGGCAGACCATTATCAGCGCCGGGATGATCAGCAACAGCGAATTCATGATCCCCTGGCCCAGCGGTACGCCTTTCAGGTTGAAATGCAGATTTTTTATCTGCTGTTTCAATGTCGACGGCAGATCCTTCAGCCAGTTCCAGTCCATCGGTTTATTGCTGCTGACCCAGAAGATTTGCTGAGTCAGCGTACGCTGCAGCGAGTCATTCACGCTCATCAGTTGCTGGCGGCTGATTTGCAGGTTAATCGCCAACATCAGCTGATTGCCAAGCTGCTTGTTGAGCTGGTCGAGCAGTTCGCGGCGCATGTCCAGAATCTGCTCCAGCGCATCGGTGACTTCGGCGTCCACCGTGGCATTGCTGTGAACGACCAGTTGCTGGATATATTCATCGCCACGGAACAACACATCGCGTTGCTGGTTGATATCAAACTGTTCCAGCCGCAGATCGGCGATTTGGGTGCTGATGTTGCCCATCGCATCGGCCGATGGCAGATTTTGCTGTTGTTGATAAAGGATACGCGACAGCAGCAGACTGCCTTTCAGCACCGTAATCTGTTCTTTCAGGTTGCGTTCCGACTGCGTGGCGCGATCCAGCCAGTTTTTTACCTGAATGCTCTCCTGAACCAGCGTATTGCCTGCTTCGGTCGCTTTGATCAAACGTTGGCTGAGCTGACGGTTGGTATCCATCTCCGCTTTGACCAGCGGGTTCTCCTGAATACGCTGCAACTCATCCGAATTCTGCGCTTCCTTGGCGGTTTTCTCCGACAGGTTGAGGCGCTTGTTGTTGATAACGCCCTGCAACGTCTGCACCATGTGTTCCAGCTGACCAATCTGTGCGGCGGTGTAATCCCGCTGCTTCTGCAGCAGATCCTGCATGGTGGTGTTCACTTCCAGACTTTTGCGCTGCTGCTCCATTTGCAGCCCGACCAGCGCCTGCTCCGCCTGCAGTAAAATCTGCTGACTCGGCCGTAGCGGCTCCTGCGACGGGTCAAGCCCACTGAGCTGGGTGCGCAGTTGCTGGCTGCGTTGCGAGGCGGCATATAACGCGCTCTGCACCCGCTCCGGCTGGGTCTGCAACGAAATCAGTTGGCTATTGTAGGTGGAGAGGTTTTCCTGCGCCGACTGCAAATCATCCAGCGTTTCATTCAGGCGGGCCTCCAGCTGTTTTAGCGACAGCGACTCCAGCGATGGCTGAGACACCGGCGCAGCGCTCCCCAGCGACACCAGATCTTCATTCACCTGCTTCAGTTTGGCCGGCGCCTGCGCCGCCTGCTGCTTCAACTGGCTGGTTTCCTGCCTAACCCGGTCGATAGAGTCCAGCACATCCAGCGTTTGGGTTAAATCCTGCTGGGTCAGCTTGTCTACCGAAGTCAGACTTTTTTGTTTGTTGAGGGTATCAAGCCGATTCTGAATCTCATTCCGGGTCGGCAAATCGTTACCGGCGGCAAGCGCCGACCACTGCGGCATCAACCCGAGCAGAAACGCCCAGATATACGGCAGGCTACGGCGAACAGAATCATAAAGGAAAGAACGGAAAAGAACGGTAAACGAACCAGAAACGGCGAAACAGCGACTCATGATGCATCATCGGTTTTACAGAGATGGCGCAGTTTATCACGTCTGCCGGAAGACAAGGTATGTCAGGCTACATTTATGCATATCAGGCTTCGGAGCTACCGGTCTGACGTAAGGCCAGACTGCCGCGCAGCATATCGATCAGCCCATCGACCAGATACGGCGCTTCGTTTTTCAGGTCGAAGCTTGTCGGCATAAACAGCCAGTTTTCCATGATACCCGACAGATAAGCGCGCATGGCGACCGCTGCGCGTCGGGGATTCACGTCCATCGGCAACATCCCCTGCCGAATGCAGTTCATCAGCGAGGCTTCTATTTTGTAGTAGCAGTCGAAATACAGATCCTTACGGCCATTAAATGTCGGCAACATTTCACCGACAAACTCGCATTTATGGAATATGATCTCCATCATTGAGCGCCACTCGATATCTGACTCGGTCAATCTCAATATATAAATCAGCAACTCTCTGAGCACATGCAGTGGATCGTCAGGAAATTTTGCCTGATACTCAGTTTCGAAATCAGAAACTTTGGCTTCTGATCGCGCCCATATCTCATCAAACAGTTCAGCTTTGTTTTTAAAGTGCCAGTAAATAGCACCGCGGGTCACGCCGGCGGCAGTCGCAATATCGGACAATGATGTTGAGGAAACGCCATGCTCGGAAAACAGACGCAGCGCTGCGTCCATAATCTGAAGTTTGGTCTCATGAGCCTGTTGTTTGGTTTTTCGTGCCATAGCGCCGACTTTCAAGGGAAGCGAGATTTACATACATTCACGGATGTATGTAACATAGCACGAGCCTGAATTTATCGCAGCAATGGGTTTAAAAGCTTGTGATCCATTGGTCAATTAAAAATCGGATACTTGGGGTTTATCTATGAATAAAAACAGAAGGCTTACGCCTCTGGCGGCTATGCTGATGCTTTCTGGCGGCCTCGTACTCACAGGATGTGACAACAAGGCTTCTCAAGAAGGGGCCCATCAGGGAGGCGCACCGGAAGTCGGCATCGTTACGATAAAATCACAAACTCTGAATATCATCACCGAGCTGCCGGGACGCACAAGCGCCTATCGTATTGCCGAAGTACGCCCTCAGGTGAACGGTATTATTCTGAAGCGCAACTTTGTGGAAGGCAGCGACGTCAAGGCAGGCACATCGCTGTATCAGATCGATCCGGCCACGTATCAGGCCCAGTACAACAACGCCAAGGCCGCGCTGGTCCAGGCTCAGGCTAACGCGGAAATTGCGCGGTTGACCGTTAACCGCTACAAACCGCTGCTCGGCACCAACTACGTCAGCAAGCAGGATTACGATCAGGCTGTTGCCACCGCACGCCAGACCGAGGCGGCGGTTGCCGCGGCTAAAGCCAGCCTCGACAACGCGCAGATTAGCCTGAACTATACCCGCGTAACGGCTCCGATTACCGGTCGTGTCGGTAAATCCACCGTGACGGAAGGCGCGCTGGTGTCCAATGCGCAGACGACAGCGCTGACGACTATCCAGCAGTTGGATCCAATCTATGTGGACGTCACCCAGTCCACCAACGATTTCCTGCGCCTGAAAAAGGAACTGGAAAACGGCACCCTGCAACAGACCAATGGCAAAGCCAACGTTCAGCTGACGCTGGATAACGGCACCCATTATAACCAGCAAGGGACTCTGGAATTCTCCGACGTCACCGTGGATGAAACCACCGGTTCCATCACTTTACGCGCCGTGTTCCCGAATCCGGATCACAATCTGCTGCCGGGGATGTTTGTCCGCGCGCAGATGGATTCCGGCGTCACTCCCAACGCGATTCTGGTGCCTCAACAGGGCGTGAGCCGTACACCGCGCGGCGACGCTACCGTGATGCTGGTCGGCGAAGGCGACAAAGTGGAAGTCCATCCGATCACCACCGGCCAGGCCATCGGCGACAAATGGCTGGTGACGTCGGGCGTCAAACCGGGTGACCGTATCATCTTGACAGGCCTGCAGAAAATCAGACCGGGCATGCAGGTAAAAGCGCAGGAAGTGGCCGCAGGTAATGCGCAACAGCAGCAACCGCAGTCCCAACCCGCCAAGTCTTAACAGGAGCCGGTAATCCATGGCCAAGTTTTTCATAGATCGCCCGATTTTTGCCTGGGTCATCGCCATTATGGTGATGCTCACCGGGACACTGGCAATCCTGAAGTTGCCTATTGCGCAGTACCCAACCATTGCGCCGCCCGCGGTTCAGATTACCGCCAACTACCCGGGCGCGGATGCGAAAACCCTGCAGGATACCGTAACGCAGGTAATCGAACAGAACATGAACGGGATCGACAAGTTACTGTATATGTCCTCCAACAGTGACTCGTCAGGCACCGTGCAGATTACACTGACGTTCGATGCCGATGCCAACCCGGACATTGCTCAGGTGCAGGTACAGAATAAACTGCAACTGGCGATGCCGTTGCTGCCGCAGGAAGTGCAGCAGCAAGGCGTTAGCGTGCAGAAATCCAGCAGCAGCTTCCTGATGGTACTCGGTTTCGTCAGCGACGATAACAACATGACCCAGCAGGACATCGCGGACTTCGTCGGCGCCAGTATCAAAGACCCGATCAGCCGCGTACGCGGGGTGGGTGATACCCAGCTGTTCGGCGCCCAGTACGCCATGCGTATCTGGCTCGACCCGGACAAACTGAACAATTACCAGCTCACTACCAGCGACGTGGTCTCGGCGATTCAGGTGCAGAACAACCAAATCGCCGCCGGTCAGCTTGGCGGCACGCCGCCGGTTCCCGGTCAGAAGCTGAATGCGTCAATTATTGCGCAGACGCGGCTGAATTCGCCGGAACAGTTCGGCAATATTCTGCTCAAAGTGAATCAGGACGGTTCACAGGTTCGCCTGAATAACGTTGCCCGTATCGAACTCGGCGGCGAAAGCTACAGCGTCATCGCCCGCTATAACGGTCGTCCGGCCGCCGGTCTGGGTATTAAGCTCGCTACCGGCGCCAACGCGCTTGATACGGCTTCAGCGGTAAAAGCGGAAATCACCAAATTACAGTCGAATTTCCCTGCCGGGCTGAAAGTGGTTTATCCGTATGACACCACGCCGTTCGTAAAAATCTCTATTTACGAGGTGGTGAAAACCCTGCTTGAAGCCATCGTGCTGGTATTCGTGGTGATGTATCTGTTCTTGCAGAACTTCCGCGCCACGCTGATTCCCACCATCGCCGTACCGGTGGTGCTGCTGGGAACCTTCTCCATACTGTCCGCCTTCGGCTATTCGATTAACACCCTGACCATGTTCGCCATGGTGCTAGCCATCGGCCTATTGGTGGACGATGCCATCGTCGTGGTGGAAAACGTGGAACGCGTGATGGCGGAAGAAGGGTTATCGCCCAAGGAAGCCACCCGCAAATCCATGGGGCAGATTCAGGGCGCGCTGGTCGGTATCGCGCTGGTGCTGTCCGCGGTATTCGTACCGATGGCGTTTTCCGGCGGCTCGACCGGCGCCATCTACCGCCAGTTCTCCGTCACCATCGTGTCCTCCATGGTGTTGTCGGTGCTGGTGGCGTTGATCCTGACGCCGGCACTGTGTGCAACCATCCTGAAACCGATTGCCAACCATGGCGAGAAAAAAGGTTTCTTCGGCTGGTTCAATCGTCTTTTCGATAAGAGCACCAATCACTACACCAACAGTGTCGCCAACATCCTGCGCAGCACTGGCCGTTATGTGGTGGTGTACCTGATTGTCGTGGCTGGATTGGGTCTGATGTTTACCCGTCTGCCAAGCTCCTTCCTGCCGCAGGAAGACCAGGGCGTATTACTGACAATGGTGCAGTTGCCGGTGGGCGCAACCCAGGAAAGCACGCAGAAAGTGCTTGATCAGGTTAACGATTACTACCTGCAACACGAAAAAGACAACGTGAACTCGGTGTTTACCGTTAACGGCTTCGGTTTCGCCGGTCGCGGACAGAACATGGGTATCGCCTTCGCCAGCCTGAAAGACTGGGATGAACGAAGTGGCGCAGCCAACAAGGTCGACGCAATTATTGGTCGCGCTTTTGGCGCCTTCTCGCAAATCAAGGAAGCGATGGTCATCCCGTTCAACATACCGGCGATCGTCGAGCTGGGTACCGCCAGTGGTTTTGACTTTGAACTGATCGATCAGAACAACCTCGGCCACGATAAGCTGATGGCCGCCCGTAACCAGTTGCTGGGAATGATCGCCCAACATCCTGACACGCTGGTGCGTGTTCGTCCCAACGGGATGGAAGACATGCCGCAATACCGGCTTGATATCGATCAGGAAAAAGCGGAATCGCTCGGGGTATCGATTGCCACCATCAACGCCACGCTGTCCACCGCGTTGGGGGGAACCTACGTCAATGACTTTATCGACCGCGGTAGGGTGAAAAAGGTGTATGTTCAGGCGGAAGCCAAATTCCGTATGCTGCCCAATGATATCCAGAAATGGTATGTCCGCGGCACCTCCGGTCAGATGGTCCCCTTCTCAGCTTTCGCTTCCGAGCGTTGGGAATACGGTTCGCCGCGTCTGGAGCGTTACAACGGCCTGCCGGCAGTAGAATTGGTGGGTGAAGCCGCTCCCGGCAAGAGTACCGGTGAAGCCATGGCGCTGATGGAAGAACTGGCGTCACAATTACCACCGGGAATCGGATTCGACTGGACCGGTATGTCCTATCAGGAACGACTGGCCGGCAACCAGGCGCCGGCGCTGATCATTATCTCCGCCATCGTGGTGTTCCTGTGTCTGGCCGCGTTGTATGAAAGCTGGTCAATTCCATTCTCCGTTATGCTGGTTGTACCGCTGGGTGTATTTGGTGCGGTGATGGCCGCCGGCCTGCGCGGACTGGAAAACGATGTTTACTTTAAGGTCGGCCTGCTGACAACCATCGGTTTGTCCGCCAAGAACGCCATTCTGATCGTCGAGTTCGCCAAGGACCTGATGGAGAAAGAAGGGAAAGGTCTGGTGGAAGCGACCCTGGATGCTGTACGTATGCGTCTGCGCCCCATTCTGATGACATCGCTGGCGTTCATTCTGGGCGTAGTACCGCTGGTAATCAGTACCGGCGCAGGCTCCGGCGCACAGAACGCGGTCGGTACCGGCGTAATGGGCGGGATGATCACCGCTACCGTACTGGCTATCTACTTCGTGCCGGTGTTCTTTGTGGTGGTGCGCCGCCGCTTCGGCAAGAAAAAAGAAGCGGACGACTCCCATCACGAGCACTCCCAGACCAGTCACTAACACATTCTATTGCTTCTCAAAGGCCGCTTATGCGGCCTTTTCCTTTTCAGGTTCAGGCCAGCATTCCCCTATCCCCCAGCCCTGCGATTTCCCTGCAAATCGTAACGTTGATCATCACGCCAAAAAAGCGCAGAATATAGATATGTTATAACATAACAAATGAGGCTGTCATGAAAGCGGGTATCCATCCCAACTACCGCACTGTGCTGTTCCACGATACCAGTGAGAATGTATTTTATAAAATCGGCTCTACGATCAAAACCGATCGAACCTATGAGTACGAAGGCGAAGTCTATCCTTACGTCACTATCGACGTTTCTTCCGCCTCTCATCCTTATTACACCGGCAAGCAGAAAGAATACGCCAAAGAAGGTAGCGCAGCGCGTTTCCAACAGCGTTTCGGCCGTTTTCTGAAATCGTAATCTGGGGAATTATCCATGCAGGTATTAAGTTCTCTTCGCAGCGCCAAAACGCGTCACAAAGACTGTATCGTGGTCAAACGTCGCGGACGCGTCTATGTCATCTGTAAGAGCAACCCACGTTTCAACGCGGTACAGGGCAGGAAAAAGAAAAAACGCTAATTATTATTTGCTCAAAAACTATCGGAAGGTGTGCTCATCACCACACCTTCTGTCATTGCCCCTTCATCAATCCCCTTAAAAAACAAAAAGATAAAATAATTATCTTTTCATTCCATCAAAATCTTTACAAATAAAGACAAGCCAGAAAAATTAATTAACACTGTGATTCTTGCTAACAACGAAAAAAATTAAATATACTTGTTCCAGTGGCCGATAAATATATCACGGCTCACCGGAAGCAGCCCGCACCGATAGCAGTAATCGTCATAAAATTGGTTCGACCACACCGTAAACGTTGGCTTTTTTGCTATAATGAATTCAGAATGATTGTTGACAGTGACGTCGAGTCATTCTCTGGCATTCACCGTGTTACCCCTGTTCGTCTTAAGATTAAGGGAAATTGAGGCATACTGAGGGGCATTCTATCTTCTGCACTTCATCACACCACCTGTCTGGCCGAGTGGTGGCCCTAAGTGACACTGAATCGTAGCTTACGGAGGGATAGAAATGGATGAGTACACACCTCAACATTATGATATTGCCCAACTCAGATTCTTGTGTGAAAATCTGCACGACGAAAGTATCGCGACATTAGGTGACAGCAGTCGTGGCTGGGTGAATGATCCGACCTCTGCGGTCAACCTTCAACTAAACGAACTTATCGAGCATATTGCGGCATTTGTTGTTACCTACAAAATAAAATACCCGCATGAAGCGGCGTTATGTGAACGGGTTGAGAAATATCTGGACGACACTTATATTCTTTTCAGCAATTACGGTATAAATGACTCCGAGTTGCAGAAATGGAAAAAATCCAAGTCACAATTATTCAGAATGTTCTCAGAAAAGAGCATCTGTACGGTAGTAAAAACTTAAGCAATAATTTGTCTCATACTTAATTTAAATCCAGGAAAATTAACAAGGTCACTATGAAAAAAATCGACTATTTAATGCGTTTGCGTAAATGCACAACCATCGACACGCTTGAGCGTGTTATAGAAAAAAACAAGTACGAGCTTTCCAACGATGAGCTTGAAATGTTCTATTCAGCTGCAGACCACCGCCTGGCAGAGCTGACGATGAATAAGCTTTACGACAAAGTACCAACTGCTGTGTGGAAATACGTTCGTTAAGCATTAAAAACAGCAGTTTAAATACATAAAGACACTGTGCCGATATTCTGTCGGCCTTTGTTTTTTATGAACTGTAAAGAATAACACCCCCTTTGTAACAAGAAGTATCACGCATTACTTAAATTTCTCTTTATTAATTCATTCACTCTCCCCAGAATTAAATCGAACCTTTCTGATTAAAAACCTTTTCACCGAATTTATCGTATAAAAAACGTTGTACCTTTTATTGATAAAACATCAGGCGGGGATATTAGAAATAATGTTGAAGCCAGAGGGAGAGAGATAAAATGGTGGAGGCCCCGCCAGCTACATCCCGGCACACACGTCGCCTGCTGCGGCTGCTTCCTTCCGGACCTGACCGGGTCCACAGGTTAGTGTTGCGGGAGAACCAACGGGGCCTCCATTGACAGCTCCACAGTTGTGGAGCGGAGGGCATTATCGGTGATGAACTGGGCAATTGCAAGTTGCCGCCGCCTAACCGCTGTTTTCTTACCCATCGCCAGCTTTTATACTGCTGATACCGTTCATTCTCTACCGGTTTCAACATATTGGATCCCGCCATGATTACCGAAGCGGACAATTTTCGTCAGCGAGTCATCCACGTTATCGCCGCCATTCCTTACGGCTGTGTCGTTACCTATGGCGATGTCGCTCGTCTTGCCGGCTCGGCCCGAGCCGCACGGCAGGTAGGCGGTATACTGCGGGGGCTCCCCGCCGGCAGCCAGCTACCCTGGTATCGGGTGATTAATCGAAAAGGAGAGATTTCGCTTACCGGCCCAGATTTTCAGCGGCAAAAATCGGCCCTTCAATCTGAAGGGGTGATACTGGATTTGGAAGGGAAGATTGATCTGGAGAGATTTCGCTGGCGGTACGTGCAGGATGTCCTGTAAGCAGGCACCGCCAGCGTGATTAACAATATTAATAGGATTGTGATGACGAATCTGAAACACCCTCATCGGACGCTGCCGGTGCATTCGGCGTCAGAAACCCGCCGGACTTCGCTGGCACCGGTACAGTCGGAACCGGTATCAGTGTCAGATCGGCATTATTCACCCCATTGCTGACCACCGGCATCACATGCTCGGTAATCAATGTCACCCGGTGGTTAATGGCAACGGCGGCACTGAGCAGGATACGGGCGTCCGGCCGGATTTCCGCCGGGTTATAAGGCAGCACAAACCGGAATGGCGCCTGCTGCCCTTCCGTGCGGATAACCCGCTGAGAGATCACTTTTGAAGGTGCATCCGGAATCGACGCATCGGATACGGTCACCGTCAGCACCGAATCCGGCGGCAACGCGATTTTTTGGCGAATATTGACTGTGCCGGTCACAGCGGGCATGCCGCTAACAGGTTGAGAAAGAGTCTGAGTCTGCCCCGTTGCCGGCGCAGTCGCTTCAGGAGCAACACCATGGTTATTCACACACCCGGAGAGCGCGATCGATACCGTAATACCACCAAAGATATGCCATAATCTCATAGGTAAGTCTCCTTAATTATTTTATCAGGATGACGGTCAGAAAAACCGCCACCTGTTAAGAAGTATGAACCAACCGGCATAACAATTATGGTGGAAAATTCCGATAGTTATCGTGTAATCACATTAACATCCCGGAACCTGCCAATATCTTCATGTCTGAATTCGATGGAAAGCGTTCTTTTAGCGCACGACGAGCCATTCGCGTAATCACGATTAACCCAAATGCAGAACTATTAACCCAAAGGCAGAGCTATGAGCCAGGCATTACAAAATCTTCTCGAGTTGTTAAATCTGGAAAAACTGGAAGAAGGCCTGTTCCGCGGCCAGAGTCAGGATCTGGGGTTACGCCAGGTATTCGGCGGTCAGGTGGTCGGTCAGGCGCTATCGGCCGCTAAACAGACCGTGCCGGCTGACCGCTTCATTCATTCGTTTCACAGCTACTTCCTGCTTCCCGGCGACAGTCAGAAACCGATTATCTACGATGTGGAGACATTGCGGGACGGCAACAGTTTTAGCGCCAGACGCGTCAGCGCTATTCAGAACGGCCGTTCGATTTTTTACATGACCGCTTCTTTCCAGACACGGGAAAGCGGCTTTGAGCACCAGAGCGACATGCCGCAGGTGACGCCGCCCGACGACTTGCCGTCAGAGCAGGACATCGCCCGTAGTATGGAACATCTGATTCCGCCGGTTATGCGCCAGGTTTTTACCAATGACAGGCCGATAGAGATTCGCCCGATAAAATTTCATAACCCGTTGAAAGGTGAAGCCGCGCCGCCAGTCAGACAGGTGTGGTGCCGGGCCAACGGCACCATGCCGGATGACGAGCGAACCCACCAATATCTGCTTGGTTATACCTCCGATTGCCATTTTCTGCTCACGGCGCTGCAACCGCATGGCGTGGGGTTTCTGGAACGAGGAATGCAAGTCGCAACCATTGACCACGCGATGTGGTTCCACCGGCCGTTCCGGCTGGATGACTGGTTGCTTTACTCTGTCGAGAGCCCCTCGGCTTCCGGCGCCCGCGGATTTGTTCGCGGCCAGTTCTATACCCGTGAAGGGGTGCTGGTGGCATCCAGCGTGCAGGAAGGCGTCATCCGGCGTCACGGTCAATAGCCCAGCGTCAGACGTAAAAAAACCACCTTTTCAAGGTGGTTTTTTGTTTGGTATATGACGGTAACCGTTATTATCCGCTACCGAACTGGAATTACTGGTTGTATGCGTTTTCGCCGTGGCTGTTGACGTCCAGACCTTCACGCTCTTGTTCTTCCGGTACACGCAGACCGACAGCAATGTCTGCAACCTTGAAGGAGATGAACGCGGCGACGCCGGACCATACGATAGCAACGATCACGCTAAACAGCTGTACCCATACCTGATGAGCCATGGTCACACCCTGCGCATAACCGGTACCACCCAGCGACGCGGCGGTGAACACACCGGTCAGCAGACATCCGACGATGCCGCATACGCCGTGCACCCCGAACACATCGCACGGATCGTCGACGCGCAGCCATTTTTTCAGTACGGTCACACCCCACAGGCCAGCAAAACCACCGGCAAAGCCGATAATCATCGCGCCGCCGATACCCACAGTGCCTGCGGCCGGCGTGATGGCAACCAGACCGGCGATACAGCCAGAACAGGCGCCCAGCAGAGACGGTTTACCGCGACTAATCCACTCGCCAACGACCCAGGCCAGAATCGCAGCGGCTGTTGCCACCACGGTGGTCAGGAACGCCAGACCCGCGATGTTGTTGGCGGCAGCGGCAGAACCGGCGTTGAAACCGAACCAGCCGATATACAGGATAGCGGTGCCCAGGAATACCATCGGCAGATTATGCGGCTTGAAAGCCTCTTTGCCGAAACCGACACGTTTGCCCAACAGCAACGCGCCAACCAGACCAGCCACAGCGGCGTTGATGTGTACAACGGTGCCGCCAGCGAAGTCCAGCGCGCCGTCTGCCGCCAGATAACCGCCGCCCCATACCATGTGGGTCATCGGCAGATAAGACAAGGTGAACCACAGTGCGGAGAAGATCAGTACGGCAGAGAAACGAATACGCTCACCCAGCGCACCAATCACCAGCCCCACGGTAATGCAGGCAAAGGACGCCTGATAAGCCACATGGATAAACTGGTAGAAAGTACCGCTGACAGAGTTGATATCAATGCCATTCAGCATGAAATTGGTCAGGCTGCCGAAGAACGGGCTGCCTGTACTGAATGCCACGCTGTAGCCATAAATCACCCACAGAATGCAGACCAGCGCAAAAGCCACCATAATCTGAGTCAGCATGGACAGCACGTTTTTGCTACGAATCAGGCCGCCGTAAAACAGCGCCAATCCAGGAATCGTCATGAACAGCACCAATGCGGTACAAATCATCATGAACGCATTGTCCGCTTTGTCCGCCACAGGCGCCGGCGTATCCGCCATGACCCATGCAGGAAGCATGGCAGCCGCCCCTAAACCTAATGACAAGGAAAGTTTCTTCATTTTCTCTTCATCCCTATTTAATAAGGCTAAATCAGGTAATTGTTATAGTGCGGCTTCGTCAGTTTCGCCGGTGCGGATACGGATGACACGCTGCAGTTCCGCGACAAAGATTTTGCCATCGCCAATCTTACCGGTGTAGGCGGCTTTACTGATGACATCGATAACTTCATCCAACTGGTCGTCGGCGATCGCGATGTCAATTTTCACTTTTGGCAAAAAGTTAACGCTGTACTCCGCGCCACGATACAGTTCCGCATGCCCTTTCTGACGCCCAAACCCTTTCACCTCAGTGACGGTGAGCCCCTGGATGCCTACAGAAGACAATGCTTCGCGTACGTCTTCCAGCTTGAACGGTTTAATTACCACAGTAACCAGTTTCATCCTCATCCCCCTAACCATGTAAGTTCAGGCCTGCGCCCGTCACTCTCAAATATGTCCACGAATCACTTAAAGCAAATCGTGTGCCATAAATGTTGAGCCGAAGCAAAAGCGATAAAACGCGACCCGTTAGGGACAGAACGGAAGATGACTGTATGAAGTATGGACAATGAACAGGAAAAACAGGAGCGCGCGACGCACAAAAATAGTGCATCGCGCTTGGTTTCAGTGCAGTGCACTGCACAACAAGGCAGGCTCTGCCAAATTATGGTGCGAAACGCTGCACTGCGTTGGCAGTCATGGTGCCTGAGATATCAGTTCGGAAGAATCGTGCGGTTGCGAAAAGGCCAACTCTCGGCTCGCCTGCTGCAACTGGTACATCTGGTAATAACGCCCTTCCTTCGTCAGCAACTGTTCGTGCGTTCCCTGCTCCACCGTTTTACCGTGGTGCAGCACCAGAATGTTGTCCGCCTCGACAATGGTTGACAGGCGATGTGCGATCACCACCAGCGTGGTATGAGAACGCACCAATCGCAATGCCCGCTGGATAGCCTGCTCGGTACCGGAATCGATATTGGCGGTCGCTTCATCCAGAATCAGAATTCTGGGAGCCGCCACCAGCACTCTGGCCAGCGCCAGCAGCTGTTTTTGCCCAACCGACAGGTTGTTCCCTTGCTCGCCGATACGAGTATGAAGACCTTCCGGCATGTCTCGCACCAGCGGCGCCAGTTGCACCGCTTCCAGCACCTGCCAGACGTTTTCCTCACTGATGTCGCGCCCCAGCGTGACATTGGCGTACATAGAGTCAGCCAGCACTACCGGGTCCTGTTGCACCATTGCTACATGCTGACGCAGCACCTGATGCGACAACGTCGGCAACGGACGAGCATCCAGACGGATTTCCCCGCTATCCGGCACGTAATACCCCATTAACAGGCTTGCCAGCGTACTCTTACCACTGCCGGTATGCCCAACCAACGCGACAAATCCGCGATCCGGCACGTGCAGCTCGATGTCATGCAGCACCGGTTTGCCTTTATGGTAGGAAAACGTCATCTGATTGATATCGATACGCCCGCTCTCCAGCGCACGAACATCGTCACCATAACGCTGGCGGGCGCCGTCCATCAGCTCAAAAATACGCTCTCCCGCGACGACAGCCTGCTGCAACATTGACTGCTGGGTGGTGAGTTCAATCAGCGGCTCATTCAGACGCCCCAGATAGTTGATAAAGGCATACAGCACCCCCACCCCGACGGAACCGACCGAACTGAACCCAAACTGCAGCAACAGACCGCACATCACCAATGCCGAAAACAGGCTCAACAGCGGGCGCAACAGGAAACCGTCCAGCCGTAGCGTCTGCATGCGCGCGTCATAATGCGACCAACTGGCGTCACTCAGCTTTTTGCCAAACCGTATCTGCTGGCGAAACTGCTGGATAACGCTCATGCCGCTGATGGACTCGTTGAAACCATCGTTGATGTCCGCCAGGTAACTGCGCATCCGCCGGACAATCGGCGTGCTGTAGCGTTGATAAATCACCATGACAATCGCGACCGCCGGAAAAATGGTCAGCGCCACCAGCGCCATGCGCCAGTCCAGACTGAACATGGCTATCAACATCGCCCCAATCAGCGCCGCGCTGCGCAACACGCTGCCCACTACCATCACATACAGATCGCGAACCACTTCCGTATCGTTGGTCACGCGTGAGATCAATTGCCCGACCGGTTGGGTATCGAACACCGCTAACGGTTGACGCAACGCCGCATCCATCACATCAATGCGCAGTTGTTGCACGACGCCAACCGCCACCCGGTTGAACATCAGCGCCTGAACATAATGCAATAGCGCCGCAATCCCCTGCAGCACGATATACCCTGCCGCCAACCCGGCCGCCATCATCAGCGGAAATTCGCCTTTGCTCACCAGATGGTCAATGAAATAGCTGACCAGTACCGGCCCCGCTACTTCCGCGCCCGCCGCCACCCACAGCAGCAAAACTCCGGCCCCTACCGTTTTTTTCCACGGCAGACCGTAAGCCAGCAACCGCTTCAGCGTCGGCCATAATGCCCGGGAATTACTCATGCGGTCGCTCCTCATGGGGTGAATCATCCAGCGCGGCTTCCAGTTGTTGATAACGATACATATCGCGATACCAGCCGGCCTGCTGCGACAGTTGCCCATGATCGCCGCATTGCGCGACATGCCCTTGCTGCAACACCAGAATTTCATCGGCATCCACCAGCGCCGACAAACGATGCGCGCTGATAATTAGCGTTCGCCTCTGCCCCCACTGACGCAAATTACTCAAAATCTGGTGCTCCGTACGACCATCCACCGCAGACAACGCATCATCCAGCACCAGCACTTCAGCTTCCAACAGCAGCGCACGGGCAATGGCGATGCGCTGTTTCTGGCCGCCGGACAGCATCACCCCCCGTTCGCCGACTTCGGTCTGATACCCCTGCGGCAAGCGAAGAATATCGTCATGCACATTTGCCAGCCGCGCCGCTTCTTCAATCTGTTGTTGGGAAGCATCAGGGCGCCCCAGCGCAATATTGTTGGCTACCGAGTCCGAAAACAGGAACGGCGTCTGGCCGACTACTGCAAATCGGCTTCGCAGCTCATCCAGTCGAATCTGGTTTAATGGCTGTTGGTGATAGGTAATCTGCCCTTGTTCGACATCAAAATAACGCAGCAGCAATGCCAGCAGCGTACTCTTGCCGGAACCGGTCGGGCCGCAAAGTCCCAGGGTTTTCCCCGGCGCCAGCGTAAAACGGACATCATTGAGCACCGACGCCGAATGCCCCGGGTAATGGAAGGCGGTAATCTCCGCAACCAGCGTTCCCGGCTGGGCAGGCAGCGCCTGAGAGCCATCCACCACCACCGGAGCCTCAGACAAGAGCTGACGGATGCGGCTATAGGCGGCGCTGCCGCGCTCGACAATATTAAACATCCAGGCCAGCGCCAGCATCGGCCAAATCATCAGGCCAAGGTACATCACAAAACTGGTCAACGACCCCAACGTCATAGAACCATTAATCACCATCCAACTGCCGCCCCCTACCGCCAGCAGGTTGCAGAAGGCCACCGCGATATAAATCGTCGGGTCGAAACGCGCATCCACCCGCGCCACTCGCATGTTTTTCTGACCGGCGTCGGCGGCGACCCGAGCGAAACTGCCTGACTGGTGATCTTCCAGACCAAACGCTTTAATCATGCGGATACTGGTGAGGCTCTCCTGGGCATGGTCATTGAGCGAGGAGAATGCCGCCTGCGCGTCTTTGAAACGCTGATGCAACTGCGTACCATAACGTTTGATGATCACCGCCATCAGCGGCATCGGCGCCAGCGCTATTAGCGTCAGTTGCCAACTGAGTTGGGTACACATCACCACCAGTACCGCGCACCCCATCACCAGCGAATCCACCAGCGTCAACACCCCTTCCCCGGCGGCGAAGACCACCCGGTCCACGTCATTGGTCGCGCGAGCGATCAGGTCTCCGGTGCGATGGCGAAGGTAAAAAGCAGGATGCTGTCGGCTCAGTTGGCGATAGAAATCTTCACGCAGCTCAACGGCCAGTTGATAGGCTGCGCCAAATAGCCAGATGCGCCAGAAATAGCGCAACAGATAGGTCAATAACGCAACCAGAAGAATCCCGCCAATCCACCACAGTACCGTGGTCGTGGCCATTTGACGCTGCGTTACGCCGTCGACAATGATGCCAACCAGTCTGGGCGGCAGCAATTGCAGGATAGCAATCACAATCAATAGGATTACCGCCCCCAGATAGCGCTTCCATTCACGGCGGAAATACCATCCTAGTTGAACAAAAAGTCTCACGCGATTTCAGTCCATTAGCTACAGAATTATGATGCAGGGAACAGATTATTATACATAAAGTGTATGGCGAATAAATTTTATACCTGCAGGGGCAAAGCCGTTGTCTGTTTCATGCACTCCATAGCGAAACTGGATGTGACATCAACCAACCCCGGAATGCCATTGACCAGCCGTTTGTAAAAAGCGTCATAGCTTTTCATATCCGCCACCTGAACCTGCATCAGATAATCGTATTCTCCCGCCATACGGTAAAACGCCAGCACCTCCGGCATATCGGAGACAAAATGGGAAAACTCCTGGTACCAGGCGCTATTGTGCTGCTGGGTTTTCAACAACACAAATGCCGTCAGCCCCAGCCCCAGCTTTTCATTATCCAGCAAAGCGACGCGGGACTTGATGTACCCGTCATCTTCCAGCCGTTTTAGCCGTTTCCAGCAAGGAGTGGACGTCAGGTTCACCGCCTCGGCCAGCGCCTGCAACGACAGAGTACAATCCTGCTGTAGCAATGACAGCAGCATACGATCGGTTTTATCCAGCATATCGACATAAAAGAGAAAAATTTTCTCTCATTAGCCCTTTTTAAAAACAAAAAGGCAATCTTTTTTTCTGCAAAAAACGATACGCTAAATCCTATCCTCGCCATTGTGCGTACACGTTGCGTCGGATGGCGAAACAGACTTTGAAAACATAATTCTTATTCAGCAGGACAACATCACATGACCAGCACCTGGGTACGCGACGCCGTCAGCGCGATTGAGGCCGATTTTCAACGTTCGGCAGACACTCACCTGATTCGCCTGACCTTGCCGGACTACCCCGGCATCTACTTTTACCTCAAGGATGAGAGCACGCATCCGAGCGGCAGTCTGAAACACCGCCTTGCCCGCTCCCTGTTTCTGTACGGTCTGTGCAACGGCTGGATTAACGAGGGCACGCCGATTATTGAGGCCTCGTCCGGCAGTACCGCCGTGTCGGAAGCCTATTTCGCCCGCTTGCTGGGACTGCCGTTTATTGCCGTGATGCCTGCCTGTACAGCCAGACGAAAAATCGAACAAATCACGTTCTATGGCGGGAATTGCCATTTCGTTGAACAATCCGGCCAGATTTACGCCGCCTCCGAAGCGCTGGCCAAAGAGCTGCACGGCCACTACATGGATCAGTTCACGTACGCCGAACGCGCTACCGACTGGCGCGGCAATAACAACATCGCGGACAGCATCTACCGGCAAATGGAACGTGAACCGTTCCCGGTACCGGACTATTTGGTGATGAGCGCGGGCACGGGCGGTACTTCCGCCACGCTGGGGCGCTACATCCGTTACAAAGGTTTGGATACGCAACTGGTGGTGGTGGATCCGGAAAACTCGGTGTTCTACGACTGCTATCGCCAGCAAGATCGCACACTCACCGGGAAATGCAGCAGCCGTATCGAAGGCATCGGCCGCCCGCGCGCCGAGCCGTCGTTTATCCCCGGCGTGATCGACGACATGATGAAAGTGCCCGACGCCGCCAGTATCGCCACCCTTTACTGGCTGGAACGGATTCTGGGGCGCAAGGTCGGCCCGTCCACCGGTACCAACGTCTGGGGTATGCTGCAACTGGCCGGGCAGATGGTGGCGGAGGGGCGCCGCGGTGCGATCGTCACGTTGCTGTGCGACAGCGGCGAGCGCTATCTCGACACTTACTACAATCAGGATTGGGTACGCGCCCAGATTGGCGATATCACCCCTTATCTTCAGCAACTGACTGAAGGATATCGAATTCCGTGACGCTATCCCGGGAGGCCGCGTTCCCCTTACGCTGAACTGCGCCGGGATTTCAGGTACCATAGCCGCCAGAATATGGTTGACGGATAGCGGCCGCCTGGCGGCTCCCACGCATGAGGGTGAACGAGAATGACAAGCGCAGTTGTAGTTTTCAGTGGTGGACAGGATTCCACCACCTGCCTGATACAGGCCCTGCAGCAGTATGATGAAGTCCATTGCGTCACATTTGATTACGGGCAACGCCACCGCGCTGAAATCGACGTCGCCGCGGAGCTGGCGCAGGCGTTGGGAGCCAGAGCGCACAAGGTGCTGAATGTCGGCTTGCTCAACGAACTGGCGGTCAGTAGCCTGACCCGTGACAATATCCCTGTCCCCGAATTTGATGCCAATGCCGACGGGTTGCCCAGTACCTTTGTTCCCGGTCGAAACATTCTTTTTCTGACGCTGGCCTCGATTTACGCCTATCAGGTGGGCGCGGATACCGTTATCACCGGCGTCTGCGAAACCGACTTTTCCGGCTACCCCGACTGTCGTGACGAATTCGTCAAGGCGTTGAATCAGGCGGTAACGTTGGGTCTGGCAAGAGATATTCGCTTTGTCACACCGCTGATGTGGCTCAACAAGGCAGAAACCTGGGCGCTGGCGGACTATTATCAACAGCTTGATACCGTTAAAAACCATACGCTTACCTGCTACAACGGCATTAAAGGAACGGGGTGCAGGCAGTGCGCCGCATGCCACCTGCGGGCAAAAGGGCTGGCGGAATACCAGCATAACCCATCGGCCGTGATGGCTTCCCTGAAGCACAAAACCGGTCTGAAATGAAGGTACCGGTACCAGACAAGCCAACGCTCGTCTGGTACTGATCTTTCACATTCAGTTTTCGCTACTGTCGGGGAATTGCGTTTTTGCCAGTTTTCCCCGACGATGCTCCGACTTACAGGCGCAAGCGGGATTGGTTACGCTCGATCAGCGCACTGCCGATTCCCGGCACTTCCTGCAGCTGTTCAATCTGGGTAAACGGCCCATTTTGCTCACGATAAGACACAATCGCCTGCGCCTTTTTCAGTCCTACCCCATTGAGCGCCGCGGCCAGTTGTTCCGCCGTTGCGGTGTTAATACTCACTTCCTCTTCATCTGTCGCCGACGTGGTCGCCTTTTCAAGCTTCTGCTCCGGCGAAGCGGATTTCACCGCAGCGACGCCGGTTTTATCCGGCGCCGTCACGGCTGGCGCGGCATGAAGCCACGTTGATACTCCGGCAAAACTCATCCCCACAATCAGACATAACGCTTTAATTCCTGAATTTTTCATGCTGCTTCCTCCTTGTGTTTGACAGCCCGGTCACAATGCCCGAGCCTTCAAAACACGGCAAACAGCAAACTAAAAATGTGGAAAAGGCCGCGAAAGCGGCCTTTGGATGTTGCAGTGATTTGCAAAATTCTGCGAGGTTTATTGCACTTCTTGTGCAGCGCTACCGTACTTGATCTTCGCCTGACTGCGCAGGCTCGTCAGCAGGGTGTCAAACAGCGCGCCGACAGAACTCTGTTCCACCTGGGCGCCGAACTGTTTCTTCTGATCATCCGACAAGACATGCGGTTTCACTGCGTCCAGCGCGATCAGCACGACATTGCCGGCCTGATCCTGAGCCACCGCGTAAGAAGGCTTGTCTTTCTTCGGCTGCTGCATCGCAAACACCGTTTCGGCCAGCGCATCGGTCTGCCCGGTAGAGGACATCTCTTTCGCTGCGCTAAAGCTCAGGCCAGCAGCCGTCATGCTGTCGGTTTTCCCCTGATAAAGATCAGCCATAATCTTTTCAGCTTCAACCTTGGCCTGTTGTTCGGCTTTCTGGCGTTTCAGCGTCTGAACCACCTGATCGCGCACCTGATCCAGCGACTGGGTCGCCTCCGGTTTATGTTCGGTCACGCGCAATACAAACGCACGGTCGCCTTCAACGCTGATCACATCCGAGTTATTACCCGGCGTGCCATTCTCGCCGACTAGCGAACCACCGAAAATAGCCTGGGTGACCGGCTGGAAGTTCAGTGCAGCCGGCACATTGTCACGCGTAAACCAGTCGGTCTGAACCGCTTTGATATTGGCGACTTTCTCAGCGGAGACCAACGATTCATTATCATTGCTGGCGGCTTCGCTGATTTTCTGCTGCAGAGAATAGAACGCATCCAGCGCTTTCTCGCGTTTTACCTTCTCCGCCAAATCGGCGCGAACTTCGTCCAGCGCCTTGACGCGCTGCGCCTGAATATCATCCAGACGAATAATCAGGTAGCCGACCGAGGATTTGATGACGTCAGACAGCTGGCCTTTCTCTTTCAGACCGGCCTGTTTGATTTCATCCACCGTGGAGCCGTTATCCATCCAACCCAGGTCACCGCCGTTGCGACGGGAAACGATGTCGGTAGATTTCTCTTTAGCCAACGCGGCAAAATCAGCGCCTTTCTTCAGTTGCTCCAGCGCGGCTCTGGCGTCTGCTTCGGTTTTCAACTGAATGACGCTGTATTTTTTACGTTCCGGCTGGGTGAACTCACTCTTATGCTGCTCGTAGTAGGCCGCGATATCGGTGTTATCCACCTTGGTTTTATCCATGATGGAAGCGGCATCCAGCATGATATAGCTGACTTTGAACTGTTCAGGCGCCAGATAGCGACCCTTGTTCTGATCGTAGAAGTTTTTCACTTCCTCATCAGAAACGGTCTGGTTCTTGGCGCGAGCGCTCAGATCGATAGTTGCCGTGCGAATGGTGCGATCCTGCGCCGCCATCGCCACCAGCTTATCGAGCTCCTGCTGCAATACGAAGTCAGTATTGCCCAGCCCACGAATCAATTGCTGGGTTAACAGCTGCTTGCGCAGAAACTGCGCGTAGGCATCCGGCGTCAGCCCCAGCTGACTCACCTGCGCCAGGTATTTATCATTATCGAAACGGTTGTTGGTCTGGAACTCAGGCACGGAGAAAATCGCCTGTTTGACCTGTTCGTCGCTGATATTCAGTCCCAGATTATGGGAATATTGAACAACCAGCGTTTCGTCGATCAGCTGTGACAGTACCTGCCTGCGCAACTGCTGCATATACCCTTCGTTGGCAGCCAGCGCGGAGAAATTCTCTCCCAGCATCTCTTGCTGACGACTGCGTTCGTTCTGTACGCCCTGCTCTAGCTGAGCCCGGGTAATTTCCTGCCCATTCACCTTGGCCGCGTAATCGCCTGAACCTCGTATCAGGTAATCCCCCACGCCGGTCAACACGAATGAACCAATAATCAAGGCAAGAATAATTTTCAGCACGACGTTGTTAGCGGCCGCGCGTAAATTGTCCATCATAATGTGACAACACTCCGCTGTAGAATGGATAACACTTCCCCTGCGCAGGCCGTAGCCATGCCTCCCTGCTATTGCTATAGCCGCATTCGGCTAGGGCGCACTCAAGTATTTGCCTGATAACAGTAATCTTAATGACCTGTAAAAAAAGGCACATCATACCATGATGCGCCTTATATCTTACCCTACCCAGTACGCCGAGTCAGGTAGTTGTTTGGACTGGAAAACCGTCCCACCTCAGATTTTGCTACTTAATCATCAATTCACTGAGTCTTTCAGTGCTTTTCCAGCACGGAAACCCGGCACTTTAGCGGCCGGAATGCTGATTTCTTTCCCGGTTTGCGGGTTACGGCCGGTGCGCGCTGCGCGCTCACGCACGGAGAACGTACCAAAACCGACTAAAGCAACGTCATCCCCTGCTTTCAGAGATTCAGTAACAGACCCAATAATTGCATCCAACACACGCCCTGCTGCCGCTTTGGAAATATCAGCATCTGCGGCAATTTTGTCGATCAATTGTGACTTGTTCACACTCTCATCCCCTCTGAAATACTGTCATTACGCCAGAGCGCCCAGCGCAACACGTAGCTTTATCAATTCAGTCAAGCCGCAGACTACCAGCCAGCAGGCTCAACAGTGCTCTAACTTAGCGGCACGAAAAAAGGCTGGCAAGCACCATTTTACTTACCAGCCTTTATTTTCTCAGTGGTTTTTGCGATAGGTCACTATTTTTTGGCTACCGACTTCACCACATCCATGCCATAAGGCGAGTTCTGCAAAGCAATAGTGAGCACTTCCTCAATGCGTTTGACCGGGTGAATCTCCAGGTCGGCAATCACATTCTGCGGAATCTCTTCCAGATCGCGCTTGTTCTCTTCCGGAATCAGCACGGTCTTGATCCCGCCGCGATGCGCGGCCAGCAGTTTCTCTTTCAACCCGCCAATCGGCAGTACCAGCCCGCGTAGGGTGATTTCACCGGTCATCGCCACATCGGCGCGCACCGGGTTGCCGGTCAGGCAGGACACCAGTGCGGTACACATGGCGATACCGGCGCTCGGACCGTCTTTCGGCGTAGCGCCTTCCGGCACATGCACGTGGATATCGCGCTTTTCATAAAAGTCGGAGTTGATCCCCAGCTTTTCCGCTCTGGCGCGCACTACGGTCAGCGCAGCCTGAATCGACTCCTGCATGACCTCACCCAGCGAACCGGTATAGGTCAGCTTGCCTTTGCCCGGCACACTGGCGGTTTCGATGGTCAGCAAGTCGCCGCCCACTTCCGTCCAGGCAAGGCCCGTTACCTGACCCACGCGGTTCTCTTCGTCCGCACGGCCGTAATCGTAACGTTGAACGCCAAGATATTCCTTCAGGTTATCGCCGGTGATCTGGATATGCTTGAGTGCTTTGTCCATCATCAGCGATTTCACCGCCTTACGGCACAGTTTAGAGATTTCGCGCTCCAGACTACGCACCCCGGCTTCGCGGGTGTAATAGCGGATAATGCCGATAATGGCGCTATCTTCGACCGTCAGTTCGCCTTTTTTCAGGGCGTTGCGCTCAATCTGTTTCGGCAGCAAATGCTGGCGGGCGATATTGAGTTTTTCGTCCTCGGTATAACCGGACAGACGAATCACTTCCATACGATCCAGCAACGGCGCTGGAATATTCATGGAGTTGGACGTCGCCACAAACATCACGTCGGACAGGTCGTAATCCACTTCCAGATAGTGATCGTTAAACGCTACGTTCTGTTCCGGATCCAGCACTTCCAGCAAAGCGGAAGCCGGGTCGCCGCGCATATCGGAGGACATCTTATCGATCTCATCCAACAGGAACAGCGGGTTTTTCACCCCCACTTTGGCCATCTTCTGAATCAGCTTGCCCGGCATGGAACCGATATAGGTACGGCGGTGACCACGGATTTCCGCTTCATCACGCACGCCGCCCAACGCCATACGCACATATTTACGACCGGTGGCTTTGGCGATCGACTGACCCAGAGAGGTTTTACCCACCCCCGGCGGCCCGACCAGACACAGGATCGGCCCTCTGATCTTGCTGACACGGCTCTGCACCGCCAGATATTCGAGGATGCGTTCCTTGACGCGTTCCAGACCATAGTGGTCGCTGTCCAGCATCTCCTGGGCTTTAACCAGATCTTTCTTCACCTTGCTGCGCGCCTGCCACGGTACCTGCACCATCCAGTCGATGTAGCTGCGCACCACGGTCGCCTCAGCCGACATCGGCGACATCATACGCAGCTTCTGCAACTCGGCTTCAGCTTTTTCACGCGCCTCTTTCGGCATGCTGGCGGATTCGATCTTGCGTTTCAGCGCTTCCTGTTCGTCAGGCGCGTCATCCATTTCTCCCAGCTCTTTCTGAATAGCCTTCATCTGCTCATTCAGGTAATACTCGCGCTGGCTTTTTTCCATCTGTTTTTTAACGCGGCTGCGGATCCGTTTCTCCACCTGCAACAGATCAATCTCGGACTCCATCATCGCCATCAGGTATTCCAGACGTTCGGTCACGTCGGACATTTCCAGCACAGACTGTTTGTCCGCCAGCTTCAGCGGCATGTGCGCGGCGATGGTATCGGCAAGACGCGCCGCATCATCAATACTATTAAGAGACGTTAATACTTCAGGGGGAATTTTCTTATTCAGTTTGATATAGCCTTCAAACTGATTGATGGCCGTGCGCATGAGCACTTCCTGCTCACGCTCTTCAATTGCCGGCGACTCCAGGTATTCCGCCTGGGCCGCAAAATGTTCTCCGCTGTCAGAGAGTGTCGTGATGCGCGCTCGCTGCAAGCCTTCCACCAGCACCTTTACGGTACCATCAGGCAGTTTCAGCATTTGAAGAATAGAGGCGACCGTCCCTACCGAGAAAAGATCGTTAACACCAGGCTCATCCGTTGAGGCTTCTTTCTGTGCCACCAGCATGATCTTTTTGTCGTGATCCATAGCCGCTTCAAGGCACCGAATTGATTTCTCCCGACCAACAAACAACGGAATGACCATGTGCGGATAAACCACCACATCGCGCAACGGCAATACGGGGATTTCTATGCGTTCGGAACGCTCAGGGTTCATAGAGCTCTCTCTTAGTTTCGTTTCCGCCAGGTTAAGGGAATCCGTGAACGCGGGCATCACGGGTTTCACCTATAGGTAATCGAGTATATGGGGATAAATATCTCACATTCAACGACTGAACGTGTGTAAAAAAAAATGGGGGGCTAAAACCCCCCATTTTATCGTTTACCGTTGTTTTTTAGGCTAATTATTCGCCAGATGCCTGCTGTGCTTCAGGCTTGCCGTAAATCAGCAGCGGCTCGGTTTGCCCCGAAATGACAGAATCGTCGATCACCACTTTATCCACGTTTTCCAGCGAAGGCAGGTCGTACATGGTTTCCAGCAACGCCGCTTCTACGATGGAGCGCAAACCACGAGCGCCGGTCTTACGCGCCATAGCTTTTTTCGCAATGGCGGTCAACGCTTCGTCACGGAACTCCAGCTCCGCGCCTTCCAGTTTGAAAAGCGCCTGATACTGTTTGGTCAGCGCATTCTTCGGCTCGCGCAGGATCTGGATCAACGCTTCCTCATCCAGTTCTTTCAGCGTCGCTACCACCGGCAAACGCCCGATAAACTCGGGGATAAGACCAAACTTGATCAAATCGCCCGGCTCTACCTGGCTCAGCAGTTCACCTTCTGTCGCCTTCTGGGACAGGCCCTTCACCGTGGCGTTGAAACCAATGCCGCGACCGGTATCGGTACGCTGTTCAATAACCTTGTCCAATCCGGCAAATGCACCGCCACAGATAAACAGGATTTTGGAGGTATCCACCTGCAAAAACTCCTGCTGCGGGTGCTTACGCCCACCCTGCGGCGGAACGGCGGCGATAGTGCCTTCAATCAGCTTCAGCAACGCCTGCTGCACCCCTTCTCCGGACACGTCGCGAGTGATGGACGGGTTGTCGGATTTACGGGAAATCTTGTCGATCTCATCGATGTAGACAATACCGCGCTGCGCTTTCTGCACATCGTAGTCACACTTCTGCAGCAGCTTCTGGATAATGTTTTCAACGTCCTCGCCCACATAACCGGCTTCGGTCAATGTGGTGGCGTCAGCCATAGTGAAAGGCACATCCAGGAAACGAGCCAGCGTTTCCGCCAGCAATGTTTTCCCGCTACCGGTCGGACCGATCAGCAGGATGTTGCTTTTGCCCAGTTCGACGCCATTATTGCTGTCGCCATTACGCAGACGTTTGTAGTGGTTGTAGACAGCAACCGCCAGCACCTTTTTCGCCTGTTCCTGACCGATAACATAATCGTCCAGATGACGGCGGATTTCGTGTGGCGTCGGTAACGCACTGCGCTCACGGTGTGGCGCTACTTCTTTAATTTCTTCGCGAATAATGTCGTTACACAAGTCAACACATTCATCGCAGATATACACTGACGGCCCGGCGATCAGCTTACGAACCTCGTGTTGGCTTTTGCCGCAGAAAGAACAGTACAGCAGTTTTCCTGAACCGTCTTTGCGCTTATCTGTCATGAGTCAAACCTCTTCTCTAGTCTCTTGCCCGCAGGCCAACCACATAGCAATCGCGCCACAGCAAACGCCAGCCTACTACCATAATGGCCGGCACCCCGCGTCATCTGGCTATTTCGCATCCCTGGCGTTATTCACGATGGGTAAGTACAGAATCTACCAACCCATAGTCTACTGCCTCGGCGGCAGAGAGGAAACGGTCACGCTCCGTGTCCCTTTCTATTGCTTCAAGAGGCTGACCGGTATGTTTGGCCATCAACTCGTTCATCCGAGCCTTCACCTTAAGGATCTCTTTAGCGTGAATCTCGATATCCGTCGCCTGTCCCTGGAATCCGCCCAGCGGCTGGTGGATCATCACCCGGGAATTCGGCAGGCAGAAGCGCTTGCCCTTGGTACCCGCCGTCAGCAGGAAAGCGCCCATCGACGCCGCTTGCCCCATACAGATGGTGCTGACATCCGGCTTAATAAATTGCATGGTGTCGTAAATCGACATGCCGGCGGTAATCACGCCCCCTGGAGAGTTAATGTACAGATAGATATCTTTTTCAGGGTTTTCGGCTTCCAGAAACAGCATCTGCGCCACAATCAGGTTAGCCATGTGATCCTCGACCTGACCGGTCAAAAAGATCACGCGTTCCTTCAGGAGTCGGGAATAGATATCGTAAGAACGCTCCCCACGCGAAGTCTGCTCAACCACCATCGGCACCAAGGCCATGTGAGGGGCCAGTTTTTCTTGTTCGCCACTGTATGACATTAACGTCTCCTAGATAAAATGCATTTGGCGCATACCGCCTGATTCTACTTGAGATGGAAAGTGATGACCATGCTCAGACACGCAGTTAGCCATCTCTCCGTCGCCGGAATCGGGCGAGTTTCCCTGACGATGCAATCTACGCGGTATTAACCAGTTGGGGACCGATGCATCCTTTTTCAAGCTTACACCAGCGATTCATTTTGGTTAAAGCGATATCCTGCGCTGAAAGCGGGTTTGATTGCGCCTTGATTAATCAGCCATCAATAGATTAATCGCTATTAATCATAGTGCAGATTTGGCAGGAGCTGGCGGCAGGCCGTTCAGTTTGTCGCATCAGGGAAGAAAAAGCCCGCAGCATAAACTGCGGGCTTTTGAAGAAACGATTTCAGGTGAAAAAGCGTGATTAGGCAGCGGTTGTCTGATTCATCAGCTCGTTGAAGCTGACCGCTTTTTCTACCACTTTCGCCTTGGACAACAGCGTTTCGATAGCCTGTTCTTCCAGGGCAACGTTACGCATATTGTTCATCATTTCTTTGTTTTTCTTGTAGTACTCAACCACTTCACGCGGATCTTCGTACGCAGAGGCGATTTCGTCGATCAACACGTTGACGCGGTCTTCGTCGGCTTTCAGCTCGTTGGAAGCGATCACTTCGCCCAGCAGCAGGCCAACAACAACGCGGCGTTTAGCCTGCTCTTCGAACAGTTCGCGCGGCAGTTCCAGAGCCTGTTTCTCATTGCCGCCGAAACGCTGAGCAGCCTGACGACGCAGCACATCGACTTCGCCGTCGATCAGTGCGGCCGGCACATCAATGTCGTTCGCCTTGACCAGACCGTCGATAACCTGAGTTTTCACGCGGTTGCGGATCGCGCCTTTCAGCTCGCGTTCCATGTTCTTGCGGACTTCGGCGCGCAGGCCATCCAGAGAACCGTCTTCAACGCCAAAGCGTTTGATGAAATCGGCAGTCAGTTCCGGCAGTTCACGCTCTTCCACTTTCTTCAGCACGATGGCGAATTTAGCGTCCTGACCTTTCAGGTTTTCAGCGTGGTAGTCTTCCGGGAATTTCACCTCGATGGTGAACTCATCGCCCGCTTTATGACCAACGATACCGTCTTCGAAGCCCGGGATCATACGGCCCTGACCCATAGCCAGAACGAAATCGGAGGCTTTGCCGCCTTCGAATTCTTCACCGCCGACAGAACCGGTGAAATCGATGGTTACGCGGTCTTCAGCAGTCGCGGCGCGATCGGTTTCTTTCCAGGTTGCCTGCTGTTTGCGCAGGGTATCCAGCATGCCGTCGACGTCGGATTCGGAAACGTCCACCAGCGGTTTTTCAACCTCGATGGTGTCCAGATCTTTCAGCTCGACTTCCGGATAAACTTCGAACTCTACGGAGTAGGTAAAATCACCACCGATCTGGTACTCGCCCGGAACATAGTTCGGCGCGCCAGCCGGATTGATTTTTTCTTTGATGATGGCATCAACGAAGTGACGCTGCATCAGATCGCCCAGCACGTCCTGACGGACGGATGCGCCGTAGCGCTGCTCAACAATTTTCGCCGGCACTTTGCCTTTGCGGAAACCATCGATACGAACTTTTTTAGCCACATTGACCAGTTCGCTCTTAACGGCATTCTCAATGCTGTCAGCAGCAACGGTAATCGTTACGCGGCGCCCAAGGCCTTGAGTGGTTTCAACTGAAACTTGCATCTTGTTACCTCAAAAAATCACAGTGCTCGGTCAACCTCAGAGGCCGTTTTCATAAAGCGCCCTGGGGCGACCTTGCTGATCACAGTCTCACAGAACCAGGACGGCCACTTTACCGGACCAGTTCCCTATAGTCAGAAGCGTCCCGAATACATTCCGGAAAATAAGACGCGGCATTATAGCGGCATCGATAGACCGAGTCGAGGAGAGTAACCAGACTATTGGCGGAGGGCTTTCACACTTTTTATCTGCAAACCGCCTGTAAATGGATCAACCGGCGTTGCCGGCGGTTCGTCGCCGGGCAGTTCAGGTCACTCAACGCTGCAATCCCGCGCCGCCACAGGGCGGAGACGAAGGCACCGCCATCTGCAGGTCCAGCCACTCTTTCGGCGTGTAGGTATGCAGCGCCAGCGCATGCACCGCCCCCGCCAGTTCATCAGCCAATACGCGGTAGATCGCGCGATGGCGGCCAATCACCCGCTCGCCGGTAAAGCATTCGCTGACCAGCACCACCTTGAAATGACTTTCAGAGCCGGCAGGCACGTTATGACGATAACTTTCGTCAATAACTTCAAGGTGTTGCGGTTCGAATTCCGAACGCAACTTGGCTTCTATCGTTTCACGAATCATAGGGTTACCTTTTTCAGGCGTCAGTGAAAATTGCGTCGATAACACGGCCTTTTATCACTGACTGCTCGCTTATCCACTTCAAATTTAGTCATTTTTTGATTATTAATGGGAATATATTGACCATCTGGATACGCGGCGACAGTCGGATTCATCAACCCGACATGCCATTCTCCGCTTCCAGACGTCATTCACGCATAGCACGCTGGAAAAAAGGAATGCAGCTCAGCAGGATACTGACCACTTTCTGCTCTTTCTCTTGTCCAAGACGATGATATGATACCGGACTATGTTTATCAGCCAACCACCGTTTCATGACGAGAAGACACGCATGTTAAAAAAATTCATTTTCCCGTTGTTCGCCGCACTCGTGCTGGCAGGATGCGCCAGCAAGAGCAACACGCTGGATGTCACCCCGAAAATCGCCCTGCCGTCGCAGGATCCTACCCTGATGGGTGTAACCATCAGCATTAACGGCGCCGACCAGCGTGCCGATCAGTCGCTGGCGCGGGTCAACCGTGACGGCCAGTTGGTGACCCTGACGCCGTCGCGCGATTTGCGTTTCCTGCTGCAGGAAGTGCTGGAAAAACAGATGTCGACCCGCGGTTACATGATCGGCACCGGCGGCCCGGTGGCGCTGCAGGTGGTGGTTAATACCCTGTATGCTGATGTCGCCGAAGGCAATCTGCGTTACAACATCACCACCCGCGCGGATATCTCCATTATTGCGCAGGCCGCCAACGGCAATAAGCAGATTAAGAACTACCGCGCCAGCTATAATGTACAAGGCGCGCTTACCGCCACTAACAGCAAGATTACCGAGTCGGTCAATCAGGTGTTGAGTGATGTCATTAGCGATATGGCTCAGGACACCAGCATCAGTACCTTCATCAAAACCAACTCCCGGTAACAGTTTATTCCGCCTCACCTCCCTTGCCCTGTCAGGGCAAGGGAAAAGGACCTCGCATGCTCAGCCGTCTTTTTTCGCTTTTCCGTGAACGCAACAGTGTCATTCTTCTGATTTTGGGTTTTGCCTCGGGTTTACCGCTGGCACTGACTTCCGGCACGTTGCAGGCGTGGATGACGGTAGAAAATGTGGATCTGAAAACCATCGGCTTCTTCTCGCTGGTGGGGCAAGCCTATGTCTTCAAGTTCCTGTGGTCGCCGCTGATGGACCGCTATACGCCGCCGTTTATGGGGCGCCGCCGCGGCTGGCTGCTGGTGACGCAGCTGTCGCTGGTAGCGGCGATCGTCTTTATCGGTACGCTGAATCCCTCGCATCATTTATGGTGGCTGGCGATGCTGGCCGTCATCATCGCGTTCTGTTCCGCATCGCAGGACATCGTGTTTGATGCGTACAAAACCGATTTGTTGCCGCCGGAGGAACGCGGCAGCGGCGCGGCCATTTCCGTTCTGGGCTATCGGCTGGCTATGCTGGTTTCCGGCGGCCTGGCGTTGTGGATTGCCGATCGCTTTCTCGGCTGGCACGCCACCTACTGGCTGATGGCGGGTCTTTTGTTGCTGTGCACGCTGGCGACCTGGCTGTCGCCGGAGCCCGCCGTCAGCGAACCCGCTCCGCGCTCTCTTGAACAAGCGGTCTTCGCACCGCTGAAAGATTTTTTCAGCCGCAATAACGCCTGGCTGATTCTGATGCTGATTGTGCTGTATAAGCTGGGGGATGCGTTTGCCGTCAGTCTCAGCACTACCTTTCTGATCCGGGGGGTCGGTTTCAATCCAGGCGAAGTGGGGTTGGTCAACAAGACGCTGGGCCTGTTCGCCACGATTATCGGCGCGCTGTACGGCGGAGTGCTGATGCAACGCTGGACGCTGTTCCGGTCATTGATGCTGTTCGGCCTGCTGCAGGCCGTGTCAAATGCCGGTTACTGGCTGTTGGCTGTCACGGACAAGCAGTTATTCACCATGGCATCGGCGGTGTTTCTGGAAAACCTGTGCGGCGGCATGGGAACCGCGGCCTTTGTGGCGTTATTGATGATGCTTTGTAACAAATCGTTTTCCGCAACCCAGTTCGCTCTGCTGTCCGCTCTGTCGGCAGTCGGGCGGGTTTACGTCGGCCCGATTGCCGGCTGGTTTGTCGAACTGTACGGCTGGGCATGGTTTTACCTGTTTTCGATCATCATCGCCATTCCGGGGCTGTTCCTGTTGAAAATTTGCCGCCCATCGCTGGAACAGGCGCAATCGGGAGGCGCTTTCGCTCGTCGTAGCGCCTATCCACACCTTTATACGCTGGCTTCCCGCCTGTTTTTTATCGGCTGCGTACTGTTTGCCGGCGGTCTGCTTGTCTGGGGAATGATGGGTCTGGGCTGGCTAGGAAACACCGGCGCGGAAAACATGCTGATGACCGCCGGCGCTATACTGGCGGTACTGGCGATGCTACTTGGCGGCATGCTGGATTATCTGTCGTCACGCCGCCTGTAAATCGGGCGGTTGTAAATCAATAAATGCAGGCTATCGCTAAAAAGCGCGCCGTCATTATCTATTATCACTTTATTAAATTATTTTTCTTCTCAGGCATCAGCGAGTAGAAACATTTATTTCATTATTCTTAATAATTCCGCCTGAGTACGTTATTTAACGCAACCTTATAGAAACGAAATATTAACACTAGAGCGAAATAGTATTCAGAAATAGTTGTAATTCCTGAAAAGCGATACATACTTTTTCTGTAGTCGGTTTACCCACTGTTTTTAAAAGTAATTTTGAGAAATGTATCTCAGATGTGACAGGTCAGGCAAAAACTGTAAACAGCAGGCTGACATCTCTTTAATCATGTTTACAGTGCGGTAACCTTCCCGTAAAATGCCCGCTCGCGTGAAATGACAATAGAGCCCTTGTAATTGAGGTCGCTAGATGAGACTCAGGAAATACAATAAAATTTTTGGGATGTTGTCTTTAATCGCAACCACACTGCTTCTCAGTGGTTGTGATATGGCATTGATGAACCCCAAAGGACAAGTCGGGTTAGAGCAACGTTCGTTGATACTGACAGCACTCGGTTTGATGCTGATCGTTGTTATCCCGGTGATCATTATGACGATTGCCTTCGCCTGGAAGTTCAGAGCTTCCAACGAAAAAGCGAAGTACACGCCAAACTGGTCGCACTCCAACAAAATCGAAGCCGTTGTCTGGACGGTTCCCATCATCATTATCATCATCCTTGGGACGATCACCTGGAAAACCACCCATTCGCTTGATCCCTACAAGCCTCTGGATTCCAATGTCAAACCCATCAATGTTGAAGTGGTGTCGCTGGACTGGAAATGGCTGTTCATCTACCCGGACCTTGGCATCGCCACGGTCAATGAACTGGCATTCCCGACCAATGTTCCGGTCAATTTCAAGATTACGTCCGATACGGTGATGAACTCCTTCTTTATTCCGCGTCTTGGTGGTCAGATCTATGCCATGGCCGGGATGCAGACCAAGCTGCACCTGATCGCCAACGAGCCGGGCAAGTACGACGGCATTTCCGGCGGTTACAGCGGCAAAGGGTTCTCCGGCATGAAATTCACCGCCATCGCGACCCCGGATCAGCAAGCGTTTGACCAATGGGTTGAGAATGTACGCAAGTCATCCAAGACGCTGAGCACGATGAATGACTTTAACAAACTGGCGCAACCGACCGAGTACCACCCGGTGGAGTACTACTCTCAGGTCCAACCTGAGCTGTTCAGCCAGATCATTACCAAATTCATTGGCAACAACATGAACATGCAGCACGGTGCCGAAGGCGAGCCTAAGAAAGAAGAAGGCATGCAGAATCACCAGGGCATGAACATGAGCGAGCACTCCTCTCATTAAAAGGAGTCGAGGGATAAACGATGTTCGGAAAATTAACTCTTGATGCGATCCCCTACCATGAGCCGATTATCATGGTCACGGTGGCGGCAATCATTTTAGGCGGATTGGCGCTGCTGGCTGCCGTTACCTATTTTGGTAAATGGAAATGGCTGTGGTCCGAGTGGTTCACCTCCGTAGACCACAAGAAAATCGGTATCATGTACATCATCGTCGGTCTGGTGATGATGCTGCGTGGTTTTGCCGATGCCGTCATGATGCGTGGTCAGCAGGTGCTGGCCTCCGCCGGTGAAGCGGGTTTCCTCAACCCTCACCACTATGACCAGATCTTCACCGCCCATGGCGTGATCATGATCTTCTTCGTGGCGACGCCGTTCGTGGTCGGCCTGATGAACCTGGCGGTTCCGCTGCAGATCGGCGCACGCGACGTAGCCTTCCCCTTCCTGAACTCACTCAGCTTCTGGCTGTTTGTAGTCGGCGTGATTCTTATCAACCTGTCTCTGGGGATAGGCGAGTTCGCCCAGACCGGTTGGGTAGCCTATCCGCCGTTGTCAGGTAAGGAATACAGTCCCGGCGTCGGGGTAGACTACTGGATCTGGAGTCTCCAGATTTCCGGTGTGGGTACCACGCTGACTGGCGTTAACTTCTTCGCCACCATCATGAAAATGCGTGCGCCTGGCATGACGCTGATGAAAATGCCGGTGTTCACCTGGACGGCGTTGTGCACCAACGTACTGATTATTGCCGCTTTCCCGATTCTGACGGTAACCATAGCTCTGCTGACGCTGGACCGTTACCTCGGCACCCATTTCTTCACCAATGATATGGGCGGCAACATGATGATGTACATCAACCTGATATGGGCCTGGGGCCATCCGGAAGTGTACATCCTGGTGCTGCCGGTCTTCGGTATTTACTCCGAAGTGGTGGCAACCTTCTGTAAAAAGCGTCTGTTCGGTTATACCTCGCTGGTATGGGCGACTATCGCGATTACCGTTCTGTCGTTTATCGTCTGGCTGCACCACTTCTTCACTATGGGGTCGGGCGCCAACGTCAACGCCTTCTTCGGTATCGCGACGATGATTATTTCTATCCCGACCGGGGTTAAAATATTCAACTGGCTGTTCACCATGTACCAGGGGCGTATTCAGCCGCACTCCGCCATGCTGTGGACCACCGGCTTCATCATCACATTCTCCATCGGTGGTATGACCGGGGTACTGCTGGCCGTGCCGGGCGCCAACTTTGTACTGCACAACAGTCTGTTCCTGATCGCTCACTTCCATAACGTGATCATCGGCGGCGTGGTGTTTGGCTGCTTTGCCGGTATCACCTACTGGTTCCCGAAAGCATTTGGCTTCAAGCTGAATGAAACCTGGGGCAAACGCGCCTTCTGGTTCTGGATCATCGGTTTCTTCGTAGCCTTTATGCCGCTGTACGTGCTGGGCTTCATGGGGATGACCCGTCGTCTGAGCCAGCAGATCAATCCGGAATTCCACCCGCTGCTGGTGGTGGCTTCTATCGGCGCCGGCCTGATTGCGCTGGGCGTCCTGTGCCAGATTATCCAGTTTGCCGTCAGTATCCGCGATCGCGACCAGAACCGCGACCTGACTGGCGACCCGTGGGATGCGCGTACGCTGGAATGGGCAACGTCTTCTCCGCCGCCGTTCTACAACTTTGCCATTGTGCCGCAGGTTCATGAGCGCGACGCGTTCTGGGAACTGAAGGAAAAAGGCGAAGCCTACCGCAAACCGGCCCAGTATGAAGAAATTCATATGCCGAAGAATACCGGCGCAGGCGTGATCATCTCCGCATTCAGCTTGGTGTTTGGTTTCGCAATGATCTGGCATATCTGGTGGCTGGCGATTATCGGTTTTGTGGGCATGATCGCGACCTGGATCGTGCACAGCTTTAATCAGGACGTGGATTACTACGTACCGGTTAAAGAGGTCGAACAAATCGAAAACCAAAACTTCGATAAACTCAGCAAAGCAGGCGTGAAATAATGGCCACTGATACGTTAACTCATCACAATGCAGCCCATGCCGAGCATGGGCACCACGACACCGGCGGCAATAAAGTCTTCGGTTTCTGGATCTACCTGATGAGCGACTGCATCCTGTTCGGGATGTTGTTCGCGACCTACGCCGTTCTGGTGAACGGCACCGCTGGCGGCCCGACCGGCAAGGAACTGTTCGATCTGAAGTTCGTGCTGGTGGAAACCTTCGCCCTGCTGTTCAGTAGTATCACCTACGGCATGGCGATGATCGCCATGAACAAAGGCAACAAGAGCCAGGTTAACGCCTGGCTGGGTTTGACCTTCCTGTTCGGGCTGGTGTTCATCGGTATGGAAATCTACGAATTCCATCACCTGATCGCAGAAGGCGCCGGTCCTGACCGCAGCGCGTTCCTGTCCGCGTTCTTTGCGCTGGTCGGCACCCACGGTATCCACGTGACCTCCGGTCTGATCTGGATCGCCATCATGATGATCCAGGTAACGAAATACGGCCTGACCAGCACCAACAAGACCCGTCTGATGTGTCTGAGCCTGTTCTGGCACTTCCTTGACGTGGTATGGATTTGTGTCTTCACTGTTGTTTATCTGATGGGGGCGATGTAATGAGTCATTCCACACACGATCATGCCGGCGCCAGCCACGGTAGCGTGAAGTCCTATCTGATTGGTTTCGTCCTGTCCATCATCCTGACCGTTATTCCGTTCGGTCTGGTGATGAACGGTTCGGCTTCCCACAGCGTCATTCTGCTGACCGTGCTGGGCTGCGCCGTTATCCAGATTCTGGTTCATCTGGTGTACTTCCTGCATCTCAATACCTCATCAGAAGAGCGTTGGAATGTGGTAGCCATTGTGTTTACCGCCCTGATTATCGCAATCGTGGTGGTGGGATCCCTGTGGATCATGATGAATGCGCACCACAACATGATGATTCAGTAACCGAGCCTTTTACATGATGATTAAGCAATACCTGCAGGTCACCAAACCCGGCATTATTTTTGGCAACCTGATTTCCGTTATCGGCGGATTTTTGCTGGCAGCCAAGGGCACCATCAACTATCCGCTGTTTGTCGCGACCCTGATCGGGGTGTCGCTGGTCGTTGCATCGGGTTGCGTCTTTAACAACGTTATCGATCGCGATATCGACAAAAAAATGGAGAGGACCAAGAATCGGGTTCTGGTGAAGGGGCTGATTCCGCTGAAGAACACGCTGATTTACGCTTCGATGTTGGGTATTGCTGGCTTCGCGTTACTGTACCTCGCGGCAAATCCGCTGGCCATGTGGCTGGCGGTGATGGGGTTTGTGGTATATGTCGGCGTTTACAGCCTGTACATGAAACGCCATTCGGTTTACGGCACGTTGATTGGCAGCCTGTCGGGTGCGGCGCCGCCGGTAATCGGCTATTGCGCTGTCAGCAATCAGTTTGACGCCGGCGCGCTGATTCTGCTGCTGATTTTCAGCCTGTGGCAGATGCCGCACTCCTATGCCATCGCGATTTTCCGCTTTAAGGATTATCAGGCCGCCAATATTCCGGTGCTGCCGGTCGTCAAAGGCATTTCCGTGGCGAAGCATCATATTACGCTGTACATCCTGGCGTTTATGATTGCGACCCTGATGCTGTCGCTGGGCGGTTACGCCGGCTACAAATACCTGGTGGTGGCGGCGGCGGTCAGCGTCTGGTGGCTTGGCATGGCGTTGTCCGGCTACAAAAGCCCGAACGACGATCGCGTATGGGCAAGAAAGCTGTTCGTGTTTTCCATCGTGGCCATCACCTCCCTGAGCGTCATGATGTCGGTGGATTCGATGGCGCCGATGCAGGAAAGCCTGCTGACTTACCTGCACTGATATCATCAGTACACGCTTACCGACAGACGGGCTTGCCCGTCTGTTTTTTTTCATGCAGCGATCGGCACCGAATTGGCCGGTCTACACTGAGGCCCGCCACAGAGGGTTTCCCCAGTCATCAGCCTGACTGAAATCAAACTTACCACACCCGCCCTCTCCTCCCCCAGAAAGCCTCGCTGAGTGTGGCGCGGATCAGGGAACGCTGAAAAACCTGGCGCTAAAGTGCCGGACGCTTTAGGATAAAAATTCACTTTTATTTGCTAATCGTCCGCGAGCGCTGATGGATCCTCTTTCCGATGTTCTAGCCTTATTGAAGCCAGTTAACTACATGTCTGCCGGATTTGACGGCGGCGGCGACTGGGCGATTCAATTCCCTGACCAAATGGGAACGATCAAGAGCGGCGCGATAGTCACGGGGCGCTGCTGGCTAGCGGTGGAGGGGGTTGACGAGCCGGTTCAACTCGAAAGCGGCGACTGTTTTGTTCTTCCGCGAGGGGAACCGTTTCACCTTGCCAGCCAAATGGACGTTAAGCCGGTGCAGGCGGCGGAGGTGTTCACGGGAGCGGAAAGCGGCGGCATAGTTAGCTGGAACGGCGGCGGCGACATATTTATCGTCAGTAGCCGCTTCTCCGTTTCCGAACTGCATGCCGACATGCTGTTGAAACTTTTGCCCCGCATCGTTCACATCCGTAGCACCGCGGATCAAACAACACTACGGTGGCTGGTAGAACGAATGATGCAGGAACTGCGAGTACCGCAGCCCGGCAGCGTCCTCATCTTGCAGCATTTGGCGCACATGATCCTGGTGCAAACGCTCAGGCTGCATCTGGATTGCCGTGACGTCGGGCTGCTGTCGGCTCTGGCCGACAAAAACGTTGGTGCGGCAATCGCCGCCATCCATGAAAAACCCGCCCTGAACTGGACGGTTCAGGAACTGGGCGAACTGACGGGTATGTCGCGCTCCTCATTCGCACAGCGTTTTAAAGAAGCCGTCGGTACGTCTCCAATCAATTACCTGACGCGATGGCGTATGCTGCTTGCCAGCGATCGACTAATGAACTCAGACGATCCGGTTTCCACCATCGCCTTTTCGCTTGGGTATGAATCGGAAAGCGCATTCAGCACCGCGTTCAAGCGAATTATAGGGCACTCCCCAAGGCGATATAGCCGCTCGGTAAGACCGGGCGCATAACTTGCCTCAGCCCTTACCCCCGGATGAAACCTCAAGGGCGTCATATCCCTCGCTCTTAATTCAGAGTAGTATTTCCCCAAAAACGTCACATCCCGACCCTGGACGATAGCGAAAGATATTTGGATTTTCCGGTATAGATCGTACAAAACGAGTTCAATAGAATGCCCCAACGGCTTGAGATTGAGGCGCCTAATCACCCCGTCATCAGCCGTTTTTTCACCATGCTTTTTTCACCAGGAAATGAAAAAGGGGGCTCGACCATGCGAATTTTTGTTACTGGAGCCAGCGGATTCGTCGGTTCCGCGATTGTCCGCGAATTGATCGCTAATGGATACCAGGTTCTTGGGCTTGTCCGCTCAGACAAGTCCGCCGATGATTTACGGGCTATCGGCGGTTCGGCTCATCGCGGCGACATAGAGGATCTCGACAGCGTTCTCGCCGGAGCTGCGGTCTGTGATGGCATTATCCATACCGCCTTTGACAATGATTTTTCCAAATTTCAGGCCAACTGCGAAACTGACCGCCGCCTGATCGAGGCACTGGGATCAGTTATCGAAGGCTCCGCCCGCCGGCTTGTGATTACATCAGCCATTGGCATTCTTCCCAAGAGCCAAAGAACCACCGAAGACTCAATGCCCGCAATGGGGCCTGCAGCGAATCCGCGCGCAGCAACGGAAGAAGCCGTCGACGCGGTCATCGCAAAGGGCGTCCATGCCTCGATCGTCCGGCTCGCCTCATCCGTTCACGGCGCAGGCGACCATGCGTTCGTGCCTTTACTGATCGACATTGCGCGCAAAACAGGAGTTTCGGCCTACATAGGAGACGGTCAAAATTGCTGGCCAGCCGTGCATCGTCTCGACGCTGCAATGCTGTATCGTCTCGCACTGGAACGAGGTACCTCGGGCGCTCGCTATCATGCCGTCACCGAGGAACGCATTCCGTTCAGAGACATCGCCATTGCTATCGGTCGTGGGTTAGGCGTACCCATCATTTCGAAGTCCGCAGCCGAAGCAGAGGCGCACTTCGGATGGTTCTCGCATTTTGTTTCATTCGACCTGGACGCATCAAACCGCCTGACGCGGGAAAGACTCGGCTGGAACCCGATTATGCCTTCGCTGCTTTCCGATCTCGAAAGAGAGATGTATTTCCAGACACCTGAATCTGCACACACCTAGCGTCGACTGAGCGGGCAATCCGGCCTGGAATGCAATCTGCTAAACAGACAGAAGAAATGCTAAACCGGCTTTGCTCTTTGCTATCAGGGCGAACCTGAGTTGCGCAGCTCACTTATGAATAATCGTTCACCGACGAGCACATGTTGCAGCGACTGGCGATGGAGCGAAATGCGTAGAACAGCGAAGGCGGCCGACCTCCATCGCACGTCGGCCTGGCAACAAAGGAGGCATGCATGAAACAGATTTATCCCGATCTCTGGCAGACCCGTGTGGAGCACCCATTCTCGGGCGTAAACTCCCACGCCTATCTGCTGGTACAAGACACCGGCAACATCCTCTTTTACAACTCTGGCTCGCGGCAGGAGTATCGACACATTCAAGCACTGGGCGGGGTAGCCTATCAGTTTTTGAGCCACCGGGATGAAGTAGGCGGCGCACTCGCCGAGATAAAAACGCTTTTTGGCTCGAAACTTTGTTGCCACCGACTAGAGGAAGCGGACGCCAGAAAGGTAACGCCGGTCGATTACCTGTTCGATAGCCGGGAGACCCTTCAGGGCAACATCGAGGTGATACCAACCCCCGGTCATACCAAAGGCAGCGTGTGTTTTCTGGTCCATTCAGTTTATGGGCAAACATATCTCTTTACCGGAGACACTATCTATATGAACCACGGGATGTGGGAAACCCGTACCAATTGGTATGAAGGCGGCTCGAAATCGGACCTCAAGAGCAGCCTTATGCTTCTGCGCGACCTCGAACCCACGGTAGTTATTTCAAGCGCCTCGGTTGGCACCGTTCCGTTCAAAGCGGTCTTCGCAGAGGAATGGCGATCTGATATCGACAATGTCCTTCGCGCGCTGTCCTAACGTTTCTCAGCAGAGCGTCCGGATCTCACACTTTCGCTTTTGGCGGCAGGAGAAGGCGCACGTCACATGATGGAGGGCAAGAAGTGAGCTAGCGTGAACTAACCCGTGCCCTTCTGACTGCCGCCGCGATGCGCCACTGTGGCTCCCGGCCCATAAAACGCTGGCGCCGTACAAAGGTTAAAACCCTCGCTGATTCATTGCCTTATTTTATATTTATCGCCACTACCGACCGCGTAATGAACCTGGCGGCGGACATTTTTTATCCTCCCTCCCCTGTTTTGCCAAATACAGAAACAAACCTGTCGTTTACGCTTTTGGGCCCGGACACTAAAATAGCGCTAACGAAATGTCAGAGGTAGCAATGAACGATAATCGCATGACCCCTGTTGAGCAGAGGGCGACATGGGGACTGGGTCTGGTCTTTTCACTTCGCATGCTGGGCATGTTCATGGTGCTTCCGGTGCTGACCACTTACGGAATGGCCCTGCAGGGCGCCAGCGAATCACTGATTGGCGTAGCGATCGGCATTTATGGCCTGATGCAGGCGATCTTCCAAATCCCATTCGGGCTGATGTCCGACCGCATCGGACGTAAACCGCTGATTGTCGGCGGCCTGCTGATATTTGTGCTGGGCAGCGTCATCGCCGCGCTTAGCGATTCTATCTGGGGCATTATTCTGGGTCGCGCGCTGCAAGGCTCCGGCGCGATTTCCGCTGCGGTCATGGCGCTGCTGTCGGATTTAACCCGCGAACAAAACCGCACTAAAGCGATGGCGTTCATCGGCGTCAGCTTCGGCGTTACCTTTGCCATCGCCATGGTGGTCGGCCCGATCGTCACCCACGCGTTGGGTCTGAATGCGCTATTCTGGGGGATCGCGTTGCTGGCGCTGCTGGCTATCGTTATTACCCTGGCAGTCATCCCCTCGTCGTCATCCCATGTGTTGAATCGCGAGTCCGCTATCGTACGCGATGGCGTCAGCAAAGTGCTGGCCAACAGCCGGCTGCTGAAACTCAACTTCGGCATCATGTGCCTGCACATCCTGCTGATGTCGAGCTTTGTGGCATTACCGCGGGTAATGGAGCAGGCAGGTCTGGCGCCGCAGCATCACTGGAAGGTCTATCTGGTGACGATGCTGGTGTCGTTCGCCGCCGTCGTGCCGTTCGTCATCTATGCCGAGGTCAAACGGCGGATGAAGCAGGTCTTTATTGCCTGCGTCATGATTCTGATTGCGGCAGAGCTGGTATTGCTGCAGGCGGGCAATCAGGCATTGTGGCAGATACTTATCGGCATTCAGCTGTTCTTCCTGGGGTTCAACGTTATGGAAGCGCTGTTGCCGTCACTGATCAGCAAGGAGTCGCCTGCCGGTTACAAAGGCACCGCGATGGGGGTCTATTCCACTACTCAGTTTATCGGGGTGGCGATTGGCGGCAGCCTCGGCGGCGCGCTGTATGACCTGCATGGCGCATCGCTGGTGTTCAGCGCCAGCGCGCTGCTGGGGCTGACCTGGTTGCTGGTCAGCTTCACCATGCAGGAGCCGCCTTATCTGAGCAGCCTGCGCATTGCCCTGCCGGATGAAGCGCTGCGGGACAATGCGCTGTCCGATAAACTGCAGCAGCATCCGGGTGTGGCGGATGTGGTGATTGTGCCGGATGAACTCAGCGCCTACGTGAAAATCGATCGCAAAAAGACCAGCCGGCAGCAGTTGGAGCAGTTGGTCAGTCAATAAGGCTCGATGGCTTGCCCACGCCGGGCAAGCCGTATCAAAACATCCCGTTGGTGTTGGCGCTCGTTTCAGGTATCGGCTGTACCACATCCCAGTGCTCCACGATCTTACCGTTATCAACGCGCAGAATATCGACCACCGCCCGTCCCCGATCGCTGGGGTCATTCCGTGCAAATACATGCAGATAGACCAGATTACCGTCGGTAGCGGTGCGGATAATACGGTGCTCGGATTGCGGATAACGACGGAATAAATCGGTGAAAAAGGCCACAAATGCCTCGCGCCCGGTCGCTGCATACGGATTATGCTGAATATATTCTGCGCTCAGGTATTTATCCGCCAGATCGACCCGGCGATGGCTTAACACTTCCGTATAAAACTCAACCACCAACGCACGGTTCTTTTCTTCCTGCACCAGATCCCGCTTACCAGCCAGCCCGGCGATCTCCGCCTCACCTAGCGGGGATAACGTCTGAGCCAGGGCAGGCAACATCGTTGACAGACTCAACGCCAATACAGCACACAATATTTTCATCCATCATGACCTTAATAACGTCTGGCGGAAAATGGGGCGCCGTACATCGATCGGGGTATCTACGGCGCGCTCAGGCTTGTCGGGCAATGTTTAGGCTGGCACAGGTGCATCTGACGCGATCAGCCCTTCGCGGCGTAGCCTGCTCCAGAATTCCGGCGGAATCGCCACTTTCATTGACTCGGCATTGGCGCGTACCTGTCCTGGAACCCGCGATCCTGGGATAACGGCGGATACAATCGAAGGCGCTGCCGCAAACTGTAATGCCGCCGTGCGAATGTCGATACCAAACCGATCGGCGATTGTCGCCAGCCGCGCACGTTTTTCCATCGCTCCCGGCGGAATGTTGTCGCTGAAGTGATAGCGGCTACGCCCGCCCAGAAAGCCGTCATTCAGCGGGGTGCCGACAACCACTGAGATTCCTTTTCTCTGTAACGTCGGGAAGGTGTTATGTAACGTTTCGGCATGATCGAGCAGTGAATACTGACAGGCCAATAGCACGATATCCGGCGTCGGCACGTCTGATTCAGCAGCCAGCACCGCAGCATTCGGCGTGTTGATGCCAAATCCCCAGCCACGGATCAGCCCTTCATCACGCATCCGCGATAATTCCACCATCGCGCCCTTGGCAGCCTGGGCGAAATGCTCCTGCCACGGGCGCGGCAGCTCGGTATTATCCGGTGATAAATCATGGATATAGACAATATCGAGTTTCGGCACCCCCAACCGTTGCAGACTATCTTCAACCGAACGACGCGCACCGGCGGCGGAGAAATCGTATTCATAACTGAATGGCGCAGGCGATGCCCACAATGCGGCATTGGCAGTAGGTTTTGTCGTCGGTCTCAGTACCCTGCCGACTTTGGTGGAAATAATGTATTCATCCGGGCGCTTACTGCGCAAAAATCGCCCAAGACGGTATTCACTTAAGCCATAGCCATAAAACGGCGACGTGTCGAAATAGCGCACCCCTGAATCCCAGGCGGCCTCCAGTACGCTATGCGCCTGCTCATCGCTGATCGCCGCAAAAATATTGCCGATTTGCGTCCCTCCCATACCAAAGCGATACGGCGTACGGTAGCGCATGCCGGGTATCGACTGATTTAACGGCAGGCTGGTACGAATAATGTTTCCCCGGGTTGGCAAAATAGAACCACGTTCTTTCAGCGATGGTGGAAGCACCGCCGGAGTACCGTTATTACTTTGTGCTTGAGCGATGCCGTTCAAAGCCAGTGTCGTAATGGCACTGCCAGCGGCAACCTTGAGAAAGTGTCGACGATTCATTGCGCTCTCCTTGTAACAGACTTTTTGATGACTTCGGCACACTCAGCACGTAAGGCAGTAGGACATCCCTGTCCTCTGCTTTATGTTGTCCCAGACGTGGTATGAGTTCGCATTCTTTTACCGTCGACACCTACTGGCTGTGAAGTACTTACAGTCGTGTTAGCTGCATGAATACGTTTGTTTTTTTATGTATCAATCTGATTTGAAAAGTTATTTATTTTTTGTCAACACAGACCGGGAGAGCTTTACAATGCGAAGGGAACAGAACCGGAAAATTGCAGCAAAACCATCACTACCTCCCCAGTAAATACTTTAAGGCTGGCAATGAAAAAGGCGCCTCAGGCGCCTTATCAACAAACCATGCATTTCTGTCGCTGATTAACCGCAACAGGGATAGCGTGGATCAATCGCGGAAGTTATTGAACTGGAAAGGTTGCCCCAGATCGGCGCCGCGCACCAGCGCAATCACGCCCTGCAGGTCGTCGCGGGATTTCCCGGTAACACGCACCTGTTCGCCCTGAATCTGCGCCTGAACCTTGAGCTTGCTGTCTTTGATCAGTTTGACGATCTTCTTCGCCAGCGTAGCTTCAATACCCTGTTTCAGCTTGGCTTCCACGCTGTAGGTTTTGCCGCTGTGCTCCATTTCTTCAGGGATTTCCAGCGAACCGCCTTCAATTCCGCGTTTTGCCAGCTTTTCCCGCAGAATTTCAATCAATTGCTTAACCTGAAAATCCGATTCGCTGGCCGCTTTGATGGTTTGTGCTTTTTCATTCAGATCGAAGCTGGCCGGCACATTACGAAAGTCCCAGCGGGTGCCCAGCTCGCGGGTGGCGTTTTCCACCGCATTGCGGACTTCCTGCATGTCGATTTCCGAAACAATATCGAAAGATGGCATAATTTTTTCTCCTGACAATAGCTGCCGAGCATGATAACCGCTCACGCCAAATAAGCAAAATTCGCCCTGCTTACTGCTACTCGCGCAACAAGCGGCGGCGGACGGCGGCGGAATACTTTATGATAAGCCGGATAAACACAGGCTGGCCCCCGACAAAGGAAACTGCGGATGAAAATTACTGTTCTTGGCTGTGGCGCCATCGGTCAACTCTGGCTCAATGCGTTACACCGGCAAGGGCATGATGTACAAGGCTGGCTACGTATCCCGCAAACGTCCTGTCAGGTTAACGTTACGATGCTCTCCGGCGAGCGTTGTAACCTTAATCTGACAGCCAATAACGCCGAACATCTGTCGCAAAGCGAACTGCTGCTGGTCACGCTGAAGGCCTGGCAGGTATCCGATGCGGTTTCCGCCCTGCTGCCCCGGCTACGCCCCGACTGCACCATTCTGCTGTTGCACAACGGAATGGGAACCTGGGAAGAGCTGCCGGCAATCAGTCGGCCATTGCTATTAGGGGTGACCACGCACGCGGCACGGCGGGATCCGACGACGGTGATGCATGTCGCGGCAGGCATCACCCATATCGGTACGCTCGACCGTTCGACAAATCGGGAAGAAGAACAAAGCCAACTGGCGGAAACGCTGCATCAGGCTCTGCCTGACGTCGCCTGGCATAACCACATTACCGCAACCTGCTGGCTGAAACTGGCCGCCAATTGCGTCATCAATCCGCTAACCGTGCTGTATCAATGCACCAACGGCGAATTACAAGCTTACCCGGAGCAGGTTGAGACGCTCTGTCAGGAAGTGGCGCAGGTCATGGACCGAGAAGGCTTCCATACTTCGTCGGAAAGCCTGCAACTCTACGTCAATCAAATCATTCAGAACACGGCGGCCAATACCTCCTCGATGCGTCAGGACGTACTGGCGCAGCGCCATACGGAGATCGACTACATCACCGGTTACCTGCTGCGCCGCGCCCGCGCCCACGGGCTTTCCCTGCCGGAAAACAGCCGTCTGTTCGACTATATCAAACGAAAGGAGAGTGAATATGACCGCCTCGGTTCTGGTCTGTCTGGCGCCTGGTAGCGAAGAAATCGAAGCTGTGACCACCATCGATCTGCTGGTCAGAGCAGGAGTCCGCGTGACCACGGCCAGCGTGGCGAGCGATGGCAGTACGGAAATCACCTGCTCCCGCGGCGTAAAGCTGATTGCCGACGCGCCACTGGTGGCCGTTGCCGATCATGACTTTGACGCGGTCGTGCTGCCCGGCGGTCTGCAAGGCGCGGAGTGTTTCCGCGACAGCCCGCTGCTGGTCGAACGCCTGCGGCAAACCCATCAGGAAGGAAAAATCGTGGCGGCGATCTGTGCGTCTCCCGCGGTGGTGCTGGAGCACCACCAGTTGTTTCCGATCGGCAATATGACCGGCTATCCAACGCTAAAAGAGCGGATTTCACCGGAAAAATGGCTGGAAAAGCGCGTGGTGTTCGACCCACGCGTCAATCTGCTGACCAGCCAGGGCCCCGGCACCAGTATCGACTTTGCCCTGAAGCTGATCGATCTGTTGCTGGGTAAAGATAAGGCGGCGGAAATCGCCGCGCAGCTGGTGCTGCCGCCGGGAATCTACAACTATCAGGAACCGGCCTGAAGCACAGAGACAAAAAAAGCGCCGGGTTAGGCGCTTTTTTCTGGTTTACGTCATGAACGGTCTGTCAGGGGCGATACACTTTGACGTTGTTGAACCCTTGTTCGCGCAGGTACAGCGCCTGCAAACGGCTCATCACTCCGCGCTCGCAATACAGCAGGTAGGTTTTGCTCTGATCAAGGTCGCCGAACTGCGTCCCCAGTTTGTAGAACGGCAGCGATTTTACCTCCACCTGTTCCAGCGCCAGCGGGCGCTCATCCTGCTCGTCCGGCGAACGAATATCCAGCAGAATATCGCTCGCGGCAAAGGCGCCGACCGTTTCCACTTCGGTCACATCCTGCCGGGTCTGTTCAGCAATATCACGGATATCGATGTTACGTGCTTCCGCTACCACCCGTTCAAGAATCGAGAAATCAAACAGACTTTCTTCATGCTCGATTTTGGCCTTCACCGCCTTCACCGTCGGGCTTTTGGAAATCACGCCGCAGTATTCGGGCATGGTTTTGGCGAAATCTTCGGTGCCAAGCTCGCGCGCCATGCGGATGATGTGTTCTTTATCGTGAGAAATCAGTGGACGCAGGATCAGCGTATCCGAGGCGTTATCAATCAGCCGCAGGTTGGTCAGCGTCTGGCTGGATACCTGGCCCAGCGCTTCGCCGGTCACCAGCGCCTGCACGCCATAGCGTTCGGCAACGCGCGACGCCGCCCGCACCATCATGCGCTTGAGCACCACGCCCATCTGGCCGTCGTCCACCTTCTCCAGGATTTCACCGACCACCGGTTCGAAATCGATGGCGACAAAACGCACCCGGTGTGAACTGCCGAAACGGTTCCACAGGTAATGCGCGACCTGACGCACGCCGATTTCATGCGCGGCGCCGCCCAGATTGAAGAAGCAGTAATGCACCCGGCAACCACGGCGCATCAGCATGTAGCTGGAAACACCGGAGTCAAATCCGCCGGAGATCAACGACAGCACGTCTTCCTGCGTGCCGATGGGGAAACCGCCGATCCCTTCGTAGCGCCCTTTAATCAGCAGCAGGCGATCCTGCTCGATTTCCAGATGCACCGTGACCTGCGGAGCAGTCAGATTAACGCGCGCGCTCTCGATATGCTGATTCAGTCCGCCGCCGACGTAGCGCTCCACATCCTGAGAGCTGAAATCGTGCTTGCCGCGGCGCTTCACCCGCACGCAGAAGGTTTTACCCTCCAGTTGCTCGCGGTAGGTGGTCAGCGTTTGTTCAAAAATATGGTGGACATCGGTGTAAGCGCACTCTTCCACTTCAAGAATGTGGTGAATGCCCGGGATACGCGTCAACGCATCACGTATCGCTATACGTTGATTTTCGTCTTTGGCGCGAACGTCGATATGATCCCAGTGACGGACAACCGCCAGCGTTTCATCATACTGTTTTAAAACGTTACGGATGTTACCGGTAAGAATTTTTATAAAGCGCAATCGCACAGATTGGCTCTTGATGGTGATTTCCGGGAACAATTTAATGATAAACTTCATGGCGGCTATCGTTAGTTGGTTCTGAAGGCGTAAAACACAGGTACGTGGATAAAACGCAGGTACCCTGAGCGCTAAAATTACGTTATCGGTAAAACCATCCTTGTCCGGGTGGCGTTACCAATAGCATCCAGGGCGCGGAGTATACCACCATATTGCGGTAAGCTGCGCGGATTAAGCGCATAATTGCGTATCATTGAGGCGCTTGCCGTGACAATCCGGTGGCGTCGGCGCCGACAGGCGCGTATAAACAAGATCCGGAAACGAATATGCCGAAAAAAACTGAACAACCCGTCAGCTTTGAAAGCTCGCTCGCCGAACTGGAGCAGATCGTGTCGCGTCTGGAATCGGGCGAACTGCCGCTGGAAGAGGCGCTGAACGCCTTTGAGCAGGGTGTCCAGCTTGCCCGTCAGGGGCAATTGAAATTGCAGCAGGCCGAACAGCGCGTTCAGATTCTGCTGAATGACGATCCCGATGCCGCCCTGACACCTTTTACGCCGGATAATGAGTCGTTATGACAGATTTTCTCAAGCAGCTCACTGCTCACCATCAACGCATCAACGCCGCACTCAACCAGTTTATTTCCACCCTGCCTTTTCAGAGTAGTCCACTGGTGGAAGCTATGGCGCACGGCGCATTGTTAGGTGGCAAGCGTCTGCGTCCTTTTCTGGTCTATACCACCGGCCAGTTGTTCGGTATCTCGCAGGATAACCTCGACGCGCCGGCCGCTGCCGTTGAATGTATTCATGCCTACTCCCTGATTCACGATGATTTACCGGCCATGGATGATGACGATCTGCGGCGCGGTCAGCCTACCTGTCATGTCAGATTCGGCGAGGACAAGGCGATTCTGGCGGGCGATGCCTTACAGACGCTGGCGTTCTCCATTCTGGCGGACGCGCCGATGCCGCAAGTCAGCGACCGCGATCGGCTGGCGATGATTTCCGAACTGGCCAACGCCAGCGGCGTGGCCGGCATGTGCGGCGGTCAGGCGCTGGATCTGGAAGCGGAAGGCCATCAGGTTGACCTGCTGGCGCTGGAGCGCATCCACCGCCATAAAACCGGCGCGCTGATTCGGGCCTCGGTACGATTGGGCGCGCTGGCCGCCGGCGAGCGCGGACGCCTCGCCCTGCCTTGCCTCGACCGCTACGCCAACGCTGTCGGACTGGCCTTTCAGGTGCAGGACGATATTCTTGATGTGATTGGCGACAGCGCCACCACCGGCAAACGCCAGGGCGCCGACCAACAGCTCGGTAAAAGCACCTACCCGGCGTTGTTGGGGCTTGAGCAGGCCAAAATCAAAGCGCGGGAACTGTGTCAGGAATCCCTCTCGGCGCTGAATGAACTGGAAGAAACGCTGGACAGACCCGCCGCTATTGCACCGTTGCGGGCGCTGGCGAACTATGTCGTTGAACGTGATAAATAATTTTAATATCAATACCGCTTGATGAGTATCCGATGACCTTTGATATAGCGAAATACCCCACGCTGGCGCTGGTGGAAAACCCCGAGGAACTGCGCCTGCTGCCAAGGGAAAGCCTGCCCAAATTGTGCGACGAGCTGCGACAGTATCTGCTGGACAGCGTCAGCCGCTCAAGCGGGCATTTTGCCTCGGGTCTGGGTACGGTCGAGCTGACCGTGGCATTGCATTACGTCTATAACACCCCGTTCGACCATCTGGTGTGGGACGTGGGCCACCAGGCTTACCCGCACAAAATCCTGACCGAACGACGCGACCGCATCGCCACCATCCGTCAGAAAGGCGGCCTGCACCCGTTTCCCTGGCGCGGCGAGAGCGAGTACGACGTGCTGAGCGTCGGTCACTCCTCGACGTCCATCAGCGCCGGCATCGGCATGGCCGTAGCCGCCGAACGTGAAGGACAGGGTCGCCGCACCGTCTGCGTGATCGGCGACGGCGCCATTACCGCCGGCATGGCGTTTGAAGCCATGAACCACGCCGGTGATATCAAACCGGATATGCTGGTCGTACTGAACGACAATGAAATGTCGATTTCCGAAAACGTCGGCGCGCTGAACAATCATCTGGCGCAATTGCTGTCCGGCAAGCTCTATTCCACCCTGCGCGAAGGCGGCAAGAAAGTGCTGTCCGGTCTGCCGCCCATCAAGGAACTGGTCAAACGCACCGAAGAGCACCTGAAAGGCATGGTAGTGCCCGGTACGTTGTTCGAAGAGCTGGGATTCAATTATATCGGCCCGGTGGATGGGCATGACGTGCAGTCGCTGGTCCAGACCCTGAAAAATATGCGCAGCCTGAAAGGCCCGCAGCTGCTGCATATCATGACCAAGAAAGGCAAAGGCTATGCGCCGGCCGAACAGGACCCGATCAGCTGGCATGCGGTGCCGAAATTCGATCCGGCCAGCGGCACGTTACCGAAGAACAAAGAAGCGCTGCCTACCTACTCCGCCGTTTTCGGCCAGTGGCTGAAGGAAACCGCCGCCGCGGATAACCGCCTGATGGCGATTACCCCGGCCATGCGCGAAGGCTCCGGCATGGTGTCGTTTTCGCGTGAATATCCGCAGCAGTACTTCGACGTCGCCATCGCCGAGCAACATGCGGTGACCTTTGCCGCCGGGCTGGCGATCGGCGGTTATCGCCCGGTGGTGGCGATTTATTCCACCTTCCTGCAACGCGCCTATGACCAGGTTATTCATGACGTCGCTATCCAGAACCTGCCGGTGTTGTTCGCCATCGATCGCGGCGGCATCGTCGGTGCCGACGGTCAGACCCATCAGGGCGCGTTTGATCTTTCGTTCCTGCGCTGCATCCCCCAGATGGTGATCATGACGCCCAGCGACGAAAACGAGTGCCGGCTGATGCTGCATACCGGCTACCATTACCAGCAAGGGCCGTGTGCGGTACGCTACCCGCGCGGCAATGTGCTGGGTGTAGCGCTGACGCCGCTGGAAACCCTGCCGCTCGGCAAAGGCGTGATGAAGCGTCAGGGGGAGAAGGTCGCCATTCTGAATTTCGGTACCCTGCTGCCGGAAGCGCAACAGGCGGCTGAGGCGCTTAACGCCACGCTGGTGGATATGCGCTTCGTCAAACCGCTGGACGAGACGCTGATAGCCTCGCTGGCCGCCAGCCATGACGTGCTGGTCACGCTGGAAGAAAACGCCATTATGGGCGGCGCCGGCAGCGGCGTGAACGAGTACCTGATGGCGAAACGCCTGGCCGTGCCGGTGCTCAACCTCGGCCTGCCCGATATGTTCATTCCGCAAGGTACTCAGGCGGAAATCCGCGCCGACCTGGCACTGGACGCGGCTGGCATCGAGCGCCGCATCCGCGACTGGCTGGCTTGACTGGCGCCAATTAGGCGGACATAAAAAAACCGGGGTAACCCGGTTTTTTTACAGCGGCAGATTTCTTACCGTCACGAGAAAAGCGGCGCTCGTGCGCACAGCTGCTATATCACATAGTGCCCGGCCACATACAAAACCGCGGCTGAAATCACCCCTGCGACAATATCGTCGACCATGATGCCCATGCCGCCATGTACGTTGCGATCAAACCAGCGAATCGGCCAGGGCTTGAAAATGTCCAGAACCCGGAAAATCACAAACCCGGCAACCACCCATCCCCAGTGGGTCGACGGCACCGCCATCAGGGTGATCCACATCCCGACAAATTCGTCCCAAACGATGCTGCCGTGGTCATGCACGCCCATGTCTTTCGCGGTGCGATGACACAGATAAACGCCGATGCAAATACTGAGCATCACCAACAGCGAATAGAGCTGCAACGGCAACAGCATCAGCAGATACCACACCGGGATGGCCGCCAGCGAGCCTGCGGTGCCGGGCATCCACGGCGACAGGCCGCTGCCGAATCCGGTCGCCAGCAAATGCCACGGATTACTCATCCGCAGGCGGCTTTTGGCGACCAGCGATCCTTTGTTTTCATGCGCCAAAATGGTCATACCCTTTCAGATTAACAGTCACCGGTTGCCCTGAACGGAAGAAGCTCAGCCCTTCAGAAGCCGGCCCGATCTGGCCGATGCAGGTATAGCGAGCGCCCAGATGGCCGATCGCCACTTCCAGCGCACCCCGGTTCAGCTCCGGTACGGTAAAGCACAGTTCATAATCTTCACCGCCGCCGAGCGCCCATCGCATCACTTGTTCCGGGTCGTCATGGCGTAGCAACGCGCTGGAATACGGCAACGCATCCAGATTGATGCGCGCGCCGCAATCGCTGGCCTTAAGAATATGCCCCAAATCAGACGCCAGCCCGTCAGACAGATCGATAGCCGCACTGGCCAGATCGCGCAGCGCCTGCCCGTGCAGAATACGCGGCTGGGGGCGCAAATGGCGCTGCAGCAGCCATTGACGATCGTCGGCGTCGGACACCTGAAGTCGATCCTGCAAAATAGCCAAACCGGCGGCGCTGTCGCCCAGCGTTCCGGTGACGTAAATCCAGTCGCCGATGCGCGCTCCGCTGCGTTTCAGCGCCCGGCCCGACGGCACCAGCCCCTGAATGGTTAGCGTCATGCTGAGCGGCCCACGGGTAGTGTCGCCGCCAATCAGTTGCATATCGTAGTAAGAAAGCTGTTCAAACAGGCTATCGCTGTAGGCGGCCAGCCAGTCGGCATCGATACCAGGCAAAGTCAGCGCCAGCGAGACAAAGGCCGGGTCGGCTCCCATTGCCGCCAGATCGCTCAGATTGACCGCCAGAGATTTGTACGCCAGATCGGCCGGATCGATGTCGGGCAGGAAATGAATACCGGATACCAGCGTATCCGTGCTGACCGCCAGCAACTGTTTGTCCGGAATGTTCAGCAGGGCGCAGTCATCGCCGATCCCCAGTTCAACATCCCGTCGTGAATAGCCCACCCGGTTGAAATAGCGGGCAATCACATCAAACTCACCTTGAGCCATAATCTTTCCAGATCGTGGTAACCTAAAAAACCAAGGCCGGAAAACCGGCCCTGACTGACTTATCTTTTACCCGGCCGCAGGTGAGGCCCGGCTTTGTCCAGCACACCGTTCACGAACTTGTGGCTGTCTTCGGCGCCAAACACTTTGGCCAGCTCAATCGCTTCGTTGATGGCAACCTTGTAAGGCACATCCTCGCGTTTGCTGAGCTCATACACCGCCAGACGCAGAATGGCTCTCTCCACCTGCCCGAGTTCGTCCAACTGACGGGAAAGATACGGCGCCATCTGGGCATCCAGCTTTTCCGCCTGGGTGGCAACGCCCGCCAGCAACTCGCGGAAATAGGCGATGTCCACGCCTTTGACATCCTGCTCGCTCAGGAACTGGAGTTCAACATCGGCAATATCGTTTTTGGACAACTGCCAGGAATAAAGCGCTTGAACCGCACATTCACGAGCGCGGCGACGAGCAGCAGGTTTCACGGAATACCCCTTACAAAATAAATCAGGCTGACTTGATTGAGTGTAATACATTGATCATTTCAAGCGCGGTCAGAGCGGCTTCCGCCCCTTTGTTCCCCGCTTTGGTGCCGGCGCGCTCAATGGCCTGCTCGATACTTTCCGTAGTCAGCACACCGAAGGCGACCGGAATGTCGCTGTTCATCGCGACGTGAGACAGACCGGAGCTGCATTCGCCGGCAACAAATTCAAAATGCGCGGTACCGCCGCGGATCACCGTACCCAGCGCCACTACGGCGTCATATTTCTGGCTGTTGGCCAGCGCACGCACGGTCAGCGGCAATTCATAGGCGCCCGGCACCCACACGACGGTGACGTTTTCTTCTTTCACCTGGCCGATACGCTTGAGAGCGTCCAGCGCGCCTTCCAGCAGGCTGTCATTGATGAAGTGATTGAAACGGGCAATAGCAATCGCCACGCGGGCATTCGGAGCGGCAACAACACCTTCAATAATGTTCATAGCTTTCCTTTGACTGTTTTACGACCCCGCAGGGGGGCGGATTCTATCATATTCTTCCGGGCGCGTATCCGCTTTTGACCCAGTGGCGGATATCCATCGCATGACACGCGCAGGGATGTGTTATTGAGGTTTCAGCGTCAGGCGGATATCCGGCCCCACCTGACAGAGGTCCGTCATAGCAAACGCGGGCGCCTGCGACAGCTGCTCCAGCCCCGGCAGCACGCACAGCGGCCGGGCCGCTTCCCCCAGCAATCTGGGCGCGAGATAGACGATCAGCTCATCCACCACGCCGGCCTGCAACAATGCGCCAGCCAGACGAGGGCCCGCTTCCACCCACACCGTATTGATCTGACGTTTGCCCAGCGACATCATCAGGGCGACCAAATCAATGCCGCCGCCGTGCAGCGGCATATCCAGTTGCTCCACGCCGTCCGGCCATGACTGACCATCCTGACGCGGACGCGCCAGCCAGGTTTGTCCCGGCTGGCTGACCAGACGATGCTGCGGGGTCACGCGCGACTGGCTATCGACAATGACGCGCACCGGCTGGCGCACGGCGCTTTCAGGGTAAAGCCGCTGGGTATCCGCATCCAGTTCCGACCAGCGCACGGTCAGCGACGGGTCATCCGCCAGCACGGTGGCGCTACTGCTGAGGATCGCCGAACTCTGCGCCCGAAAACGCTGCACATCCTGGCGGGACTGCGGCGACGTGATCCACTGGCTTTCGCCGGACGCCATCGCCGTACGGCCATCCAGCGAGGCGCCGAGTTTAAGCTGCACGTAAGGGAAACCGGTGCGCATCCGTTTCAGAAAGCCCCGGTTAATTTTTTCCGCCTGTTCCATCATCACACTGTGCCGCACCTCGATGCCGGCCTGTTGCAGACGGTGCAGGCCGCGACCAGCCACCTGCGGATTCGGGTCCTGCATCGCCGCCACTACCCGCGCCACACCGGCTGCGATCAGCGCATCGGCGCACGGAGGCGTGCGGCCGTGATGACTGCACGGCTCAAGCGTCACATAGGCGGTGGCGCCGCGCGCTTTGTCGCCCGCCATGCGCAGCGCATGCACTTCCGCATGCGGCTCACCCGCTTTCTGGTGATACCCTTCCCCCACGATCTCGTCATCTCTGACGATCACGCACCCGACGTTCGGGTTCGGCGCCGTCGTGAAGCGCCCGCGGCGAGCAAGCTCCAGCGCGCGGGCCATGTAAAATTCATCAGCGTGTGTAGCCATCCTGTGCGTATCCTGGATTCAGAGCCATATAGGGAGCGCGCGATGCGTAAAAACCAACGCGCTGTTAATCCTGCAGACGGGCGATCTCTTCGCCAAACTCGCGGATATCCTCGAAACTGCGGTACACCGACGCAAAACGGATGTAGGCCACCTTGTCGAGCTTTCTCAGCGCATCCATCACCAGATTGCCCACCATTTTGGCGGTCACTTCCCGCTCGCCGGTCGCGCGCAGCTGAGATTTGATGTGAGTGATGGCCATTTCCACGTCGTCAGAGCTGACCGGACGTTTCTCCAACGCCTTCAGCATACCGCTGCGCAGTTTGTCCTCATTGAACGGCTCGCGCACATCATTACTCTTGATGACGCGCGGCATCACCAGTTCCGCCACTTCAAAGGTGGTAAAGCGCTCGTTGCACACCAGACACTGCCGGCGACGACGAACCTGAGAACCTTCCCCCACCAGGCGGGAATCAATCACTTTGGTATCCACTGCGGCACAAAAAGGACAATGCATAACGTTTCCAGACCATAGCCTTATAACCTTGGCCTAGTTTACCCCGAATTTCGCCTATAACCCAAATCCCGACATGACGCGTTTTTTTCCCGCCGACCTTATCGCGGTTTAGGTTCGATTGAAGTGACTTACGCTAAAGTAGCGCCGCATTCTGGTCATACTATTTGCAAACGACACGTGGATTGCCACCGCCGTTTAGCATGCCCAGACAATCAAACGGAAACCGCCCCGGTTTCGCATTGTTTCACTACCGGAGACCCCCTCAATGGGACCTGACCCTAATCCTCACCCAGGACAAAGCGTCATTCACCGGTAAGTCAGCTTTTACGCTGCCTTGCCGGTTACTACAGGCAAGGCAGCGACGCCCCGATCGTCCCTGCTGATTGCGTTATAAGCCACACGCGGATGGGTTGCCTCTGCGTGTTATCAGGCCGCAGCCCTTCTCTGGCTGCGGCAGGGAGATATTTGTATGCGTTTAATTCGACTCACACAGCAATGGCTCTCACAGCTCGGTCATCATTTGCCGCGCCGTCTGTTCCAGCGCGATCCCATGCCGGACGGAAAAGCGACCGTCGGTCAGGCCATGAGCGACGCTATGGCGTCGCGTTGTCTGCGTCTGGCGCGTCTTGACGAAACCAGCCTGTATCAGGAATTCAATAGCCATCCTGAAGGGTTGCTGCCGGCTGAAGCCGAGCAGGCGCGGGTGCGCCACGGCGATAACCGGATTCCCGGCGAGCAAGCTGCGCCCTGGTGGCGACACTTATGGCGTTGCTATCGCAACCCGTTCAACCTGCTGCTGACATTGCTGGGCCTGATTTCTTACGCCACGGAAGACCTGACCGCCGCGCTGGTCATCGCGCTGATGGTGCTGATTTCCACCCTGCTTAATTTCATTCAGGAAGCGCGTTCCGGCAAAGCCGCCGATGCGCTGAAAGCGATGGTCAGCAACAAGGTGACCGTGCTGCGCAGCGATACCCAGACCGGTTACAGCGACTATCAGGACATTCCGTTGGATCAACTGGTGCCGGGCGATATCGTCAAACTGGCGGCGGGCGACATGATCCCGGCCGACCTGCGTATCCTGCAGGCCCGTGATCTGTTCATCAGCCAGGCATCGCTGACCGGCGAATCGCTGCCGGTGGAAAAAGTGGCGCACAGCCGCCAGAGCGAGCAAGCGGCGGCGCTGGAATGCGACACGCTCTGCTTTATGGGCACCAACGTGGTCAGCGGCACCGCGCTGGCGATGGTGATTGCCACCGGCGGCAATACCTGGTTCGGCCAGTTGGCCGGCCGCGTGGTGCAGCAGCCCGGCGAAGCAAACGCCTTCCAGCAAGGCATCAGTCGCGTCAGCTGGCTGCTGATCCGTTTCATGCTGGTGATGACGCCGATTGTGTTGCTTATCAATGGCTACACCAAAGGCGACTGGTGGGAAGCCGCGCTGTTCGCCCTGTCGGTCGCCGTCGGTCTGACGCCGGAAATGCTGCCGATGATCGTCACCTCGACGCTGGCTAAAGGCGCAGTCAAACTGTCGCGTCAAAAAGTCATCGTCAAACGGCTGGATGCCATCCAGAACTTCGGCGCTATGGATATCCTGTGTACCGACAAGACCGGCACGCTGACGCAGGATAAGATCGTGCTGGAATGCCATACCGATGCGTTTGGCAACGCCAGCCAGCGGGTGCTGCGCCACGCCTGGCTGAACAGCGCCTACCAGACCGGGTTGCGCAATTTGCTGGATCAGGCAGTGCTGGAGGGAATCCCGCCGCAGGAACAACAGGTCGCCTTGTCCCGCTGGCGCAAAGTGGACGAAATCCCGTTTGATTTTGAGCGCCGCCGCATGTCGGTGGTGGTGGCGGAAAACGATGACGAGCACTGGCTGATCTGTAAAGGCGCGCTGGAAGAAACCCTTGGCGCCTGCGCTCGGGTGCGTCACGGCGAGCAACTGTTGCCGCTGGATGCGCCCCTGTTGTCGCGCATCCGCCATTTAACGGATGACCTTAACCGTCAGGGACTGCGCGTAGTGGCAGTCGCCAGCAAAGTAATGCCCGCCGATCGTCAGGATTACGGCCGGGTGGATGAATCCGACCTGATTCTGGAAGGCTATATCGCTTTTCTCGATCCGCCGAAAGAGAGCACCGCGCCTGCGCTGAAGGCGCTGAAAGACCACGGCGTGACGGTGAAAATCCTCACCGGCGACAGCGAACTGGTAGCCGCCAAGGTGTGCCGTGAAGTGGATATTGAACTGACCGGCGTCCTGACCGGCCGCGACGTCGACGCCTTAAGCGATGACCAACTGGCGCACGCAGCCCGCGACACCACGCTGTTTGCCCGCCTGACGCCGCTGCACAAAGAGCGGATTGTGCGCCTGCTGCGTTCGGAAGGCCACGTGGTCGGTTTCATGGGCGACGGCATCAACGACGCGCCGGCACTGCGGGCGGCGGATATCGGTATTTCGGTGGATTCGGCGGTGGATATCGCCCGCGAGGCGGCGGATATTATCCTGCTGGAAAAAAGCCTGATGGTGCTGGAAGAAGGCGTCATCGAAGGTCGACGCACCTTCGTCAACATGCTGAAATACATCAAGATGACCGCCAGTTCCAACTTCGGCAACGTCTTCAGCGTGCTGATCGCCAGCGCTTTCCTGCCGTTTCTGCCGATGCTGCCGCTGCACCTGTTGATCCAGAACCTGATGTACGATATTTCGCAGATCGCCATCCCGTTCGACAATGTGGACGACGATCAGGTCAAAAAACCGCAGCGCTGGAATGCCGGCGATCTCGGGCGGTTTATGGTGTTCTTCGGCCCGATCAGCTCTATTTTCGACGTTCTGACGTTCTCGCTGATGTGGTGGTTCTTCCACGCCAACACGCTGGATTCTCAGACGCTGTTCCAGTCCGGCTGGTTTATTGAAGGACTGTTGTCGCAAACACTGATTGTGCACATGATCCGTACCCGCCGCATCCCGTTCATCCAGAGCCGTCCGTCCTGGCCGGTGATGGTGATGACGTTGTTAATCATGGCAACCGGCATCGGGCTGGTGTTCTCGCCGCTGGCCGGCTTCCTGCAGTTGCAGGCGCTGCCATTAAGCTACTTCCCGTGGCTGCTGGCGATCCTGAGCGGTTATCTGCTGCTCACTCAGGCGATGAAAGGCTTCTTTGCCCGCCGCTACGGCTGGCAATAACAACAACCGGCGCAGCGGCTGATTACCGCTGCGCCCTGATTTTCCACTCTTGATTCAGCCTGTTCTGCTTACCTTTTTTCCCAAAACGTCATTCACTATAAGGGACAACAAATCACGTCTACACTGACACTAAATTGAATAATGAAATGACCCGCCAAGGGCTTAGGGAGAAACAGGATATGATTTTTCACCGCCGCGTTATCCCGATGTTATCCGTCATGGTGCTGCTCGCCGGGTGTGCGCAGCCGCAAACCACCCGCGTACAGAACGAACTTGGTCAGATTAACCAGAAACTGCGCGACCTCACCAACCGCGCCGTCGCGCTGGAACAGCAGAATACGTTAAACGCCAACTCCACCTCCGGCGTTTATTTGCTGCCTGCCGCCTACAATCGGGCATTGCTCGACAGCAGCATCGGCAAGTTAAGTCTGGAACTCAGCAAGGTTGAACCGGAAGCCAACGGCACGCGCGCTTTGCTGACTATCCGCACCATGAACACGCTGACGTTACCGGCCTTCCGCGCGCAACTTGACTGGGGAGCGCTTGACCCGGTCAGCGGTAAGCCGTTAACCGGCGACACGCAGACTCAGTGGCTGATTATCCCGCCAACGCTGACGCCGGTCTCGGAAATCACGGTAGAGGTGCGGCTTTCCGGCCTGACGCCGGAGCAGCTCGGTTTCGTGCGTGTGCATGATGTGGCGGCGGACCCTACGCTGCGTCGCAGCGAACCGAGTCAGTGACAACCCTGAATCGGCCCCCAGCGTCGACCATAAGAAAACCCCGCCGAATGGCGGGGTTTGTGTTTGCAATTCCAGGCAGTGAAAAAGCGGTTACGGCAGCAACGACGGCTGGTCCGCGCCTTCTTTTTCCACTTTCTGCACCAGCATATGCTCGCGCTTCATACCCAGCTTGAGCGCCAGAGCGGATGCCACATAGATAGAGGATGCCGTACCGATGGTGATACCGATCAGCATCGTCAGCGAGAACCCCTGTAGCATCGCGCCGCCGAACAGATACAACATCAGGATAACCACTAACGTCGTCCCCGACGTGATCAAGGTCCGGTGCAGCGTTTGGGTCAACGACACGTTGAAAATCTCGTAAGGCGTACCGCGGCGGATCTTGCGGAAGTTTTCACGAATACGGTCAGAAACCACGATGCTGTCGTTCAGCGAGTAGCCGATGACCGACATCAGCGACGCCACAATGGTCAGGTCGATTTCAACAGAGAACAGCGACAGCACGCCCATGGTGATGATAACGTCGTGCGCCAGCGCGATAACCACACCCGCAGCCAGACGCCATTCGAAACGAAAGCCGACGTAAACCAAAATACAGATTAACGCCGCCAGCAACGCCATGGCGCCGGTCTGCGCCAGATCCGCGCCCACGCTCGGCCCGACGAACTCGATGCGTTTAACCGCTGCATTCTGGCTGGTTGCTTCGTTGATCACGCTGACAACCTTGCTGCCCAGCACCTGACCGCCGGTTTCACCTTGAGCAGGCGGCATACGCACCATAATGTCGCGGCTGCTGCCGAAGTTCTGCACCAACGGATCGGCAAAGCCGGCTTTCTCCAGCGCCCCGCGCATCTGCTCCAGATCCACGGATTTTTCCAGCGAAATTTCGATAACCGTGCCGCCGGTAAAATCCAGCCCCCAGTTGAAGCCGCGCACGCCCATCACGACGATAGACAGCACCAGCAGCAAACCGGAGAAGCCGAAGGCCCAGTAGTCCCAGCGCATAAAGTCATAAACTTTACGGCCGTAATTCAATTGTTCAACAGTATATTCCTGTGCCACAACGCACTCCTCAGATAGACAGCTTTTTGATGCGTTTGCCGCCGTACAACAGGTTTACGATGGCACGGGTACCCACGATCGCAGTAAACATGGACGTCGCCACGCCGATACCGGTCGTAATCGCAAATCCTTTAATCGAGCCGGTACCGATCGCATACAGGATAATGACCTTAATCAGCGTCGTGACGTTCGCATCGAAGATGGAGCTGAACGCGCCCCGGTAACCTTCGTCGATCGCCTGCTGAACGGAACGTCCGTTGCTTAGCTCTTCTTTGATACGCTCGTTAATCAGTACGTTGGCGTCCACCGCAACCGCAAGGGTTAACACGATACCCGCGATCCCCGGCATGGTCAGCGTGGCCCCCGGCAACAGCGACATAATGCCGACCACCAGCACCAGGTTCGACAGCAGAGCCGACGTCGCAATCATGCCGAACTTCTTGTAGAAGATGATCATGAACAGGATCGACACGGCCAGGCCAGCCAGACAGGCTTCCAGCCCCTGGGTAATATTCTGCATACCGAGGGTTGGGCCGATGGTGCGTTCTTCCACAATCTGAATCGGCGCAATCAGCGCGCCGGCACGCAGCAGCAGTGACAGCTGACGGGCTTCGTTCGGGTTGTTGATGCCGGTAATACGGAAGCTGTTGCCCAGACGGGACTGGATAGTGGCGACGTTAATCACCTCTTCCTGTTTTTCCAGAATCGCGCGGCCGTTGGCATCTTTCTTACCGCTGTCCTTATACTCCACGAACAGGGTCGCCATCGGTTTGCCGATGTTGTCCTTGGTGAAGTTGGACATCATGTTGCCGCCGGCGCTGTCCAGCGAGATATTTACCTGCGGACGGTTGTATTCATCGTTGCCGGAGGTGGAGTCGGTAATGTGGTCGCCGGTCAGAATCACGCGCTTGTACAGCGCCACCGGTCCGCCATCACGCATATTCATCACTTCGGTGTCGCCCGGCACGCGGCCGCTGCTCAGCGCGGCTGGATCGACATTGCTGTTGACCAGACGGAACTCCAGCGTAGCGGTCGCACCCAGAATTTCTTTGGCGCGCGCGGTGTCCTGAATCCCCGGCAGTTCCACCACGATGCGGTCGGCGCCCTGACGCTGCACCAGCGGTTCGGCTACGCCGAGCTGGTTGACGCGATTGCGCAGGATGTTGATGTTCTGCTGCACCGCATATTCGCGGGCTTCACGCAGACGGGCATCGCTCATGACCGCACGCAGCGTATCGCTGCCGCTGGCATTAATCACCAGATCGCGATGACGGGAGGTCAGGTAATTGACCGCGTCGTCACGCAGTTGGCCGTCGCGGAACAGAATGTCCACGCCATAATTGTCTGACTTGCGAACAGAAGCATACTGGATGCCTTTCTCGCGCAGATCGCTGCGCAGGGAATCCATCGTCTGCTCCTGCAGCTTGCCTAACGCGGTGTCCATATCCACTTCCATCAGGAAGTGCACGCCGCCACGCAGGTCAAGACCCAGTTTCATCGGTTCCGCCCCCAGCATTCTCAGCCAGGTAGGGGTAGCGGGCGCCAGGTTGAGCGCAACCACATACTTCTCGCCCAGCGCGGTCAGCAAAACTTCACGAGCGCGGAGCTGTACGTCCGGCGTGGAGAAGCGCGCGAGAATGGCACCGTTTTCCAGCGCAATAGACTTGCTGGCGACATTTTGTTCTTTCAAAACATTCTGGATCTGGACCAGCGTAGATTCACTGGCGGCGGTTCCTCGCGCGCCAGTGACCTGAATTGCCGGATCCTCACCATACAGGTTAGGAAGTGCGTAGAGCAGACCAATGACGATCGCCACGATCAGCATCAGGTACTTCCACAGAGGATAGCGGTTTAACACGGTAGTTCCCTTCGGGAAAGTCGAAAAATTACAGGGCCTTCATGGTACCCTTCGGCAGTACGGACGTCACGTAGTCACGCTTGATCACGACTTCGTTGGTATCGTTCAGGGCGATGGTGATAAATCCATTATCAGCCACTTTGGTCACACGACCCACCAGGCCGCCGTTGGTCAGCACTTCGTCGCCTTTGCTGATCGAATCCATCAACTTTTTGTGTTCCTTAGCACGTTTTTGCTGAGGGCGCAGGATCATGAAGTAAAAAATCAGACCGAACACGGCCAGCATAATCACCAGAGAGTACGGGCTTCCCTGAGCCGGAGCACCTGCGGTTGCTGCCACTGCGTCGGAAATGAAAAAACTCATTTAAATGTCCTCTTTAGTTATCAAAACAACAGTTATCAACACGAAAAGTTATCAAAACAAAAAATTATCAAGACGAAAAGTTATCTTTAAAACGTTCATGCCACGCAAACGTGCTTACTGCGGCGCATGACCTTCATGGTCATTTCCCGCCGCGTTGTCGACTAACGGCGGAACCGGTTTACCGATGCGCTGGTAAAACTCGGTCACAAAGCTCTCTAATCTACCGTCCTCGATAGCCTGACGTAAACCCGCCATCAGGCGCTGATAATAGCGCAGGTTGTGGATGGTATTGAGGCGCGCGCCAAGTATTTCGTTACAACGGTCCAGATGGTGCAAGTAGGCGCGGCTATAATTGCGACACGTGTAGCAATCACAGTGTTCATCCAGCGGTCCGGTGTCATCTTTGTGCTTGGCGTTACGAATCTTGACTACGCCGTCCGTGACGAACAGGTGGCCGTTACGGGCGTTGCGGGTCGGCATCACGCAATCAAACATGTCGATGCCGCGGCGTACCCCTTCCACCAAATCTTCCGGTTTACCCACCCCCATCAAATAGCGGGGTTTATCCGTCGGCAATTGCGGGCAGACATGCTCCAGAATGCGGTGCATATCGGCCTTCGGCTCGCCGACCGCAAGGCCGCCCACAGCGTAACCATCAAAGCCGATGTCCACCAGCCCTTTTACCGACACATCACGTAAATCTTCGTAAACACTACCCTGAACGATGCCGAACAGCGCGTTTTTGTTGCTTAATTCATCAAAACGCTGACGACTGCGCTTCGCCCAACGCAGCGACATTTCCATCGATCGCTTAGCGTAGTCCCAGTCTGCCGGGTAAGGGGTGCACTCATCGAAAATCATCACGATATCGGAACCGAGATCGTACTGAATTTCCATGGATTTTTCCGGGCTAAGGAAAATAGCGTCGCCGTTGATCGGGTTGCGGAAGTGCACGCCTTCCTCGGTGATCTTGCGGATATCCCCCAGGCTAAAGACCTGAAAACCGCCGGAATCGGTCAGGATCGGACCATGCCACTGCATAAAATCATGCAGATCGCCGTGCCGTTTCATGATTTCCTGCCCCGGACGCAGCCACAGGTGGAAGGTGTTGCCCAGAATGATCTGAGCGCCGGTGTCTTTAACTTCTTCCGGCGTCATTCCTTTAACGGTGCCGTAGGTGCCGACCGGCATAAACGCCGGGGTTTCCACCATACCACGATCAAAAACCAGACGACCGCGACGCGCGCGGCCGTCCGTTTGCAACAGTTCGTACTTCACTTAGCCTCCAGCATCAGAAAACAGTCTGATGACGTTATTGATATACCCACAGAACCTGGCCTGCGGTATGAAACATGAAAATGAATCGACGGCGGACTACCCCACCTGCTCCTGTTCCGCCGACGGATTACGGGTGATGAACATCGCATCTCCGTAACTGAAAAAGCGGTATTGCTCAGCCACTGCCTGCCGGTAAGCGGTCATGGTGTGGCGGTAACCGGCGAATGCGGAAACCAGCATAATCAGCGTCGATTCCGGCAGGTGGAAATTGGTCACCAGCGCATCCACCACCCGGTAGTGATAACCGGGATAGATAAAGATACGGGTATCGCCGAAAAACGGCGCGATAGCCTCCCCGGTACTGGCCTGAGCCGCGCTTTCCAGCGAACGTACCGAGGTAGTGCCGACCGCAATAACGCGATTGCCGCGCGCTTTGCAGGCCAGCACCGCATCCACCACCGCCTGCGGCACCTCGGCATACTCGGCGTGCATGATGTGATCTTCGATGGACTCCACCCGCACCGGCTGGAACGTGCCGGCGCCGACATGCAGGGTAACGAAGGCCATTTCCACGCCTTTTTCTTTCAGCGCAGCCAGCAGCGGCTCGTCGAAATGCAAACCGGCGGTCGGCGCCGCCACCGCGCCGGGGCGCTGGCTATACACCGTCTGGTACAATTCTCGGTCCGCCGCCTCATCGGGGCGGTCAATATAGGGTGGCAGCGGCATATGCCCGATATCATTGAGAATGGTCAGCACATCGCGCGTATCGTCAAAGCGGATTTCGAACAGCGCGTCATGGCGTTCCAGCATGGTGGCTTTCACGCTTTCATCTTCGCCGAGCAGCAGTTCGGTGCCGGGCTTCGGCGCCTTGGATGCGCGCACATGCGCCAGCACACGCTGGTCATCCAGCATTCGTTCCACCAGCACTTCCAGCTTGCCGCCGCTGGCCTTACGTCCGAACAGGCGCGCCGGAATCACCCGGGTATTGTTGAACACCAGCAGATCGCCCGGCTGTAATTTATCGAGCAGATCGGTAAAGACGCCGTGCGTGAGCGCGCCTGTGGGGCCATCCAGCGACAACAGACGGCAACCGCTGCGTTTTGCCTGCGGATAACGGGCAATCAGAGACTCAGGCAATTCAAACGAAAAATCGGCAACACGCATGACCATTCACTTAATTTTCGGCACAGTGGAACAAAAGAAGCGGCCTAGTCTAGAGCCCGTCGGGACCGGCTGCAAGAAATAAGCGGGACAGAGCGTCGCCTTCCTCTATACTTGCCGCATTGATTACGCCTCTTCACCTTTCAGGGACCGCTCCGACGCCATGAATTTTCTCGCGCACCTGCATCTCGCCACGCTGGCGCAAAGCTCGCTGACCGGAAACCTGATGGCGGATTTCGTACGCGGCAACCCCGACAATCTGTACCCGCCCGAAATCGTCGCCGGTATCCGTCTGCACCGTCGCGTCGATGTGTTGACCGACAGCCTGCCGGAAGTGCGTACCGCCTGCCGCCATTTCAGCGCCGACTATCGCCGGGTCGCGCCGATCGCGCTGGATGTGCTGTGGGACCACTTTCTGGCGCGCAACTGGCCGGAGCTGGAACCGGCGATACCGTTGACGCGCTTCGTCGCCGACGCGGAACAGCAGATCGCGCCCCATCTGGCCGACAGCCCGGAGCGCTTTCGCAACCTTAACCATTATCTGTGGCCGGAACGCTGGCTGGAACGCTACGCCGAACTGCCGTTTATCGCCGACGTGCTGCACCGCATGTCGGTACGCCGGCCGAAGCTGGCGGCGCTTTCCGGCTCATTCAGCGATATTGAGCATCACTACCATCAATTTGAAACATTATTCTGGCAGTTCTATCCTCGTATGATGCATCTGGCAAAAACAGGTCAGCTTGATGGCCCGGCTGACGCCGCACGGTAAAACGAGGAACAGCTCGCCAGGCTGTTCATCTGTCAGTGAAAAGAATTATCAATTGATTCGATAGACAAAAGCTATCTTATTGATTGGTCGCTTTCGCTTTATTCACCGGCAGGCTGTACCTATACTTACGGCGTTTATTACATTCACCTATCATTAACAGCTATTTACAGGAGTAATTATGGTCCTGGTAACTCGTCCTGCCCCCGACTTCACTGCCGCTGCCGTACTGGGAAGTGGGGAAATCGTTGAGAATTTCAATCTGAAAAAGCACATCAACGGTAAACCGGCTGTGATCTTCTTCTGGCCGATGGACTTCACCTTCGTATGCCCGTCCGAACTGATCGCGTTCGATCACCGCTACGAAGAGTTCAAGAAGCGTGGCGTTGAAGTGGTTGGTGTGTCTTTTGACTCCGAATTCGTGCACAACGCCTGGCGTAAAACCCCGGTCGAAAACGGCGGTATCGGCGAAGTGAAATACGCGATGGTCGCTGACGTTAAACGCGAAATCCAGAAAGCCTACGGTATCGAACACCCGGAAGCCGGCGTGGCGCTGCGTGGTTCTTTCCTGATCGACAAAAACGGCATCGTGCGTCACCAGGTGGTGAACGATCTGCCGCTGGGTCGTAACATCGATGAAATGGTGCGTATGGTTGACGCGCTGCAGTTCCACGAAGAGCACGGCGAAGTATGCCCGGCTCAGTGGGAAAAAGGCAAAGCGGGTATGGGCGCGTCCCCGGACGGCGTTGCAAAATACCTGAAAGAAAACGCCAACAACCTGTAATCGGCGTATTCGATATCAGTAATCAGCCAGCGGCTTCGTCCGCTGGCTTTTTTATGCCCGCCATCCGGCGGCGGGCAATGCAGGTCAGTACGCTCAGCTACCGCGCCGGCGAAGCGCGTAACTCGCCAGCAGCAGTGCAATCCACACCATGCCGGCGTACAGCGCAATGCGGGTATCCGGGAAGTAGCCAATCAGGCCGATGATAAACACCAGGAACACGATGCCGACCACCGCGGTCGCTGCGCCGCCCGGCAACGGAAACGCCAGCGCTTTGGCCTGCTCGCGGCTCAGTTTGCGGCGAAAGGCAATCTGCGAGCACAGAATCATGATCCACACCCAGACGGTGGCGAAGGTCGCCAGCGAGGCGATCACCAGAAACACCTTCTCCGGCATGATGTAGTTGAGGTACACCGCCACCAGCAGCGCCAGCACCATCACCACCACCGTGACCCAGGGCGTGCCGCGCCGCGACAGGCGGCTGAACACCTGCGGCGCATGCCCCTGCTCCGCCATGCCGTGCAGCATGCGGCCGACGCCGAACACGTCGCTGTTGATGGCGGAGAGCGAAGCGGTAATCACCACGAAATTAAGGATACCGGCCGCCGCCGTGATGCCCATGTGCTGGAAGGTCAGTACGAACGGGCTGCCGCTGGTCCCTACCTGATTCCACGGATAAATCGACATGATCACGAACAGGGTGCCGACATAGAACACCAGAATACGCCAGGGCACCGAGTTGATGGCGCGCGGAATGGATTTATGCGGCTCTTTGGCTTCGCCGGCGGTGATCCCGATAATCTCCACGCCGCCATAGGCAAACATCACCATCTGCAACGACAGAATCATCCCCATCACGCCGTTGCTGAAGAAACCGCCGTTGGTCCACAAATTATGGATGCCGGTAGGCTCGCCGCCGTTGCCGATCCCCCAGACAATGATGCCGACCCCGGCCACGATCATCACCACAATGGTGGCGACCTTGAAGAACGACAGCCAGAACTCCAGCTCGCCGAACACTTTAACGTTCATCAGGTTGATGGCGCCGATGATCAGCACCACGCTCAACACCCAGATCCAATGCGGCACCGCCGGAAACCAGACGCCCATATAGATGCCGAAGGCGGTAACGTCGGCAATCGCCACAATCAGCATTTCAAAGCAGTAGGTCCAGCCGGTGATGTAACCGGCCAGCGGGCCGAGGTAATCGCGAGCGTAGCGGGAAAAGGAACTGGCCTGCGGGTTGTTGACGGACATCTCGCCCAGCGCACGCATAATGATATAGGCGAACACGCCGCCAATCAGATACGCCAGCAACACGCTGGGGCCCGCCATCTGGATAGCGCTGGCCGAACCATAAAACAGCCCGGTGCCGATGGCTGAGCCCAGCGCGATAAAACGAATATGCCGCGTACTTAAGCCGCGCTTGAGTCTGGATTGTTGTTCCATAAATGAGCAACCCTGTCTTTACAAACGAAAAAACCACAGGCAAACGCCTGTGGTGAAAAACATCAGTCAAACCGTACTCAGGAATGTGCGGTAACTTCCTGACGACCGGTGATGCGGTCATAAATCGCCACCACCAGCAGAATGATCAGCGACGGCGGCAGCCAGGCCAGCCCTTGCTCGCTCATCGGCAGGCTCTGCATCCAGCCCGGCAGCAACGGCTGAAAAGCGGACGACTTGATGCCGTCAACCAGACCGAACAACAGACTGACCAACATCACCGGCGCGATGACGTGGGTGCTGTTATTCCACCAGCGGCGGGTGAAACTCAACAGCACCAGAACGATACACGGCGGATAGATGGCGGTCAGCACCGGCACCGACAGCTGAATCAGGTGACTCAGCCCCAGATTGGACACCACCATCGAGAACAGCCCCAGCACAAATACCAACGCACGGTAGGACAACGGCAGGTACTGAGCAAAAAATTCGGCGCAGGCGCAGGTCAACCCTACCGCGGTCACCATACAGGCGATAAAAATCAGCAACGCCAGGAAGCTGCTGCCCATATTACCGAAGGTGTATTGCACATAAGCGTGCAGGATCTCGGCGCCATTCTGCGCGTTCGGCACCAGCGAACCGCTGAAAGAACCGAGGTGGAACAGGCTCAGGTACACCAACGTCAGCCCCAGACCGGCGATCAGCCCAGCCAGAATGGTGTAACGGGTCAACAGCGCCGCATCGGTGATGCCGCGTGAACGAGCGGCGTTGACAATCACAATGCCGAACACCATCGCGCCCAGCGTGTCCATGGTCAGGTAGCCGTTGACGAAACCGCTGGAAAACGGCACCTGCTGGTACGCTTCGGCGGTCGGCGCCGGCGAGCCGGCCGGCCATAGCAATGCCGCGATGCCCAGCACGGTCAGCGCGATGATTTTCACCGGCGCCAGAATATGCCCAACGGTATCCAGCAAACGGCCGGGATAGAGCGAAATCGCGATCACAATGGCGAAGTAAATCAGGCTGTAAATCAACAGCGGCGACGCGCCTTCGCCCACCAGCGGCGCGATCCCGACTTCGAACGATACCGTAGCGGTACGCGGCGTGGCGAACAGCGGCCCGACCGCCAGATAGCAGACCGTCGCCAGCAGTACGCCGGCTTTTTTGCCGATCGGGCTGCTCAGCGTATCAATACCGCCGCCCACGCGGGCCAACGCTATCACCGTCAGCACCGGCAGGCCCACCGCGGTAATCAGGAAACCGAGCGCGGCGATCCACACGTGCTCACCAGCCTGCTGACCGACCATCGGCGGGAAAATGATGTTTCCGGCGCCGACAAACAGAGCAAAGGTCATGAAGCCCAATGCCACGATATCTTTGGAAGTTAAACGATGACTCATATGTATGTTGTTGTTGCCTGTAAAAATGTTGTTGTCTGTAAAAACGGTGTTGCCGGCAGAAACCGGGCGCTAAAGCGGCGCACGCGAAAAGCGAGACGTCCGTGCGATGTGCAGGATTATGGATGTGAGATTTTATTGCACAGCGTTAATGGGGGCTAAGTAAAACGTTTATAGCAATAAAAGGCAATACGCGATCGGTAAACCAGAACATTAATCTAATATTTTGTAAAAAAATAGCATCTCAGTTTATCTTTTCACGGGCAGGCTATACATGATTTGTGCATTAAAACAGTTTGTAGCGCGATAAATCAGCTCAAAATTACGACAACGAGCAATAATTATCCATATTAAAAACTTATAGAAATAAAAAACGCCGGTAATACGCGCCGGCGTTATAAAAAAGCATATTGGTTTGCAGCGCCGGTGATTACCAGACGCGTTTGGCGATATCCACCACCAGCTTCAGTTTGTCCCACTGCTGCGCTTCCGACAGCGTGTTGCCCTCTTCGGTAGAAGCAAAGCCGCACTGCGGGCTTAAGCACAGCTGGTCCAGCGCAATATATTGCGTCGCTTCGGCAATGCGCTTCTGCACGTCGTCCGCATTTTCCAGCGTCCCGGTCTTGGTGGTAATCAGGCCCAGCACCACCTTCTGGTGACCCGGCTTGATGAAACGCAACGGTTCGAACCCGCCCGCCCGTTCGGTATCATATTCGAGGAAGAACGCATCCACTTTCACTTCGCCAAACAGGGTTTCCGCCACCGGCTCATAGCCGCCTTCGGAAATCCAGGTGGAACGGAAGTTGCCGCGGCAAACATGCAGGCCCACCACCAGATCGGCCGGTTTGCCTTCCAGCGCCTTGTTCAGCACCTGCGCATAAGTGCGACGCAGATAATCCGGATCATCGCCGCGTTCGCGGATTTGGCGTTTCTGGTCTTCGGAGCACAGATACGCCCACACCGTATCGTCCAGTTGCAGATAACGGCAGCCCGCGTCATAGAACGCATGGATGGCATCACGCCAGGTCTGCGCCAGATCGTCGAAGTAGTCGGCCAGATCCGGATAAACGGTACTGTCGATTACGCTACGGCCGCCGCGGAAATGCAGCACGCTCGGGCTGGGGATGGTCATTTTGGCTACGGCGTCGCCGGCCACGCTTTTGAGGAAACGGAAATCGTCCAGCATCGGGTGCTGCGGATTAAAGCTGACCTTCCCGGTCACTTTTACACCGCGGGCTTTAGTCTGCACGCCGTTGAACTGGATGCCCTGCTCCGCTTCATAACGTTCCACGCCGTTCAGGTTGTCAAAGAAGTCGAAGTGCCACCAGGCGCGACGAAACTCGCCGTCGGTCACCAGTTGCAGACCCGCCGCGCGCTGCAATTCCACCGCACGCTGAATTTCCTGATCTTCGACGCGGCGCAACGCTGCCGCATCAATCTCACCGGCCTGAAACTGCAAACGCGCCTGCTTGATGGCAGCCGGACGCAACAAACTGCCGACCACATCGGCACGGAACGGAGGAAGGGCTTGTGTCATGTTTAGCTCCTGCACTTCAGCTGACGCGAAACGGATCGGTTTCAGTCAGTCGATTTTTAGATGAATTGGTTTTTAGAGGAAATAGTTACGCCGCTGAACTTTATAGCCATCCAGACGGCTAGATGTGGAGCTATCCTGTCATGAGTTTTTCTCAGCGACAATGGAAGAATTTTCACGTCACGTGAAATAAATTCATCTTAGGCATCAGTTTATTGCAGGATCACCCATCGACGACGAAACGGCATCGCCAAGCCCAAGCAGTTGTCTGGCCTGCTCGCGCGCCATTTCCGGCAGCGGCAGGTAACCATCCTGGCTGACCAGCGCCTGCCCCGGCGCCGACAGTACCCGCTCCAGAAACGCGGCGGTCAGCGGTTCCAGCGGTTTACCAGGCATTTTATTGACGTAGATGTAGAGATAGCGGGTATAGGGATAACGCCCGCTGCGGATGGTGTCGGCGGTCGGCAGCACGTAATCGTCTTTGTCGCTGGCTGCCAGCGGCAGCACCCGTACCCCGCTGGCGCGAAAGCCGATGCTGGCGTAACCGATGGCGTTGACCGACGCCGCCACCGCCTGCACTACCGAGGCTGAACCGGGCAATTCGTTGACCTGCGGCAGGAAATCGCCGCCGCACAGCGTCTGTTGTTTGAAAAAGCCATAGGTGCCGGAGGCTGAATTGCGCCCATAACGCAGTAGCGATCGTTGTCGCCAGACGCCGTTCAGCCCCAGTTCCTGCCAGCGTTGCACCGTTTTTCCAGCGCCGCAGCGGCGCGTCACGGAAAAGATGGCGTCAAGCTGGCGCACCGTCAGCCCGGTAATCGGGTTATCCTGATTGACCAGCACCACCAGCGCGTCCAGCGCCACCGGCACCGCCGTCGGCGCGTACCCGTAATGCTGCTCGAACGCTTCGATTTCGCTGCTCTTCATCGGCCGGCTCATCGGCCCCAGCTGCGCCGCCCCTGCCGCCAGCGCCGTCGGCGCCGACGACGAGCCGGCAGCCTGAATCTGCAGGTTAACGCCGGGGTAATGCTGGCTGAAATCCGCCGCCCAGAAGGTCATCAGGTTCGCCAGCGTGTCGGAGCCGGCGCTGGACAGGTTACCCGCCAGCATCGCCTGCGGCGCAGCGGCGGCGGCCTGACCGAACAGGCACAACAGCAAGGCAAGCAGGCGGCGGGTGGGTATCATGTGCGGTTTCCATCGGGGTGAAAGACAAGAGCACGCTATTTTCGGCACAGCGGCGGAGACAATCAAGCCCCGCCGCCGTCATTACAGCTGTGGATTCGCGGCGTTCTGACTCAGCACCGAACGGACTATCAGCCGGTTCGGCAACGTGAACATGAAGCGGGAGCCGGCGCCCTCTTCGCTGAGGATCTCCAGCCGGGAGTCGTGGTGGCTGAGCGCATGCTTGACGATCGCCAGCCCTAGCCCGCTGCCGCCGGTCTGGCGCGAACGGGCCTTGTCGACGCGATAAAAACGCTCGGTCAGGCGGGGAAGATGTTCGGCGGCGATGCCCGGGCCGTTATCGCTGACCTGGAACTGCGCGCCCTGCGGCGTCTGCTGCCAGCATACCTCAATGCGGGTACCCTGCGGCGTATGGTTGACGGCGTTATACACCAGATTCGACACCGCGCTGCGCAACTGCTCTTCGTTGCCGAACACCTGCAGTTGCTCGTTGACGCGAAACACAATCTCGTGACGCCCCTGACTCAGGGTATCGGCTTCACGCTTGAGCACCCGCAGCATCAGCGGGATATCCACCTTCTCGTTGAGATCGATGGCGGCAGCGGCTTCGATGCGCGACAGCGTCAGCAATTGCCGCACCAACCCGTCCATGCGGCGGGTTTGCTCCTGCATGGTGTGCAGCGCCTTGGACTGCAACGCGCCATCCAGCGATTCGTCGTTCATCATCTCCAGATAGCCCTGCAACACCGTCAACGGCGTGCGCAGCTCGTGGCTGACGTTGGCGAAGAAGTTGCGGCGCGCGCCTTCCAGTTGGTGCATCTGGGTCACATCGCGGGCCACCATCAGCAGTTGTCCTTCCGAGTAGGGCATCACCCGGAATTCCACGTGGTGGGAATTTTTCAGCATCAGCGTCAGCGGGCGGCTGAAGTCTTGCTGTTGCATGTACTGAGTGAACTCCGGGTAGCGCAGCAGGTTGAGGATGTTCTGACCGTTGTCTTCCGGCCAGCGAAAGCTGAGCAGGTGCTGAGCCAGCCGGTTACACCAGATGATGACGCCCTCTTCGGTGGTGATGACCACCGCATCCGGCAACGATTCCGCCCCGCTGCGAAAGCGTTTAATCAGCAGCGCCAGCTCGCGCCGACGGCGGCGGTTGCGCAGTTGCATCTGATAGAGGCCGTAAAACAGCGGCTCCCAGCTCCAGCGGCCGGGCGGCGGGGTCATGCTGCGGTCAACCCACAGCCAGTAGGACAGGCGCAGCTGGTTATAGAAGTTCCAGCACAGCGCCGCCAGTACCGACGCCAGCAGAAACCAGGGCAGATAGCCGATAATCAGCCCCAGCAGCAGACCGGGCAAACAAAAAAAAGCCAGCTCCAGCGCCAGCTTTTTCCAGGACAAACGTTCTAGCACGTCAGATTTTCTCCGGGACTCACGCTATCAATAACGTGTTGAGAAACGGTATCCAGTTCCCCGAACGGTCTGAACCATCTTGTCGTGTCCGCTGGTTTCCAGCGCCTTGCGCAGGCGGCGGATATGGACATCCACAGTGCGATCCTCAACATAAACGTTAGTGCCCCATACGTGATTCAGCAACTGCTCACGACTATATACCCGTTCCGGGTGCGTCATAAAGAAATGCAGCAGCTTGAACTCCGTCGGCCCCATATCCAGCGCGTGTTCTTCCGTGGTCACCCGATGCGAAGAGGGATCCAGGCTCAACCCGCGCATTTCAATCACTTCCTCAACCGCCATCGGCGAAATCCGGCGCATCACCGCCTTGATGCGCGCCACCAGTTCTTTGGGCGAAAACGGTTTGGTGATGTAATCGTCGGCGCCGACTTCAAGACCACGCACGCGATCTTCTTCTTCACCACGCGCCGTCAGCATCATGACCGGAATATCACGGGTCAGCGCTTCGCGTTTCATGTGCTTGATAAACTGCAAACCGGACCCGCCGGGCAGCATCCAGTCCAGCAGCACCAGTTCAGGATAAGGTTCGGCCAGCCGGGTAACGGCGCTGTCGTAATCCTCAGCCTCAACCGGCTGATAACCGTTCTGTTCCAGCACGAAGCACACCATCTCGCGAATCGGCGCTTCATCTTCCACCACCAAAATACGTCTTGCCATATCAATCCTGCCGTTAATCGTCACGGTTAGCGTGCGGTGTGCATTATGCGTCAGTTTTATGACAGATTTATGAAAAATGGCGCCCCGGACTACGGTACGTTTCCGCCCTGACAGCCGCAGCCCCCTGCCGCTGCCGAAGACCGCCGGTACGCTTAATTTCTCACATTACCTGTCCGCGACGACACTGCCAAATACTCCCGGGTAGCCGGGGCCATACAGATATTATGGGACATGCCCTAAACTGCACGCCTATAATCGCCGATGATAAAGACGCGGTGTTTCGCCATGACGAACAAGCGCCTTGCCTCACTGACCGCCATTGTCCGCAAGCACCGCCAAAACAACATATCGTTTGCACTCACCTGCAGGGAGTCTCATGCGAATTATTCACACGTCTGACTGGCATCTCGGTCAGTACTTTTATACCCGGAGCCGTGCGCCTGAGCATCAGGCATTTTTACACTGGCTGGTTCAGCAGGTTGAGCAGTATCAGGCCGATGCAGTAATAGTAGCAGGCGATGTGTTCGACAACGGCGCGCCGCCCAGTTATGCCCGTGAAATGTATAACCATTTTGTGGTGGCGTTGCAGCGCACCGGCTGCCAGTTGGTGGTGATGGGCGGCAACCATGATTCGGTCGCCACCCTGAATGAATCACGCGCGCTGCTGGCCTGCCTGAATACCCGGGTGGTCGCCGGTTTTGACGGCGATATCCACGAACAGGTGCTGGTGCTGAACAACCGCGCAGGCGAGCCCGGCGCGCTGCTGTGCGCCGTTCCTTTTTTGCGTCCGCGCGACGTGCTCACCAGCCAGGCCGGCCAGTCCGGCGCGCAAAAACAGCAGGCGTTGCAGGATGCCATCACCCATCATTATCAGCGCTGTTACCAGCTCGCCTGCGAGCAGCGTGAAGCGCTGGGTCGCGAACTGCCGATTGTGCTGACCGGCCACCTCACCACGGTGGGCGTCGCCACGTCCGATTCGGTGCGCGATATCTATATCGGCACGTTGGACGCGTTCCCGGCGCAGGCCTTCCCCCCGGCGGACTACATCGCGCTCGGCCATATTCATCGCCCGCAGCGGGTGGCGCAATGCGAACACATCCGGTACAGCGGCTCGCCGATCCCGCTGAGTTTTGACGAACTGAATCATGAGAAATCGGTGTATCTGGTGCATTTCGAGCAGGGAAAACTGCAGGAGGTCACCGCGCTGACCGTGCCGACCGAACAACCGATGCAACTGGTGAAAGGCAATCTGCCGGAGATCGAACGCCGGCTAGCCGGATTCCGCGACTATCACGGCGACAAACCGGTGTGGCTGGACATTGAAATCGCCACCCAGGATTACCTGAGCGACATTCAGCAGCACATTCAGGCGCTGACCGAACCGCTGAACGTGGAAGTGCTGTTGCTGCGCCGGGCGCGGGAACAGCAGCAACAAATGCTGGTGCAACTGGAAAAGGAAACGCTGGAGGAGCTGCAACCCGCCGAGGTGTTTGCCCGACGGCTGGCGCTGGAGAGCGATCTGGACGAGGCGCGCCAGCAGCGCCTGAAAGGGTTGTTCGACCGGGTCATTCAGGAGATTGACGAGCAGCGACGGGAGGCGTCCGCATGAAAATTCTTAGCCTGCGATTGAAAAACCTCAACTCGCTGCAGGGCGAGTGGAAAATCGATTTCACCCGCGAGCCGTTCGCCAGCAACAGTCTGTTCGCCATCACCGGCCCTACCGGCGCGGGTAAAACCACGCTGCTGGACGCCATCTGCCTCGCGCTGTACCACCAGACGCCGCGTCTGAAGGTCGGCCCCAGCCAGAACGAGCTGATGACGCGCCACACCGCCGAATGTCTGGCGGAAGTGGAATTCGAGGTGAAGAATGTCGCCTACCGCGCCTTCTGGAGCCAGCGGCGCGCCCATAACAGCCCGGAAGGCAATCTGCAGCCGCCCAAGGTGGAACTGGCGTTGTGCGCCGACGGCAAAATCCTCACCGACAAGGTGAACGACAAGCTGACGATGATCGCCGATATCACCGGACTGGATTTCGATCGTTTCACCAAATCGATGATGCTGTCCCAGGGGCAGTTCGCCGCCTTCCTGAACGCCGATGCCAATCAGCGGGCCGAACTGCTCGAAGAGCTGACCGGCACCGACATTTACGGCCAGATCTCGGAGCGGGTATTCGAGAAACACAAAGACGCCCAGAGCAAGCTGGAAACCCTGCGGGCGCAGGTCACTACGCTGGAACTGCTGAGCGACGAACAGCGTCAGGCGCTGGAGCAGCAGTTGGAAGCCATCCGCCAGCAGGAACAATCGCTGTCATTGCACCGGGAAGAGGTGCTGGGGCATCAACGCTGGTACGACACGCTGCTGCAGCTCCAGCAGGCGCAACAACAGGCCCAGCAGCAGCGTGCCGCACAGGAACAATTGCAGCAACAGTCGCAATCGCAGTTGGATAAGCTGCAGCGCAGCGAACCGGCGGAAAAACTGCGTCCGCGTTTTGATGAACGCGAGCGCGCGCTACGGGAAAAACAGCGCCTGACCCAACAGTTGAATAGCGTCCGCCAGCAGATCAGCCGCCAGCAGGATGCGCTCAATCTGTTGAAAATCCAGCTGGAAAAAGCGCAGGCCACCCGACAACAGCACGCCGAGTATCGCCAGCAGCAGGAAACCTTGATCAATGAACGTATCCTGCCGCTCGACCACCACATCGCCACCCAGCAGGTCCAGCGCGCCCAGCAACAGCAGGCGCTGGATAACCTGCTGGAGCAGCAGAAAACGCTGATCGCCAGCCTGACCAGACTACAACGCCAGCAGGAACAAACACGGCAACGGCTGGAAGACATCGAAAACTATCGCCGGCAGCATAGCCGCCATCAGCATTTGGGCAGCCATATTCCGCTGTGGCAGGCGCAATTTCCCCAGCAGCAGAAATGGCAGCAGGACTTGCAGGTGCTGCAGGAAAAAGCGGCGCAGCAGCAGATTCAGGCGGAATACCTTGACCAGCAGCGCGCCTCGCTCGCCGAAAAACATCAGGCGCAGCAAAGCGCCTGCGAGCGAGCGAGCCAACTGCTGACCGAGCACTTGCAGCAGGATGAACAGCTGGAAGCGGAGCAACCGCTGGCGGACCTACGCCAGCAACTGGCCCGGCTCATGGCCGAACGGCCGGATCGCCAGCAACTGGCCACCAGCGCCGCCGTGCTACAGCAGTTGATTAGCCAGCGCACCCTGCTGGAAGCGCAACAGCTGGACACCCAACGCCGCATTCAGGCGCTGGAAGATCAACAGACCCAGCAGCGTCAGGACTATCAGCGTCAGGCCGACCATCTGGCCGACCTCGACAAACGTCACGAACTGGAGCTGCGCATCGTCAGTCTGGAACGCGAGCGCCAGCAACTGCAACCGGGCAAAGAGTGCCCGCTGTGCGGCTCCCCGCATCATCCGGCGGTGGAACGCTATCAGGCGCTGCGCCCTTCGGAAACCCAGCTCCGGCTGCATGCGCTGCGTCAGGAAGTGGAGGCGCTGAAAGCCAGCGTGGTGCAAACCGAAACCCAGCTTCAGTTGCAAAAACAGCACCGCCTGCAGCAGCAAAACGCGCTCGACGGCGTCCGACGCGATTACGAGTCGCTGCAGTTGCAGTGCAAATCAGTCAGTGAACGCTTACTTGTTGATTTCGATCCGCTGCAACTGCCGGCCCTGCATCAGTGGATTGAAGCATCCAACGTGCAGGAGCAGTCGCTGCAAGCGCAGATCGCCAGTCGTGAGCGTAATCAGCGCCATATTCAGGAAAGTAAGGATTTACTCACCTCGGCGCAGCAACTGCTGGCGCAAACCGTACAGCAACTGGAGCTGAACACCCAGCAACAGTCGTCGCTGCACGCCTCGCGGGAAGAACTGCGGCTGTTGCTGGAAAAAACCGAACGCGAGTTGCAACGCCTGCACGACAGCCTCAGCCAGACGCTGGAAACGTTCGAACTGACGGCGCCTACGCTGGCGCAGCAGGAAGACTGGCTGCGTCAGCGCCAGACGGAATGGCTGCGCTGGCAGGAAAACGAACACGAACAGCATCAGTGCCAGCCGCAACTCGCCGCGCTGGAAGCGGAAATCGTCGCCAGCCAGCAGCGGCAGGAAGAAACCGACGCCGCCATCAAAACCTATCAGCAGCAACTGGCCGATACCCAACGCACGCTGGAACAGGCGCAGCAACAGCGCTGGCAATTGATGGGCAATCAGGCGGTGAATGAGGTGCTGAAGCAATTGCGGCAGGTCAGCCAGACGCTGGAGCTGGAAAGCCAGCAGGCGCAGCAGCAGTGGCAACAGGGCCAGTCGTTGCACAGCCGCCTGAACGGGGAAATCGGCAGTCTGGAGCAGCAAAACCAGCATGCCGAAACCGCATTGCAGCAGCTTCAGACCGGATTTGCGGAAGAGCTGACCGCCGCCGGGTTCGACGATGAAGCCGCCTTCCGCCATGCCTTGCTGGCCGAGGCCGAGCGCCATCATCTCCTCACGCTAAAAGAGCGGCTCAACCAGCGTCAGCAGCAGGTGGATGCGTTGCAGCAGCAGGCGGACAACGCGCTGGAGCAACACATGACAACCCGGCCGGAATCGATGCCGGAAGGCATTAGCGACCATGACATCCGTCAGTTGCTTTCCGGCCTTGGGGACATGGTGAAAGCCGAAGCCGCACATCAGGGTGAACTGCGCCAGCAGCTTGCCAGCGATCAGCAACGCCGCGACAAACAGCGCCAGTTGCTGGAAGCCATCGCCCGCGGTCAGCAACAGTGCGACGACTGGGGCTACCTCAATCAGTTGATTGGCTCGCAGAAAGGCGACAAATTCCGCCGCTTCGCGCAGGGGCTGACGCTGGATCATCTGGTGTTTCTGGCCAACCGCCAGCTGTCGCGTCTGCATGGGCGCTATCTGCTGCAGCGCAAGGCATCCGACACGCTGGAATTACAGGTGGCCGATACCTGGCAGGCCGACGCGGTACGCGATACCCGTACGTTGTCCGGCGGCGAAAGTTTTCTGGTCAGCCTGGCGCTGGCGCTGGCGCTATCCGATCTGGTCAGCACCAAAACCCGCATCGACTCGCTGTTCCTCGACGAAGGTTTTGGCACGCTGGACGGCGAGACGCTGGATACCGCGCTGGACGTACTGGATAACCTGAATGCTTCCGGCAAGAGCATCGGCGTCATCAGCCATGTGGAAGCGATGAAAGATCGTATCCAGGTGCAAATCCGGGTCAGAAAGCGCAACGGTCTGGGCGTCAGCCAGCTCGACAGCGCGTATGCGGTGAAATAAATTCAGCGGGGACGCATCTGGCGTCCCCGCTGGACGTTTACCGCGCTTGCGGCCACAACCAGGCGGCGCCGCGCACGCCGCTGGAGTCGCCGTGCATCGCCTGTCGAACCGGCGTATCGCACTCGCCGCCGAACACCCACTGTTTCAGCAAACCGGGCACGGTGTCATACAGCCGTTTGACATTACTCATGCCGCCGCCCAACACAATCACATCCGGGTCCAGCAGATTGACGATATGCGCCAGCGATTTGGCCAGCCGCCGCTCATAGCGTTGCAATGCCTGTTCCGCCAGCGCATCGCCCCGCCCGGCCAGATCAATAATTTCATGGCCCTGACGCGTCTGGCCGCTCAGGCGCTGATAATCCATGCCAAAGCCGGTGCCGGAAATAAACGTCTCGATGCACCCCGTGCGGCCGCAATAGCAAGGCATCGACTGCTGGTCGCGCCATTCGTCGGCATCCATCCACGGCAGCGGATTATGCCCCCACTCGCCCGCCACGCCGTTGCGCCCGATGTGCGCCTGCCCATTCAAGGCGATGCCGGCGCCGCAACCGGTGCCGATAATCACCGCAAACACCTTGCCGGCACCAGCCGCCGCGCCATCCACCGCTTCGGATACCGCAAAGCAGTTGGCGTCGTTCGCCACCCGCACCGGCCGGCCTAACAGCTGCGCCAGATCCTGATCCAACGGCTGCTGATTCAGCCACACCGAATTGGCGTTTTTGACCCGGCCGGTCATCGGCGACAGCGTGCCGGGAATACCGACGCCCACGCTGCCGCGCTGTCCGGTGGCCTGCTCCGCCATGCCAACCAGATCGGCGATAACCTGCAGGGTTTGACGATAATCGTGGCGTGGCGTCGCCACCCGGTGGCGGAATGCCTCACGCCCCTCGTCCGTCAGCGCAATGACCTCGGTTTTGGTACCGCCCAAATCAATACCTATTCGCACGTTGTCTCCTGTTTATCCACCGAACTCGCGTATTCCTGATGATGACATTATCGTACCTTCCCTCACCACAATTCGTTATCATGCCCGCTGCGAATAACCCCTGCGTCCTGATACTCGCCCCACGTTATCACGTGGAAACGCGCCAGCGACGCGCCAGTCTGGGAAGAAAGAATGCTGTGGTTTAAAAATTTGATGATTTATCGCCTGAGCCGCGATATCAGCCTCTCTGCGGACGCCATGGAGACACAGCTGGCCTCCTTCGCCTTTACCCCCTGCGGCAGTCAGGATCTGACCAAAACCGGCTGGGTCTCGCCGATGGGGCCGCACGGCGATGCCCTGACCCACGTGGTCAACGGTCAGATACTGATCTGCGCCCGCAAAGAAGAGAAGATCCTGCCGGCGCCGGTCATTAAGCAGGCGCTGCAGGCCCGGATCGACAAGCTGGAAGGCGAACAGCACCGCAAACTGAAGAAAACCGAAAAGGACGCGCTGAAAGACGACGTGCTGCACAGCCTGCTGCCCCGTGCGTTCAGCCGGTTTAGCCAGATTTCGCTGTGGATCGACACCGTCAATCACCTGATCATGGTGGATGCCGCCAGCGCCAAGAAAGCCGAGGATACGCTGGCGCTGCTGCGTAAAACGCTGGGGTCGTTGCCGGTGGTGCCGCTGACCATGGAAAACCCGATCGAGCTGACGTTGACCGAATGGGTACGTTCCGGCCAGACGCCAGCCGGTTTTACGCTGCAGGATGAAGCCGAACTGAAAGCGGTGCTGGAAGACGGCGGCGTCATTCGCTGCAAGAAACAGGAGCTGGTCAGCGACGAAATCGCCACCCACATCGAAGCGGGCAAAGTGGTGACCAAACTGGCGCTGGACTGGCAGGAACGCATCCAACTGGTGCTGGCGGACGACGGTTCGCTCAAGCGTCTGAAATTCGCCGATACCCTGCGCGAGCAGAACGACGATATCGACCGGGAAGACGTGGCTCAGCGGTTTGACGCCGACTTTACGCTGATGACCGGCGAAGTGGCGGCATTGATCGCCAACCTGACGGAAGCGTTGGGTGGCGAGGCACAGCGGTAATCACACCAGCCGCAACAAGGCACCAGATAAGCTGGCTCCCTGTTGATTGCCGACAAAACTTCTTACAGGTAATGGTTTTTTGTGGCGTCAAAATTGCGCTGAGGTGGGCGACTTCGCCGGGTGGGCGACTTCGCCGGGTGAGCGACAGGACGTCGCGAAAGCCCGTGCCGCGCCGGACAAAAACGTCGGGAACGTTTTTGAACAGCGTTTACGCTGGCCCGAAGGGCGAGCCCCAGGGATGGGGCGAGTAACCGCGTCACGGGCGGCCCGAACAGCGAAGTCGAACGCCGAAGGTAGCGCGCAACGCCGCAGTTTAGCCCTCAGCCAGTGGTCAAGGAGAGGCGGCGTCTGAGTAACCGTGTTGCCAGTCAAGTATTTCAACTGGCTACCACCCCATAATTCTTGTCATACCGCTGCTGCGTATGCAGCACGCCATAACACAGATGGACCAGTTTCCTCATC